>Ga0316628_100003168_pt1 | contig 12562 bp, 11 predicted proteins | sample OWC_Aug_M2_C1_D5_FD_207648 | JGI IMG/M metagenome (GOLD analysis project Ga0316628, IMG submission 207648) | Wetland soil microbial communities from Old Woman Creek delta, Ohio, United States - OWC_Aug_M2_C1_D5_C | ecosystem: Environmental > Terrestrial > Soil > Wetlands | place: USA: Ohio...
CTCACGGATTCGTCGCACGCGGGGGATTTTTTCGACCTTCAGGGCAAGGCCGTCTATGATGCCGGCCCGAGCGACCGCTTGTCGATCCTGGCCATCGGCGGGGGCAGCTGGACGGACTACGACCCGCAGGGCGGCGAAAAATTCGGCTCCGCCACGGCCGGCCTCACCTGGCGCCATCTCTGGGGCGGCAAGGGCTTTTCCGACACCTCGCTTTCCTACTCCTCCATCAGCGGGACGGAGAGCGAGTTCTGGCAATGGGCGGGGGTGCTCCACGAGGAATACGACTACGGACAGCAATGGCTCACCTTCCGGAACGTCAACCGACTCTCGCTCTCGCCCTCCGTCCGCTTGGTCTTCGGGGCCGAGGCCCAGAACATCCGCTTCCGGAACTGGGACGACTACGACGAAATCGAGAGGCGCCTCAGCGGGACCTCGGCTGCGGCCTTCCTCACGGTCATCGTTTATCCCTTTCATAATTTTTCACTGTCCTCGGGCTTGAGGCTCGATCACACCCCCTTTTCCAGGAGACATCAACTCTCGCCGAGATTCTCGTTCGATTGGTCCTTGACCCGCCGCCTGTCGCTCAACGGGGCCTTCGGGCTGTTCACCCAGCAAATGCCGCTTTTCCTCGTCCAGCAGGATCCGGCGAACGCCGGGCTCCACGATCCGCGGGCCCGGCATCTCATCCTGGGCCTGAAGTACCTTTTGGCCAAGGACACGCAGATGACCATCGAGGCCTATGACAAGGCCTACAGCGCCTTTCCCATGGCTCCGGACTCCCCCTATGAATTCATCATCGACGACATCAACGGGGACCACGACAGGTACAAGGACTACGGACCGCTCGTCTCCGAGGGCCGGGCCTTTGCCCGCGGCGTGGAATTCACGGTCCAGAAAAAACTGTCGAAAAAGCTCTACGGCCTGGCCAACTTCACGTATTACCGGGCCCGCTACCTGGATCTGTTGGGCGTCTGGCGCCACCGCCTTTTCGACAATAGGTTCATCTTCTGCCTGTCCGGCGGCTATAAATTCAGCCGGAAATGGGAGATCAGCGCCCGCTGGATCTGGAGCGGGAACAGGGCCTTCACCCCCGTCGACGAGGAGATGTCGACCGAAACCGGTCAGGTCTGGATCGACCCCCGGGACACCATGACTGAGCATCTCGACGATTACCAGAACCTGTGCCTGCGCTTCGACCGGAGATTTCAATTCAAGAGATCCAATCTGGTCGTTTTTTTCGGGGCCTGGAACCTTCTCGGCCACAAGAACGAGCTCAAGCGGTTCTGGGATATCTATAGCAACAGCTACATGTCCAGCTACATGTGGGAGACCCTCCCCTGGATCGGATTCGAATTCGAATTTTGACGGCGAGGCCGGGTTCAGGAGCTCCCTGACGAGCGTTTTTTTAGGCCTGCGTCAGGCCGGAACAGGGGGCCGCGCCGAACATTCCGGTTGCCAACGGCGGGGGATTTCTGCTATTTTACCGGGCGAACCGAACGCCCGAGCTGCCATGTCAATCGACCGCAACGCCCGCCTCCGCGAAGTCCGCAGCTGGGGTGATTACTTCCACTTCTCGGTCAGCGCTCCCGAGGTCGGGCGGGAAGCCCGTCCGGGGCAGTTCGTCATGGTCAAGGTCGCCGAGGGGCCGGCCCCCCTTCTCCGCCGCCCCTTGAGCATCCACGACGCCGGGGCGGGCGGCATCGAGCTCTTTTTCAAGGTCGCCGGGCAGGGCACGGAGATCCTGTCCCGGAAGAGGCCCGGCGACCGCCTCGACATCCTCGGCCCGCTGGGCAAGGGCTTCACCGTGTCCGAGGCCATGAAGGGGAAGCGGGCTTTCCTCGTCGGCGGCGGCCGGGGCATCGCCCCTCTTTTCTTCCTGGCCCGCGAGCTCGGCGGCCGCGGCGTCCGGACGATCGTTTTCTACGGCGGCCGGTCGGTCGCGGATATCCCGCTCCGCGAGAAGTTCGGAAAGGCCGGGACCGAGCTCCTCTCATCGACCGACGACGGGAGCTTTGGCTTCGCCGGCCTCGTCACCGGGCTTGTCGGCCGGGAGTTGGCCAAGACGAGGCCGGACATCGTCTACGCCTGCGGCCCGGACGCCATGATGAAGGAGCTGGCCGGCATCGCCGCGAAGCATGGCGTCCCGACGGAATTCTCCCTCGAGTCCATCATGGGCTGCGGCATCGGCGCCTGCTGGGGCTGCGTCCACCGTATCAAGAGCGAAAGCGGAGACGGCTGGACCAAGATCTGCGAAGAAGGCCCCGTCTTCCCCGGGGAGCTCATCCTATGGCCATGACGAGAAACAGCGTCGACCTCACCGCGGACCTGGGCTTCCTGAAGCTCCGCAATCCCGTCCTGGCCGCGAGCGGCACCTTCGGCTACGGCCTTGAATTCGAGTCCTATCTCGATCTAGAGAAGCTCGGCGGATTCGTGGTCAAAGGGCTTTATCTCAAGCCGCGGGAGGGGAATCCCCCGCCGCGGCTCGTCGAGACGGCGAGCGGCCTCATCAATGCCATCGGCCTCCAGGGCATCGGGGTCGAGGCCTTCTCTGAGAAGGTCCTGCCCAAGCTGCGTCATCTCAAAACGCCCGTCATCGTCAACGTCTGCGGCGACGACGACGACGAGTACGCCGCGGTCGTCGAGTATCTCGACAGGCACGAGGGCATCGCCGCCTACGAGCTCAACATCTCCTGCCCCAACGTCAAGAAGGAAGGCCTCTGCCCGGCCCTTTCGCCCCAAGCGACCTTCGACCTGGTCAAGAGGCTCAAGGCCTCGAGCCGCAGGCCGCTCATCACCAAGCTCTCGCCCAACGTCACCAGCATCGTCGAGATCGCCAAGGCGGCCGAGGCTGCCGGCACGGACGCGGTCGCCCTCGTCAACACCTTCCTGGCCATGGCCCTCGACCTCGAGACGCGCCAGCCCAAGCTCGGGAACGTCTTCGGCGGGCTGAGCGGGCCGGCCATCAAGCCCATCGCCCTGCGCATGGTTTGCCAGGTGGCCTCGCGGGTCCGCGTGCCGGTCATCGGCATGGGCGGCATCACGACCGGCTTGGACGCCCTCGAGTTCCTCGTCGCCGGGGCGGCCGCGGTCGAGGTCGGGACGGCCAATTTCGTCGATCCCGACGCCGCCGTCCGGATCGTCGGCGAGGTCGAGCGCTGGTGCGAAGCGCACGGCGTCGCGGCGGTCCGCGAGGTCGTCGGGACGCTTAAGGTTCCCTGACGAAGAGAAAGGATCGCGCCATGGACCGGACCAACGCCAACCGCATCATCATCGCTCTGGACGTTCAAACCCAGGAGGAAGGCGTCGCCCTGGTCAGCCGGCTAAAGGACGCCCGGACGTTCAAGATCGGCCTGGAGCTCTTCACGGCCGAGGGCCCGGCCCTGTTCCGCAAGCTCAAGGCCCTGCGCAAGGCGATCTTCCTCGATCTCAAGCTCCACGACATCCCCAACACCGTGGCCGGGGCGGTCCGGGCGGCCTCCAAGCACGGCGTCCAGATGATAACCATCCACGCTTCGGGAGGCCGGGAGATGATGGCCAAGGCCGCCGAGGCGGCCAAAGCGGCGGCCGAGGCGGCTAAACGGCCCAAGCCCGTCCTCCTCGGCGTGACCGTCCTGACCAGTCTCAAGGGCGCCGACATCGAAGAGATCGGGATGGGCCCCGACGTCGCCTCCCAGGTCCTCCGCCTCGCCGGGCTGGCCAAAGCGGCGGGCCTGGACGGGATCGTCTGCTCGCCCCAGGAGATCGAGGTCCTGCGCAAGGAGTACGGACCCGGGCTCGTCATCGTCACGCCCGGCATCAGGCCGGTCTGGGCGGCCGCCCAGGACCAGAAGAGGATCATGACCCCGGCCGAGGCCCTGGCCAAGGGAGCGGACTATCTTGTCATCGGGCGCCCCATCACCGCAGCGCCCTCGCCGAACGAAGCCTTCCTCAGGGTCGTCGAGGAGCTCGATCAGAGCCGGCCGTAGCGGACGGCGAAGATCCCCTTGAGGATCCAGCCGAAAACGACGTAGAGGACCACGACGACGACGATACTGATGCCCATGTAGCCCAGCACCTTGTCCTTGGGCGTCTCCATCATCGGGGTTTCGAAACCGAGGTAGAGGATGTAGAGGCCGTAGAGGCTGGCCAGGATGCCCAAGATCCACAGCCCGGGGACGATGTACAGGACGCCGGCGACCCAGCCTGGCGTCATGCTGTAGGCGGCGAGCTTCAGGGCGTTGGTCATGTTCTTGGCCGAGGCGAAGTTCGGGGCCAGCTCGTTGATGATCAGGGCGAAGATGTAGACGGCGGCGAGGGCGAAGACGTAGGACGCGATGGCGTTTCCGAGAGCGTTCCCGACAGGCCACCTGTAGCGGCCGACCATGGGCAGGCGGCGGCCGACCAGGACGTTGCCGAGGAACTGACAGACGGCCGGGATGGCGGCCAGGATCAAGATATACGAGGTGAAGAGCTCGGCCACGGTCGTTGGCTCGGCCTTGATCTTGGCCCATTCCTCTTTCGGCCTCACGAGGATCGATTGGACTCTTTGGACAATATCCATGTGGTCCTCCTTGCTGAAATCAACCCAACTCTACCCCGGACTATATACCGAAGCGAGGGGGTGTGTCAACGAGCCGATTTGGGCGGGGGGAAGTGGAGGCGCGGGTCGGACTCGAACCGACGAATAAAGGTTTTGCAGACCTCTCCCTTAGCCGCTTGGGTACCGCGCCAGACTCGTCATAAGGTTCGGTGAATACTTGGAGCGGGCGATGGGACTTGAACCCACGACCTTCTGCATGGCAAGCAGACGTTCTACCACTGAACTACGCCCGCTCGCTCGTTCTTCCCGTGAGGAACGGCACGCCTTAAACTAGCAGAATCCCCCCGGACTGTCAACCGAATGGTCTCGTCGGGGTGAGCCAAATCAAGAACTTGTTTCGGATATTTCCCAAAAGCGCGGCTCCGTGTGTCCACGTCGCGCTTTTATCGGTCGCTCCGAAGACTCCGCTCCCTGCCGCTCCGCGCCGAAGGCCCTTCAGCGGGCGACGTTGATCTGGACTTCGTTGCCGATGTCGACCGAGTCGCGCGCGCCGAGGATCTTGATCGTCGACGTCGCGCCGCGGACGTCGATGATGATGGCGCTGGCGATGGCCTCCCGCGGCAGGTTGGGCTTGGCCTGATGGAAGATGTTGAGTTGGTCGCCGATCTGGACGCAGTGCTGGCGGCCCATGTCGATCAGGGCCCACTGGCCCGAGGCCGCGATGTGGAAGTCGTTCTCGATGTAGATGACTTGGCCCCTCTTGCTGGCGTTCGGGTCCATGTCGCCGAAGCCGAGGTCCTTGCCGATCTCGCCTTCCTCCTCCTCGAAGGGGAGCAGGAAATCGCCGACCTTGATCGTGCCGCAGCCCTTTTCGACCCTGGCCGTGGCCATGTTGTCGTCGAGGCGGACGATCCGGGCCCGGCCGTGCCGTTCCATCACGGTGCCGAGCTTGCCGACCTTGGCCCGGAGCCCGACCGTGAGGAAGAGCTGGCCGATCTCGAGGCCGTCGGCCGCGCCCTTATTGAGGTAGATGACGTCGTTGTCTTCGAAAATGCTCTTTTCGTTCATCCGTTCGGCGCCGATGATCTGGATGTCGGGAAGGAGCTTGCCTTCCTCGTGCATGTAGAACGAGCAATTGAGGTCCGATTCGTTGATCAGCTGGTAGTTCTCCTCGAAGATCTTCGCCTTCTTGATCATGGTATCCTGCGTCTCCTGGGCGAACGGCCGCCCCGGAACGACGAGGGCCAAGCCGGCAAAAACAAGGATGATGACGCCGGTCATGAGTGGCGGTTTACTGATCATGGTCACACCTCTCGGCCGATGGGTTCCACCTGGCGTTATTATAGGGGTCCGTTCGTACGGCTGTCAACATATAGTTAGCACCCGCTCCCGATGGACATTTGACCGCGATTCGAATAAAATAATTCAAACCATTAGGTTAGTCGCACCGAAGGGCCGAATGTCAAAAAAAACATCGATCGCCCTGATCTTCGGCGGCCGCTCGGCCGAACACGAAATTTCCCTCATCTCGGCGGCCGCGATCTACAAGAACCTGGACAGGGGGAAGTTCGACGTCCGGTCCATCTACGTCACGCGGGACGGCCTCTGGAAGGCCGTCAAGGCGCCCTCGGCCACGATCGAACCGCTAGAGCGGGGCCGGGCCTTCTCGTTCCTCCCCTGGGAAGCGGGGCTCCAGGTCCCGGCACTCGACGCCGACATCTATTTCCCCGTCCTCCACGGACCCTACGGGGAGGACGGCACGATCCAAGGCCTGCTCGAGATGGCCGGCGTCCCCTACGTCGGAGCCGGGGTCACGGCTTCGACCTTGGGCATGGACAAGGCCCTGACCAAGTCGGTCCTGCGAGACCACGGCCTGCCCGTCGTCCCCTGCCTCATCGTCCAGGAAGCGGAGTGGAGGGACGGCGCCGCAAAGCTCCTCCGCCGCGTCCGTCGGTCCCTGCCTCTGCCGCTATTCGTCAAGCCCTCCAACCTCGGCTCGAGCATCGGGATCACCAGGGTCGTGGACTACGACGGACTGCCGGAAGCCCTCGCGACCGCCTTCCGCTACGACACGACGGCCGTCGTCGAAAAGGGCGTCGCCGGCCGCGAGCTCGAGGTGAGCGTCCTCGGGAACGAGGCGCCCGAGGCCTCCCTCCCCGGCGAGGTCATCCCCTCCCGGGAGTTCTATGATTATCGCGACAAGTACGTCAACGGCAAGACGAAATTCGTCATTCCGGCCGAGCTCGGGCCGCGGACCCTTGCCAGGACGAGGGCGCTCGCCATCGCGGCCTTCAAGGCCCTCGCCTGTTCCGGGATGGCCCGGGTGGATTTCTTCCTCGAGAAGGGAACGAACCGCCTCTTCGTCAACGAGATCAACACCATCCCGGGCTTCACCGTGATCAGCATGTACCCCAGGCTCTGGGCCGCCTCCGGCCTGCCGTTCCCGCGGCTCCTGGAGCGGCTCGTCGACCTCGGGTTCGAGCGGTACCGGAACCGGAAGGCCTGCGTCGAAAGGGACCGCTGATGCGGGTTCTGGGCGTCGATTACGGGGACCGTCACGTCGGCCTTGCCCTGAGCGATCCTCTGCTGATCACCGCCCAGCCTTTGGGCTCTTACGAGCTCACCGGCCGGGAGAACGTCGACCGCGCGTACTTCCGGGACCTCGTCGCGAAACACGACGTCGCGGAGATCGTCCTGGGCAACCCCCTCCGCATGGACGGCAGCTCCGGAACGCGGGCCGAGAAGACCCGGGGCTTCGCGGCCTGGCTGGGGAAGGCCGTCGGGAAACCCGTCGTCCTGCTGGACGAGCGCCTGACGACGCAGCAGGCCCTCAAGGTCCTCGGCGACGAAAAGCTCCGTGGCAAGAAGAAGAAGGATTGGGAGGACCGGATCGCGGCCGTCATCATCCTGTCGACGTACCTCGAGCGGAAGCGCGGTGAGGGCGATGCTCCTGAAGCCGATTAGGGCCGGTCTTCTCACCGCCGTCGTCCTCGTCCCCGCGCTCACCGGGTGGCTGGCACGGGAACTCGCCGCGCCCGCGGGGCGGGGCTCCGAGGCCGTCTTTTTCGAGGTCGAAAAAGGCTGGAGCGCCCGCCGCGTCATCGACGGTCTCCGCGACCGCGGCCTCGTCCGCAGCTCCTTCCCCCTCCGGCTGGCCTGCCGCCTCTTCTGCCCGGAGGCGAGGTTCAAGGCCGGCGAATACCTGTTTTCGCCGGCGCTCAAGGCCAAGGACGCGCTCTTGCGGATCATCGGCGGACGAATCCACCTCCAGCCCGTCACCGTTCCCGAAGGCCTCACGGGCCATGAGATCGCCGAGCTCCTCAGGCCGGACGATCCTGAGGGATCGGAGGCCTTCCGGCGGGCCTTCCTCGATGTCGGCCTCATCTTCGACTGGGATCCCCGGGCCAAGGATCTCGAGGGCTATCTTTTTCCGGAAACCTATCATCTGCCGCGCCGAGCCTCGGAAGCCGATATCGCCGCGGCCATGGTCGCCGAGTTCCGGGAGGTCTTCGATGTGGGCCGCCGGCGGCGGGCCGCGGAGCTAGGGATGAGCGTCAGGGACGTGGTCACCCTGGCCTCGCTGATCGAGGAAGAGACGGCCCTCCCCGACGAGCGGCCGCTCATCTCGGCCGTATTCCACAACCGGCTAAAGATCGGGATGAAGCTCGACTGCGACCCGACCGTCGTCTACGCCCTTAAGCGCGAAGGCCGGTATGGGGGGCGGCTCCTCCTCCGTGACCTCAAGTTCGAATCGCCCTACAACACTTACGCTCATGCGGGCCTGCCGCCCGGGCCCATTTCGAATCCGGGGAAGACGAGCATCGACGCCGCTCTCCATCCCGCGCCGGAGAATTACCTCTATTTCGTCGCCCAGGGCGACGGCGGTCATCGTTTCAGCCGAACCCTCGGCGAACACCTCGACGCCGTGCGGAAATTCCGTGCATTGAAATAAAATTTAAATTTGATATAGTATTTCACTCTTTCTGCCTCCAAGGATGCAGACGCGAGGTTCGCTCAAAAGCTGTAAAGGAGTTTTACACCTCCCGCCGGGTATTCTTGAAGGTCCGAGGACTCCCGCCTGGGGAGTTGGCATGAGAATTGCTCTAGGAATAGGTGGAAGTGAACGAGGTAATACCGAAGGAGGAAAAATGAAAGCTTCCAGAATGAACGCGGCCGCGCTCGCGCTCCTCTTCGTCATCGGCATTCTCGCCGGTTCCGTGCAAGCTGCGCCCGGAATCCAAGACAAGAAACAAGAAAACAAGGCTGCGGCGAAGGACAAGATGCCCAAAGAGGTCGCGGCCCTCATCCAGGAAGGTCTGGCCACCCGTCAGGGGCGGCAGGACATTCCCTTCAGCTTCTTCAGGCAGCTCGTCCTCCCCGCCCAGGGGGACAACCTCTACCCCATCTTTCTTTTCAAGGCCAAGAACGGTGACCTCGGCTACGCGCCTTCGGCCTCCGGCACGGGAGAGATGGAGACGAGCCTCAACGTTTTCTTCCAGCTTTTCCAGCCGGCGGAGAACGGGACGCTCAAGCCAACGGTTAACGGGAAATCCCTGGCCGTCTTGAAGACGGCTGGCGAGGGCTACAACGCGGAGAACGGGGACTGGTATTCGTTCGGCTTGGGCCTCGCCGCCGGCAAGTACACCCTGGCCCTGGCCCTCAGCACCCCCGATATGAAGAAGATGAGCGTCGGCTACAGCGACATCACCCTGCCGGGACCTGAAGTTCACCAGGCCGCGCTCTGGCCGTCGGACGCGGTCATCTTGAAGGCCATGGAACAGGTTGAACCCGACTCCCGGCCGACCATCCACCGGGGATACTTCACCTGGGGCGCGGTCAAGTTCGTCTCCAACACGGCCGGCGAGATCGCCGCCGGCGATAAGTTCGAGGTTTCCTTCTTCGTCCTCGGCGCGACCCCAAAGGACCCGGCCGCCGAAAGGCCGCTGCTGGATCTCGAGATCAATTTCGAGGTTCTGGGCGAGGACGGCAAGACGGCCATCAAGTGGGCGCCGCAGGTCTATGATATCTACTTCATCAGCCAGGAGCTCCCCCTCCTCCAGACCTTCCAGAAGATGGATGAAAAGGGCACGGTCCTGGGCACCGAGAAGAAGCCCCTGCCCGTGGGGAACTACACCCTCGTCGCCAAGATCTTGGACAAGGTCTCCGACAAGAAGGCCGACGCCAAGATGGCTTTTTCGATCAAGTAGACATCGGGCATCTGAGGTCTTCAGAAACTCGAGGGGCCGCTCAAACCCCTCAGAATCACGGACAGTTTTGCCCGGGCTTAGAGGAATGTACCCGGCGAGGCGGGGAAGCGGCCGCCCAGGCGAGGGACGGGATCAGATCTCGAACTTCCGCTCTAGCGAAGCCCTGCTCTTATCCATCGCGTTGGTCACGACGGCCTTCAGCGTATAGGAGCCGGGCTTGAGGGGCGCGACGGCCTCGGCCGTAAAATCCTTGGCTAGGAACTCTCGCAGGCGGCTCTGGGGGACCTCAACGGGGAAAGCCTTCGAGAACGTCCAGATCTCTGCGCCGGCCTCGTCCACGACTTTCAACGACGCCTCGAGGCTGGCCTCGAACCGGTCGCCCTGGGACTTCAGCCAGATGTTCTCGTAGGGGATGACAAGGGTGAATCGCGTCGATTCGCCGTCGGCTTTATCGATCCTGACGTCAAGTCCCGGCAGGACGACCCCGTCGCGCGTCACGCCGGCCCGGGCCAGGCCTTCCCGCGGCTTGTTCCACTCCGCCTGGGACTGAGTGATAACGGCGATCTGTCTAGCGCTATCCGGGGCGAGCTTGTAGTCGTCGACCCATTTTTCATCGAGGAAGACGATGGTGAAGAAGCCGTACCACCAGACCTCGCTCGGCACGGAATAGAAGGAGTAGCCCCGCGGATAGGTCTCGCGGGTGTCGGGAGGGCCGAGCATGATGTAAACCCGGCCGCGGTCCTGGAGCCAGCCCGGAGCGCCGCCTCCCGAGAACATGCGGTTCGCGCGCTCGATCCGGTTGAAATATTCTTGTTTGTACTCATTCGTCTCGGAGACGGGGGTCGGGTCCCTCCTCCTCCAGAAATCCTCGACGAAGGCCTCCCGATCCTCCGCCGGCAGGGCGAGGAAGGCCTTCCGCTCGTCGGGGGTGATGATGTAGCGGACCTTGGAGATGAACTCCCGGCTCTTGGAGTCGAGCTTTTTTTCGAGCCGGGCTGAGGCGCATGAGGCCAGGAGCAGGGCCAACCCGAGAGAGAACGCCAGCGGTCTTGACGGATGCTTCATGACATGTCCCCCCATCTTGCCTGTGAACACGCGAGCCTCCTTTTTCAGGAACGACCTACCACGACTCAGTCTACTCCCTCCGCCGCGCTTTTTCAAGGCGCGGTCCGCAGCGGTCCGCCCGCGCGGCGCGCCAGCGAAAGTGCTTGCAATCGCCGGACGCTTTTTCTAAACTGAGTTATCCAACATGAAGTTCGTCGCCGACCTTCACATACATTCCAAGTTCTCGCGGGCCACGTCGCGGGACATGGTCCTCGACTCCCTCGCGCCGTGGGCCAAGGTCAAGGGCATCTCGCTGCTCGCGACCGGGGACTTCACCCATCCCGAATGGCTCTTCCTGATGAAGGAGAAGCTCGAGCCGATGGGCAACGGCTTTCTCCGGCTCAAGAACGGGACGGCCTCTCTTGAAGGCCCGCCGTTCAAAGGCCTGCCGGTCCTGGCTCGGCAGGTCGCCTTCATCCTCTCCTCGGAATTGAGCTTCATCTACTCGAAGGGAGGGAAGGTCCGCAAGGTCCACGTTATGCTTCTGGCCCCGGACTTCGAGTCCGTCGAAAGGGTCAACAGCCGCCTCCAGGCGGTGGGCAACTTGGTATCGGACGGGAGGCCCATCCTGGGCTTGGACGTCCGGCTTTTCTGCCGGATGGTCGCCGAGGCCGCCCCGCGCGCGGTTGTCATCCCCTCTCACATCTGGACCCCCTGGTTCTCGCTCTTCGGGGCGAACTCGGGCTTCGACTCCATCGAGGAGTGCTTCGAGGAGATGACGCCGTCGATCTTCGCCCTGGAGACGGGCCTGTCCTCCGACCCGCCGATGAACTGGCGGCTGTCGGCGCTCGACCGCTTCGCCCTTGTCTCCAATTCCGACGCCCATTCGCCATCGAAGATCGGGCGCGAGGCCAACGTCTTCGACACGGAGTTCAGCTACCGCGGCCTCGTCAACGCCCTCCGGGCCAACGACCCTTCGAAGTTCCTCTACACCGTCGAGTTCTTTCCTGAGGAGGGCAAGTACCATTACGACGGGCACCGCAAGTGCGGCGTCGTCTGCGCGCCGCTCGAGAGCCTGAAGACGGGCGACCTCTGCCCCAAGTGCGGCAAGAAGCTGACGATCGGCGTTCTCCATCGCGTCGAGGAGCTGGCCGACCGGGAGTCCGGCGAGGGCCGGCCGGGCCGGATCCCTTACAAGAACCTCGTTCCGTTCAACGAGATCATCGCCGAGGCTCTGGGCAAGACCCCCGAATGCCAGGGCGTCTGGGACCTCTACTTCCGCTTTATCCGGGAGTTCGGGGACGAGCACGCCATCCTGACCGAAGTCCCCATCGGCGAGCTCGCCCGCGCGTCGCCGGAGAAGGTCGCCGCCGCCGTCGATCGTATGCGCAGGGGCCAGGTCCACATCGTGCCCGGCCACGACGGCGAGTACGGCACGGTCCGCATTTTCGACGGTGAGCCGGAGGCCGACTCCTGCGCCTCCCAGCTCTCCCTGTTCTAAACTTCTCCTCTAGAGGGCTTGTCGAATCGCAGAGCCACCCGGGTATTGTTAAGAGGGACAGTCTCCCCTGGATCGTTCCTTTTTCCGAGGCTGAAGTGTCGAGCGAGCACAGAAGCAGGCGAAACGACCGCTAATCCCAAGGCCGAGGGGATCATTAGGGGGAATCCACATCGCGCAGGGGTGTTCCCAGAGGAGGCCGCATTTGACAAGCCCTCCCCCGCCACCTATATTAGAGTCGGTACGAACCGGCCATGGAAATCGAAATGAAGGTTAAGGGTCTGGTCGTGGACC
>Ga0316628_100003169_pt1 | contig 12560 bp, 8 predicted proteins | sample OWC_Aug_M2_C1_D5_FD_207648 | JGI IMG/M metagenome (GOLD analysis project Ga0316628, IMG submission 207648) | Wetland soil microbial communities from Old Woman Creek delta, Ohio, United States - OWC_Aug_M2_C1_D5_C | ecosystem: Environmental > Terrestrial > Soil > Wetlands | place: USA: Ohio...
TGATGCCCGGGGACAACATCAAGATGACGGTGACGCTGATTGCGCCGATCGCAATGGAGCAGGGCTTGCGCTTTGCCATCCGCGAGGGCGGCAAGACCGTCGGTGCCGGCGTCGTCGCCAAGGTCATCGAATAGCGGACTCCACAGGCCAATAGCTCAACTGGCAGAGCGTCGGTCTCCAAAACCGAAGGTTGGGGGTTCGATTCCCTCTTGGCCTGCCAAATCCCACTCATACAGCTGACAGGATGCTCGACAAAATCAAGCTGGCATTTGCGCTAACGATCGTGGTGCTCGGCTTTTGGGCCTACTACTGGCTCAACGACAGCGCGCTGGTGCTGCGGGTGCTTTCGGTGATGGGCGGCATCGTGGCGGGCGGCGTGATCGCATCGTTCACCGAGCCGGGCAGGCAGTTCATCGCGTTTTCGCGCGACGCGATCACCGAAGTGAAAAAAGTGGTGTGGCCGACGCGCAAGGAAACGTTACAGACCACGGCGGCGGTATTCGCCTTCGCGGTGGTGATGGCGGTTTTTCTATGGATCAGCGACAAGGGCCTCGAATGGGTGCTCTACGACGTGATCCTCGGATGGACGAAGACTTAAGTGGCACGAATCGAGCAGAGCGACATGGCTAAACGCTGGTACGTGGTGCACGCCTATTCCGGCTTCGAGAAGTCGGTGCAGCGCGCGCTGGAAGACCGCATTTCACGCGCCGGGATGCAGGACAAGTTCGGCCGCATCCTGGTGCCGGTGGAGGAGGTCGTGGAGATGAAAGGCGGCCAGAAGCACATGTCCGAGCGCAAGTTCTTCCCGGGCTACGTGCTGGTCGAGATGGAGATGAACGACGACACCTGGCACCTGGTGAAGAACACCAACAAGGTGACGGGCTTCGTCGGCGGAACGGCGACCAAACCGGCCCCGATCTCCGAAAAGGAGGTCGCGGCCATCATGCAGCAGATGCGCGAAGGCGTGGAAAAGCCCAAGCCGAAGGTGCTGTTCGAGGTCGGCGAGATGGTGCGCGTCAAGGAGGGCCCGTTCACCGATTTCCAGGGCACCGTGGAAGACGTGAACTACGAGAAGTCCCGCCTGCGGGTGGCGGTCACGATTTTTGGGCGCTCGACTCCGGTCGAGCTCGAGTTCGGTCAGGTCGAGAAGGCCTGAACGCGTTTGTAACGTAATGGGGAGGCTGCGGCCCGTTTGGCCAAAGCCGCTTGGACCCGATAGGAGCCTCACATGGCCAAGAAAGTTGTCGGCTTCGTCAAGCTGCAAGTGCCGGCGGGCAAGGCGAATCCCTCGCCTCCCATCGGTCCCGCGCTCGGACAGCGCGGCCTGAACATCATGGAGTTCTGCAAGGCGTTCAACGCGCAGACGCAGAAAGTCGAGCCCGGGCTGCCGCTGCCCGTGGTCATCACTGCGTACGCCGACAAGAGCTTCACCTTCATCATCAAGACGCCGCCCACCACGGTGCTGATCAAGAAGGCGGCGGGCGTCGAGAAGGGCAGCCCCAAGCCGCACACCGACAAGGTCGGCAAGATCACGCGCAAGCAGATCGAGGAAATCGCCAAGGCGAAGACACCCGATCTCACCGCGGCGGACCTCGAAGCCGCGATGCGCACGGTCGCGGGCAGCGCACGTTCCATGGGCATCGTCGTGGAGGGCATGTAAATGGCGACCAGCAAGCGCAGGAAGGCGTTCGCCGGCAAGGTCAACCCGACGGCGACCTATCCCGTGATCGACGCGTTCAAGATCGTCAAGGAAACGGCCACCGCCAAGTTCGACGAATCGGTCGACGTCGCGGTGAACCTCGGCATCGACTCGAAGAAATCGGATCAGACGGTGCGCGGCTCGGTCGTGCTGCCGGCGGGCACCGGCAAGAAGGTGCGCGTCGCGGTGTTCGCGCAGGGCGACAAGGCGCAGGCGGCGACGGCGGCCGGTGCCGATCTCGTCGGCCTGGAGGATCTCGCCGAGTCGATCAAGGCGGGCAAGATGGATTTCGACGTCGTGATCGCGGCGCCCGAGGCGATGCGCGTGGTCGGCCAGCTCGGCCAGATCCTGGGTCCGCGCGGCCTGATGCCGAACCCGAAGGTCGGCACCGTGACGCCGGACGTCGCCGGAGCCGTGAAGAACGCGAAGGCGGGCCAGGTGCAGTTCCGCGCTGACAAGTCGGGGGTGGTGCAGTGCCGGATCGGGCGCGCGTCGTTCTCGACCGAGCAGCTGCGCGACAACCTGGCGGCGCTGGTGGAGGCGTTGAACCGCGCCAAGCCGTCGAACGTGAAGGGCATTTATCTGAGGAAGCTGTCGGTGTCGAGCACCATGGGGGTCGGCGTCAAGGTCGACGTCGCCTCGCTCTCGGCGCAGCAGCAGCCGCAGCATTAGATTTGAGGACTTTGGGCTGCCGGACGTTCGCAGGAACGGCCGGCTGCTGTCAAAGACCGTAGGGGCCGAAGGCTTAATCGGATGCAATCGCCCTACGCAGACGGCGCACCCGAAGAGGGAATCGTGAGGTTCCTGATTCAAGGTCGCCAACGGGGGGCTTCCCGCGAGGGAGGCCCGTGTGATCAACGCAAGGAGGTAGACCTTGAGTCTTAATCTGGAGCAGAAGCAGTCGGTGGTCGCGGAAGTCACCGCGCAGCTGAAAAACGCTCAGGCGGTCATCCTCGCGGAATATCGCGGGCTGGACGTCACGCGCGTGACCGATCTGCGGTCCAGGGCGAGGAAGTCGGGCGTATACCTGCGCGTGCTGAAGAACACGCTCGCGCGACGGGCCATGAAGGGCACGTCGTTCGAGAAGCTGACCGAGCAGATGAGCGGTCCGCTGATCTACGGCATCGCGAAGGACCCGGTCGCCGGCGCCAAGGTGCTGGCGGAGTTCGCCAAGGACAACGAGCTGTTCGTGATCAAGGGCGGCGCGATGCCGAACGCCGTGATGTCGGCCAAGGACATCAAGACGCTCGCTTCGATGCCGAGCCGCGAGGAGCTGCTCGCCAAGCTGGTCGGCACGCTGCAGGCGCCGATCGCAAAGCTCGTGCGCACCATGAACGAGGTGCCGGGCAAATTCGCGCGCACGCTCGCCGCAGTACGAGACCAGAAGGAAAAGGCCGCGGCCTGATCCGGACCGACTGAACATTCAGGAAACCTTACACATTCTCAGGAGTTGAAGATGGAACGAGCACAGATTCTGGAAGCGATCTCGAGCATGAGCGTCCTGGAGCTCTCGCAGCTCATCAAGGACATGGAAACGAAATTCGGCGTGTCGGCTGCGGCCGCAGTGGCGATGGCTGCGCCGGCGGCCGGCGGCGCCGCGGGCGCCGCGGCGGCGGAAGAGAAGACCGAATTCACGGTCGTCCTGACCGCTGTGGGCGACAACAAGGTCAACGTGATCAAGGCGGTGCGGGAAGTCACCAGCCTGGGCCTGAAGGAGGCCAAGGATCTCGTCGACGGAGCCCCCAAGCCGGTCAAGGAAGGGGTTTCCAAAGCCGATGCCGATGCGGTCGCCAAGAAGCTGACCGACGCCGGCGCGAAGGTCGAGATCAAGTAGTGAACTTCGGATACCGGGGGGTGTCCTAGACACCCCCCAGGGTCCGAGGACAAAGGCAAGTCGCCGCGCGCGGCGCCTTACCTTTGTCCTTGAGCCAGCCGCTTCTAGCCCGGAGCCTTCATGACCTATTCCCTCACCGAACGTAAACGCATCCGCAAGAGCTTCGCGAAGCGCGCGAGCGTTCTAAACGTGCCGTTCCTGATCGCGACGCAGCTCGAGTCGTACACTGCGTTCCTGCAGGCGCATATCGCGCCCGAGAGACGCAAGAACGAAGGCCTGCAGGCGGCGTTCACCTCGATTTTCCCGATCTCCAGCCATTCGGGGAACGCGCGCCTCGAATTCGTGAGCTTCGCCCTGGGCGAGCCGCCGTTCGACGTCAAGGAATGCCAGCAGCGCGGGCTGACCTACGCCAGCCCGCTGCGCGCCAAGGTGCGCCTGGTGATCATGGACAAGGAGGCGCCGAAGCCGACCACCAAGGAAGTGAAGGAGCAGGAGGTCTACATGGGCGAGATCCCGCTCATGACCACCACCGGCTCGTTCGTGGTCAACGGCACCGAGCGCGTGATCGTGTCGCAGCTGCACCGCTCGCCGGGCGTGTTCTTCGAGCACGACCGCGGCAAGACGCACAGCTCCGGCAAGCTGCTGTTCTCGGCGCGCGTGATTCCCTACCGCGGCTCGTGGCTCGACTTCGAGTTCGACCCGAAGGACATCGCCTATTTCCGCGTCGATCGCCGCCGCAAGATGCCGGTGACCATCCTGCTGAAGGCGCTGGGCTACACGCCGGAGCACATCCTCGAGGAATTCTTCGATTTCGACAGCTTCAACATCGAGCCGAACCACGTGCTGTTCGAGGTGTTCCCCGAGCGCCTGCGCGGCGAAGTCGCGCGCTTCGACATCAACGACAAGTCCGGCAAGCTGATCGTGGCGCAGAACAAGCGCATCACGGTCAAGCACATCCGCGACATGGAGGCGGCCGGAATCAAGAAGATCACCGCGCCCGATGAGTTCATCCTCGGCCGCACGCTGGCGCACAACGTCGTGAATTCCGACACCGGCGAGATCATCGCCAACGCGAACGACGAGATCACCGAGACGCTGCTCGCCAAGCTGCGTGAAGCGAAGATCGGCAAGGTGCAGACGCTGTTCACCAACGACCTCGACCAGGGGCCGTACGTCTCGCAGACCCTGCGCACCGACGAGACCGTCGACCGCAACGCCGCGCGCATCGCCATCTACCGAATGATGCGCCCCGGCGAGCCGCCCACCGAAGACGCGGTGGAGGCGCTGTTCAACGGGCTGTTCTTCGCCGAGGAGCGCTACGACCTCTCGGCAGTCGGTCGCATGAAGTTCAACCGGCGCATCGGCGCGCCGAGCGAGGGCAGCTGGCAGGTGCGCTTCAAGAATGTCGCCCTTTCCAGGGAGGCGGAGGAGGAGTTGCGGGTCTATTTCCGCAACGCGCCGGAGCTTTCGCTCGGCAAGGTGAGCATCGAGGGCGTGGCGAGCGAGGCAGAGGCGCAGGCCGTGGTCGACAAGATGTACCAGGACCTGAAGGCGAAGGGCATCGACCGGCAGAAGCTCGAGACCAAGATCGAGCCGCGCATGACCCTCAGCCCGCGCGACATCGTCGAGGTGATCCGGATCCTGGTCGAGCTGCGCAACGGCCGCGGCGAGATCGACGACATCGACCACCTCGGCAACCGGCGCGTGCGCTCGGTGGGCGAGCTGGCGGAGAACCAGTTCCGCGCGGGGCTGGTGCGCGTCGAACGGGCGGTGAAGGAGCGCCTGTCGCAGGCCGAGAGCGACAACCTGATGCCGCACGACCTGATCAATGCCAAGCCGATCTCGGCCGCGATCAAGGAATTCTTCGGCTCATCGCAGCTGTCGCAGTTCATGGACCAGACCAACCCGCTGTCCGAGATCACGCACAAGCGCCGCGTCTCGGCGCTCGGACCAGGCGGGCTGACGCGCGAGCGCGCCGGCTTCGAGGTGCGCGACGTGCACCCGACGCACTACGGGCGCGTGTGTCCGATCGAGACCCCGGAAGGCCCGAACATCGGCCTGATCAACTCGCTCGCGCTGTATGCGCGCACCAACAAGTACGGCTTCCTCGAGACGCCGTACCGCAAGGTCGTGAACACCAAGGTCGGCAATGAGATCGAGTTCCTCTCGGCGATCGAGGAAGGCAACTACGTCATCGCGCAGGCCAATGCGCAGATCGACAAGTCCGGCAAGCTGACCGACACGCTGGTGTCGTGCCGCTTCAAGAACGAATTCGAGCTCAAGTCGGCCGAAGAAGTGCAGTACATGGACATCGCGCCGGCGCAGATCGTGTCGGTGGCGGCCTCGCTCATCCCGTTCCTTGAGCACGACGACGCCAACCGCGCGCTGATGGGCTCCAACATGCAGCGCCAGGCGGTGCCCTGCCTGCGTCCGGAGAAGCCGCTGGTCGGCACGGGCGTCGAGCGCACCGCGGCGATCGACTCGGGTACCTGCGTCATCGCGCTGCGCGGCGGGCTGATCGACTACGTCGACGCGAATCGCCTCGTGGTGCGGGTGAACGACGACGAAACCGTCCCCGGCGACGTCGGCGTCGACATCTACAAACTGACCAAGTACACGCGCTCCAACCAGAACACGAACATCAACCAGCGCCCGATCGTGAAGCAGGGCGAGAGGATCGCCAAGGGCGACGTGGTGGCAGACGGCGCTTCCACCGACCTGGGCGAGCTGGCGCTCGGCCAGAACATGCTGGTCGCGTTCATGCCGTGGAACGGGTTCAACTTCGAGGACTCGATCCTGATCTCGGAGCGGGTGGTCTCGGACGACCGCTTCACCTCGATCCACATCGAGGAGCTCACGGTCGTGGCGCGCGACACCAAGCTCGGGCCGGAGGAGATCACGCGCGACATCTCGAATCTCTCGGAAGGGCAGCTTTCGCGCCTCGACGAGTCGGGCATCGTGTACATCGGCGCGGAAGTCGAGGCGGGCGACGTGCTGGTGGGCAAGGTCACGCCCAAGGGCGAGACCCAGCTCACGCCCGAGGAGAAGCTGCTGCGCGCGATCTTCGGCGAGAAGGCGAGCGACGTGAAGGACACCAGCCTGCGTGTGCCCTCGGGCATTTCGGGCACGGTGATCGACGTGCAGGTGTTCACGCGCGAGGGCATCGAGCGCGACAAGCGCAGCCAGCAGATCATCGAGGACGAGCTGCGCCGCTACAAGACCGACCTCGCGGACCAGATGCGCATCGTCGAGTCGGACACGTTCGAGCGCCTCGAGCGGCTGCTGAACGGCAAGGTCGCCAACGGCGGGCCGAAGAAGCTCGCGAAGGGCACCAAGATCGGCAAGAGCTACCTCGAGACGATCGAGCGCTACGACTGGTTCGATATCCGCCTCGCGAACGAGGAGGCCGCCGCGCAGCTCGAGGGGCTCAAGGAGTCGCTCGGCCAGAAGCGGCGCGAGTTCGACGCCATGTTCGAGGCGAAGAGGAAGAAGCTCACGCAGGGCGACGAGCTGCCGCCGGGCGTGCTGAAGATGGTCAAGGTGTACGTCGCGGTCAAGCGGCGCCTGCAGCCGGGCGACAAGATGGCCGGGCGGCACGGCAACAAGGGCGTGATCTCCAAGATCGTGCCGGTGGAGGACATGCCGCACATGGCCAACGGCACGACCGTCGACGTGGTGCTCAACCCGCTCGGGGTGCCGTCGCGCATGAACGTCGGCCAGATCCTCGAGACGCACCTGGGCTGGGCGGCCAAGGGCCTGGGCCTGAAGATCGGCGAGATGCTCAGCCAGCAGGCCAAGGCCGTGGAGCTGAAGAAAACGCTGTCCAGGATCTACCAGTCGCCCGGCCGGGAAGACACGATCGAGCAGCTGTCCGACGACGAGGTGATGCAGCTCGCCAACAACCTCAAGGAAGGCGTGCCGTTCGCCACCCCGGTGTTCGACGGCGCCTCCGAGGCGGAGATCAACGCCATGCTCGAGACGGCGGGCCTGCCGGTATCCGGGCAGGTGACGCTGTACGACGGTCGCACGGGCGAGGCGTTCGACCGGCAGGTGACGGTGGGCTACATGCACGTGCTGAAGCTCCACCATCTGGTCGACGACAAGATGCACGCGCGTTCGACCGGACCGTACAGCCTGGTGACCCAGCAGCCGCTCGGCGGCAAGGCGCAGTTCGGCGGCCAGCGCTTCGGCGAGATGGAGGTCTGGGCGCTGGAGGCCTACGGCGCGGCGTACACGCTGCAGGAGATGCTGACGGTGAAGTCCGACGACATCAACGGGCGCACCAAGGTGTACGAAAACATCGTCAAGGGCGATCACAAGATCGACGCCGGCATGCCGGAGTCCTTCAACGTGCTCGTGAAGGAAATCCGCTCGCTTGGCATTGATATCGACCTGGAGAGGCACTGATGAAAGCGCTACTGGAGCTCTTCAAGCAAGTCCAGCAGGCCGAGGAGTTCGACGCGATCAAGATCGGGCTCGCTTCGCCCGAGAAGATCCGCTCGTGGTCCTACGGCGAGGTGAAGAAGCCCGAGACCATCAACTACCGCACCTTCAAGCCGGAGCGGGATGGTCTGTTCTGCGCGCGCATCTTCGGGCCGATCAAGGACTACGAGTGCGTGTGCGGCAAGTACAAGCGGCTCAAGCACCGCGGGGTGATCTGCGAGAAGTGCGGCGTCGAGGTGACGCTCGCCAAGGTGCGGCGCGAGCGGATGGGCCATATCGAGCTCGCGAGCCCGGTGGCGCACATCTGGTTCCTGAAGAGCCTGCCGAGCCGCCTCGGCCTGGTGCTCGACATGACGCTGCGCGACATCGAGCGCGTGCTGTATTTCGAAGCCTACGTGGTGACCGATCCGGGGCTGACCCCGCTCAAGCGCTGCCAGCTGCTCACCGAGGACGACTACCTCGCCAAGGTCGAGGAGTTCGGCGACGACTTCTCCGCCAGCATGGGCGCGGAGGGCATTCGCGCCCTGCTGCGCTCGATCGACATCAACCGCGAGATCGACACGCTGCGCAAGGACCTCGAGGCGACGTCCTCCGACGCGAAGATCAAGAAGATCGCCAAGCGGCTGAAGGTGCTGGAGGGCTTCAAGAACTCCGGCATCAAGCCCGACTGGATGGTGATGGAGGTGCTGCCGGTGCTGCCACCGGAACTGCGCCCGCTGGTGCCGCTGGACGGCGGCCGCTTCGCCACCTCAGACCTGAACGACCTGTACCGCCGGGTGATCAACCGCAACAACCGCCTGAAGCGGCTGCTGGAGCTCAAGGCGCCCGAGATCATCGTGCGCAACGAGAAGAGGATGCTGCAGGAGGCGGTGGACTCGCTGCTCGACAACGGCCGGCGCGGCAAGGCGATGACCGGGGCGAACAAGCGCCCGCTCAAATCGCTCGCCGACATGATCAAGGGCAAGGGCGGGCGCTTCCGCCAGAACCTGCTCGGCAAGCGCGTCGACTACTCGGGCCGCTCGGTGATCGTGGTCGGCCCGCAGTTGAAGCTGCACCAATGCGGCCTGCCGAAGAAGATGGCGCTCGAGCTGTTCAAACCCTTTATTTTTAATAAATTGGAATTATTGGGGTTGGCGACGACAATTAAGGCCGCCAAGCGGCTGGTGGAGCAGGAGGTACCTGAGGTGTGGGACATCCTGGAAGAGGTGATCCGCGAGCACCCCGTGATGCTCAACCGTGCGCCGACGCTGCACCGCCTGGGCATCCAGGCCTTCGAGCCGGTGCTGATCGAGGGCAAGGCGATCCAGCTGCACCCGCTGGTGTGCGCGGCGTTCAACGCGGACTTCGACGGCGACCAGATGGCGGTGCACGTGCCGCTTTCGCTGGAAGCGCAGATGGAGGCGCGCACGCTGATGCTCGCCTCGAACAACGTTCTCTCGCCCGCCAACGGCGAGCCGATCATCGTCCCCTCGCAGGACATCGTGCTCGGCCTGTACTACGCGACGCGCGAGTTCGTCAATGCCAAGGGCGAGGGCATGTCCTTTGCCGACCTCGGCGAGGTGCACCGCGCGTACGACTCGCGCCAGGTCGACCTGCAAGCGCGCGCCTGGGTGCGCATCAAGGAGGTCGAGGTAAGCGAGGAAGGCGAGAAGAGCGATAAGGTCACGCGCTACGAGACGACGATCGGGCGTGCGCTGCTGTCGGAGATCCTGCCGGCGGGGCTGCCGTTTGAGCTGCTCAACCGGCCGCTCAAGAAGAAGGAGATCTCGCGGCTGATCAACGCGGCGTTCCGTCGCTGCGGCCTGCGCGAGACGGTGATCTTCGCCGACAAGCTGATGAACGCGGGCTTCACCATGGCCACGCGCGCCGGGATCTCGTTCGGCGTGCACGACATGCGCATCCCGCCGCAGAAGCACGAGATGATCCGGGCGGCGGAAACCGAGGTGAAGGAGATCGAGAGCCAGTACACCTCGGGACTGGTCACGGTCGGCGAGCGCTACAACAAGGTGGTCGACATCTGGTCGCGCTGCGGCGAGCAGGTCGGCAAGGTGATGATGGAGCAGCTGGGCACCGAGGAAGCGGTCGACCGGCACGGCAAGAAGGTGCGCCAGGAGGCGTTCAACTCGATCTACATGATGGCCGACTCCGGCGCGCGCGGCTCGGCCGCGCAGATCCGGCAGCTCGCCGGCATGCGCGGCCTGATGGCCAAGCCCGACGGCTCGATCATCGAGACGCCGATCACGGCGAACTTCCGCGAAGGCCTGAACGTGCTGCAGTACTTCATCTCGACGCACGGCGCGAGGAAGGGCCTGGCCGATACGGCGCTCAAGACCGCCAACTCGGGTTATCTCACGCGCCGCCTGGTCGACGTGACGCAGGACCTGGTGGTCACCGAGGACGATTGCCAGACGCAGAACGGCGTCGCGATGAAGGCGCTGGTCGAGGGCGGCGAGGTGGTCGAAGCGCTAAAGGAGCGCATTCTCGGCCGCGTGCTGGCCATCGACCTGACCCACCCGGAAACGCAAGACGTGCTCTTTCCGGCCGGCATGCTGCTCGACGAGGACGCGGTCGACGCCATCGACAACCTCGGCATCGACGAGGTCAAGGTGCGCACGCCGCTTACCTGCGACACGCGCTGGGGCGTGTGCGCGAAGTGCTACGGGCGCGACCTGGGCCGCGGCTCGCTGGTGAACGTCGGCGAGGCGATCGGCGTGATCGCCGCGCAGTCGATCGGCGAGCCGGGCACGCAGCTGACGATGCGCACCTTCCACATCGGCGGCGCGGCTTCCCGGACGGCGGTGGCGAGCCAGGTCGAGGCGAAATCGGCCGGCACGGTGCGCTTTACGCCGACCATGCGCTATGTCACCAACGCCAAGGGCGACAAGGTGGTGATCTCGCGCTCCGGCGAGGTGATCATCGTCGACGACAACGGCCGCGAGCGCGAGCGTCACAAGGTGCCCTACGGCGCGACGCTGCAGGTGGTGGACGGCGATACCTTGCGCGCCGGCAAAGTGGTCGCCAGCTGGGATCCGCACCACCGCCCGATCATCACCGAGTACGCGGGCACGGTGAAGTTCGAGCACGTCGAGGAGAACGTCACCGTCGCCAAGCAGATCGACGACGTGACCGGCCTGTCGACGCTGGTGGTGATCGACTCCAAGCGCCGCGGTAGCCAGACCGCGAAGGGACAACGCCCGTCGGTCAAGCTGCTCAACGAAGCGGGAGACGAGGTGCGCATCGCGGGCACCGACCACGCCGTGAACATCAGCTTCCCGGTGGGCGCGGTGATCGCGGTGCGCGACGGCCAGCAGGTGCAGGTCGGCGAGGTGCTGGCGCGCATCCCGCAGGAAGTCTCGAAGACGCGCGACATCACGGGCGGTCTGCCGCGCGTGGCCGAGCTGTTCGAGGCGCGTGCGCCGAAGGACAAGGCGACCCTCGCGGAACACACCGGCACGGTGTCGTTCGGCAAGGACACCAAGGGCAAGCAGCGCCTGGTGATCACCGACCTGGAAGGCGCGCAGCACGAGGAGCTGATCCCGAAGGACAAGCACGTGCTGGTGCACGACGGCCAGGTGGTCAACAAGGGCGAGATGATCGTCGACGGCTCGGTCGATCCGCACGACCTGCTGCGCCTGCTCGGGGTGGAGGCGCTTGCGCGCTACATCATCGACGAGGTGCAGGACGTGTACCGTCTGCAGGGCGTCAAGATCAACGACAAGCACATCGAAGTGATCGTGCGGCAGATGCTGCGTCGGGTGCAGATCGAGGATCCGGGCGACACGCCGTTCATCCAGGGCGAGCAGGCCGAGCGGGCTGACGTGCTGGAGGAGAACGAGAAGGCGGAGAAGGACGGCAAGAAGATCGCCGCCTATTCTTACATGCTGCTCGGCATCACCAAGGCGTCGCTGTCGACCGATTCGTTCATCTCGGCGGCCTCGTTCCAGGAGACCACGCGCGTGCTCACCGAGGCGGCGATCATGGGCAAGCGCGACGGTCTGCGCGGGCTGAAGGAGAACGTGATCGTCGGGCGCCTCATCCCGGCGGGCACCGGCATGGCCTACCACAACATGCGCAAGCAGCAGGCGGCGGAGCCGATCCTGCCGGAGATCCCGGCAAGCGAGGAGACGCCGGCCGCAGAGGCCACCGCCGGCGGCAGCTGAGGTCAGGCGGCGACCATGAACGCCCGCGGCGGCTCGCCGCGGGCGTGCGCAGCCCACATCGTCTCGAAGGCCCTTTCGAGGTGCGCCACGTGCGCGCCGGTATCGAACAGCGGCGTGCTCAGCCGGTTCGCGGCGAGGCGGGCGCGCAGCGCCGCCAGCGCCTGCGGATCGCCGGCCAGCGCGATCGCGCGGCGCTCGTACTCGTCCTGCGTGGCGGCGATCAGCTCGGGCAGTCCCACGGCCGTGAGCAGGCTCGCGGCGACGCGCGACGCGAACATCTCCCCGGGCCAGGTGAGAACCGGCACCCCGGCCCACAGGGCGTCGGTGGTCGTGGTATGCGCGTTGTAGTAATGCGTGTCGAGCACCAGGTCCGCGAGCCGCAGGCGCGCCAGGTGCTGGGGCTTGGGCATGCCCGTGGCGAAGA
>Ga0316628_100003170_pt1 | contig 12560 bp, 9 predicted proteins | sample OWC_Aug_M2_C1_D5_FD_207648 | JGI IMG/M metagenome (GOLD analysis project Ga0316628, IMG submission 207648) | Wetland soil microbial communities from Old Woman Creek delta, Ohio, United States - OWC_Aug_M2_C1_D5_C | ecosystem: Environmental > Terrestrial > Soil > Wetlands | place: USA: Ohio...
GAGCACGTGCAGCACGTCCAGGTAGGCGAGCGCCGTCGCCTGCGTGACGAGCCTTCGATAGATGATCGCCATCGCCCGATGCAGAGCGTCCGGAGCGCTGCTCCCGGCGCGCTCGAGCGAGCCTGCGATCCCGCGCAGCTGCTGCATGAAGCCCGCGTCGTAGGGCGTCGTGTGGGCGGCGAGGACCGTCTGATGCCACTGGGTACGGCGCGCGACGAACGTCGTAACGAACGCGATGCCGACGTCACCGCCCATGTTCCGCGACAGGTTCACGATCCCGCTGACGGCGTTGTTCTTCTGGGGCGGCACGCCGGAGAACACGACCTGATTGATCGGGACGAAGAGGAATGCGAGTCCGACGGACTGGTAGATGCGGAGCAGCATCGCATGCCGGAAGTCGATGCCCTGATACAGGTGCCCGGTCATGTAGAACAGGGACATCGAGAGGACGAAGAAGCCGAAGGTGATCAGGATCCGAGGATCCACCCTGGACACGAGCTTTCCGACGAACGGCAACAGCAGGATGACCACGAACCCGCCCGGCGACAGGGCCATGCCCGCCTGCTGCGCGGTGTAGCCCATGAGCACCTGCATGTACTGGGGCAGGAGGACGGTGGAGCCGAAGAGCGCGATCCCGAGCGTGAACATCATCACGTTCGCCGCGGCGAAGTTGCGATTCCGGAAGAGCCGGAGGTCCACGACGGGTCGCGGATGCCGCCATTCCCACCTGACGAACGTCACGAGGGCGACGGCGGCGACGGCCGTCGCGGTCACGATGAACCGCGAGTGGAACCAGTCGTCCTCCTGCCCCTTGTCGAGCACGAGCTCGAGGGCACCGAGGCCGACGGCAACGAGCGCGAGGCCGACGTAGTCCGCGCTGCCGGCGCGCTCGCGGGCCTCCGCGAGGTGCGGCGGATCGGTCACCATGCGCGACGTGAGCAGCATGGACACGAAGCCGACCGGAACGTTGATGAAGAACACCCAGCGCCACGAGAAGTGATCGGTGATGAACCCTCCGAGCGTCGGACCGATGGCGGGCGCGAGCACCACGGCCATCCCGTAGACTGCGAAGGCCATGCCGCGCGCCTTCGGCGGAAACGTGTCGGCGAGGATCGCCTGCTCGCTCGGACCGAGCCCGCCCCCGCCGAGCCCCTGCACGACACGGAACAGGATGAGCCACCCCAGCGAGGGCGCGATCCCGCAGAGAAAGGAGCTGAACGTGAACAGGGCCACGCAGCTCATGTAGAAGCGCTTGCGCCCGACCTTCGTCGCGATCCACCCGCTGATGGGCAGGATCACGGCGTTCGAGACGAGATACGACGTCAGCACCCACGTGCTCTCGTCCTGGGTGACGGACAGGTTACCGGCAATGTGGGGGAGCGAGACGTTCGCGATGCTCGTATCGAGCACCTCCATGAACGTCGCGAGCGTCACGACGAGGGCGATCGCCCATGGGTTGCGCCCCCCCGTCCAGCCCGTGTCGAAGTAGGCGGGGCGCGACGGCGCCGCGCCGCTCACCGGACCCTGACCTCCGGCTCGACGCTCATGCCGGGTCGCAAGCGCTCGAGCCCAGCCTGACCGGGGTCGAGCGCGATGCGTACCGGGATGCGCTGGACGACCTTCACGTAGTTGCCGGTCGCGTTCTCCGGGGGAAACAGGCTGAGGCGCGCACCGGTCGCGCCGCCGATGGCCTCGACCCTGCCGCCGAAATCCTGGTCGACCGCGTCCACGTGGACCCGGACGGGCTGTCCGGGGCTGATCCGCTCGAGCTGGGTCTCCCGGAAGTTCGCCGTCACCCACGGATGGCCGAGCTGCGTGATCGCGAGCAGCTGCTGTCCGGGCGCGACGTGATCGCCGACCGTGACCGCCTTCTTGCCGACGATGCCGCCGATAGGGGCGACCACGCGCGTGTACGACAGGTTCAGCTCGGCTTGCTTGAGGCCCGCCCGCGCGAGCTCGAGGCTCGCCCTGCGCACGAGCACCGAGGCGCGCTGCGAGCTCACCTCCATGGGAGCGTTCGTGCGGACCTCGAGGAGGCGCGTCTCGGCCGCATGCACCCTCGCCTCCGCTTCCCTCACCCGGTCCTTGGCCGCGGTGAGGCTCTCTTCCAGCGACCTGAGCCCCGCGGCGGAGGCCGCCGCAGCATTGGCCGTTCGATCGAATTCCGCCTGGGAAATCGCGCTGGTCTTGATGAGGGCCTGGTTGCGGTCCATCTCCTGACGCGCCTGGTGGTCCGTCGCCCGGGCCCGCTCGAGGTCCGCGGCGACCTGCGCCACCTGCTGCCTGGATGCGCTGAGGTTCGCCACCGCGGAGGACACGTCCGAGCTCGCGCCCGCGATCGACGCGGTCCGGGACGTCTCGGTGATCGCGACGGTCGGATCCTCCGCCTGGAGCTGCGCCTCGGCCTGGTCGACCTGGGCCCTGGCTTGCGCGACGAGCACCTCGAGATCGGCCCCGTCCAGCTCGAGGAGCAGGTCGCCGGCCTTCACGATCTCGGTTTCTTTCACGTACACGGCCTTCACGGTGCCCGCTACCCTCGCGCCCACGCTGCTGATCTCGCCGTCGATCTGCGCGTCGTCCGTTTCCTCGAAATGGCGCGCGTGGAGCCAGTACGAGAGCCCGCCCACCGCGGCGGCGGCGAGCACGACGAGTGCGATCTTGCGCACCCGCCCCGACCGCGGGGGCGATGCCTCGACCGGGCCGCTCTGGGGCCCGGACGCCGCCGCACCGACCTGTCCCTGGCCCCCGTTGCTCTGCTGGGTCGCGCTCATGGAGCGCTCTTCTCTGGACCCGCCCGGCCCGGACGGCAAGTGGCGTGCATCGTCGAACGCAGGATTCGCCGCTCCGAGACGTATGCGTGGGGGGTCCGGGGGATGCGGCGCAACCCCCGGGCGGCGCGCGACGCCCACTCCCCAATGGTCCCGCGTCGCACCGCGACCGCTACACGAACCAACCCGGGTTTCTTGCGCCGGGTCCGGCGCTTGTCGGCAAGGAGCTTTCGCTCGCTTCGAGCGACGCCGGGGCTTACGGCAAGCAGCTCCCGCTCGTTTCGAGCGACACCGGGGCTTACGGCAAGCAGCTCCCGCTCGTTTCGAGCGACCCACGCCTTGCCGGCAAGGAACCGGTGCGCGAACCGACCGTCCGCACCGGATCACTGCAAGTAAGCATCGCAGGGCCGCGGAGCTGAGCCATCACGCCGGACTGCTTTCGGAGGGGCTCCGCGGGCAGCGCGGACGGAAACCGTGCATTTGGGCAGGCAGGTGACCGCTCCGCAGCTGCCGCAGAGGAAGTGGCGTAGCTCAGTGCGGATCTTGCTGCAGCACGCAGGCGCCGATCGTGGTGTCGCAGCGCGCGTGGAGCCAGCTCGGGCCCCGGCGCGGCGTACCCGAGTCCGTGAAGCAAGCGACGCAGTCTTCGATGCAGGCCGGCCCGTACTTCGACGAGAATCCGCCCGGATCGCTCACGGCGACGAAGGCGTTGACGTCGTCGGAGCACTCACCGCAGCAGATGGTGGTCTGGACGACGCAGTCCGAGTCGCGCTGGCACGCCTTGTACTGCTTCAGATCCACTGCGTCGCATTCGCCCGAGACGCAGAGCGCATCGATGGTGCCGGGCGAGCCGGCGCAGGCGTCGCAGGGAGGGGAAATCGGGCACACCGCCTGGTCCCACGCAGGCTCGGACCCCGCGGTCACGGCCGCCAGGTCGTTCAGGGTCGGGGCGCCGCAGTAGCCGCAGCAGCGGGTCCCGACGATCCGGCACTGCGACGAATTGCCGCAGGCGCGCGTGACCCCGGGGAAGCACTCTGCATGCGCCTCTTCGCAGTCACCGAGCGTCGGGTACAGCGCGCCGCAGTCCTTGCCCACGCACCGGCACACGACCCCGGCGCAAGCGGTCCCGCTCCATGCATACCCAAGCGGGCCGGACCCGGGGCACAGCAACGTCGGGTCCGAGCTTGCATCCATCGGCGCGCACCCGGCGCCCGCGTCGTGGCTCGTGACGCCCGCATCTGGGCTCGTGACGCCCGCGTCTCGCCCGCACGGAAACAGCCCGTGCCCCGCGACCCAGTGTCCGCCGTCGCACGCGAACTGGCTCTGCCATCCGCCCGCGCACGCGGTGAAGCACGTCCCGGCGGGGCCGTTGCACGGTGCACCCGGGACGAACGTCTCGGGACACGTGGACCCCGCGTCCGCCACGCCGGCATCCGGACCGCACGGAATCAGCCCGAGCCCCGCGACCCAGTGCCTGCCGTCGCAGGAAAAATGGCTCTGCCATCCGCCCGCACAGGCGGTGACGCACGACGCGGAACCGGTGCACGGCGCGCCGGGAACGAACGTCTCAGGGCACGTGGGCGCCCCCGACCCAGCATCGTCGACGATCCGGATCGGAGCCGGCGCGCACTCCCCGTCCCGGCAGGTGAACCGAGCACCGCCCTCCGGACAGTCGGAGGCGCTGGTGCACTTCACGGTGCACACCTTCGAGGTCGCAGGGGCGCAGCTCGCCGTCTCGCACGTCGCGTTCCCCGCGAGCCCCGAGCACGCCGAATCCTCCGTGCACGGCTTCGTGCACTCGCCGCACAGGCAGGTGAGCGACCCGCAATCGGCGTCGCTCGTGCAGGACGAGAGCCAGTGCGTGTTGCTGTCCGTCCCACCGCCGCCGCTCGTCGCGCCGCCGCACGAGGGCACGACCAGAGCGGCCACGCCGACACAAAGCCCCACCAGCAAACCCCTGAAGCTATCCTTCATCATGACAATTCCCTCGCTCACTCTTCCGAAGTCTCCAGCGTCTGCCCCACGTAGAACGACACCCGGGTGCTCGTCTCCGGGTCGGGCGGGTGCTCCTCGTTGTGGGCGGCGACGCGATCCCACAGCGCCTGCGCGGAGATCCGCGTCTTCCGGAGGAGCGAGTAGACCTCCTCCTCGTACGGGTGACCCGGCGTCACCGTGAACGTGAACGTCGATCCACCGAGCCGGTCCGACGCCTTCGCGCCGGCGAGCCCCTCGCGCACCTTCGTGGCGATCGCGACCGCGACCGCGCGGAAGTGGTCGACGATGGCCGCCTCCCAGCCCTGCTCGGCCCCGAGCGGGAGCGCCACGTTGCCGGACTTTAGAACGCCGTCTTCCTCCGTGACCCGGCCGGAGCGCTCGAGCTCGTCGGCGGCCGCGCGCGCGACCTCCGCGTCCACCCCGAGCGCGGCGGCGAGCTCGGCTCGCGTCCGTGCCTCGTGCCGGAAGATCTTGAGCCAGGCGAGGTTCGCGACCGCGTCCAGATCCTGCTGGCGCTCGAGCTTGTCGCGCATGGCGTCGCTGGTGACGCCGTGGACGGCGTTGTCGCCCGACCCCGTGACGCACACGAGCCCGCTCCGGATGAGATCTTTGACGACCGCCGCGACCTCGCGCTCACCGTCGTACTCGAAGCGCTGCAGGATCCGCGCGCGCGTCGGCTGCTCTTTCTCGACGAACTCCAGGACGGCCTCCCAGAGCGTTCGCTCACGGGCGCTCTCGCTCTCGGTGAGCCGCCTCATCTTCTTCTGGTACGAGCGGAGCGCCATGCCGAACATGTCCGCCACCACCTGCCGGCGCACCCCCTGCGACTCGATCTCCCGCGCGAGCTCGACGAACACCTGATCGGCCACGTGTGCGAGCGGCGCCCGGACGCCGCTGGCGGTCGAAAGCTGCGCGATGAGCACGGTCGTCTGACGCACGATGCCGTCGATGAGAAGCTTGAGATTCACGTGCAGGCTCCGGGATGCAACGTACCGGGAGTACCCCGCCACGGATAGACGTCCGGAAGTTCATCAAAATGGTGGTTTGTGTTGCGACCGCGGGGCGACGCGGAACCATGGGGGAGTGCGCGGCGCGCGCCGCCCGGGGGTTGCGCCGCATCCCCCGGACCCCCACGCATACGTCTTGTGGCGCGTTCGACGGGGGCCTTCCGCTCGACGGAATGAATCTGGACGGCCCCATGCTAGATCCGGACGGTGCTCGACATGTCCGAGCTGGACGCGTGCAATCCGGAACGGCTCACGGCCCTCGTCCGCGGCGGCGATCCGGCGGCCCTCGATCACGTGACCCGTTGCTACGGCGCGCGGCTGCTCCAGGCGGGGCGACGCCACTGCCGGACGAGCGACGAAGCAGAGGACGCCGTGCAGGACGCGCTGCTCACGGCCGCCACGCATCTCGACGAATTCCGCGGCGAGGGCAGCCTCGAGGGGTGGCTCGTCCGCATCGTGGCCTCGGCGTGCCGTCGCATGAGCCGCGGGCGAAAGAACGATCCGCGGCTCCACGATGCCGACGCAGACCTCGAGCTCGCGGATCCGTCGGGCTCGCCGGAAGGCGCCGCGGCCCGTGTCGAGCTCGGGGAGCTGCTCGAGCGGGCGCTCCTCTCGCTCGATCCGGAGGACCGTCTCATCGTGCTCCTCTCCGAGGTGGAAGGGTTCCGCAGCTTCGAGGTCGCGGAACGGGTGGGCTTGTCGGACGGCGCCGTCCGGACACGGCTGTCACGCCTGCGCGCGCGCCTCCGCGAAGCGCTCCGCCCCGTTCTCGGCACCCCGGACGGTGACCTGTAACGATCCGCCGACCTGGCGGCTCTAGTCGGAAATCGGCCCCACCGGGGCCTCTCCGCTGGAGGAACGTGATGGACGATCTCGTCGTCGCCAACGAGCTGAATTTTCAAGAAGAAGTCCTGCGCTCGACGCTCCCCGTCCTGGTGGACGTCTCGACCGAGTGGTGCGCCCCCTGCAAGCTCGCGACGCCCATCGTCGCCCAGATCGCGAAGGAGCGCCGTGGAACACTGAAGGTCGTCATGATCGACGGCAACGAGTGCCCGGAGCTCGTCGCGAGCCTCGGCGTCCGCGGCTTTCCCACGTTCGTGGGGTTCGTGGAGGGACAGGCCGTCGAGCGCCGCGCCGGCTTCGGCGGCAAGCGCGCGCTCGAAGCGATGGCCGAGGCTCTCGTCGAGAAGAAGCACCAGCCCTGAGTCCAGCCCGCCGGGCGGTCGACCAGTCCCTCGCGCGTTCGGGCGCAACGCGTGAACCGTTCTCGCGCATCCAGGCTCCAACGAATCAGAGGGAGAACTGGAATGTGCATCGAACGATACGTCCGTCTCGTGGCCGGTAGCGTGGTGCTCTCGTCGCTCGCGCTGGCCCACTTCATCAGCCCCTGGTTCCTGCTGCTCACGGCGTTCGTGGGGCTCAACCTGCTGCAGGCGTCGCTCACGAACTGGTGCCTCCTCGTGTCGGTCCTTCGACGGCTCGGCGTTGCCGAGTGCGCACGGAAGCCCACCGAAGAAGCGCTGGGCGCGCCCGCCGACGCGCTGCCGTAGGCGTGCAGCGCGGGCTCTATCTCGGGCCGGTGTGATCGCTCGGCCGCCTCACCGGCGATCGCAATGGCGGACACACGGACGTTGTCTGTCCTGCCTGCCCTTGTGCCGCGTTGCCTGCTCCCATAGGAAGGGGCGATGGGGACGACCGGCGCAGAGGAGCACACGGAACGAAGGCCACCGCGGCGCCTGAAGATCGCTCGCCTGTCGAAGTCCCGCTACACGCTGGGGCTCCAGTGCCACAGGCGCCTGTGGTGGACGGTGCACGAGCCCGATGCGCCGGAGCTGGTCATCGGGCCCGAGCTGCAGGCCGTGTTCGATCAGGGCCACCGGGTCGGGGAAGCGGCGCGCGAGCAGTTTCCCGGCGGCACGCTGATCGACGTCGAGCCATGGAAGGTTCGCGAGCGCTGCGAGGCGACGGACGCGGCGCTCCGCGCGGGCGCCGCCGTCGTCTATGAGGCCTCGTTCAGCGCGGGCAACGTGTTCGCGGCGGTGGACGTGCTGCACCGCGCGCCCGGGCGGCGCGGCTTCACCATCACGGAGGTGAAGTCGACGCTCTCGGTGAAGGACGAGCACGTGCTGGACGCGGCCGTGCAGGCGCACGTCGTGCGCGCCGCCGGCCTTCCCGTCTCGCGGGTGGAGGTCATGCACCTGAACCCCGAGTGCCGCCACCCGGAGCTCTCGAGCCTCTTCGTGCGCGCGAACGTGACCGACCGGGTGAAGGAATCCCTGTCCAGCATTCCCGCGCAGGTATCGACACAGCTCGGGATGCTCGCGGAGCCGGAGCCGCCGGCGGTCACACCGGGTCCCCACTGCTCGGAGCCCTGGGAATGTCCCTTCCGGAAGCGCTGCTGGCCCGAAGCGCGGGAGCACTCCATCCACACCCTCTACACGAGCGAACGGGAGCGCAGAGCCCTCGCGGACGAGGGCTACGAGAGCATCCTCGACGTCCCCGATGACGTCCCCCTCGAGGGCATCGCGGATCGCCAGCGACGAGCGGTGCAGACCGGGGCCATCGTGGTCGCTCCGGGCCTGCTCGACGCGCTCTCGGCGCTGATACCTCCCATTGCCCATCTCGATTTCGAGACCATCGCACCGGCCATCCCCGTCTGGTCAGGCTGCTCGCCGTATGCGGCGCTCCCCCTACAGTTCAGCGTGCGCGTCGACGGGCAGCACGGTGACGCACCGAGAGAGCTCGGGTGGCTCGCGGAGGGAGCCACGGATCCGCGACCGGCGCTCGCTCGAGCCCTGATCGAGGCGCTGCCCCGAACGGGCGCCATCGTGGTGTACGCCAGGGGGTTCGAGAGCGCGCGTCTCCGCGAGCTCGCCGAGGCACTGCCGGAGCTCGCGAGGGAGCTCCTGGCGATCGAGGCGCGTCTCGTGGACCTCTTGCCGGTCGTCCGCGGGCACGTGTATCACCCCGCGTTCGGAGGCAGCTTCAGCCTCAAGTCCGTCGCGCCCGCGCTCGTCCCCGGATTCACCTACGAAGATCTGGACATCAGGGACGGCGCGGCAGCGAGCAGGGCGCTCGCCGCGCTCGTCCTCCGCGGAGAGCCCGCGGAGGAGCCGGCGCACACGTCGCTGCGGCGGGCGCTGCTCGCGTACTGCGCGCGGGACACGCTGGGGACCTCGGAGGTGCTGAAGAAGCTGCGACAGCTGTCCCGACGAGACACGTCTGCGGGGTGAGTGTAAGTTAGCGGTTCACCCCCACCCGAGCCCGCTCCCGAACGGAGCGCCGTCGTGTCCGCCTCGCAGAACCTCCGCTCCCTCCTTCGCCAGAGCAGTCCGGTCCTGGCGTTGCTCGCAGGCGCGCTCGTGGTGCTCGCTGCGCTCTGGGCTCGGTTCGGCTCGTTCACGGGGTTCATGCTCCGTCTCGATCCCGTGGCCGCTCTGGGGACGTGCTCCGCGGGGCGTTCGGTCAAGCTCGCCTGCGACTTCGCCAACCACTACTACCCGCAGGGGCGTCGCCTCGCCTCGTCACCGACGGCCGTGTTCGGGTACTTCTACTCCGGGTTCTTCGCGGTGGGGATGCAGGGCCTCGCCCATCTGCCGTACGAGACGGCGCGAACCGTGTGGGAGTGCATCGTCGTGGGCTCCGAGGGGTTCCTGCTGCTCGCACCGCTCCTGCTCGGCTCACCCCGCCCGATCACCTGCTTTGCGTACGGGCTCGTGCTCACGTCGTCGCTGCCGGTGCTCCACGACTTCGCGTACGGGCAGGTGAGCTCGCTGCTCACCGCGCTGACGCTCGCGTCGTTCGTCGCGTACGGCCGGGACCGGCGATACCTGTCTGCGGCGCTCTTGGGAGTGGCCGCGGCCATCAAGTTCTACCCGGGCCTGTTCGCGATTCATTACCTGCTGCGGCGCGATCTGCGGAGCTTCGCGGCGTTCTCCGCCACCACGCTGCTCCTCGTCGCGGGCGTGCCGTGGCTCGCGCTCGGGGCGAGCGGCGCGATCACGCTCCACACGTCCATCTTCGAGAACATCGGTCTCGTGGCGTCCTTCATGTCCGCGACGCCGTACTCGAGCTTCGTGGCCAACGCCATGACGTATGCCGGCGCCGGTGCGATCGATCCGGAGTCGTCGCTCTATCGAGCCGCCCGGGTCTTCGGAGCCGGGATCGCCCTGTTCCATCTGTACCTCGCGCACCGAGCGGTCCGGAAGGGAACGTCCACTGCCGTGTTCGCGCCGATGATGCTCGGGTTTCTGACCATCCCGTTCGTGGTGCGGCCCTCGTGGGTGCATTACTTCGTCTTCTTGCCGATGCTAGAGCTGTACGTGCTGGAGCTCCCCTCCCGCGATACGGCGAGCCCGCTCGTGACCTTGCTGAGCCGGGGGGGCGCGCTGGTCTCCGCGCTCCTGATCGGCGCGCCGCTCTTCCTCCTGGTCCCGAACCCCGACGACTACTATCACGGCGCGCTGCCGTTCTGGGCGACGGCCGTCTTGTTACCCGCGCTCTATCTCGCGAGCATGCGCCCGCGAGCGCACGCGCCGGAGCCCGCGCATGCGCCGGGGTGACCCGTCGGAGCCCCCGGGCGGGGGCCTGGTCCCGGCAGCTCGCGCGGCGAGTCACCCATCGAGAGTGGGCCGCGGCCCGCTCGGCTTGCCCGGAGGGTTACTCCGGACCTATCGTCGACTTTCGATGACCGGAGCCGATGTTTCGGGCTGACCGAGGCGCGAGGGTGGCTCTGATCGTCCTCCTCTTGCTGGGAGGGCTCGCGCTGTTCCACGTGTCGGAGCGCGCCTGGACGTGCGACGACGCGTTCATCTCGTACCGGTACGCGAAGCACCTCGTCGAGGGGCGCGGGCTCGTGTTCAACGAGGGCGAGCGCATCGAGGGCTACACGAACCCACTGTTCACGCTCGGGGTGGCCGCCGCGATGGCGCTGGGTGCCGAGCCGCGCATCGCGTCGATGCTTGCCGGTGCCATCGCCTACTTCGCGGTCGCGATGATGCTCGCCTCCTGGTCGCGGTCTCGCACCGAGCCCGGGAAGTGGTGGCTCCCGCTCGGCGCGGCGCTCTGGCTCGTGCAGGACGATCTCCACACCTGGGCCACGGGAGGGCTCGAGACGACGGTCTTTGCGGCGTTCTCCCTCGCGGGTATCCGGAGCTTCACTCGAACCCCTGCGTCGTCGCGAAGCCTCGCGCTCGGGAGCACGTGGCTCGCCCTCGCCTGTCTCACCCGCCCCGACGGCGTCGTCTTCGCGGCGGTCGGGGTGCTCGGGGTCCTCATGACGTCGCGCCTCTCCGGAGCGCGCGGGCGCGAGCTCGGAGAGCACCTCGTGGCGGCACTCGTGCCGCTCGCGGTCATCGGCAGCGCGTTTGCAGCGTTCAAGCTCCGCTACTACGGGCGCCTCTTGCCGACGACGTTCTACGCCAAATCGGCGTCGGACCCTTATTACACGCAGGGCCTCGTCTATCTGTTCTCTTACGCGGCGAAGCACTGGGCCATGTCGCTCGCGTGCGTGGCCCTTCCCATCGCGGCGGTCGCCACGGGCGGGGCTCGCGACCTCTTCACACGCCGCGATGCCCTGCTCGCCCTCGCCGCCTTCGCAGCGTTCTCGACGTACATCGCCCATTCGGGCGGCGACTACATGTTCGCGCGACGGCTCGTTCCGGCGCTGCCCTTCCTGTTCGTGTTCCTCGACGCGGCCGCCTGCTCGCTTCCCCGGGGGCTCGGGGCAGCGAGCGCGCTCGCGGTGGTGGTCGGGAGCTTCTTCCCGCATTCGCTGCTGCCGGAAGATCGCCGCGCGTACTACCACGGGATCACCGACGAGAGGCTCCATTATCCGGAGGCGATCGTCGTCGTGCGAAGGGAGCAGGGGCGGCTCGCTCGCCGGGTGTTCCAGGGGATCGACGTGAAGGCGTCCTTCGCCGGCGCCATGTGCATGTTCGCCTACTACAGTGACCTGCCCTATCTCATCGAGGCCAATGGCCTGACGCAGTACTGGGCTGCCGAGCGCCCCCTCGCGCGACGCACCAACAAGATCGGGCACGAGAAGGCCCTGAGCCGTGACGAGCTCCGCGAGCACGGGGCAACCCTCATCTTCCACAGAGATCTGCCTCCGCTCATGCAGCCGGAGCCACGCTTCGACGAGATCTTCGTCGAGCGCGTGCTCCGGGTCGAGATGCTCGTGTACGACGACGCGCTCATGGCGCGCCTCGCCCGGATCCCGGGCGTCACGTTCCGTCGCATCGACGACACGCTTCGCGAGGCGGCAGCCGACATCCGGACCATGAGCTGCGAGGATGCGCGGGCCTCGCAGGAGTCCCTCTCGCACTTCTATCTCGACCGTCATCCCGAGCGCGTGCCGCCGATTCGCGATGCGGTGAAGGCCGCGTGCGGGGAGGCCGCCTCCGTCTCTCCGGTGAAGGACGCGGGGCTCCGGTGAGCCACCTGCGCAGCGCTCGATGGTGGCTGATCCTCGCGGGGCTGGTGCTCGCGCTGCTTCAGGGTGCCACGGCACGAGCGGCCGAGCCCCTGCCGTCGTCCCCGATGGCCTGTCGCGCCGGCAACCTTCTCGTGGGGGCCCGCGCGAGCGGAGCGATCGACGGCGAGCGCCTCGGTCAGCTCGTCGATGGGCGCGTGGCGCCCGAGGGTGCGGCATGGCCGAGCCCCCGGGTGGTCGTCCCGGTCCAAGGCGAGCTTTCGTTCGACCTCGGTGCCCCCGTCCCGGCGAGGCGGCTCTTCTTACAGATCGACGCCGATCAGCCGGCGCTCGTCGCCGTCTCCGCCGACGGCACCG
>Ga0316628_100003171_pt1 | contig 12559 bp, 12 predicted proteins | sample OWC_Aug_M2_C1_D5_FD_207648 | JGI IMG/M metagenome (GOLD analysis project Ga0316628, IMG submission 207648) | Wetland soil microbial communities from Old Woman Creek delta, Ohio, United States - OWC_Aug_M2_C1_D5_C | ecosystem: Environmental > Terrestrial > Soil > Wetlands | place: USA: Ohio...
ACCAATGTAGAAAACACTGTGTTGTCCGAACCAATGTCGGCAGGGCGAACTATGCCGGAGAAACGGATATATTCGTCGCCTTGGTTGATTGTTAGTTGTTTTTCGCCTCTCACTACCAAATTGCCGTTGGACAAGACTTCGGCGACAGTAACGGTGACATTTCCCTGCAATTTGTTGCTTTGGCTACTGTCGCCCGCGCCAGCAAAATCTCTTGTGCCGCTGAGCGTTGTTCCCAGATTAAGGTCTCTTTTGGAACCGCCCGGCATATTGAAACTCAAAGGCGCTCCCAAGAGCGTAGGATTATCCAACTGGGTATCTTGTTTTTTCGAGGTGTTGGTGTCGGCCTTTTTACTGGCAGTCGTCTGTTCGACTAATACAACAGTGATAATATCCCCTACACGTCGCGCCTTGGCATCTTGAAAAAGCGATATCTCTTGACCAGCCTGGAAGATCGCGCCCTGTGTCGCCGGCGGCAACATCTCCGGTTGAGGGCGCGTGGGCTCATAACTGAGCTGATCCTTAGGCGCGGTTGCGCACGCCTGCAGCAATAATATCGCGGCGGCGAGCACTACAATTTTGCCGCCCGATGCCCATGCGAATCCCGCCATCTGCTTTACGGCAGCTGTCATGTAATCAACCCTCATGTCTGCTCTGTTCATATTAAGTGTTGTTCACGATGAACTTGAGCATGCTATCCGTCGCCTCCACCGCCTTGGAATTCATCTCATAAGCGCGCTGGGTCTCAATCATGTCTACCAATTCTTCGACCACGTTGACATTCGAGGTTTCCAAAGAGCCTTGCACCGTCTTCCCCAACCCAGTCAACCCGGGAGTACCCGTCTGTGGGGAACCGCTCGCGGCGGTCTCCAGCGCCATGTTCTCACCGATTGGTTGCAATCCAGACGGGTTGACGAAATCCGCCAACTGCAAAGAACCCACTTGGGTAGGTGACGATTGCCCTGCCAAAGTCACGGATACGGTTCCATCGTTACCGATGGTGATGCCCTGCGCACCGTCAGGAATGGTAATTGATGGCTGCACCTGATAACCGGTGGATGTCACTAATTGCCCCTGAGAATCCATTTGAAAACTTCCATCTCGCGTGTAAGCCAGTGTCCCATCGGGCATCAAAACCTGAAAGAAACCTCGGCCTTGAATCGCAACATCTAAAGGATTATTGCTCTGCACAATGTTCCCTTGCGAATAAAGCTTCTGAGTGGCGACAATGCGCGTGCCGGTTCCTAACATCAATCCCGATGGAAGTTGGGTATCCTGAGAAGTTTGCCCGCCGGCCTGCCGCACATTCTGATATAGGAGATCCTGGAAGATCGCGTTGCTGCGCTTAAATCCCGTGGTATTGACGTTGGCCAAATTATTGGAAACCACCGACATCCTTGTCTGTTGTGCTTCCAGACCTGTTTTTGCAATCCATAATGCTTGATTCATCGTTACTGACTCCCCAGTCTATAAATTAGGCCAAGCGCAATAGTTGTGCGCCGGCGGCATCGTTATCTTCGGCAGCCTTCAGCAGCTTGATTTGAGCCTCGTAATGTCTGGAAAGCTCGATCATGTTGGCCAAGGCATCAATGGCGTTGACATTGCTTGACTCGATAACGCCCGATTGCAGCATCACCGAGCCATCCGGGGCGAGTGTTTCTCCCGCCGCCGTTCGCAAGAGCCCGTCATTAGTCTTGACCAACGATTCAGCCGGAGCCTTCACCAATTTGATTCGATCGACCACGGCAAGAGTATTTGGCGATTGGCCAATAGGCAATATCGAGATGGTCCCGTCGGCGCCGATCTCCAATTTTTCATTAGGGGGTATTGCGATAGGGCCACTGTTACCTATCACAGGGAAACCAGAGCCCGTAACCAGCATCCCGGCGTTGTCTATTTGCAGATCGCCAGCACGTGTGTAGGCTTCGTTACCATCAGGCGACTGCACCGCAATCAAGCCATCCCCTTTCACCGCGACATCCAGTTCGCGTCCCGTGGTAACCAAGGGACCAGAAACCATATCGACACTGGTCTTCGCCACAACCGCATTAACACGACTGGGATAACCTGGACCCTCTATGGGCATTGATTCAAATGACGCAAGATCCGCGCGAAAACCCGTTGTATTAACGTTTGCGAGATTATTATTGTTGATGGCCTGCGCTAGCATGATATTTTTTGCGCCGGTCATCGCGACATATAACATTCTGTCCATGTATTACCTTTGAATAATAACTCCATTAACGAATATTGATGATTGTTTGCGTAATCGCGTCTTCCGTCTTGATGACTTGAGAGTTCGCTTGGAAATTGCGTTGCGCAGTAATCATATTCACCAATTGCTCCGTCAAGTCGACATTGGCGCCTTCCAAAGCCCCCGACTGTATCGAACCTAAACTGGCGCTGCCGGGCAGCCCAACCAGGGCTACTCCGGAATCGAAACTTTCCGCCCAGGAAGTGTCGCCTAATTGGCGAAGCCCCTGTGCATTCGCGAAATTCGCCAGGGCCACTTGACCTAAGGTCTTAGATTGACCATTGGTATAACGCGCCAAGATCACTCCTGTAGAGGAGATGTCGATACCGCTCAAGCGGCCCGTCGTGTAGCCATCTTGACTTAATGCATTTACACCGAAATTGCTGCCAAATTGTGAACTCGGCGTTGCGGATCCGTAATTCAGCGTCAAACTCATGTTATTGGCGCCGGCAATCGGCAAGGCATTGTAGGCAACCTGGCCGCCGACCGGCGTCGCCAAAGTACCGTCGGGATTAAAAGTAAGATTGCCGGAAACTGCGGGAGTTGCCTCCGTACCGTCAACGAACAAATGGGTTTCCCAGGTATTCGCTGCTGTCTTGCGAAAATAGATCGTACCTAAATGGCTGGTACCCAGCGAATCATAAAGTGTCAGTGATGTGGAGTTGTTGTACGTGGAGGGATCAGCAACGCTGAACGCCGTGGTAGGGGCGGTAGAGGTAGCATCCAAATTAACGCCCACATCGACATTTGTTGAGGCCTGCGGTGCTATGTTCGCGGTATTCAACTGCAGATCCCCCAAGGCACCCGTTATATTGCCGCTGGCATCCGCCAAATATGCCGTCAAATGCTGGCTCTTAGCGTTGCTCACGTAGCCGTCACGATCTATGCCAAACGATCCCGCACGGGAATACACCGTCGATCCATTGTCACTCAACCTGAAAAATCCTTGACCGCTGATCGCAAGATCAAGGCCGTTATCAGTAAATGATATATTGCCTTGACTAAATTGCTGCGAGACCTTCGAAACATTAACACCGCTACCGATGGCCGTACTGACGGCGCCTATGCTGGCCGATGAAAAAATATCGGCGAATTCCGAACGAGATTTTTTGAAACCCGTAGTGCTGACATTGGCGATGTTATTACTGATAACATCCAAATCTGCCGAGGAAGCATTTAATCCGCTTAAAGCGATACGAAAAGACATCTTTATCCTCCTTCGTAATATCCGAATCTACATCAACTGTTTTACATCGCTGAAATTAACCGTGTCGCCGTTCGATGTATTCAACATAATTTTCTGATTCGCCGAATCCACCATGACACTATTTACACTCGACGCCACATAGGTACTCATCGCCTGAGGCGTACTATTAATATTGGCAACTGCCTTGATCTGATAGAGACCATTCGGAGCAGTGACTCCGCTATCAGTAATTCCATTCCAATTAAACGGAATCATGCCCTGGCTTTGAGACCCTAAATTGATTTGTTTCACCAACTGACCGGCGCTATCGTAAATACCCACCGCCAATTGATCAGTGTTCTGCGAAAGATCAATGGCCGCGCTCAGCCCGTTGGAATCCAATACAGCATTAGAGCCGGCTGCTATCACCTGATGTCCCACCAAGGAAGCGGCCTGAACAGTTTGATTCGAGACCAATGTGTCGGCCAATTGCTTAATTGAACTCTGCATATCCTGAATTCCCGACACGGAGGCGAATTGGGCCATTTGCGCCAACATTTGACTGCTGTCCGTAGGTTGAGTGGGGTCCTGATTATTAAGTTGGGTGGTCATCAACTTAAGAAAATCGCTTTGGCCGAGTTGACCACTTATTGTCTTGGCTGTTGAACTGGCGGCACTTGCCGCCGCCTTAGTCAAGCCCAGTTGGTTCATCAGATCAATATTAAAGCTACTCATACATTTTCCTTTCTGGCTTAATTGCCGAGCGTCAAGGTACGGAGCAACATCTCTTTCGAGGTATTCATAACTTCGACATTATTCTGATAAGATCGCGATGCCGAAATCATATTCACCATCTCTTCGATGGTGTTCACATTCGAGCTATAAACATAACCACGCTCATCGGCCAGCGGGTTCCCAGGCATGTATCTGGATTGGATTGGCGCCGTGCTCTCTTTAATGGAATTCACCCTAACACCATTGATGCTAGAACCCTTACCTAAAGCCGCGTCGTACATTACTTCAAAAACAGGTTCCTTAGCGCGATAGGCATTTGCCTCGCTGCTACTCACGGTATCAGCATTTGCCAGATTGCTAGCAACAGTGTTGAGACGGATGGTTTGTGCACTCATCCCAGAACCAGCGACATCGAATATATTAAAAAACGACATTCACTATTCTCCCTTTATCGCCAACAAAATACCCTTGATACTATCATTTAGAAACATCAAGGATGCTTGGTGCTGAATTGCATTGCGCGTAAATTCTGCTTGTTCAATTTGCGTGTCAACTGTGTTGCCGTCCAATGCCGGTTGCATGGGAACACGGTACATAGTCGTATATTTCGCTCCCTCATCTACCCCAGTCTGAATATGATTGAGGCCGGTCGCAGTTAAAGGTAGTTCCGCCGATTGTGCTTGGGATAAAGCAGTTTTAAAATCGACGTCGATCGCCTTATAGTTTGGCGTGTCCGCGTTTGCAATATTGGTAGCTAGCAGTTGAGCGCGATAAGTCCGCAGCTCCAATGCACGAACATGCGCTCCCAGTGCTTCATCAAGATTTAACGCCATCATTGCCTCTGCCAATATTGATCATGCTCAAGGAGGCAATTAACATGCCACGTACCAAGACCGAGTCAAAACGAGCATTTCAAGGCACGTAACCAGATTGCAAGCGGCAAAATCATGCCGCCCGTTGCCGCTTTTTACTCGAGGTGCGTCTAAGGTTTATTCGGAGGATTGATTAAGCTGGGAGATGACTCGAGCGCAAAACCATCATTTCAGGCGAAACACCATGCCTCCATAATAACGCGCAACTTCAAATTTCGCAGTGTAACGGCTAATCGATTCGGATCCGCCTAAGAACAGAAAGCCTCCCGGCTCCAATACATTGGCCATGCGATCCAGAATGTTGATTTTGTTTTTATCCGAAAAATAGATGAGGACATTGCGACAGAATACTACATGAAATTTCCCAATGAGGGTTAAGGGCGAAATAAGATTAAGCTCCTGAAAGCTGACTTGCTTACGTACAAAATCTTTTACCCGCGCCACCCCGTCGTGCTCATCAAAGAATTTGGCACGACGATCCGAGGTTAATCCTCTCGCAAGCGCGATATCCTCATAAGAACCTTCTTTAGCGGTCTTGAGAATGGTGGGAGATATGTCGGTTGCAACAATTTGTACGTTAGCCAACGGGTGTTTTGGATATTCGCGGCGGTATTCTTCTACAATCATGCTTATTGAATAAGGCTCCTGACCAGATGAGCATGCGGCGGACCATATCCGTACATTCGGCATCTTGGCACGCGCCAACTCTGGGAGGATCATTCTTTTTAGAGCTTCATAAGGATATTGATCACGAAACCACAGAGTTTCATGGGTTGTCATCGCATCTATAAGCTGTTGCCTCAATCCTGCCTTTATATCATTTTTTACAGATGACAGCATTTCCTCGATGGAATTAAATCCATGCTTAGCGAGCAACGTCTTTAGTCGACTATTGACTAGATATTGTTTGTTGTCGCCGAGCTCAATTCCACAAGTCGTGGAAAGATATTCGCTGAGATAGGAATATTCTTCAGGGGATACACTAAAATTCACGCCGCGTTCCTCGGTCCGGCATTTTAATATGCAATTCTTCCATCGTTATTATGATATTTATAATTAGTTTTACTGATGAAATAATGTCCCTATGGCATCATCATCTTTTAACTTATTTAAGTGAACACTATTACATCAATTCCGATTTTCCCTCGAGATAGTCAAGTCTTTTTACAACTTCCAGTGCCAAATCGTTGGCATCGAATTTTGGCACAAAAGCGTTGGCATCGACTTTTTGAATTAAATTATTATTAAACATTCCGCTTAGAGAGGTGTGCAATAGTACAAAAAGGTGCCGTAGATTTTTGTTGCTGCGAATTTGAGTAGTCAAGGTATAGCCATCCATCTCCGGCATTTCGATATCTGAAATCACCATCAACAGCTGGCCAAACATAGGATCATCTTTCGAGTGCCATTCCAATAACTTTTCGAAAGCTTCCTTGCCATTTTTGCAGATTACACTTTCTAATCCCATTTTATCCAATGTTTTTTTTATTTGATTTCTAGCTATCAGTGAGTCGTCCACCACTAGTACTACATAATCATCCCTTTGGATTTCTGGTAAAGATTCTACGTCTTTTACCGATCGTTCATCTTGCTCGGTTCTAATGTTACTGAGCACTCTTTCAACATCGATCATTTCGATCATCTCTTTCTCAACGTGTGCAACGGCCGTCAGAAAATGATCTCGTCCAACGCCCTCCGGGGGAGGAACGACGCTCTCCCAATTAATATTGACAATGCGGTCAACTGCGCGCACCAAAAACCCCTGCACAGACCGATTGTATTCGGTAATGATAACTATGCTTCCTTCCCCATTTACCAAAGACACTTGGCCAATCGCCCGCGATAAATCGAAAATTGGAATAGTCTTGCCGCGTAATGTTGCCACCCCACAGATAATAGGATGAGCATTTGGTATACGCGTTAGGGTGGGGCATTGCATGACTTCATGCACTTTAAATACGTTGATGCCATAACGTTGGTTACCATTTAAAAAAAATAACAGCAACTCCAATCGATTATGGCCAGCTAGTCGTGTACGCAGGTTAACTCCATCAAGCAATCCACTCATAAAATTTAGCCGCTCCATGATTAGCAGCTCTGGTATCGACTGCACCAGTACAAAGCTTAAGCGATGATCCGGCACGATGTTTGCTTCTAGTTGGTCCCAGGAATAGGAAGAATACATGTTGTCACCGATATACAGAAAATCCGGTTTGAGCGTCGCCCGGTATCATGACAAGCGCGTATGGCTGCTGCTGTTGGTACTGGTTCTGTTATATGCAGTTATCTCTGACACCAACGTCTTCGCATACGAGCCATCCACCCAATCTCCACTCTCGATTAAGGTGGCTGCTCAAAAGTTTATTACTAAGATAATAGAGCGAGAATATCCGCACCATATAATCGAGATCAGCAAGATCGATCCGAGAATGAAATTAACTGCGTGTGATAGCCCACTAGATGAGTTTCTCGTTCCCGGCAGTAATCTACCCGGTAATGTAACGATTGGTATCCGTTGCGTGGGTAGCAAATCGTGGACAATCTACATACCCGCGTCCGTTAAGGGCATGCGCAAAGTTGTCATCACTAATCACCCTATACTAACTAATACTCCTATCACACAAAACGATATTCGGTTGGAAGAGCGCACTATCAGCGCGAAAACAAATGACTATATCTTTAATCTCGAACATGTATTGGGGAAAATTGCGAAACATAACTTGCCAGCCTCTACGCCAGTTACATTGAACATGCTAAGTGCACCAACATTAGTAAAGCGTGGTCAACAAGTAATTATCCTCGCTGAAGGAACGGGCGTTGAGGTGAGAATGGCTGGCACTGCCTTGATGGATGGCACTTCAGGGCAAATTATACGCGTCATAAATACGCTTTCAAAGCGTACGGTGGAAGGTCAAGTAATCCAACCAGGAATTATTAGAGTCAATATGTAACCCACGGCCTGACTCAAGCTACAACTGTCACAAGCCGTTATACTAACCAGCAAAGAGAGGTTAATTATGGCAATCGAGATATCAGGGCAACACCCTGCACAGTTATCGAACGCCAAGGCGGAAACAAAAGGACAGGTCGGTCTAACCGACCCTACATTACCAAAGCAGCAAACTGGACAACCTTCCTCACCTGATACGGTGACCTTGACGGATACAGCGAAACAGCTTCATAAATTAGAAGCCACAATTGCTGATATGCCAATAGTCGATACGGCAAGGGTAGAAGACGTAAAAAAGGCTATCCATAACGGACAGTTTCTAATCAATTCGCATCGAGTAGCGGAAAAAATGCTGAGTTTCGAAAGCTTGCTTGGACGTGGTACTTAAGTCATTATGAATGTGGCCATCTCCCCAGAGATTATTCGCGGCGAACTCCAGCAGCAGTATGATGTTGCAAACATGCTGCTGCGAATTCTGGAACAGGAATATATCGCCCTCAGCGGCAATGATTTGCATAGCTTAGAGACGTTTCTTGCCGGCAAACAACATTGCATGGAAAAATTAGAAAATATCTCTCAAGCCTTCCTAGCAAAGACTGTCCAGTTTTCTTTAGATCAAAAGCCCGGCATAGGCGCTTTCTTGGCGCAATGCGACCCGCAATCCAAATGGAACCTCGAATCCTTATGGCAACAGGTGGAGCAATCGATTTCCCAATGCCGCCAAAAAAACAATATTAATGGCAAAATCATTTCTCTCAATTACCGCCATACACAACGAGCCTTAGCTATTTTGAGGCATGGCGGACAAGTTTCAGAGTCCTGCTACACCCCCTCAGGCACGAGCCAGCCTGCCAATTCATCGCGAATTCTCGGCAAAGTTTGATCCTTTTCCCTTCCTCTCCCCACTCTGTATGGCGGTTCTCCTCAGCAAATGATAGAATGCCCGCCCAGTTTGGATGGCAGCACCTGGTATACTAGTCCACTCTTTTTCTAAGGGGCCGTAGCTCAGCTGGGAGAGCGTCGCGTTCGCAATGCGAAGGTCGGGAGTTCGATCCTCCTCGGCTCCACCATGAACAACCCAGAGAAGTGCAAGCAAGCCGCTAAGCCAGCTTAACTGCTGGCTTTTTTATGCACTAACATCCATCCTCGCCTATTACTATTCCTTCACATCCGCAAAATGCGAAGCCATGTAATTTCTCTGGCGCTGGAAACATTTATCAAGCCTTCGATAAAGTTCCAGAGGTGTCACAGACCTTGATTAAGGCTCAGAACTTCACCGATGCTAAATGAGTATCGAAAAGCATTACATACATCGCTATACTCGCAAAGATTTTAGACAAGGATCCAAAATGGCTTATTGCTTTAAACAATCCAGCTCAGTATTGAGGACCGCCACCTTTTCCCTGATGATTTTTTCACCTTCTATCTCCACTGCTGCTCCTGCAATGTTGTTTGGCCTTAGCGGCGGGTTAGAGTCATTTCAGCTCAAAGAATTCAGCAGTACAGGAACACGTCTAGTTTCAGAAACGGGCAACCGTTTCGTAGCGACCACTTTTCTCGATAATAACAAGAGATATGACCCTGACATTTCTTTGCTCTATCACCTCGAGGCCGCCGCCTATTTGGGACAAGTCAACTATGATGGCCAATCTCAGAGTTTGGATCCCGCTCAAAACAATCTTCCCGTCAACTCTGAAACGGACTACCAAGGCGGACGCGCCGAAGGCTTGTTGGGATATCGTTTCAAGCCTTCTATCATCCGGCATGACATTGAGCTAATGGGCGGCCTGGGCGTAGATGGTTGGAGCCGCCGCATTCAGGACGGTACCGCCTCCAACGGTACATTAGTGAGCGGCATTAAAGAGACTTATCGCGCCTATTACGGCAAGGTCGCTTTAGGATTTACCGACTTGTTTTCGTCCACATTGCACAGTAATTTGTTGTTCGGTCTCAAACTGCCCTTTAGCATTAATGAAGAGATCAATCTACGTAATCTGGGTTACGACAATGATATAAGCTTATCTCCCGGCAACACCTATTCAGGATTCATCAAGTTGGTGCTTGAACCGCAACCCAAAAAAGAAAAATCCGGCAACCTGATCTTCAGTGCTTACTATGACGGCTTTCGCTTCGACCCGTCGAAATCCAAAACAGTCACGCGCAACGGTTCACCAATTCAAATATGGCAACCCGAAACCCATATAGATGTTTTTGGAGTCCAAATCGGTTATCGCTTTTAGGCGATAGAATCTGTTCTTTAATGTACACATATGCCACGCGACTCCCGAGATATCTTGCCGACGACGCCAAACGAATCACTCATCGATGTTTTCAATCGCTGTAATGCCGTACACATTCAGCAGTAGCGGAGATTACGTCCTATGGCGGCTATCTTGTGGCCCCTCTCGCAAAACACTATGAGTTACCATTTTTTGCTGTTATCGTAACACACCATATTGTTTATCCGCCCCGGTAGCTCAGATGGATAGAGCATCCCCCTCCTAAGGGGAAGGTCGGACGTTCAAATCGTCTCCGGGGCGCCACTTTCTTTTGCTTTTCCCCGCGCCAAAGACCCTTTATCCTTCCCTCATGGAAACCGCGCAACTCGCCTCTTCACCGCAGCATAGCTCGACCGTCATGGCCGCGGCGGGCACCGGCAAGACCTGGCTGTTGGTTACGCGCCTGGTCCGTTTGCTGCTCGCAGGAACAAGCCCCGATTCAATACTGGCCATTACCTTTACCCGAAAGGCGGCGGCGGAGATGGCAGCGCGCCTCATGGACAGGCTCTACTCCCTGGCACGAATGGACGATGAGGCGCTCGAACAAGCGCTGCGCGAGATGGGCATCGATCCTACGACTTCCTTACTCCATAAGGCAGGAGGTCTTTATGAGCAACATCTCTTTCAACCTCGTCAAGCGCGCGTCACCACCTTTCACGCCTTCTCCCAAGAATTACTGCATCGCTTCCCCTTGGAAGCCGATGTCCCCGCGGGCTTCGAAGTACTGGACGGCGCACGTCTGATCCAAGAAGAAGCTTGGGATGCCCTGGTTGACGAAGTAACACGCTTCCCCAATAGCCAGGTAGCGCAGTCTATGGAGGATCTCTTTCAGCACCTCAGCGGCCATCAGGCGACACAAACCGCCCTTATGCGGTTCCTCCACCATCGCAGTGACTGGTGGGCCTTTACTCTCGGCGAACCCGCCCCCGTAGAACACGCCACGCAAACCCTCGCCACCCTACTATCCGTCGATTCAACTCGCGACCCTCTCATGGAGGGCTTGACCATTTCGGTACGCGCCGAATTACAAGAATACGCGGCAATGCTGATACGTCACGGTACCGATACCTTCATAGAAAGGTGCGTCTCTATCGAAAATGCGCTCAGCCAAACTTCGGAACAAACTGACCGCACAGAAAGCATCAATCGACTTGAATCCGATTCTGCGGAACGGCTCAACGCGCTCCGCAGCGCCCTGCTCAAAAGAGACGGCCGACCCTTGGCACTCAAGCCGAGTAAGGCTATGGCGAAATCATTGGGTGAAGACGGGCAGCGACGCTTTCTCGCTCTACACGAACAACTCGCGAGCTGGCTCATGGCCATACAAGACCAATACCGCCGTCGCCAAACCTTATCGCTGTCGCAAGCCTGGTTTCGCGCCGGGGCGCGTTTGCTCGACCACTATCAGCGGATCAAGACCGAACGGCGGATGCTGGATTTCAGCGATCTGGAATGGAAGGCGTTTCTGCTGTTGAATCATGCCGATCACGCCCTGTGGGTGCAGTACAAACTCGATCAACGCATCGATCATCTGCTCATCGACGAATTTCAGGATACCAACCCCACCCAATGGCACTTGATCTTTCCCTTGCTGCAGGAACTGGCGGCCGCGTCGGAAGAACGCTGGCGCACGGTGTTCTTGGTGGGTGACGCCAAGCAATCCATTTATCGTTTCCGGCGCGCCGAACCGGCTTTGTTCCCCGCTGCGCAACAATGGCTGCGTGAGCAACTCCACGCTGTCGATCATGCTCTGTCCGCGTCGTGGCGCTCCTCACCCGCCGTCATCGATTTCGTCAATCGCGTCTTCGCTAACGGCCACTTCCGCGAACGACTCTCGGAATTTCATCCGCATACTACCTATCGCACGGCTTTATGGGGACAGGTGGAGGTTCTACCCTTGATCGTCGCTGAAGATGCGGAAAACTCGTCCGCGGCCGAGTTGCGCAACCCGTTGCACCGGCCCCGCCTCCTCCCCAAAGATCAACGCCACCGCCAAGAAGGTGAAATGATCGCGGCGCGCATTCTATCATTGCTGGCCGAACAAACGGTGCTGGGTCAAGGAGCGGAAGCGCATCCCGCTCGTTATGACGACATCATGATTCTGGTGCGAAACCGCACTCATGTGCGCGACTATGAAGACGCGCTGCGCGCGGCTGCCATCCCTTATGTCACCGCCAGCCGCGGCACCTTACTCGACTGCATCGAGATCAGCGACATGGTGGCCCTCTTGGAAATCCTCATCATCCCCTACAACAACCTGACCCTGGCCACGGTGTTGCGCTCACC
>Ga0316628_100003172_pt1 | contig 12556 bp, 9 predicted proteins | sample OWC_Aug_M2_C1_D5_FD_207648 | JGI IMG/M metagenome (GOLD analysis project Ga0316628, IMG submission 207648) | Wetland soil microbial communities from Old Woman Creek delta, Ohio, United States - OWC_Aug_M2_C1_D5_C | ecosystem: Environmental > Terrestrial > Soil > Wetlands | place: USA: Ohio...
AGGCCGACGACAAGAAGAAGCGCCTGGGGCAGGAACCGCGGCGTGGTCGTGAGCTTGTTCATCTATTGGCTCCTTCGGAGTGTTCGACACGACTGGGATGAGGTAGTCCTTGCACGTGGACCCTGAGCGTGTCGTGGGATGACTTCTCATTGGGAAGCAGATGATTCTGACGGTGCCGGATTAAACCTCGATAACCGGTGTATGAAACTTTGGTTACAGGTCACAGTCGTTAGAGGGGGTGTACACGCTGATCGCCGAAACCACGGCTTGCTGCCAGGCGGCGCGGGCCGAAGAGCCAGGAGCATGGCTTCCGGGCCCCTCATGGGGAAGGCGCCGTCGAAGCACGTTGTGAGTCGCGCAGCGCACAACGTGGGTTACGTCGGGACCTTCCAACGGTGGAGTGAGGAAGTCAAAAGCGCCTCGTTCCATCGCGTCGATGTAAAGGTTCACGTCGAGCTGAGGCGAGACCACGATGACGTTGATGGGCACCGTCGACTTGCCCGCCAGCGAGATCACGTCGCGCCAATTCCCATCGGCCAGTTGCACGTCGGTAAATACCAAGTGCGGAGGCCGTTTCCCCCAGAGGGAGAGCAAGCCCTCTCCGCAGGTTCTTACTTCCCGCGTGACGACGCATTGGCTCTCCAGCATCGGTTTCAGGGTGCCAAATATGTCTTTCCGGGCGTGTACCAGAAGTGCCGAAACCATTTCCACCATGACCGCTCCTCTCAGGCCTGAAGCGCATCGCCGGGGCCGTGGGGAATGCGGGCAGGAGTCTCCCTGCGCCTCACCGGAGGCCCCACACGCGGAGCCGGGCCCAACTCGAGAGCATGCCCCCGGCCTCAAGCCAAGAACTCGGAAATCCGCGACCCGGGGCCGGAGCCCTGGCGGGCAGGCTCGTTCGCGTCGCCTGACTCGTCGGATTCCCGCGGCTCTTCTCCGGCGGCGGGGAGATCCTGCAAGAGGGCCAGGAGAAACGCCATCTTCGGATCTGGCTTCTTGTTCCGCAGAAGCGCCGCGCCGAGGGCTACCAGCGATACGACGACCCCGGCCAGGATTACGAGTTCAACCTCGTTGTTCATCATGCACAAGTATCGGCGCTGCGTATTGATGCGCGATGACGCGGGCATGAAAGTCTGGTTAACTCTTCGGAGGCCGTAGGGGGCGGTAAACCCCACAGGAATGGGGATTTACATTCTGAAGAGGGTTTTCCTGCGCGCTATCTCCAACGCTAGAACGCAAAGGCCAACTGGCCCTGGTAGCGGAACGCCGTGTTCGCCCCCGGTTGCAGGGGGACGAAGAACTGCTCGGCGGGATTGCTGGGACGGCGGGGATTCTGGAAAAAGAAGAGATTCTGCCACTGCAGGAAGCGGGTCAGCCCGAGGTCAAAGCGCACCGCATGGGCCTGGAGATTCACGCCCGTGCCGATGCCCAGCTCGTCGTCGGTGAACTGGGCAATCAAGGAGTTTGCGTCCTTGATCGCAAACTGGTAGAGGAATCGCACGTCACCAAGTTTCTTCACCGTGCCGAGGTTGGCGGAGACCATGAACGCGTCGCGGAGCTTGCTGGTGCCGGTATTGCGTGCTGCTTGGAAATCCAGCCAGAAAGGCATCGAGTGGTCACCTATTTTCCACCCTTGGCGCTCGAGGCGGTAGGCGGCCCGCACGATCTGAAATTGCGGCGCACTGTAAATGGCGCCACCGGGCGTGGTGGTCCCGTTGCCGGAGCCGGTCGTAGGACCGGAGAGCGCGACGCCAAGCGAATTGCTTACCACCACCGGGAATCCGTTTGGTACGGTTGAGAGGAGAATCTGGTCCGGGTTGCGGTAAATCTCGATGTCGCTGATGAATTGATGGCTCCAGGTGGACGATAGGTCTCCGCGGACCACCACTCCGGGGTGAAACAGGTTGGCGGCGCGCACCTTTTGGCCGGGTTGGTAGCCCGCACTGACAAACGGGGATGTAGGTGAAAGGATCAGGACATTGGGATTCGTCAGGATGTACTCGCCGGAACGGAACTCCACGCTCTTGATCCCCAGGGCATTCCTTTCCAGGGGGAGCTTGACAACCTGCTGGAAACCGTTGAAGCGCACGTCGTTGTCCCAGAGGAAACGGGAGTTGTCCGCGAAGACCTCCTCCATGCGGCCGCCGCGCAGTGAGAATCGCGAGCTGGGGTGGAAATCCACGTACGCCTCGGCGACTGAGAAAGGGTGTTTGGCCACGATTCCGGAAAAATCCTGGTCGTCGGTAAGGCCGTTGTTGAACGGACCCGTGGAGAGTTGCATGTGGAATCGGAAGCGGGGATCAATCTCCTTGTCCACGCCCAGTCGCAATCGATAGCGGCCCCGAATGTTCTGGAGGGGCGGAGCAATGCTGTTACCCGCGCGGGCGGTCGTATCGAGGCGCAGGCGAAAATCTCCGCTGAATTTGAACCCGCCGAGGCTCTGCGCTATGCCGTCGGTCTGCTTTCCGAGTTCGTCAACCTTGCGCATGTACTGCCGGAGCTCCACGGCACTAACCGTCGGGGGCATTTTTGAAGAGGGCGCCTGGGCTGGCGTGAAAGCGCGCGATCTCTCTGCTCCTGCTGACTCGCCTGCCCCCCCTCGAACGAGGCCCGTCGCGGGGCTGCTGCTCGCCGCCGGTAAGACCTTGAGCACACGGTCGAGCACTTGCTTCTGCTCGGCGAGCGTGGCGCGCAGTTCGTTGATCTGCGTTTGCTGGTCCGCCACCTGCGCGCGGAGCTTCGTCAACTCATCCTGTGCCCTGGAGAGATTCGGGTAAAAGAAGATGCTGATGGCTCCGAGCAGAAAGAGATCACGTGGTCTGCGCATGGTTCGCTCCTGCGGTGAGTCGGTTGTGACGTGCAGCGGAAATACTTGTGGCGCCCTGACGCATGCTTTTCGCCCGGGCAGTCGGGCCCGCCTGAACGCGGGCGTATTAATTTAGCATGATTGAAGGGGATAAGCCGGCTGACCTGCGGACGTGCTTTCTACGCACGGGGCAGGAGCACCGTGAATGTAGAACCTCTTCCCAACTGGCTCTCCGCCGAGACCGCTCCGCCCATGCGTTCAACCACGTGCTTGACGATGGAGAGGCCCAGTCCCGTTCCGCCCATCTCGCGCGACCGCGCCTTATCCACCCGATAGAAGCGCTCGAAAATGCGCGATAAATCTTCTGAGGGAATTCCGATGCCGGAGTCGGCGACGGCGATGCGGGCCTGCCTCTCACCGACCCGCGCTACCTCCACGTGGACCTCCCCACCGGGCCGGTTGAACTTCACGGCGTTGTCGAGCAGGTTGATGAGCGCTTGCTCGAGCCGGACTTTGTCCCCCAGCACCTCCGCGTCCTCCAGGCTGTCGCAGTGAATGACCACCCCGCGCAGCCGGGCTTCGGACTCGACGGTGTGAAGCGCGGTCTCGAGCGCTCCGGAGACCGAGACCCTCTCCGGCTCCGCGGGCGGCGCGCCGGATTCGAGTTCCGAGAGCACCAGCAGATCCGAAGCGACGTTGTTGAGCCGGATGGCATGGGCCTTGATGATCTCGAGAAACCGCCGGTTGTTCTCCAGATCTTCCAATGCGCCCTCGAGTAGCGTTTCCGCATAGCCGCGGATGGCGGTGAGCGGCGTGCGCAGCTCGTGCGAGACGTTGGCAACGAAATCTTTCCGCACGCGCTCCAGCCGTTCAAGGTCCGTGATGTCGTAGAAAATCGCAATGGCCCCGCGGTGCGAGGAGGCCGAAAGCCGCGCCGCCTGGACCTCGAAGGTCCGCCCCACCGCCGAGGCCAGCTCCAGCCGGCGCTTGATGGGTTGGCCCGAGACCAAAACCTGCGTGAGCATGTCCAGCAGTTCCGGATCGCGTACCAGCTCCAGCAGCGGCAGCCGCTGGGGAATCTCCCCGCTCACTCCCACGACGCGCGCGAAGGATTGGTTGCAGAAGGTGACCCGCAACTCGTTGTCCACGGCGAGCACGCCCTCGACCATACTGGCCAGGATCGCTTCGCGCCGCGCCGATTCCAGGCTCAAGCGGTCCACCAACTCGCGGAGCTGCGTCGCTGTGCGGTCGAGCGAGCGCGCCAGCGCGCCAAGCTCATCTTCAGCGTCCGCCATCAAGCCCCCTGAAACACGGGCATCCACCAACCCTTCTGCGAAGGCCCGCAGGCGGCTGATGCGCCGCGTCATCGAGCGCGAAAAGAAGTAGGCGACGATCAACGCCACGAGCGCCGCAACCAGCGAGGCTCCCAAAATCCTCCAGCGCACAGCGGCGATGGCCGCGTCCACATCCTCGAGGGGAACTGCCAGCCGGAGGATGTGCCCCGGCTGGCCGTCATAGGCGAACGTCACCGCGAGGTAGGAAAGGTCCCGGTCGAGCGTGGCGCTGCGCCGGATCGCCGCACCTTGCCCACTGCGATGGGCTTCCCGGATCTCCGGCCGGTTGGCGTGATTCTCCATCGTCTCCGGGTCATGCTGGGAGTCGGCCAGTACCAACCCGGCGGGGTCAATTACCGTGACGCGCGCCTGCGCCCGCGCGCCCGCGTCCCTGGCCCACGGCTCGAGAATCGGGCGCGGCACACCGGCCGCCTCGTAAGTGAGCAGGCGAGCCTGCGCGGCGAGCCGCTGCTCGACGTTTTCCCGCTGCCGCTGCGCCATGTAGCGTGTGAGATGGAAATCGAGCACAGCAAGAGTGGCAGCGATCAGCAGGAAGGCGCTCCAGAGGAGCTTACGGAAGATGGGGCTGCGAAGAGTCAAGTTGTTGCCGCGTGAGGACTGTCGACTGACGACGCAAAGAAGGATGGCCTTCGAGGGTCAACTCTCGCCAACGTTCAATCGACAATCGGCAATTCAAGAAGGGTCGTCCCCTTCCGCCTCGGCCGTGAAGCGATACCCTGCCCCGCGCACGGTCTGAAGGTACTGGGGTTTGTCCGCCTGGGCCTCGATCTTTTCGCGCAGGCGGCGGATGTGCACGTCCACGGTGCGGGGCGTGACGAAGCGGTCGCGACCCCAGACTTCATCGAGCAGGCGCTCGCGGTTGAAAATGCGGCGGGGATGCGAGGCCAGATAATGCAGCAGCTTGAACTCCAGCGTGCTCAGCTCGACCGCTTCCCCGCGCACGGTCACTTCCTGAGTGCGCGAGTCCAGGCGCAAGCCGTGGGCCTCGATCACTTCGCGTTTCTCGGCGGGACGCTCCTGGCGGCGGAGCACGGCCTTCGCGCGCGCCACCAGTTCCCGCGGACTGAAGGGCTTGACCACGTAATCGTCCGCGCCGATTTCAAGGCCCAGGATGCGGTCCAGTTCCTCGCCCTTCGCAGTCAGAAAAATGACTGGAAGGGATCTCAGGCGGTCTTCGGCACGCAGGCGCTTGCAGATCTCGAACCCATCCAGGTCCGGCAACATGATGTCGAGCAGCACCAGGTCGGGAGGATTTCGCCGCAACTCCTCCAGGCCTTCGCGGCCCGAAGCGAAGCTCGCAAGGTCGAAACCTTCCTTGCGGAAATTGTAGCGGACGAGTTCGACGATGTCTTTCTCGTCTTCGATGAGGAGGATGCGGGGGCGCACGCGCGCATTATAGCATTCAGAATCTGACTGGATGGTCGCCAAAGCCGGGCGCGGTGAGAATGTGACCCAGCGCCCGCACTGCCAGAATTCCTAGACAACCGTCGGGACCGCCCGGCAGCGCCTAGCCGTCGGCCCTCGGTCAGTTCTTCTATCCCATTGTAAACGTAGCACTTAAATGTGGGCTATTGGGAAGGGTAAGCGCTCAGGAACCCGCGAAGCACCGACGGATGGAATCTGTCTGCCGGCCGGAGCGCCTGTTAAGGAGATATACTTGCCCTCCTCGGTTGCGACAATGACATCCCTGAAGATCGCGCCGCGCCAATTGGTTTCGGTCACGCGCCCCAGCCTCCCGGCGCTCCTCTTCTATGGCTACTTCACCTACATGACCGTCGAGGTTTTTCTTTTCCCGCTGTCAATTCGCGAGCGGACAATCGTCGTGATTCTAAATCTGCTCGTCTGCGCCACCATCCTGGCGCTGGAGAGGACGGTCGAATCGCAACGCAGCCGCTTCCTGGCCGTGGTGCGCGACTGGCTGCCCTGCATTCTGATCCTCGTTGCCTACCGCGAGGCAGGGCTGCTCTTCTTCCCTGATCCCTCTCACCGGCTGGATCATGTGTTCATCCGATGGGACGAGGTGCTCCTCAACAACTCCTCGGTCGCAAGCACATTGGCAATGGGATATCCCTGGCTGCAGCGCTACCTGGAGTTCGCCTATTTCCTCTGCTACCCCGTGGTGCCGCTGGGAGTGGCGACGCTGTATCTTGCGCGGAACGGAAACCACAGGGGGACCGCTGGAGCGACAGCCTCTGACCGCCGCTCGGACTCGGCGCTCAGAGAGCGCGGCAACAGCTCCGCCATCGAGCACTACTGGACCGCGGTGCTGATTGCGGCGCTCACCTGCTACGTGCTCTTCCCCCTGTTCCCTCTGACTCCGCCGCGCGAGCTGTTTCACGATCTGCCCGGGCCAGGCGGCGCTTCGGGCCTGCGCGGCCTGAACCACTGGCTCCTCAATCGTTATGCCGTGGGCGCGAGCCTCTTCCCCAGCGGGCACGTCGCCGCCGCCACTGCCGCGGCACTGGCGGTTCGCCGCCACGCTCCGCGCGCCGGTCTTGTGTTCCTGCTCGTCGCCGTCAGCATCGCTCTCGCCACCGTCTATGGCCGTTACCACTACGCCGCCGACGCCCTGGCTGGCGCAGTCGTGGGACTTACAGCGTATCGGGCGTCATGCCACCTCACCCGATCCTCTTAATCCAAATCCGCTTGACGCGCTTTGCGCCGCTTCGCTAGCATGGGAGTTTGGCCTTCTCTCGAAAAACCTCGCTGTAGGGCTCAGGGCGAATGACCGACCGGATTACGGTCCGCGGCGCGCGGCAGCACAACCTGAAGAACATCAACGTGGAGATCCCTCGCCACACCCTGACCGTCGTGACGGGGCTCTCCGGCTCGGGAAAATCCAGCCTGGCGTTCGACATCATCTACGCCGAAGGACAACGTCGCTACGTCCAGACGCTTTCCGCTTACGCGCGCCAGTTCCTCGATCAGATGGAGCGCCCGGACGTGGACTCGATCGAAGGCCTAAGCCCCGCCATCTCCATCGAGCAGAAAACCACCAGCCGCAGCCCGCGCTCGACCGTGGGCACCATCACCGAGATCTACGACTACCTGCGCCTGCTCTACGCCTCGATCGGCGCCCCCCACTGCCACCAGTGCAGCCGCCCCATCGCCCGGCAAACCACAGAACAGATCGTCTCTGCCATCATGGCCATGGTTGAGAACGGCCACGACGCCGATGGGAACAACGCCGAGCGCATCATGATCCTCGCGCCCGTTGTGCGCGGGCGGAAGGGCGAATTTCGCAAGCAGTTCGAGCAATTGGCTCGCGAGGGTTTCGTGCGCGTGCGCGTGGACGGCGCACTGCGCCAACTTGAGGACGAGATCAAACTCGACCGGCGCCGGAACCATACCGTGGAAGTGGTCGTGGATCGCCTGCTGCTCAAGCCGGGCATCGAAAGCCGGCTCGCCGCTTCCATCGAGACGGCGATGAGGCTCGCCAAGGGCATCGTGCAGGTGGCGGTGGTGAACGGCGAGGAGCACCTCTACTCGCAGGAATGGGCGTGCGTCCACTGCGGCATCAACATCCCGACGCTCGAGCCACGCTCCTTTTCCTTCAACAGCGTCTACGGCGCGTGCGACGCCTGCCGCGGCCTGGGCAGCCAATTCTCCTTCGATCCCGCCAAGGTCATCGTGGACTGGTCGCGTCCGCTGCTGGAAGGCGGACTGGGCCCGGGTGCAGGATCTTCCTTCCTGCGGCGAAGCCTGCAGCGCGCCGCAGAACAGTCTCGCTTCAACCTGCGGACGCCTTTCAATCAGTTTCCGAGCCGGCTCCAGAACCTGCTTCTCTACGGCAAGCAACCGGCGGTCGGCCGGGGTGGCGCGGTTTTTGTCGGCATCATCCCCCAGCTTGAGCGCTGGTACGCGGAGTCGAGTTCGGAGAGCTACCGCGAATGGTTTGAGCAGTATATGTCCGCGGTTCCCTGCCCCAAGTGCGAAGGGAAGCGGCTGCGGGCTGAAAGCCTGGCGGTCACGGTGGCGGAGCTTTCCATCGCGGACTTCACGGCGTTGCCCATCAGCCGCGCGCTGGAGGTCGCGGGCAAAATCCGGCTCACGCCGCGGGAAGAAATCCTGGCACGCCGCATTCTGAGCGAAATCTCCGAGCGGCTGGAATTCCTTCGCGCGGTCGGCCTTGGCTACCTCAGCCTGGACCGCTCTGCTTCGACGCTTTCCAGCGGGGAGAGCCAGCGCATCCGGCTCGCCACCCAGATCGGCTCAAAACTTCGCGGTGTGCTCTACGTCCTCGACGAGCCGAGCATCGGGCTCCACCCGCGCGACAACCAGCGATTGCTCCAGACTCTCGAGCGCCTGCGCGACCTGGGGAATACTGTGCTGGTCGTCGAGCACGACGAGGAAACCATCCGCCGTGCCAACTATGTCATCGATCTGGGTCCCGGGGCCGGTAAACAGGGTGGGTATCTCGTCGCCTCCGGCGGACCGGAGAAGATCGCCGCGTCGCCTGAATCGCTGACGGGCCAATACCTCTCCGGCCAGCGGCACATCCCGATTCCCTCGACGCGGCGCGCCGCCAACGCGAAATACCTCAGCGTGCTCGGCGCGCGGGCGCACAACCTGAAGAACATGGATGTGCGGTTTCCCCTCGGCTTGTTGACCGTGGTAACAGGAGTCTCCGGGTCGGGCAAGTCGACGCTTGTCAATGATATCCTCTACCGCGCGCTTGCGAAGAGGCTTTACCGCGCCATCGAAGAACCCGGACCGCACCGGGGGCTCGAGGGCGCGGAACACATCGACAAAGTCGTCGTCATCGACCAGGCGCCCATCGGGCGGACGCCGCGCTCGAATCCGGCCACGTATTCCGGCCTCTTCACGCCGCTGCGCGAACTCTTTGCCATGCTCCCGGAATCGCGCGAGCGCGGGTATCGCGCGGGACGCTTCAGCTTCAACGTCAAGGGCGGGCGCTGTGAGGCCTGCCAGGGCGACGGCCTGCGCCGCATCGAGATGAATTTCCTCCCCGACGTCTTCGTAACCTGCGAAGTCTGCCGCGGGCGTCGTTACAATTCCGAAACCCTGGCCGTCAAGTACAAGGGAAATTCCATTGCCGATCTGCTCGAAATGACGGCGGCCGACGCCTTGCCCATTCTGGAAAACATTCCGGCCATCAAACAAAAACTGCAGACGCTGGTGGACGTGGGTCTCGGCTATATTCACTTGGGCCAGCCGGCCACGACGCTATCCGGCGGCGAGGCGCAGCGCATCAAGCTCGCCAAGGAACTCAGCCGCCGGCAGACGGGCCGGACGCTTTACATCCTTGACGAGCCGACCACGGGCCTGCACTTCGACGACGTGAAGCAACTGCTGGCGGTGCTCAATCGCTTGACAGACCTGGGCAACACCGTCATCATCATCGAGCACCACCTCGACGTCGCGAAACAAGCCGACTGGATCATCGACCTGGGACCCGAAGGCGGCGAAGCCGGCGGCCGTATCGTCGCCCAGGGGACACCCGAAGAGGTCGCGCGGCACAAGAAATCGTTCACGGGGCAAGCGCTGGCCGTCGTTCTCGGCAATGGCCACGTCGTTCAGAATGCCCACTGATGAATCCGCAAGGCAGGATTCACCCTCTCTTTCATGAGCGTCTACTCCACTCGCCCCCTCGACCTCAACCGCGTCCAGATCTACTCCCTCCGATCGCGCCCCAGCAAAGTCCCCGTGGAAGCCTTCGCCCGTGCATTGCGGGGGGGAGCATCGGTGCAAGAGTGGATGAACAGCTTGCCGCGGATTCTGGCTGGGAATGATTTCCGCGCCGTGGTCGAGGCGCTGCATCGGGCGCGGCGGAAACGCAAGCCGATCATCTGGGGCCTGGGCGGGCATGTCATCAAGGTGGGCCTGGCGCCCGTCCTGATCGACCTGATGAAGCGCGGTTATTTGACGGCCGTGACCATGAACGGCGCGGCGATGATCCACGACTTCGAAATCGCGCTGGCGGGAAAGACTTCCGAGGATGTTCCCGCAGTTTTGGGCCGCGGGCGTTTTGGCATGGCGGAGGAAACTGGCCGATTCATCAACGAAGCCATCGCAGAAGGTGATCGCGACGGGCTCGGCATCGGCGAAGCGGTTGGCCGGTTTCTGGTCAAGCATCGTGGCGCGTGCTTCCGCCGCTACAGCCTGCTCGCCGCCGCGTACCGGGCGGGCGTTCCCGTCACCGTCCACGTGGCGATCGGGACGGACATCATCCACAACCACCCGGCCATGGATCCGCGCGCGACGGGCGCCGCGACGCACCGCGATTTTCGGTTGCTCGCCGCCATCGTCAAAAAGATGGATGGGGGCGGGGTTTATCTGAACGTGGGCTCCGCGGTGATCCTGCCAGAGGTCTTCGTGAAGTGCGTGAGTCTGGTGGCGAACCTCGGGCACGCACCACGCGGCATCACCACGGTGAACTTGGATTTCATCCAGCATTACCGGCCGCAGCAGAACGTTATCCTGCGCCCCGCGGCAACGCGCGGCAGCCACGGGTACGCGTTGACGGGCCACCATGAACTAATGGTTCCCTTGCTCGCCGCGGCCCTCCGGGAGCGACGTCGGTAGCCGAGACAATGTCCTCCGACCCCGATTTCATCCCGCCCGGTCCTCCCTCTTCCCAGGCGGAACCGACGCCGCAGGCACCTCCCTCCCCCTGGACGGTGCGCAATCTCATCATCCTGATCGTCTCGGGCGCCATCGCCCTGGTCGCCGCCAACTTCCTAACCCTGACGGGCCGCGCGTTGTTGCAGCCGATGATGGGCTGGCGAACGCCTTCCAAGAATCTTGGTGAGAATCCCCTTTTCCTGCTCGCGCTGCAGACTGTTTTCCACGCCCTCGTCTTCGCGATCTGTTACCTCTTCATCGCCGTCAACTACCGCCTGCCTTTCTGGACGACGTTGAAATGGCAAAGGCCTTCTGCACGGCTGCTGTGGCGCTTTCTCCCTGCGGGCGTGTTGTTGGCTCTTGTCATCCAACTCGCGCCGGCGCTCCTGCCCGACCGGGACGACTTTCCACTCACGCGCCTGTTCACTTCCCCGCTGGCCGGTTACGCCATCGCAGCTTTCGCCGTCCTCATCGCCCCCTTCATGGAAGAACTCATCTTCCGCGGCATCCTCTTCCTGTTCTTCGAGAACCTGGTGGGACCGCGTTTCGCCATTCTCGGCACGGCGGTGCTCTTCGCCTCCTTGCACGTGCCCGAGTACTGGGGAGCCTGGAATCACGTCTTGCTGATTCTGTTCGTCGGGCTGGTCTTCTCGCTCGCCCGAGGCCTGACAGGGGCGCTGGCCCCGAGCGTGCTTCTGCACGTTGCCTACAACGCTGCCCTCATGGCGGGCCTCTACGCTCAGACCGAGGGATTTCGAAGCCTGGGACTCCTGGCGCGCCTATGAAGGCCAGCGGATCGCTTGAATAACCTGCCGGGACAGACTGTCCGCCGTGGTAGAATCCCCGCGCATGCCGGCCAGCACCGCTCAGCTTGAGCCTCCTCAGGCAGGCTCAGCCGCATTGCCAAAAACCGCAGCCGGGGAACGCTACATCGCCCTCGACGCGTTCCGCGGCTTCATCATGTTCACGCTCGCCTCGGAGGGCTTTGGCTTCGGGGCGCTGCAAAATCACCCCACCTACGGTCGAATCGCTTCCTGGTTCGATCATGTCCCCTGGACCGGCGGAGTTTTCTGGGACATGATTCAGCCTTCCTTCATGTTCATGGTGGGCGTGGCCATGCCGTTCGCCCTGGCCACGCGCGCCTCCCGAGGGGCGACGCCGCGCGACAACTTCAAACACGTCGCCAGCCGGGCCCTCAAGCTGATCCTCCTCAGCCAGTTCCTGATCATCGTTTCCGACCAGCGAATGCAGTTTCAGCTCATCAACGTACTTTCGCAAATCGCTTTCACGTATTTCTTGACCTACCTGATCCTGCAGATGGAGTTTCGGTGGCAAGTCGCGGCGGCTGCGGGCCTGTTGACCCTGCATTCCGCACTTTTCTTCCTGTTCCCAGGGCCCGACGGCGCGTTCTCAAAAGAAGGCAACATCGGCCAGGTGATCGACAAAGCGCTGCTGGGCTACAACTATCACGGCTACTACGTCACCATCAATTTCATCAGTAGCACGGTGACGACACTTTCCGGGGCCTGGGTGGGGTTGCTACTGCGGACGCAAAAGCCCTTGCCGGACAAGCTCCGCATCCTCGCTGTCTCGGCCGTGGCGGCGTTTGCCGGAGGCCTGGCGCTCTCGCTGGTGATTCCCAACGTCAAGCGCCTCTGGACGGCTTCCTGGACGCTTTACAGCGCCGGCTGGGCAGTGGTCATGCTGCTGGGCTTTATCCTGCTGATCGACGTGGCAGGACAGCGGAAAGTGGCGTTCCCGCTGATCGTGGTGGGCATGAACTCGATCTTCATCTATTCCGCCGGCTTTC
>Ga0316628_100003173_pt1 | contig 12556 bp, 10 predicted proteins | sample OWC_Aug_M2_C1_D5_FD_207648 | JGI IMG/M metagenome (GOLD analysis project Ga0316628, IMG submission 207648) | Wetland soil microbial communities from Old Woman Creek delta, Ohio, United States - OWC_Aug_M2_C1_D5_C | ecosystem: Environmental > Terrestrial > Soil > Wetlands | place: USA: Ohio...
AGGCAGAGACATGGAACAACACTGCTTTCGTGTCCGCTGTGTCGAAGGCATCTTCGAGTTGCGTCATGATCTCGGACGTGGCACTTGGCATGTGGATCGGTTCGAGCAGGACTGGAATTCGCCAGAATAGACTGGCCCTGAGGTGGTTGGCGGAAAGAGTTCTCGTTAGGCGAAAGCAAACGAGAGTGTCGAGGTAAAACAAACGGCTCACCTGATGGGTGGGCCGTTTTTTGTGCGAAAAGAGCGGGTGACGGGATTCGGACCCGCGACTCACTGCTTGGGAAGCAGTTGCGCTACCACTGCGCTACACCCGCGTACCTGATAAGATTCTAGCACGGTCTTGATGCTTCGTCAAATTCCTCTCGCCGTTTGCCTGGACAAAGCCGCCTGCCTCATGTTATACTCATGCCATGCTATCGGTCTTGCTCCTGGGTCCGCCGCAATTGCTGCTCGACCAGCAGCCCCTGCGAGTGACTCGCCGCAAAAGCCGCGCGCTCGTGTACTATCTCGCGGCTCATGCCGGGCCGCTCACCCGCGATCACCTGCTGGCTTTCTTTTGGCCCGACCACGAACGTCCGGCAGCCCAGCAAATCCTGCGCACGACGCTGCACGGACTCCGCCAGGCACTCGGCCCGGCGCTCGTCGTGGAGGAAGATTCACTCACCCTCGCGCCGGATACCCACATAGATACGCGGCTCTTTGAGTCGAGCCTGGGCCAGGTCACCACTGACCTTCAGCACCTGACCTCGACCCTTGCTCTCTACCGCGGCGATTTTCTGGAAGGCTTTACACTCCAAGACGCTCCAGCCTTTGACGATTGGGTCGCTGCCGAACAGGAACGCTACCGTCGCCTGGTTATGCGTGGGCTGGCCGTGCTCAGCCAACTGCATCAAGTCAACCACGACTTGCAAGCCGCACTCGATGCGCTCAATCGCGCGCTTGCCTTTGATCCGCTGCAAGAGGATTTGCAGCGCGCGGCTCTGCGGCTGCAATACCTCTCTGGCGACCGTGCGGGCGCGATTCGCCGCTACGACCATCTGCGCAAACTGCTCGATGAGGAAATGGGCGTGCCGCCGATGGCCGAAACCCGTGTTTTGTACGACGCCATTCTCGGGGATGCTCTGCCCACTGACTCGCCACCTATTGCTCCGAGTTTTCCGAAAGACCGCGGGCCGCAAGTTCAGATTCCGAAATCCGCAATCCAACCTTCACAATCCTATGCCATTCCCTTCACCGGGCGCGCTGTCGAGCTGCAAACGCTGCGTGATTGTGCTTTGCGTGAGACGCACCCGCTTGTTCTCATCGAAGGCGAGCCCGGCATCGGCAAGACCCGCTTGGCGGAAGAATTCATGCGCGAATCGCCCACTATCACACTCACCGGCGCGGCGCGCGAGCTCGAACAGGCGCTTCCCTATCAGCCTGTCATCGAGGCGCTGCGCAGCTTGTTGGCACGTCCCGATTGGCCTGCGATTCAAGCGAAGCTTGACCTGCCCACTGTCTGGCTGAGCGAAGTAGCGCGGCTGTTGCCCGAATTGCTGACTGGGACTTTCAGTTCGTTGCCACAGGCTGCCAACGAATCCCGACTGTGGGAAGGTCTCAACCAGTTCCTGCTGGCGCTGACTCGCCAACGATTCGTCATTCTCTTTCTCGACGACCTTCATTGGGCTGATTCTTCGACGCTTGCACTGCTCGGTTACCTGGCCCGCCGAACAGCCGGCACACCGATCTTGTTGCTGGCAGCCGCTCGTCCCCCTGCGCCTCGCACACCCCTGGCGACACTCTTGCAGGCGCTCACACGCGAAGGCCGGTTGGAACGTGTGTCGCTGGGTCGCCTCACACCAGACGATACCGTTTCGCTTGCGCGCCAACTCAGCCCGGCCTATACCCATCCGCTCGCCAACTGGCTCACGCACACCGCCGAAGGCAATCCCTACATCCTTGCCGAGCTTGTTCGCTATGCGCGCGACGAGGAATTGCTCCAGGCTAATGGCACGTTGAACCTTGCTGCCCTTTCGGCTTCGCCGATTGTGCCGCAGAGTGTGTACAGCCTGATCCAGTCACGCCTGTCTCACCTTTCGGAGCCGGCCCGCCGGGTGTTGGATGCCGCCGTGGCCGCCGGGCGCATTTTCGAGTTCTCGGTCGTCGCCCGAGCCGCCGCGCTGTCCGAAAACGCTGCGCTCGATGCGCTCGATGAACTGCGTGCGGCACATTTGATCGAGCCGCACGGCGCGGACGCGGACGGTCTGCGTTATACCTTCGACCACAGCCTGACGATAGAAGTGGCGTATCGCGAGGTGGGCGAGCCGCGCCATCGCCTCCTGCACCGCCGTGTGGCCGAAGCGATGGAGAGCCTTTACGGCCAACGCCTCGATGCCGTCGCCGGATTGTTGGCCTGGCACTTTTCAGAAGGCAACGAGCCTGAACGCGCGGCGCCCTATGCGTTTCGAGCCGGACAACTTGCGGCCCATCTCGCGGCCTGGAAGGAGGCGGTCGCATTTTATGAGCAGGCCCTTGCCGCTACCTTCGACGCCGATCAGCGCCGCTCTATCTTGATGGCGCTGGGCGAGGCCCACTTGCAGGCGGGCGAGTCGGCCCAGGCCGCTGAGACGTTCCGCGCGGCGCTCGCGCTGGCTTCAGCGCGCGGCGCGGACGTAGATGCTGCCCGATTGGCTCTGGCTCGCTCGCTGCTTAGTCAGGCCCGGTATTCCGAGGCTATCGCGCTGGCTCAACAAGTGCGCGAGACAGGTCAGCCCGAAAACGCTGTGGATGCTGAATTGTTGTGGGGGACTTTGATCTCGGTCGAAGGTTCAGACCTGGCTGGTGCAGCCGACCACTTGAAAAAAGCAGAGACGCTTTTGCTCCAAGCGTCTGGACGGCCCGACCTAGCTTGCCTGGCGCAAGTCAAATTTGAACAGGGCAGTGTAGCAGCTCAGCAAGGCAATCTTCCTCTTGCTATTGCGTTCTATCGTGAGACGCTCGCCGTTGCCGATGAGGCTGGAGCCGAGATCGCCCTTCAGTGGCAAATCCTGAGTCGCAATAACCTGGCCTACCACCTCAACTTGATGGGCGACTCAACCGCCCTTCAATACGCCCGCGAGGGTCAGAGCATGGCGCAGGAAAAGGGTGTACTGGGCCTGCAGCCCTACCTGCTTTCCACCCTGGGCGAAATCGCGCTCGCCCAGAACGACTTGGACATGGCCGAAAAGTATTTTACTGAAGGTCTGGCCCTTGCTGAGAGATTGTCCATCCCGGAACGCCTCGCCGGCTTGACGGCCAACCTGGCCCTCGTCGCCCGGCAGCGCGGCGAGACAGCCCTCGCCGTCCATCGCCTGTCCACGGCCTTGGCCCGCGCCGATGCGTTGGGCATCAGCCATCTCGCCACCCAAATTCGCTTGTGGCTTGTCCCACTCTTGCCGCTGTCCGAGGCGCGTACACATCTGGTCCAAGCGCGCACCATTGCTGAAAGCAGCGGGCGACGACTCCTCCTCGATCAAGTGATCCACCTCGAGCAGCAAATCCCTCGATAGGGGCAACCCTCGGGTCACTTCAGGCACAGCTTGGCTCCCACTTTTGTTTACGCTCCTGTTCACGCCGGCGTGACGTCCATCTGCTATAGTGTAGGTAATCAAACAGATGCTTGCCCTGTGGTAGGCTATAGGAGGACAAAATGTCTTGGAAAATAGATCCCGCTCATTCGCAAATCCAGTTTTCTATCCGGCACATGATGATCTCGAACGTTCGTGGCCGGTTTGAGAATTTCACCGGTGTCGTCGAGTTCGACGAACAAGACCTTAAGCGCTCAAGCGTGGACATTCAGATCGAGGCCGCTAGCGTCAACACTCGCGAGGCTCAACGCGATGGACATCTCAAATCGCCCGATTTCTTCAACGCAGACAAGTATCCATACCTGACCTTCAAGAGTAAGCGCATCGAAAAAACCGATGCCACGCACGGTCGCATTGTCGGCGACTTGACGATCCGTGACGTCACCAAACAAGTTGTTTTGGACGTAGAGTATTCCGGCCAGGCCAAAAGCCCTTGGGGCACGATCAGCGCCGGGTTCAGTGCTACGACCAAGATCAACCGCAAAGATTGGGGCCTGACCTGGAACCAGGCGCTCGAAACCGGCGGCGTGTTAGTGGGCGATGAGATCAACGTCAGTATAGAGTTGGAAATCGTCAAGCAGGTGTGAGCGTCAGACTTTTCCCAGTGGCGTGCCCATCAGCACAGACGCTTGTTTTCCGCAGCTCGTTGATGGTCAAGTCGCCTCCGACACTGGCAGCCTGAGGGCCGCAAAGACTCGTTCCTGGCGAAGGCATGCGATACTTTGGTTCGCATGCCTTCGCATTGTTCTTGTTACCTGGTCGCACAGGTGGTATACTTGCCTTGGTTCTTTTGCCCTGTAGACATGCTCATTTTTCTGCGCAGAGGCAAACAATATGATCCATCCATCCCTCGACCATTCCCCCTGACTATGAAGTTAGTGTGTATACAGATGTGCTTGGCAGGCTCAGCGGCGTGTACTTGGGTGGCCCATTCGAAGGCTGGCCCTATCAGTGCCTCTTGCACGAGTTGGGCAAAATCATCTGCTGAGGAGTAGACCCATGGCTTTCTTTGATAAACCCTTAGAGGAACTGCAGACTTACCGGCCGCCACGTGAGGAGCCGCCTGACTTTGATGCTTTCTGGCAAAATACGCTCGTGCAGACGCGAGCATATCCGCTAAACGCTCACTTTGATCCGGCGGACGGCTATCTGCAAACACTGGAAGCCTTTGATGTAACCTACGCCGGTTACGGCGGTCAGCCGATCAAAGGCTGGCTCTTGCTGCCGAGACATCGGCAGGGACTATTGCCCTGCGTGGTGGAATACATTGGCTATGGCGGCGGGCGCGGCTTTCCTACCGATTGGTTGTTGTGGGCCAGCGTCGGCTTTGCGCACCTGGTGATGGATACACGTGGACAGGGTAGCGCCTGGCGACCGGGTGACACGCCCGACATCCAGCCCGATGGAGCAAGTGCCCACTTTCCTGGCTTTATGACGCTGGGTGTGCTCGACCCCAAGACGTACTATTACCGGCGCGTCTTTGCCGATGCGGTGCGTGCGGTCGAGGCGGCGCGCAGTCATCCAGCGGTGGACGGCACGCGCATTGCCGTGACCGGCGGCAGCCAGGGCGGCGGCATCACATTGGCCGTGGGCGGGCTGGAGCCTGGCGTGAGCGCGATCATGCCCGATGTGCCGTTCCTATGCCACTATCGCCGTGCCACCGAGCTGATTGATACCATGCCGTACCGTGAGATTGCCATCTTTTGCAAGATACACCGCGATAAGGAAGAGACAGTCTTCAAGACGCTTTCCTATTTCGACGGCGTCAATTTTGCAGCTCGGACTAAAACTCCGGCGCTCTTTTCCACGGCACTGATGGATGAGACGTGCCCGCCGTCCACCGTCTTTGCGGCCTATAATTACTTTGCCGGCCCCAAGCAGATCAAGGTCTACACGTACAATAGCCACGAAGGCGGGGAGAGCTTTCAGGCGCTTGAGAAGGTCAGGTTCCTGAAAGAGTTGTGGAGCTGATTGGACCCTTACCGAAAGAAAGGATGACCCAGATGAGCCACGATATTTACGACCGACTTGCGGATGCCCTGGACAAGCTTCCCAATGGTTTCCCCAGAACGCCGTCGAACGTCGAGACGCGAATTCTGAAAAAGATCATTGCGCCCGAAGAGGCTGCTCTCGTCGTCAATTTGAGCGGTCATATGGAACCCATTGATGTAATCGCCGCACGGCTTGGACTTCCAGTCTCAGAGGCCATGGGCAAAATGATCCAGATGGCCCGGCGTGGCTTGGCCTGGTACGAAAAGCGGGCAGGCAAGCACTGTTTTCGACTTGCGCCCTTTGTCGTTGGAATCTATGAGGCGCACGTAGAAAGCATGGATCACGAACTGGCGCACCTGGTGGAAGAGTACATGGCGACGGGCGGAGCCGTGGGGATGATGTCGCCGCAGCCGGCCCTTCACCGCGTCGTCCCTGCACAGAGTGCGGTCAAGTCCGAGTGGATTCTGCCCTACGATGATGTTCGTGCGATTCTCCTGGCCTCCAAGACGTTTCGCGTCCGCGATTGCATTTGCCGAGCGCAACAGGAGCAGCTTGATCACCCGTGCAGCTTTCCCAAGAGAATCTGTCTCAACTTTTCCACGCTCGCAAGTGCTCCCACCCCGGACGATATTTCCCAGCAAGAGGCTTTGGCTCTCCTGGATCAGGCTGAAGAAGTGGGACTGGTCCACACGGTCAGCAACGTGATGAAAGAGGTTGGGTACGTCTGCAACTGCTGCAGTTGCTGTTGCGCCATGCTGCGAGGCATCACCCAGTGGGGCATCGAAAGCTCGGTCGCCCGCGCCAACTATTACGCGGTCATTGACGCCGACGAATGCCTGGGATGTGGAACCTGCATTGAGCGATGCCATGTTCACGCGATCTCTGAACAGGATGGCGTCTCGGTTGTGGATCGGGCCAAGTGCATCGGCTGCGGGCTATGCGTCACGGGCTGTCCCAACGAGGTCGCTAGGCTCCAGCTCAGGCCGGAGGCCGAAATCGTCCACCCCGTCTTGGATTTTGCGACTTGGGAACGGAAGCGGCTGCTCAATCGCGGGCTGATTTCCAGATAGGCCACCGAAAAAGAAAACGTGAAAAAAGCCTCGGCGTTTACATTTTACTTTCTATACTACGCCGCCATAGCCTCACTGGGGCCATTTGTCGTCCTGTTCTACCAGCAATTGGGATTCACCGGCACGCAAATTGGCTTGTTGACCGGTATGTCTCCGCTCATCATGCTCGTCGGCGCGCCATTCTGGACGGGGGTCGCCGACGCGACGCGACGTCACCGGCTCACCCTGAGTCTGACTATCGCAGTTGTGGTTGTTCTCGTGCCGATCTTGCCCAATTTCAAAGCCTTCGGCTCTGTCACCGTTCTCGTGGCGCTGTTTTCCTTCTTTGCAGCGCCGATCACGTCTTTCGCCGACAGTGCCACCATGTCCATGCTGGCAGGTGAAAAAGAGATGTATGGCCGCGTCCGCCTCGGTGGGACATTCGGCTGGGGCCTGATCGCGCCGGTTGCCGGGATGCTCATCCAAGCTTATGGCTTGAGGCTCGCGTTCTGGGGCTATGCCACGCTGATGTTTCTGGCCCTCATCGCCAGCCAGCGATTCGTCTTCGGCCAATTGGCGGAAGGCACATCACTTCAAGGCGGCGTCCGCACTCTGCTGACGGACCGTCGTTGGGTGCTTTTCCTCGCCCTTGCTTTTGTGGGCGGCATGGGATTTGCCTCGATCAACAACTTCTTGCTCCCGTACATGGAAGAGTTGAAAGCGAGCCGAACGACGATGGGCATCGCGCTCGCCATCGCGACCCTCTTTGAACTGCCGGTGCTCTTCTTTGCCGACCGTCTGCTCAAACGCTTCAAGGCGCGTGGCCTGCTGGTGCTAGCGATGATCGTCACTGGAGTTCGCTTGTTGCTCTACGCCGCCCTCAACTCACCGGCAGGTGTTCTGGTCGTTCAGATCCTCAATGGCCTGACCTTTCCGGCGGCGTGGGTGGCGGGTGTCTCTTACGCCGACGAAAACGCCCCAGCCGGCATGAGCGCCACCGCGCAAGGGCTCTTTGGTGCAATGGTCTCTGGAATCGGTGCCGCGGCTGGCGGCTTTATCGGTGGCCCTTTGCTGGAAAGTGTAGGCGGCCAGGGCATGTATCTTGTCTTTGGGATGATGGTGCTCGTTAGCATCGCCATCATCGGTGTGGTTGAATGGTGCTTGCCCGCAGAACAACGTGGCTAGAACGTGCGGCGCAGCCGCCGGTCAAGCTGCTTGTGGAAAGTACGTCTCACCGCGCAGCAGCGCATCACGCGCGGCGATCAGTTCCTCTCGCGTGAAAGGCGCGCACAGGTACCCCTGCGCGCCGATTGGCTGGATCATGGGATAAGCCTCCTCCGGGGCCATTCCGCCGTAAAAGAGAATCGGAATATCCCGCAGCGTGGGCGATGCCTGTGCCTGCCGATAGAATTCAAGGGCGTCGAGACCCGTCGTCCACAAATAGATGATGATCAAGTCGGGCCGATCTTGTTCGGCGGCGGACAACCCCATATGACCATCCGAAGTGCAACGAACGTGATCCCGCTGGCGTTCCAGGATCAGGCGGATGAGTTCGTTCATGCCTGGATCCCCGATGACTGAGATTTGGCTCATCGTCTCATCTCCGGTTATTGTTGTCTCCAATCCATCTTGAGTCCCACTAGCCAAAAGATCACGACGGAGAGACCGGCCAGCACCGCCATATCGAGCCAGAGGCGCGGTGTGAGCGGGCCGGGCAACGCCTGCCGTAACGCAGATGCGGCGTAGGTGGCCGGGCTGAGTCGCCCCAAGGTCAGCATGATGCCGGGCAAGCGACTGGGCGGCACGATGACAGGACCGAGCCCAAGCAGAACCAGCGTCGCGAGCAGGCTGATTGAACTTGCCTCCTGCGGATTGCGCGTGCTCGTGCCAATCAGTGCGCCGATGCCCGAAAGCGGGATCGCCGCCAGCGGGATGACGAGCAGGATCACTGGGTGCGGCGCGAGGGAAACGCCGAGGATCATCGAGCCTAGACAGAGGGTCACCAGCAGCGAGGGCAGTGAGAGCGTCAAGAAGGCCAGCACCGTCGCTAGCACAAGCATGCAGCGTTGGATGGGCAGAGTGGCAAAGTAATTCAACGTTCCCACCTCGCGCATGTAGCTAAAGTTGCTACAGACCTTGTCCAGGTTCTCGAACATCAGGCTCAACACCATATTTCCGGTCAGAACGTAGGCCAACGCCTCCGGACCCGCGCTGCGCGCAAAGATGCCCAGCGCAACGATGCTGCCCAGCGGCGCAGCCGTGCCGACGATGAGGGCGCTGCGCCACGACCAGCGCCAGTTGGAAAGTTGGATGAGGAACAGGTCGGCTAGTTGGACAAGGATGGCCGGCCGTCTACGCTGACTGTTTTGCATAGTGCAGATACAAATCCTCCAGCGTGGCCGAGTACAAGCGGAAATCGTCCAACTGGCTCAAGTCAAGCCGATTGAGCGCCGGCATCATTTCGTCCCATTCCAGCAAGACCAGCCAGCGGCCTGCATCCAATTTGCGGCAGGGCAGAGTAGGGGGCAGGCACGGCGGTGTGTCGGGCGAAAAGAACAATTCCAGTCGAAGCTTTTTATCTACGAGCGCCTTGAGTTCGCTTGGCTTGCCCAGCGCAACGAGTCCCCCTTCACGCATAATCCCCACCCGCTGAACCACCTTCTCCGCCTCTATCGCGTCGTGCGTGATGAAAATAATCGTCGTGCCGTTCTCACGGTTGCGGCGGCGCAGTGTTTCCCACACCAGCTTGCGGCGTTGCGGATCAAGGTTATTCGTCGGCTCGTCCAGGATGAGCACGGGCGGGTTGCTCGCCAACGCAATCGCGATTTGCAGCAGCCGCTTTTCGCCGCCAGAAAGTCTGGGGATAATCTTGCTTCGCAGCTCTCGCATCTGCAACAGGTCGAGTAGTGTGTCACGCTCCCGGTTTGCGTCGGCTCGACTCAGTCCACGTAGGTGCGACGTAAAGAACAGCGCTTCGTCAACCGTCAGGTTGTTTAGTGCCAAGCCGTCCTGCGGCATGTAGCCCACATTCATCGGAACGAAAAGTGGATCGCGCTGGATGGGCTGGCCAAAGAGTGTGATGCTGCCCGATGTGCTGCGCACCAGGTTGACCATCTGGCGCACCAGCGTGCTCTTCCCTGCGCCGTTATCGCCCAGGAGGCCAAAGATCTCGCCCTGCTCGATCTGCAAGGTGATATTCCGGTTGGCCGGCGTGGTTTGCCCAGGATAAATCTTGACGAGGTCACGAATGTCGTAGACGACCATGCGCGTCGCTTTCCAGACAGCCTCAATGCCCAAGGCTCAGCGTCAACGTGGTCACGACGCCGGCTCGGATGGTAGCGGTTTGTGTGATACTGTTGACCGCGACGCGATACGTGCCCGGCGGCATGTCAACCAGGCCCAAAAAACCGGAGCCATCGGTTGTGGCTGTTCGCTTGGCCGGGCCGGTAAGTGTGATCGGCATGCCATCGGCAGGCTTGCCGCCGGAGGTGACGGTGCCCATCAGGTGACCGGAAGCGGGTGCGGACTTCCATGGCATAGGCGGGACATATGCCGGCGGGGCGAACACAGGAATCTCGGGGCCGGGGGCCAGGCCGAGCGTTGTCGCCTCGACGAATTGCGCGAACGGCAAGCGATCCTTGTCGGTCTGGTTATAGACGTAGATCGAGACGCCATCGGCGCGCTGGTTGGCCGTCGAGCGGCTGCGCGCGCGGCGGATCTGTGAGAGGGACTCTTCGAGCGAGTTCAAATAGCTGCCCATGCCGATGACGACGTGGCGATTGTAGCGATGATTTTTCTCAAAGTCAATCCAGTTGTCATAGTTGGCCGACAGAGAAGAGTCGGTAAAATAGTTCATGGGGAAGGCGATGTCAAGGATGCCTTCTTCCAGCCACGCGCGCCAGTCCTGGAACACACTACGATACGCCGAGGTGGATTGCCATTCCATGTCGGTGGTGGGGCCATCACCCCAGGGAACGAGCGCGGCAGAGACCTTGATACGCGGGTTCGCGGCGGTGGCTTCGAGCCAAATGTGCCGCACCACACTCGTCACTTGATCACGCCGCCACTGTGACCACTGTGCATCGTCGGGGGCGGGTGTGCCGGTCTTGTTGAATCGCGCATTGAACCGCGCGACGCTCGTCGGGTTGTAGCCCCAGTTGATGCCCATATAGCGGATAAAGTCGAGGTGCACTCCGTCCACGGCATAGTTCTTGACCACGCTGACAACTTGGTCTACCACGTACGACGCGGCGTCCGGATTCCCAGGGTCGAGGTTATACAAGCCGATGCCGCTCGTATTGCCTTGCTCGTTGAGTGAAAGCCAGTTGTCCGCGCCGGCCGCATTCACGCCATGCGTGTTGAGGATGTGTCGTGGGTCGGTTGGCGGATCAAGGTTAGTGGGCCATACCGGAAAAGTGTTCATCCAGGCGTAGACTTCAATCGGCGGCGAGATCGAGTGTGCTTTGCTGATGACATCCGTGAGCGGGTCGAACCCGGCTGGAAGATCACCTGTGCGCGGCTCGGACGATTTGGCGTGCAGTGCGTTGGCGTGAATGCGTACTTGCACCAAGAGTACGTTGCAACTGATGGACTGGCAATCCCTCACAAGCTGAGAAATCTGTTCGGGCGTTTGCAGGCCAGGGTTGAAGCCGTCCACCCATAGCGCGCGATATTCCGTCAGCGGCGCGGCCACCGGCGTGGGACGCGGCGTGCGCGTAGGGGCGGGCAGCGGTGAGGGCGCTCGCGTGGGCGTGGGCCGGTTGTCGGTGGGAAAAATGATGCGCGGCGCGGGCTGAGGTGGGACGGCGGGTGCGGCGCAGGCGGCAAGAAGCAGAATCGCGCAGAGTGTCAAATGACGAATGACCGCTTCGCGTGACGAACGACGAACGACGAAAGTCGAAGGTCGAAGGTCGAATCGCACTATTTCCTCGCCACGATAAAAGCTCGTTTCTCTCGCTCTGGCTCATCTATCGGGGCGGCAAGGTCTTGGGGCCGGGCAAAGTGGACGTGTCGCCAGCCGATGTCCAACAGTGTCGCCCGGACCCGTTGCAGATCAAAGACGGTATTGAAGGCGGTCTGTTCAAATCGTTCATAGAGACCGTCCGGGTTGCGAATAAAGCCCGTGATTCGGGTTGTGGCTCTGTCACCTTGCCCGTCGTAGACGCCGCGGGTGATAATCGTGATCTGCTCATCGTCGTTCACCGACATGTTGTTCCAGCGCATCAGGCCGGCGCGTGTGTTCAGGTCAAAGATAAAATAGCCATCGGGAATGAGAACGTCGTAGACACATTGGAAACATTGACGCAAAGCCGGCTCGCTCTCAAGATGATTGAGTGCATCAAAAGTGGAGACAACCAGGCCAAATCGCTCGTCCAGCGAAAAATTCGAAGCGTCTGCGTGAACGAACCTGGCTTGACCCGATTCCACATAGGGTGCGGCATTCTCGCGAGCATAGTTCAGCATGTGCTCGGAAAGGTCAAGGCCCGTCACGCGGTAGCCGCGCTCCAAGAAGTGAACTGCCAGTTGCCCTGTGCCGCAGCAGACATCCAAAAGAGACTTGTTCGCCTGAGAGACGGGTGCGCACTCGTAATAACTCAAGATGCGCGGCGCAACATCTTGAACGAACGTTGTCCAGTGCAGGTTGTATATGCGAGCAAAAGTGGGGCCATAAGCTTGCATTGGACCAATTCCTTTTTCCGCCAATTTCGCGGATAAACGCGAATCAGGAAAAGAACAAACGAAGATTCGCGTGACACTGGCTTCCACCTGTGCGTTACCCGACCTGTGGCCAGGACATGGCGCGACGGGCAGTGCCAGGTTCGTGGAGAAGATTTCAGGCCGCGGTGTTGAGCACTTCGCCTTCCAGCTTGAGGCTCAACGCACGGCTGGCGCTGTCGGTGCTCATCGTGA
>Ga0316628_100003174_pt1 | contig 12553 bp, 13 predicted proteins | sample OWC_Aug_M2_C1_D5_FD_207648 | JGI IMG/M metagenome (GOLD analysis project Ga0316628, IMG submission 207648) | Wetland soil microbial communities from Old Woman Creek delta, Ohio, United States - OWC_Aug_M2_C1_D5_C | ecosystem: Environmental > Terrestrial > Soil > Wetlands | place: USA: Ohio...
GGAGAGAAGTTCCAGGTTCAGGACCCGCTCATCCAGGGAGGCGCTTGCCGGCCGGAGGAACGACTGAATGATCGACACGAACATGTCTTTTCGGAGCGCGCTTTCTGCTTCCTCGCGTTTGCTCATAAGTTCGGTGTAGATCCGGACGTTCGTTTCATTTGCCTGCATCCGCTCCCGGGAAGCTGTGTCCGCGATCTCGCGCTGCTTGAGGTAGTTCGATCCGATCAAGCCGATGAGGGCCACAGTGACGGCGGTCAAGAGTCCTCCGCCTGCCTGAAGGATCAGGCTGATTTTTTCCCACATATCTCGCTTCGGTTTTTCTTCAGCCATGCTACTTCCTCCCGAGCGTGTACTTGCCGTCTTTCTGCGTGAGGACAAAATCATACCGGGTGGATTTCTCAAACGATGCCACCGAGAACGTCGGCGTCTGGTCCTTGTAATGCACCTTCAGCGTGCACTTTCCTTTTTCTTTTACGAAGATCCGATAAGCTCCGAATTTGTCTGTTACGGCGGAGTACGTGTTCCCGCCTGCCGCGATTTCGATCTTGACCCCTTCGTTGACCGGTTTGTCCCCTTCGGAGATGGTGCCGAACAACTCTCCGGCGAGGCTCGGGGAAACAGACACAAAGAGCAACATGACCAGAATGGGCAACGACTTCATAACCTTCTCCTTTTCTTGATGACGAAGCGAGATACCACCGCAATTCTCCTACACGTTTGGGGGACGCATTCCAAATGCCGCCCATTCTTCGCGCGTGGGCCCATACAGCCCGGGGATGGAGAGCCCGGCCTGGCGCATCACCACGGTCATCTGCCCCCGATGGTGGGCCTGGTGGAGAACCAGCGCCATCAACGTGCTTCCCCGCTTCCACTTCTCGCCGTACATGTCGTCCTCTTCCAGAAGCGCGGCATCGGTCCATTTTGCCTGTACCTGTTCGAGCAGTGCGATGGCGGCGTCATTGAAGGCATTGAAGATCTCCTTTGCCGATGCGGGCACGGGCGGTTCGGGATCGGGCGATGTGATTGTGAGCCCGGTCCGGTTCATCATCTCCGGTATGCTCGTGGTGATATGCCATGCCAACCGCCCCAGCGTGCGGCTTTCAGGGCCGATTGCCTGAGAGAGGCTCCTGTCGGTCAGGTGCTTGAGGAGTTTCTGGGTGGACTCGAGCTCCTGTGACCAGACATTCACGAATGCAGATACCGTCGTAAACATAAGACTCCCTGATTATCCGCGAGGCGGGGATCAACTTCCCGCCGTTTCGGTGATCTCCGTTCCGCTGAAAAGTGATTGCATGTTGAGCGATGGCGCTTTGACCTTCGTCGCCAGCGAGACATACCGTCGGGCAAGCGTGTCCTTCCCCACGCCCAGTACGGTGCTGACGAGCCCGAGCGCCTGGGCGTACTCCTCCGCGGCGAGTTCTTTCAAGATCCGCTTCCAGATGGCTTCTTCCAGGAGATTAAACGCTGTCTGGACCTCCCAGAGATCATAGCCCGAGGCGAAACGCTCGCGGGCAATGTTTTCGACATGGGCGACCATGGGACCGAGATTGCGTTCCTTGACGCCGCGAACGGTGAGGACGTAGAGGGCTTTCAGGCGTTGATGGACATGCTCGCGTCCCGCTTCTTCGTAATGCTTTGCGCGCGCACGGACCATCGCTTCGGTGGCTTCATCGATGATCTCGTTCGTGCGGTCCTGGAGGAGCTGAGAGAGATTCATAGTCGGTTCCGGGGAATGGAGTGGATAAGGATATCTCAATATACCCCGAATCAGGGTCATTCGCAATGCGGGCGAATCGCTCTCGCCTCAGGGCGATTTTCGCTGTTCGTCCTTTGTTCTGTCCTCACGCACTTTCCTCCAGTCGATAAAAACCTTTCTTGAGGCGGGTTGACAGGTCGGGCAGAAAAATACATCATATCCTCGCACCCCCTCTCTGCGGATCGTCGTCCCGCAATGCGGGCATGGTTGGCCTTTCCTGTTGCGTACCTTCATATGATCGCGCACTTTCACGTGAATCGGCTGAGATGCCGTTTCTACTTCGGCGATTCCCCACCGCATGACTGAGAGGATCGAGTCGTACAGCCGGTCAAGATCTCCCGCGGTGAGTTTGCCCACGAAGGTTTTTGGATGGATCCCGGCGTCAAACAATATTTCATCTGCATACGCGTTGCCGATACTGGAAAGGATCGTGTGATCATTGATCATCACTCGTACCTGTTTGCGCGCATGGCGCATCGCAAGCTCACGAAAGGCGGACCGCGTGAACTCCGGGGAGAGAATGCTGACGCCGAGCCGTTCGTATCTGGGAATGGCGGAGTAGGCACCCCGGCGAACGAGATAGGCCTTCGCCATTTGCTGCTCGTCGCAGATGTTCAGCCGCGTGCCATCGTCGAGCAGAAGCGTCAGACAACAATACGCTTCCGCTTTCTCGCGCGGATGCTGGTGCTGGATCCTGCCTGCCAGCATGAGGTTGAGCACCAGTTCGATCTCTTCGTCGAATTGGAGGGAGAGGAACGGAGCGGTCAGGCGGACGGCGTCAATCCTTCTGCCGCGCATGAGTTCTTCCAGTGGCCTGTCCAGCGCGTTCCGCAGGATGACCGGCTGCTTCACCTCAGCCCCGGTTACCGTGCGGCCGACGATGTGTTTCTGCAGATATTTCTGGATATAAAGGAGATCGGGAAGTTCGGGCATGGAAGGTGCCTGCGGAATAGGCTGCTGTCAAAAGCCTGACACATTGTCGATATCCATCTCTGCTCGAAGGTTCGTGTTTGCGTAAATCACCGTCCTGCTTTTCTCTGAGATCTGAATGTCCCAGTCTCCCTTCGCGTTTCTGACCACCGAGCCAAAGAGCTTCCGGAGCTTCACGTCAGAGAATTTCTCCCAGAACACCCAGCCAAAATACGCGAATCCACCATCAATGAAGAACGCCGGGACTCGCTCGCCGGGAGCGAGAGCGATGCTTTCGACACGCGTGGGCACATACCCGTGTTCGCGCAGCGCCCGGATGAACTCACCGGTCACATCCCGCTCTTCCCACCGCAGCTCGTGCCTTGAGCGCTTGACGGCCGTTCCTTCGATGACGTCCTTGAAGACTCCTCTCAGGTTCGTATCTTGCACAGGGTTCCGGAGAACTATGGTTGATTTCGCGTTGTTGAAATATACGCCTTTTGACGATCAAGGAACACCTGTGACGAATAGCACTCTCGGATTCGTTTACAATCCGATCTATCTTGAACACCGTCCGCCGACAGGACACCCGGAACGCCCCGAGCGCCTGGCACACCTGGTTCATAGTCTAAAGAGTGACGGACTGTGGGATGGGCTTGAGCACATCGCTCCTGCGGCGGCAACAGACGGCCAGTTGCTGGCCGTGCATGCCGCCGGGCACATAGATTATCTGAGGCGGCGGACGGTAGTGGGGGGAGGGCCGGTGGATGATGCGGGCGAGACCTTTATCTCGGAGCGTTCCCTCGATGCGGCGCTGCATGCGGCCGGCGGAGTCGTGAGCGCCATTGATGCTGTGCTCGAAGGGAAGATAGGCGCGGCCTTCTGCGCCGTGCGGCCTCCTGGACACCATGCCGAAAGAGAAAAAGCCATGGGGTTCTGCCTCTTCAACAACGTGGCCGTCGGCGCGCGCCATGCCCGGCTTCAGCATGGGGTTGATCGCGTTGCCATTCTCGACTGGGATGTCCACCATGGCAACGGCACGCAGCACATCTTTGAGGATGATCCCACTGTTCTGTACATCAGTCTCCATCAGTATCCATTCTATCCCGGTACAGGTGCGCGCCATGAGCGCGGAGTTGGGGCTGGAGAGGGTTTCACGCTGAATTTTCCACTCCCGGCGGGAACCGGTGAGGCCGTCTACCTTTCGCTCTTCGAGAAGGAGATCGTGCCCGCATTGGAGCGGTTTCGCCCGGGTTTGCTGCTGCTTTCGGCCGGCTTCGATGCACATCAAGATGATCCGCTCGCCAACATGGCGCTTTCCGCACATAGCTTCGGGAAATTCACCGACCAGGTGAAAGGGATTGCGCCGATTGTGTCCGTGCTCGAAGGGGGATATGATCCCGAGGCGCTGGCGCTCTCTGTGGAAGAGCACCTTCGCGCGCTCATGGGGCCATAGCAATCCGGTCGGCAGAAGCTGGATGTCACGCGGATCCGCATTTTCTTGCTCCTTGCGTTCAACTGTTACCCTTCGTATATTGCGAAGTCACCGTTAGGGGTGTCCCGGAGAGAAAGCCGGGACTGAGATCAAACCCTGAAGACCTGATCTGGATCATGCCAGCGTAGGGAAACGGACATCGTCTTTGGCTTGCTTGTTTCCTTTCCCGCGCCGGCGTTGGCCGGTGACGGGATTTTTCGTTTTCCGGGGAGGAACCATGCGGGCCATCGCAGTTGCATTTCTCATGTCCGGCGCCATCGCCGGAGCCTTCGCGCAGCAGGAAAAAGCGGACAGGGACACCGTGTATGTGCTTTCACCGGTTGTCATCACCGCCACCCAGGCCAAAGAACGCCAGACACCGGTCACGTTTTCCGACCTCACTCCGCGGCAGATCCGCGAACGGTACTCCATGCAGGATGTGCCGGTGCTCCTCTCCGACCTTCCGTCCATTACAACCTATTCCGAGAACGGCAACGGCATCGGCTATAACTATATCAACCTCCGCGGATTCGATCAACGACGCATCTCCGTCATGATCAACGGCGTGCCGCAGAACGATCCGGAAGACCATAACGTGTACTGGATCGATTTCCCCGACCTGATGGCGAGCACCGACAACATCCAGGTCCAGCGCGGAGCCGGAAGCGCCTTCTACGGCCCTCCGGCGATCGGCGGCTCGGTGAATCTTGTCACCAACCCGTTCACCATGACGCCGGGCATCACGCTCGAAACGATGATCGGATTTCAGGAATTCGGCGACAGTTCCAGGTCGCTTGCCCTGAACACCCGGAAGTTCGCGGCGACCTTCAATTCCGGGTTGGTCGACCAAAAGTATATGCTGTACGGTCATCTCGGGAAGATCACCAGTGACGGGTACAGGACCAATTCCTGGGTGAACCTTAATTCCTATTTCTTCGGTGCGATCCGGTTCGACAAGGACATGACCACGCGCTTTCATTTCTTCGGAGGACCGTTGCAGGACGGGCTGGCGTACACCGGATTGCCGAAGTTCGTGAACGGCGACCGGAAGCTCCGGCGTCAGAACCTCACCGGGTGGGAACTCACGCCGGACGGCGCTGGGTATGCGTCGACAACACCCCGACGCCCTGAGGAGACCGAAAGTTTCTCGCAGCCGCATTACGAGTTCATCCACGAATGGCGCCTTACGCCATCCGTCACGCTTCACAACACGCTCTTCTATTATACCGGCGAAGGCTATTTCGACTATGATGCCTCCTGGGCCGACACCTCGATGCTGCGGCTCGGCTCCGCGTATGGCATCCCCGCAACCGCAAATCCCGGCAACACTCTCGTGCGCGCCTTTGTGGGGAACAGGCAATGGGGATGGCTGCCCCGCGTTGAGATCGATCACGGCGGCGGGACGCTGACCGTGGGCGCCGAAATCCGGATTCATCGTTCAACGCACTGGGGGAAAATCGAATATGCCACGGGGTTGCCTCCCAGCCTGGACCCTGAGTATCATTTCTACGAATACAACGGCGAAAAGGACATCTTCTCCGGCTACGCGCACGAGCTCTTGCGCCTGCGGGAAGATCTCCTGCTCATGGCTGACCTGCAGGTCGTTCATAACCGGTACGGCATCAAGAACGAGAAATTCCTGGGGAATAACTTCAGCGTCCCCTATCTCTTTGCCAATCCCCGGGTGGGACTGAACTACAACATGAACGACAGCTGGAGCAGCTACATCTCACTCGCCTACACGATGAGGGAGCCGACGCTGCGCAACCTTTATGCCGCGGAGGACGCCTACTTCGGGGCCACGCCGCAATTCAAAGCGGATACATCCGGGGGCAAGGTGGTATACGACTTCAGCCAGCCGCTTGCGAAGCCTGAACGGCTGCTCGATGCGGAACTTGGAGCGCGCTACCGGACCTCCGATGCGTACTTCTCTGTTGATGTCTTCTGGATGGAGTTTGCCGACGAGTTGGTGAAGAGCGGACAGGTGGACATTTTCGGTCAACCCGTTACCGGCAACGCCGAGCGCACCCGTCATATCGGGCTTGAGGTGGAAGGATCGATAAAGGCTTCGTCGAACATCACGTTGAGCGGCAATTGCACGCTCTCCAGGAACAGACTTGTCCGTTATACCGTTCTTGACGATAACGGCGTTCCGGTGACCCTGGACGGGAACCCGATCGCAGGATTTCCGGATGTTCTGGGGAACCTGCGCGGCACCTACAGGGGGGATCAGTTCACAGGATCTGTTTCCGTGAAATATGTCGGCAGTTTCTATACGGACAATTTCAAGAGCTCGTTGAACAGAAACGATGCGTACACCGTTGTCAATGCCGAGCTCCTGTACACCATCCCGCATGTCCTTGGAGTTGGTTTTACGCTCCGGGGGGAGGTCAGGAATGTTCTCAATACTCTCTACTTTATGAGCGGGGAAGGCGATACCTTCTTCCCGGCGGCCGAACGGAACTATGTCTTTGGAGTGACACTCAACCTGTGACCAACCCCGCTCCGATTTCACGACGGCGTTCGCAACGCGCGCTTCTGATCTGCAACGGCGAACAGCCTTCACGCTCCCTCGCAAGGCGGCTCGCCCGGCTGTCTCATTTCATCGTGGCCGCCGACGGCGGGGCCAATGGTGCGCGCAACCTGGGGATCACGCCTGACCTGATCATTGGCGATCTTGACTCGATCACCCCGGCAATGCGCAGGTTCTTCTCCTCGACAACTGTCATCCATGTGGCCCGGCAGGATAATACCGACATGGAAAAGGCGCTTGACTATATCCTTTCCGTGTCGTCCATCAGGGAGGTCCTGATCCTTGGTGCCACGGGGAACCGGCTGGATCACACGCTCGGGAATCTCGTTGTCCTCTCACACTACATTCCCCGCCTGCACGTCATCGCCTGCGGAGATGGATGGCATGCCTTCCCGGTCAGAAGCGGCAAGGAGGTCCGTGCCTCCGTCGGTACGACGGTGAGCCTGATCCCCTTGAGTGAATGTCGGGGCGTGACACTCCGCGGACTCAAGTATCCGTTGCACAATGCGCCGCTCCGTGCGGGGCAGATCGCAGTGAGCAATCTGGTACAGCGTCCTCCTTTTTCTGTGACGCTTCGCCGAGGGAAAATACTCGCGGTCGTGCTCGAGGAGTACATCCCCCGATGATCTCCCTGGGCCCGGCAGACCAGATCGTCATCTTCCTCTATTTCGGGGCGGTGCTCCTGGTAGGTTTTCTGAGCACGCGGCGCTCCTCGGGAACCGCCGAGTATCTCCTGGCCGGGCGCTCCCTGACAACACCCGTCTTTGTGATGACGCTCGTGTCCACATGGTATGGCGGCATTCTCGGGGTGGGTGAATTCTCCTACCGGTACGGCATCTCGAACTGGATCGTCCAGGGAGGGCCATATTATATCTTTGCCTTCCTTTTTGCCTTTCTCCTGGCAAAGCGGATCAGGAAGACGAATTTCCTGACCATCCCGGATAAACTCGAAGAAGCCTACGGCCGGAAGACGGCGCTTCTCGGGGCGTTCCTCACATTCTTGCTGATGACGCCGGCACCCTATATCCTCATGATCGCGGTCCTGCTGGAATTGGTCACCGGGTGGGGACTGCCGCTGTGTGCGCTGATCGGGACCGTTGCCACCACGGTCTATCTGTTCTCCGGCGGATTCCGCTCCGATGTGAATACCGATATCCTTGAGTTCTTCCTGATGTTCCTCGGTTTTGCCGTCATCCTGCCGTTCGCCTGGATGAAATTCGGAGGGCTGGACTTCATCAGGCAGAATGTTCCGCCCCTTCACCTGACATGGAACGGCGGCAATCCCATCCAGTTTGTTCTGGTCTGGTTCTTCATCGGGCTCTGGACCCTTGTTGACCCGGCATTCCACCAGCGCTGCTATGCGGCGAGGTCTGGCGAGGTGGCGCAGCGCGGGATCCTCATCTCCATCATCTTCTGGTTTTTCTTCGATGCCATGACCGCCACCGCGGGACTCTATGCACGCGCTGCCATGCCCGGCCTGGCTCAGCCCGTCATGGCGTATCCGCTCCTTGCGGAGTTGACGCTTCCGCCGATCGCAAAGGGACTCTTCTACGTCGGGATGCTTGCCACGATCATGTCGACACTTAACACGCTGGCCCTGATCTCTGCCACGACGCTCGGACGGGATATCGTCTGGAGAGTCGGGCGATGGAGAAGAATGGATGAGAAGAATTCGACCAGGTGGGGATTGGTGATCACGGCGGTTCTTTCCCTGGCCCTGGCCATTCTCATCCCGTCCGTCATCAAGCTCTGGTACACGATCGGCACCGTGATCATCCCGGGACTGCTCGTCCCTCTGGTCACCGGGTACTTCGAGAGGTGGAAGGCGCCTCCCCGCTATGCGTTCGCTTCGATGCTGCTGGGCTGGCTTACCGCGACAGTCTGGCTGCTGATCGGCTGGCGGGAACAACTCGGCGTAACGGAATTCTATCCGTTCGGGATCGAGCCGATGTACCCCGGTGTTGCCGTGTCCGTGGCGGTATGGTGGTTGGGGTGGAGGAAAAGGGAGGAGGGTGTGTCCGGGATCCGGTGAACAACAGAGAGGGACGCAGCTGGCCGTGTCCCTCCCCATAACACGCACGCTGGCGCGTTCAAATGAGTTTGGTCTGGTATTGCTGGATCTTCGTGTACAACGTCTTCAGGCTTATCCCCAGCACCTTCGCCGTCTCGGCCTTGTTTCCCCGGAAGCTCCTCAGAACTCCCTCAATATGCATCCGCTCAACATCCTTCAGAGGAATTGCTGTGCCGAGCTTTTCGTCTGAGCGGGTCCCCACGGGGAGGGACATCGGCGCGTTTGGCAGAGAGAGATCCGTCGGTTCAATGAGGTTGTTCCTGCAGAGGATGGCGGCCCGTTCGATCACATTCTCGAGCTCCCGGATATTTCCCGGCCAGTCATATCCCATCAACACTTCCATCGCCTTTGAGGAGATTGTGGTCTCCACCTTGGTCTTCATCCGGTTATGGAGGAAGGAAGCGACAAGCAGCGGGATATCCTCTTTTCTCTGGCGAAGAGGGGGCAGCTCAATGGTGATGACGTTCAAACGGTAGAGCAGGTCCTCCCTGAACTTTCCCTCCCGTACCTGGTCTTTCAGGTTCTTGTTTGTTGCGGAGAGGATCCTGCAGTCCGCCTTCAACGTCGTGTTCCCGCCGACACGGCGGAACTCGCCGCTCTGGATGAACCGCAAGATCTTCGGTTGGACGATGGGGCTGATATCGCCGATTTCATCAAGGAACAATGTTCCCTTGTTGGCGATTTCCACGATCCCCTGTTTCATCGCACGGGCATCGGTAAATGCCCCTTTCTCGTGGCCAAAAAGCTCGCTTTCGATGAGGGTGTCCGGAATCGAGGCACAATTGAGCGTGACGAAGGGTTCGCTGTTCCGCAAGCTATGCTGGTAGATGAAGTGTGCGACTAGTTCCTTGCCTGTTCCGCTTGAGCCCTGGATCAGGACGGTGGATTCGGTGGGTGCAACCTTGGCGGCGATCTCGAGGACCTTCCTGAAGGCATTGCTTTCGCCCACCATCTCAAACTGCCCTTGCAGCTTCTCCAGCGTCCCCTTCATCACGACATTGTCGATCAGGAGCTGGCGGCGCTCCAACGCGCGCTGGATGGACGTGAGCAACTCGTCGGAGGTCGTCGGTTTTGTGATGAAATCATAGGCGCCCAGCTTGATGCACTCCACCGCGATTCTGACATCGGAGATGCCGGTCAGCATCACCACTTCAACCACCGGGAAATTCGCTTTGATGAACTTCAGCACCTCGACGCCGTCTACTTTTGGCATCTTGAGGTCGCACAGGACCACATCGTACAGCTTCGTCTGGACGGCATTGATGGCTGCCACCCCGTCGTTGCACGTATCAACCCCGTAGCCGGCGCGCGTCAACAAGCCGGAAAGCATGTATCGAAACGTCTCTTCGTCATCAACTACCAGTACGGAAAATTCTTTCTTGGCCATGGGTTTCTCGAAATGTATCCCGTTATATAGACAAAACAGTTCAAAAAGTCAACAAATGATTGATTTTTAGCACGTTTCTTGTTAGTATGGCAATATTACAAAGACCTTTACCTTTCTTCCATTACGGCACATGCGACTCACCGAGAAACTTGTCCGAACCCTTCCCAAGGTACTGCTGCACGATCATCTTGACGGCGGGTTGAGGACGGCGACGATCATCGACCTGGCGAAGGACAACCGGTACACCGGGCTTCCGACGCAGGATGCCGGTGAGCTGGCGCAGTGGTTTCGCCGCGGCGCCCGGAGGGGGAGCCTGCCCTATTATCTGGAAGGCTTTACGCACACCGCCGCCGTCATGCAGACCGATGAGGCGCTCGAGCGCGTGGCCTACGAGATGATGGAGGATATGCATCGCGACGGCGTGGTCTATGTTGAAACACGCTTCGCCCCCGTCTTTCACACCGAAAAGGGGCTGCACTGGGACGAGGTGGTGAACGCGGTCTTGAGGGGACTGGAAAGAGGGAAAGATGATTTCGGCGTGGAATACGGACTGATCATCTGTGCGATGCGGAATATGAACCTCTCCCAGGAAATGGCCGAGCTCGCCGTCGACTTTCGGGAGCGCGGCGTCGTGGGGTTTGACCTTGCGGGGGAGGAAGGCGGATTCCCGCCAAAGAAACATGTGGATGCCTTCCACTACATCCAGCGGGAGAATTTCAACATTACGATCCACGCCGGCGAAGCCTTCGGCAAGGAGAGCATCTGGCAGGCAATCCAGTGGTGCGGTGCCCATCGGATCGGACACGCCACCAGGCTCACGGAGGACATCGGCCTCGACCCGCACGAACCGGGAAAGATCGTGAAGATGGGGTACCTGGCACAGTACGTCCTGGATAAGAGAATTCCCCTGGAGCTCTGCCTCACCAGCAATGTCGACACCGGCGCCGTGGAGAGCATTGAAAAGCATCCGTTCTCCCTTTTCTACAAATATAAATTCCGGGTGACCCTGAACACGGACGACCGCCTGATGAGCGATACGACCATGACCAGGGAGTACATGATCGCGCACCGTCTCTTCAAGCTGACGGTGGATGACCTTGAGAAGCTGACCATCAATGCCATGAAGAGCGCATTCGTCCCCTACAACCGCAGGATCCGGATGATCTACGATGTGATCAAGCCCGGCTATGCCAGAGAGAGGAAAAAGGCGGGAAGGGTTCGGGCGACCAGGAGTTGAGCCGTATGGACAGGGTTCGATGGCGAGAGAGGGCGAATTTGCTGCCGGTTGGCATCGCCGTGCTGCTTGGTCTCGTGGTAGGCGGGTGTTCGTCAATCTTCAAATCATCATCGGGTGACATGTATCCGTATCGTGCGACGACCGGAGACTGTAACTGCCAGCATTTCACCTCGGTAGATCCGCAGGAACCGGTACGGTATGAGTTTACAGCGACCTACAGGGTGGACACGTCGATCACGACCGAGATCACCGTCGTGGTTCACAACGGAAGCCCGGACACGCTGGACATGTCGCTCGGGGCGGTCAGGGTTACATCGCGCAACGTGCGCTACCGGTACAACGACAGGTTCGTGCCGATCATGATCGCTGCGGTCCCGCCTCATGATCAGCGGACGCTGACACTCGTCGGATCCGCCGCCGGCGAGGCATCAGCCGACCCCTGGCTCCCTATCGCGGGCGAACGGCTTGTGCTCACGATCAAGGGGTTGAGGCTGCGGGCAAAGGCACTTGCTACACAAACCGTACAGTTCGTTCCGTCCAATCCGAAATTCAGTGAGAGCCAATGATCCTCTATCTTGCGCGCCACGGCGAGGCCGAACCCACGGGCGGTTCTATCGCACGTGATGCGGACAGGCCGTTGAGCGCTCGTGGGGAAGAAGATGCAATGTTCATGGGGCGTGCCCTGGCCCGCATCTCCCCGTCCCTCACGATGGTCATCACCAGCCCGCTCGTCAGGGCCGTGCGTACCGGCGAGATCATGGGGAAGGAGATCGGCAGTCAGCCGGTCTTCTCGGTCTCCAATCAACTCGCCCCGGGGTTTCGCTTCAAGAGCCTCTATGAGGAGCTCCTCGCCCTTGGTGGTAGTGGAGAGGCTCTGGCCGTGGGGCACGAGCCGGACCTGAGCGGATTCATTGCCTATCTGATCTCCGGCTCCGCGTCCTCGCCGGCTACGGTCGCCTTGCCTCCGGGGGCAGTCGCACGGCTGAGTGTCCGGGGGGGAAAAACGCGTCCGGACGCGGCCCTTGAATGGCTCCTGACACCGCAAGTGGTGAGAAGCCTGATGAAGGCGGGATAACACGGCATGGATGTTGTGATTCCGCCGGTCACTTGTGTTTTACGCACAGTCACGTTACTTTGGACGTGAGGGGCGCTGCTGCCCCGCCAGTCAGTATCCATGACGCCTCTG
>Ga0316628_100003175_pt1 | contig 12550 bp, 12 predicted proteins | sample OWC_Aug_M2_C1_D5_FD_207648 | JGI IMG/M metagenome (GOLD analysis project Ga0316628, IMG submission 207648) | Wetland soil microbial communities from Old Woman Creek delta, Ohio, United States - OWC_Aug_M2_C1_D5_C | ecosystem: Environmental > Terrestrial > Soil > Wetlands | place: USA: Ohio...
CCCAAGGGTCGCGTAGGACTGCGCCATTTAATCTCCCATAATCTTTACGAGAACTCTCTTGCGGCGGCGACCGCCCTGGCTCCCAAGGGTCGCGTAGGACTGCGCCATATCATTCTCCAATAATCTTTACGAGAACCCGTTTGCGGCGGCGCCCGCCCTGGCTCCCAAGGGTCGCGTAGGACTGCGCCATTTAATCTCCCATAATCTTTACGAGAACTCTCTTGCGGCGGCGACCGCCCTGGCTCCCAAGGGTCGCGTAGGACTGCGCCATATTATTCTCCAATAATCTTTATGAGAACTCTTTTCCGCCTGCGCCCGCCCTGGCTCCCAAGGGTCGCGTAGGACTGCGCCATATCATTCTCCAATAATCTTTACGAGAACCCGTTTGCGGCGGCGACCGTCAAATTCGCCGTAAAATATCTGCTCCCAGGTGCCGAAATCGAGCTTGCCTTCGGTCACCGCGATGACGACTTCCCGGCCCATGACCTGCCGCTTCAGATGGGCGTCGGCGTTGTCTTCGAAGCCGTTGTGCCGGTAGGATTTGACCGGCTCGTGGGGAGCCAGTTTTTCCAGCCAGACCTCGAAGTCATGGTGGAGGCCGCTTTCATCGTCGTTGATGAAGACCGACGAGGTGATGTGCATGGAATTGACCAGGCACAGGCCTTCGCGGATTCCGCTTTCCCGGAGACAGGCGTCGACCTGGGGCGTGATGTTGACGAATCCTCGCCGGCTGGGGATTTCGAAATACAACTCTTTGCGGAAGCTTTTCATGGACGGAGGAGGAAGATTATCTAAACATCAATCGCAATGCAAGCGGGTCTTTCGTTAAGAATGTGTCGGGGACAGGTCGAAGCCCTGTCCCCCAATTCCTCTTCCCCAGTCTATCGTGCACGGTCTAGCCTGCTTTTTTTCTTGAAGCGGCGGGCGGCGGACGCGACCTCGTTGGAAAGACGGATAATTTCGGTCCGCTCCGATTCCTCGAGGGCCCGGCCGGCGTAGCGGAGTTCGTAGTGGCGGGCGGCCAGCCCGACAAGGGGATGGAGCTCCGGACAGACCGTGCCGAGATCCCCGGCGTACTCGGCGGCGGTCTGGGAAGGCCGCCGCGGAAAGCCGATCCGGCCGAGGCGATTGAGGAGCGTCTCGTAGAAATCCTCGGGCTTTTTCCTGGACGGCTTCCAGGACGGCAGCCGGCCCCGCGATCTCGCCTTCAGGAAGACGAAAACGGCCAGGGCCAACGCCGTCAGGCCGACCAGGATCGGGATGATGGCTTCCGCGACCTTGCGGACCATGTTGTAAAGAAAATTCCTCTGGGTGTAGGTGTCGAATCCGACGACGTAGCGATACCAGCGGAACTGGAGGGCTTCGAACTGCTGGTTCAAGGCCGTCCAGATTTTGGCGAAGATCGAAGCCGCGCCTTTCCGGGTGAAATCGGGGGGCGTCGGATCGAATGTCGTCCAGCCCTTGTCTGGAAGATAGGCTTCGACCCAGGCGTGGGCGTCGCTCTGCCGGATGTCGAAAAAATTCCCGTAGTCGTTCCATTCCGTCCCGAGGAAGCCGACAGCCAGACGGGAGGGGATCCCCAGGGTGCGAAGCATGAGGCACATCGCCGTGGCGAAGTATTCGCAATTGCCGGATTTCGAGTCGAACAGAAATCCGTCGATGTCCTGGCGGCCGTGGGCCACGGCCAAGGAGTAGGTGTAGTCGTCGCTGAGGCGCGTGGCGATGGCCCTGGCTTTGGCCTCGTCGGTTTGGGCCCGGCCGGCGAGCTGGACGGCCAAGCGCCGGAGGCGATCGTCGATCCCGGGAAGCTGGAGGAAATTCGTCCGGAGGATTTTATCGTACCCGTCGATCGACCGGGAAAAATCCGGCTCGCGGCCCTGGGAGAGGATGCGGTAGCGGGTCCCCTCGGGATACGCCCCCGGGAAGTAGGCGGTGTCGGTGAAATCGAAAAATGCGCTCGGGAATCCGGTTTCGATCGCGGCCGGCGCGCCGACGAAAAACACCAGGTTGGTGTTCAACAACGGATAGATGACGAAGCTTTCCGCCCGGGCGGGCTTTTGCGGATCATGGCTCGGGCTGTAGACCACGCCCCGGTCCCGCCGGAGCCAGGCCATGCTCCGGCGCGTCTGGATCTCGCGTCCGCCCTGGCGGAAGGTGAAGTTGACCCGGGATTTCTGCCAGCGCCGGCCATCGAAGACGTCGAAGGCCGCCCCGCGGACATGGATGGATTCCGGCGGGATGCTTCCGCCGCCTTCATCAAGACTCACCCGCATGACCCGGGCCGTGTTTTTCCGTATCGGCCCGAGGTAACCGAGTTCGACCTGTTCGGTCATTCCCGAAAAATTCCGCATCGACAGCTGGAACCGGGTCAGGCCCGTGCTGGCCAGGATCTGCTGCATCCGGGCGCTGTACGGACGGGGAAGGGAAATGAAGGCCACGGCGGCCAGGAACACGGCCGTTCCCATGACCGGAAAGAGCGACTGGCCCCAATCCCGTTTCCTCGGCTGCGGCCGGGGATCCCGGCGGTCGATCAGCCAGGCCCCCGCGGCGAGAAAAAAGGCCAGGAAAAGGGGAAAATACCACAAGCTGAGAGCCTGGCCGGAGGCGAGAAAGAAGACCAGAAAGGAGGCCGTCAGGAGCTGGCCGGGGGCCCGCCCCGATTTCGGATTGAAAAGAAGGTAGGCCAGGATGAACAGGATGAGACGCGAGACGGCCCGGAGCGATCCAGACCAGGGTAGATCGAGGAAGAAAAAAAAGAGGAGGTAGCCCACGGCCAGAAGGTCGAAAACAAGCCGGGGCAGGGGATACCGTTTCTTCCGGTCGCACATCCAGCCGATGGGAAAAAGGATGAAATAGGCCAGCAAGGGGAGCGGATTGAGCTCCTCGATCATGAACATCGATCCGTAGGCGATCGCGGCGGTGAGATAGGCGAAGGGGGAAAGGGGATCCTCTTCCGGGAAGGCCCGGGACTTGACTTTCGGGAGAGGCTTCGCGAACTTCTCGACGATCTTGCCCCGTCCGAGGAGGGCCAGCGTCTTGAAAATCAGGCCGAGGTGGATCAAGCCGTGGCCGTAGGCCACGGTCGCCTCCGGCGTTCGGAGCCGGACGTCGGCTCCGGCGTCGATGAAATACTTGGCCAGCGAAGCGGCTTCGGAAATGAGCCGCTCGGCCTCCGGCCCTTCGGAATCCTCCACGGTGATCGTGACCCGGTTTCCGATCTGCTCGGCGTATTCCTTGACGATGGGCTTTCCGGTCTTGGCCGTCAGCTTCCAGTTGATCAGCCGGGCGTCCTCGCCGCTGCCGTATTCCCGCAGGCCGTAGAAGTCCTCGCCCACGCCCCGGCGGGGGAGCGAGATCTCCTCGGCCCGGACCGCGGGCGAGGCCTGGCGCCCGTAGATCTCGAAGACGCGGGGGAAAACCAGGCCGACGAGGCCGCTGATCCGGCGGCGCCGCCGGATCAGGCCAAAGGGAAAATCGCTTTCCAGCCAGACATCCCCGATCTCGTTCATGCCCCGGCGGGGAAGACTGGCCGGCAGGGTCACGCTTCGTTCACGGGACGAATCCAGGATGGGGAGGAAATCCTGCCCGGCCGGAGACCGGACTGTGAGGAAATGGGCCGACCGTCCTTTCTCCTTCCTCAGCCACAGGGTCAGGGCGAATTCTGTGTCCTGGAAGACCTGTTCGGGAAATTCGGCCCGGCCGAAGACGCCCCGGAGATTTCGGCCGGACCACCACCAGCTGGCGATCAGGAGGGACCAGAGCATCCCATCGATCAGGTACAGGAGATTGGACCCGCTGGTGGCCGCTCCGATCAGGGCCAGGATGCCGGCGATGACGAATCGGACGCCGAGACGCGTCAGCATGGGAGGGATGTTTACAGTGGAATCGGGACCCGTTCGAGGACGCCGTGGATGATCGTGTCCGATTCGTGGATGCGCAGCAGCCCGAAGGACTGGGACTCGATCACGATCCGGTGGGTCAGGACCGGCGCGGCGACGTGCTTGATGTCGTCGGGCAGGACATGGCCGCGCCCGTGCGTCAGGGCGTGGGCTTGGGCGGCCCGCCGGAGAAGGAGGGAGCCGCGCGGGCTGACCCCGAGCTTGATGCCCTTGGTCCGGCGGGTTTCCGCGGCCAGGGCGACGATATAGCCGAGAAGGGCGTCGTCGATCCGGATATCGTCCACCTGGTCCTGGAGGGCGCTGATCTCGGCGGGACTCAGGACGGGGTCGAGGCGGGACGCCAGCTGGTAGAGATCCCGGCCGCGGATGATTTCCTTCTCGTTGTCCGGCGAAGGATAGCCGATTTTCACCCGAAGCAGGAAACGGTCAAGCTGCGCCTCAGGCAGCGGGAAGGTGCCGTGATATTCGATCGGATTCTGCGTGGCGATGATCATGAACGGGACGGGCAGGGGGTAGGTCCCGCCGTCGACCGTGACCTGGAGGTCGTTCATCGCCTCGAGGAGCGCGCTTTGGGTTTTGGGCGTCGTCCGGTTGATTTCATCGGCCAGGACGATGTGGCTGAAGATCGGGCCGGGCTTGAAGGAGAACGTGCTTTCCCGGGGGTTGAAAATCGACATGCCCAGGAGATCGGAGGGAAGGAGGTCGTTGGTGAACTGGATCCGGCGGAAGGACGATTCGATCGACCGGGCCAGGGCCACGCCCAGGAGCGTCTTGCCGATCCCGGGGACGTCCTCGATCAGGAGATGCCCCCGGGCCAGGAGGGCCGTCACGACGAGCCGGACGACTTCGGGATCTCCGACGAAGACCTTGCGGATATTGGCGATGAGCGTTTCGATCGGGTTCATGAGACGCCTATTATACCGGATTTTCCGGGCCGGGTCTTGTCACCCTATTCCTCAGCGGTTACAATGGTAGCGCCGGATCGGTCCGGCAGGAGCCCGCCATGCGTACGACTCGAATCCTGATTTTCGGAATCATCCTGACCCTGGCCGCGTTCGCGCTCGGCCCGGCCGCCGTCCCGCCCCAAGCCGGAACGGCTCCTAAAGCGTCCGACTTGCTGCCCAAGCCCGAGGGCTGGACGGTCGCCGAGCCGCCGCAAAAATACGGCCCCGAGACGCTTTTCGAATACATCGACGGGGCCGCCGAAAACTTCATCAGCTACAACTTCGTCGAGCTGGCTCTGGGCCAGTACCGGGGAGCTGACGGCAAGGCCGAGCTGACCGTGGAGATCTATGATATGGGCGCCTCCGACAACGCCTTCGGCATCTACGGCTCGGAGCGATATCCCGAGAGCCGCTTTCTCCCCATCGGCGTCCAGGGCTACATCGAAGACGGCGTCCTCAACTTTTACGCCGGCCGGTTCTATGTCAAGCTGATGGCCTATGAAGCCGGGGATAAGACCGACGCCGCCTTGAAGGACTTCGCCGCCGGCATCGTCAAAGGGATCCCCGTTCCCGGCGCGTTTCCGCTGCCGGTCCGGGCCTTCGCTCCCGCCGGCCGGGTCGAAAACAGCGAAAAATTCATCCTCCGGGATTTTCTCGGCCTGGCCTTCCTCTCGCGCGGCTTCGTCGCGTCGTACCGGGGCCAGGGCGGGGGGGAATTCGACGCGTTCATCATCGACGCGCCGCTTCCGGCGGAAGCGGCCAAGACCTTCGCGGCGCTTATCGGCCATTTTTCGAAGTCTACCGCGGCCGAACCGGCTCCGGGTGAGCTTGTGAAGCTGAAGGATCCTTATCTGCGGAATATCCTGGCCTTGCGCCAGGGGCGGTTCATCGTGGGGACGGCGAAAGTTGCGGACGAGGCGCAGGCGGCGGCCGAGAAAATCATTCGGGAGACGGCCGCGGCGCTTGCCGGAAAATGAGCCCGGCTGGTCAGCCGGCCAGGAATTTCATCAAGCGTTCAAATTCCGCGACCAGCGTCTTGTACGAGGCCTTGGCGTCTTCGATCCGTGATTCGGCCCCGGCTTTTTCGATCGCGAAAGCCGCGGCTTGGAGGCCGGGCAGGCTCAAGTTGGCCGAAGCCCCCTTGATGTAATGCCCGATTTCCCGCACGGCCTTGGCGTCCTGATTGGCCAGGGCGTCGGCCAACGCCGGCGATTTCTCGGCGAATTCCTCCTTGTAAATCGTCAACAGCTCTTCCAGGAAGGATTCGTCGCCGCCGACGCGTTCCAGCGCTTCGGCCCGGTTGAGGGGGAGAGAGTCATTTGGATTCAGGGCCACGGGGGGTTCCTTTCTTAGAGCCTTTCTTGGGCTCTTTTTTCGCGTCTTTCGGGATTTTCAGCTCCGAGCAGAGCCCGACGCGGTTGCGTCCTTCCTGCTTGGCTTTATAGAGGGCGCGATCGCTTTCCTTGATCATGCGTTCGCCGGAGGGCCGGCGGAACACTTCCGAGGAGGCGCAGCCGAGGGAGAGGGAGAGGTTCAGGGTGCCGCCGTCGACCCGGATCTTCTGCTTCTCCACCGCCGCCCGCAGCCGTTCGGCGACGATGGACACGTGATAGAGGCTGCAATTGGGGAGGACGATAAGGAATTCGTCTCCGCCGTAGCGGCCGACCTTGTCGTACGGCCGGATGTGCTTCTCCAGGCAGGAGGTGACCTTGCTGAGGACCTTGTCTCCGACCAGGTGGCCGTGCGTATCGTTGATTTTCTTGAAATAATCCACGTCGATGAGGATCGTGCTTAGCGAATAATCCCCGCCGCGTTGGCAGTGGGCCATCTCGTCCGAGAGGAAGCGGAGGATCGTCGCCCGGTTCCAGATCCCGGTCAGGCTGTCCCGGGTGGCCAGCTCGAAGAGCCGTTTCTGGGAGTCGAGAAGCTTGTCCTCCAGGGCGATGATCCGTCCTCCCGTCTGGAGGCGGGCCCGCAGCTCGGCGAAATTGACCGGCTTGGTCATGAAGTCGTCGGCCCCGGCTTCCAGTCCGTCGATGATGTCCTGGATACTGTCGCGGGAGGTCAGGAGGATGATGTAGGTGTAGCCGGGCTTGTTGAGGGCCCGGATCCGCCGGCATAGCTCGGGGCCCTCGGCCCCGGGCATCATCCAGTCGAGAAGGGCCAGCCGGGTCGTGGGCCCGCGGAGGGCTTCCCAGGCCTGATTGCCGTTGCGGGCGACCGTCGTCTCATATCCCCACGACCGGAGGTTCTTCTCCAGGATGCGGCTCGAGATCGGGTCGTCTTCGGCGATCAGGAGCGAAGGAAGAGGGGACATCCGGTTCAATCCTCGAATACGACGAAATTCAACACCTTCCATCATTATATTCAAGACGGTTTCGAGGTCAATGCTCGTCGGGGGTGATATTCAGGGGGGAGGAGGAAAGGCTTTACCTGGGATTTCGAAGGCCGTACAATAGGCCTATGAACAAGGAAAATAAAGCTTTAACGATCGCGGCCATGATCGTCGCTGCGGCCGTCCTCGGTTTCGTCTTCAAATCGGCGAAATCGGTTCTTTACCCACTGTTTCTGGCCTTGTTCATCTATTTCATCCTGGTCCCGCTCCAGGACCTGTTGATGAAAATCAAGATCTCCCGGAATGTTTCCCTCGTCCTGGTTATTCTCTTCGCCTTCGTCATCCTCTACTTGATGGCCCTTCTGTTTTATTCCAGCGGCAAGGCCCTGGCCGCGGACCTTCCTGATTACGGCAACAAGCTGAAGGCGATGATCGACGGCTGGAGCAAAACAATCGAGCTGCCCGGCGGCGGGCAATTCGACCCCATGGCCTGGGCGGACAACCTGGACGTGGCTAAAGTCGGAGCTTTCCTCCTGAATTCCCTGGGCACGTTCGTCTCCTTCCTCTCGACGATCTTCCTCGTCCTGATCTTCCTGATCTTCATGCTGGCCGGGAGAGGCAAGCTCGACGATAAAATCCGGCGGTTCTCGGCCAATTCCCGCCGCTCGGCCCAGATCGTCGAGATGGTGGATCACATCGACCACCAGGTCCAGAAGTACCTGGCCCTTAAAACGCTTATCAGCCTCGGGTCCGGATTGCTGGCCATGGTGGTGATCATGGCCTTCGGCGTCCGGTACGCCATCCTCTGGGGATTCATCACCTTCGTCTTGAATTACATCCCCAACATCGGATCGTTCATCGCCAAACTCCTGCCGTTCGCCTTCGCCCTGCTCCAGCTCGACAGCGCCTGGCCGGCCATCTGGATGGTCGCGATCCTGTTCGTGACCGACGCGATCACCGGGATGATCATCGAGCCCCGGATCATGGGGAAAGGCCTGGGCCTGAGCCCGTTGGGCATCCTGATCGCCCTGTTTTTCTGGGGCTGGCTCTGGGGCATCCCGGGCATGATCCTGGCCGTGCCGATCATGGTGGTGATGAAGATCATCGCCTCGAACTTTTCATCGCTGCGTTGGCTGGAGGCCCTGCTCAGCAAGTGAGCGGGAGCCCGGCCGTCCCGGTCAGGATTTAAAGAGAAACGTCTCCGGCGTCAGGGCTTTGATCCGCGTGCCGAAGAAGCTTTTCAGGGCGTTCTCCGCGGCCTTCTGTTCGGCGACCTTGCGCGACGGCCCCTTGGCCTTGCCCAGCGGGGTTTTGTTGACTACGACTTCGACGACGAATTCCTTGCGATGGTCCGGTCCGGTCACCGTCACCGTCTTGTATTGGGGGGCGGGCAGGTCTTCCTTCTGGAGGAACTCCTGCAGGGCCGATTTGTAGTTGTTGATCTCGAGACCCTGTTTTTTGACCTTGGCGTAGGACCCTTGGAGGAGCCGCTCATAGACCGTCCGGGCGGCCTCGAAGCCGCTGTCGATATAGATCGCCCCGATCAGGGCTTCGAACGAGCCGGCCAGGATCGTGCTCTTTTTCCGGCCCCCGCTCTTTTCCTCGCCCTTCCCGAGGTGGATGACCTCGTCCAACCGGATCTGCTGGGCGTATTCGGCCAGGGCCACGGTGCTGGACGCCGAGGATTTGAACTTGGACAGGTCGCCCTCGGTCGCCTCCGGATACATCCGGTAGAAGAAATCGGCCGCGATCAGCCCGACGACCGAATCGCCGAGGAACTCCAGCCGCTCGTTGTCCAGGGGATGGTCCTGCGTCTCGTAGGCGTGGGAGCTGTGGGTCAGGGCCAGGTGGAAGAGGGTCTGGTCCTTGAACCGGAAGCTCAGGCGCTTTTCGAGGTCGTGGTCGGGATTCTTGGGTTTGCGAAAGAATTTTTTCAACATGTCATATCCGCGAAAACAGTCCGTCCGCCGACGATCGTCATCACCGGGGCGCCCCGGAGGGTCCAGCCGGCGAAGGGCGTGTTCCGGCCGAGGGAGGCGAACCGGTTCGGGTCCACGGTGAGTGTCCGGTCGAGATCGAGCATTGTCACATCGGCCGCGGCGCCGGCCGCCAGCCGTCCCTTGTCCGGCCATTTGAGAATGTCCGCCGGCCGCTGCGACCACATCGCCACGAACCGGGACAGGGAGATGATCCCCGGCCGGACCAGGCGGTCCAGGAGAAGGGCGACCGCCGTTTCCAATCCGACGATGCCGAAGGGCGCGGCCGCGAGGCCTTGGGCCTTTTCGGCGGCCGCGTGAGGAGCATGATCGGTGGCGAAGACGTCGACGTCCCCGTTCCGGACCGCCTCGAGCAGGGCGGCGACGTCGGCTGGGGCCCGAAGCGGCGGATTCATCTTGAAATTCGTCCCGCCCGCTTCCACGTCGTTTTCGGAGAGAAGAAGATGATGGGGGGTGACTTCGGCCGTGACCGGGAGGCCCCGGCGCCGGGCTTCGGCGACCATGCGGACCGCGCCCCTGGTGCTGAGATGTGCGATGTGGACGCGTCCGTATCCCGCTTCGGCGAAAACGATATCCCGGGCGACGATCACATCCTCGGCCGCGGCCGGGATGCCGGGGAGGTTGAGCCGGCGGGAGACCGGGCCTTCATTGATAGCACCCTTTCCGAACAGCGCCCGGTCTTCGCAATGGTCGATGACCAAGGCGTCCAGATCCCGGGCGGTCTCCATCGCCAGGCGCATGACGGATGCTTCGGGGATGCACCGGCCGTCGTCGGAGAAGGCGACCGCCCCGGCCCGGCGGAGGGCGGCGAAATCGACCGGTTCCGCGCCTTGAAGCCCCCGGGTCAGGGCGGCGATGGGAAAGACCCGGACGTCGGCCGCCGCGGCCGCATTCCGGACGTACTTCGTGACGTCAGGCGTATCGTTCGCCGGATTTGTGTTGGGCATGGCGCAAACCGAGGTGAATCCGCCCCGGGCGGCGGCCCGGGCGCCGGTCAGGATCGTTTCCTTATGGGTTTGACCCGGCTCGCGCAGATGGACGTGCATGTCGATGAAGCCGGGAGCGACGACGAGGCCGGAGGCGTCGATCACTTCGGCCCCGGGAGCGTCGATTCGCCCGCCGGCCGCTTCGATTCTTCCGCCGTCCAGGAGCAGATCGCCGACGGCGTCGGTCCCGGAGGCGGGATCGATCAGTCGGCCGTTCCGGATCAGGCGTTTCACAATGTCAGCGCTTCCTGGCCAGGGCGATCGGTTCGGTGATGAGAACGTCGTCGCGCTCGTCGATTTCCTTGAGGTCGACCTGGACCAGCTCGCGGCGCGAGGTCGGCAGGACTTTCCCGACGTAATCGGCCCGGATGGGAAGCTCCCGGTGGCCCCGGTCGATCAGGACGACCAGCTGGATGCTTTTGGGGCGGCCGAGGTCGAACAACCCTTCCATCGCCGCCCGGATCGTCCGGCCGGTGAACAGGACGTCGTCGACCAGGATGATGTCTTTCTTTTCGATCGGGAAAGGAATCTTGGACTTCGAAGCCGTCGCCCGGGTGGAGGAGGCGGCATAGTCGTCCCGGTACCGGGTGATATCGATGATCCCGATGGGGACATCCACGTTTTCCATCTCTTTGATCGTCCGGGCGATCCGCTTGGCCAGGGAAACGCCGCGGGTCGGGATGCCGATGATCACCAGGTTTTTCAAGTCCCGGTTCCGCTCGAGGATTTCGGTGGTGATGCGATCCATGACGCGCTTGATCCGGGCCGCGTCCATGATGCCGGCTTTCACTTTATTGATCATGTCTCTCTCCTGACGCCGTCTTTATACCACAAGGCAGGTTACAGGCCAAACCGGCGGAACACGCGCCGGGAGGCGGCGATGTCGGCCCGGATCCCCGCGGCCAGGGCCTTCGGCCCCCGGAATTTGCGCTCTTCCCTGAGGCGGGCGAGAAAGACAAGCCGGACGTAAGCCCCGTACAGGTCGGGGGAATCGTCCAGAACATGGGTCTCGACCGTCGGCTCGGAGGCGCCGAACGTCGGCCGGCGGCCGATGTTCGTCACCGCGTTCCAAACCCGGCCTTTCCGGACGAGGCGCGTGGCGAAAACGCCCGGCGGCAGGATTTCATTTGGGGATTCGAGGTTGGCCGTCGGGAATCCAAGGGATCGCCCGCGGCCGGCTCCGGACACGATCTCGCCCTCGATTTCATAATTTCGGCCGAGGAGCCGGGCGGCCTCCTCGACGTCGCCTGAAGCCAGGGAGGTTCGGACCCGGCTGCTGCTGACGGTTTTGCCGCCGTCAACATACGGAGGAACGACGACGGTCCTGAAGCCGAGAAGGCGTCCGGCATCCGCCAGGAACGCCGCGTCTCCGCGCCGCTTGGCCCCGAACCGGAAATCGGCGCCGACGACCACGATTCGGGCGTTCATCGCCCCGGCCAGGACCGAGGCGGCGAATTCATCGGCCTTCATCCGGGCGAAGGGCCGGGAGAAGGGGAGGACGACGGCCGCTTCGAGGCCCATTCTTTTCAGCTCGCGCAGGCGCTGATCCAGCGTTTGAATCATGAGGATCCGATCCGGGCTGAAGATCTTTTCGGGGTGCGGAGCGAAGGTCAGGAGGCAGATCGGCAGGCCGGCCGCTCCGGCTTCGCGGCGAAGGCGGAGGATGATCCTCCGGTGGCCGCGGTGGAGACCGTCGAAATTGCCGACGGCCACGGCCCATCCCCGTTTGGGGGCCTTGATCGATTCCAGGGTACGGAAAACGCGCACAGCTTCAGAGCTTGACGGCCTCGGCTTTTTCGAGGTAGTGCATTTTGAGCTGGGACAGGGCGGAGTCGAGGAATTGCGCCTCCTCCGGTTCCAGCCGGCCGCTGGTCCGGTCGGCCAGGAGGTCGAGAAGATCGATCAGCCGGCGGGCCAGGGCGAGGTCGACGGCGGGTTCGCCCCGGACGGGATCGGGAATGAGGCCGAGCTTGATCAGGGCCTGGGTATAGAACGGGGCGATGATCGAGCCGAATTCGAGCGGCGGGAGGAAGGGTTTGCCCGAACCGGAGCCGTCGGCCTCGTTCGGTTCGTCTTGGGACATGATGCTCTGCTCCTAACGAAGAGAAGGGATATGATAGACCCGCGGCGTCGGAAATTCAAGTTTCGGAAGACCGGATGCCCGGGATTGGGGTCCCGTCAGAAGTTCGGCCTTATTGCTCTTTGGGATCCTTAATGTCCGCCTGCGGTATTTGAAGGAAATATCGCATCGCCGTTCGATTGATGTGCCCTTTGTATGACAGCGCTTCGAGGACGGCGAAAATCTTCCAGGAGGCGAGATTCGTGTTCAGCGCGATCTCGTCGAAAGTCAGCCCCCTCTCCGCCCGATTCAAGACGCTGAGAACCTCGT
>Ga0316628_100003176_pt1 | contig 12550 bp, 11 predicted proteins | sample OWC_Aug_M2_C1_D5_FD_207648 | JGI IMG/M metagenome (GOLD analysis project Ga0316628, IMG submission 207648) | Wetland soil microbial communities from Old Woman Creek delta, Ohio, United States - OWC_Aug_M2_C1_D5_C | ecosystem: Environmental > Terrestrial > Soil > Wetlands | place: USA: Ohio...
CGGATACGTGGCCGCGCCGGAAGAGCTTGTCGCAGCGATGAGCAAGGTGCATCAGTACACCATCATGAGTGCGCCGACGACGGCGCAAGTGGCAGCATTGGTGGCCCTCACGTCTACCGAAGACGACGTGGAGCGGATGCGGCTGGAATACGACCGGCGGCGCCGGCTCATCGTGAGCGGGCTGAACGAGATTGGCCTCAAATGCTTCGAGCCGCAGGGCGCGTTCTATGCTTTCCCCTCAATCGAGGCCAGCGGGATGAATGACGACGAGTTCGCCAACACACTGCTCGATGAAGAGCATGTGGCCTGCGTGCCGGGCCAGGCGTTCGGGGAAGCCAGCGGGCGTTACGTGCGCATGTCCTACGCGACGGCCTATGAAAAGATTGAGCTGGCACTGGAAAAGATGCGGCGATTCGTGCGGCGGCATGGGTAACTCTCGACCAAGACCTTCGTACAGGTGAGCCGTCGCAGAAATTTGTGACCATCTTCCCATTACATTCTGCCCGCAAGTGGATGTATAATTTAGCTATAATGTGCCCACCCGATTCTTTCACGAGAGGAGACTAACATGACCCCGAACAGATTGAAGCTGATCGTCATCATCACGCTGGTGGCTTTGGTCGCTGCATGTACGTCCCCGAGTGGTCAAACGCAGCTCAAGATCGGAGCCGTGCAGACCCAGACAATCAGCGTACCGTTGCCCCCTGACACAAGCAAACCTGTGGATGTTACGCTTCGCTTGGGAGCGGCAGAGCTGACGGCCGGCTCTGGAGCGGCCAAATTGGCCGAGGGTACTGTCCAATACAACGTGCCGGAATTCCAACCGTCTGTCAGCCAAAGTGGCAACAAGGTTGAAATCACGCAAGGCCCAACGGGCGGCTTCCAGGGCATCTTGCCTAAAGACTTGGTCAACAAGTGGAACATCAAGCTCAGCACCAGTGTGCCGATGAACCTCGTCGTGCAAGCGGGCGCTTATAGTGGGTCGTGGGACCTGGGCGGCCTGCGCCTGCAATCGCTCAAGTGGGACGAGGGCGCGTCCAAGTCTACCATCACGTTCGATCAGGCCAATCCGGACAAGATGGAGACGTTCGATTTGACTACCGGCGCTTCGACTGTCAAGTTGACGGGGCTGGCGAACCTCAACTTTGGAAAGATGACGTTTCAGAGCGGCGTGGGTAGCTACACCCTGGACTTTGGGGGCAAGCTCAAGCGGAGCGCCGATGTGGAGATCAAGACCGGCGTCAGCAATGTGACCATCGTCGTGCCGGTGGGCACCAGCGCCCGCATTACGCTCAAGAGCGCCGTCAGCAATACCAAGACCGTTGGGTCGTGGAGCAGTTCCGGCTCTACCTACACGACGGGCAAAGAAGACGCGGCCGACAAGCTGAACATCACCATAGACATGGGGCTGGGCCAGCTCACGCTGGACACACACTAGCGAAGGATGAGGAAGAAACGATGAAGGATGAAAAGGCGGATTCCGCTCTCATCCTTCATCGTTTGTGTCAGGCTAGCGCATCTCGATAGGCCTGAAGGGTCTCCCTCGCGCATTTCTCCCACGAAAATTTGCGCGCTTGCTCAACTGCTGCGCGGGATAGCTTTTCGTGCAACTCGGCATCCGTGACGACGGCGATGAGCGCGCCGGCCATTGAGCGCGCATCATCAGGGTCCACCAACATCCCCGCCTCACCCACAATCTCTGGCACCGACGAAGCATTGCTGCCGACGACGGGCACACCGCACGCCAACGCCTCCAACGCCGGCAACCCAAAGCCTTCATAGCGTGTTGGGTAGAGGAACGCTGTCGCGCCGCGATACAGTGCCGGCTTGTCTTCCTCCGCCATCGGGCCGATACAACGAACCACATCCTCAACCTCAAGCGACTTGGCGATCACGCGCGGATCGCGGAACAGGCCGCCGTGTTCCGGCAATTGACCCGCAACGACGAGCGGAAAATCGTGGCCGATGGTATCTTGCGCCCAGGTATAGACCTGCAACAACGTCTCGATGTTTTTGCGGGCGTCGAACCCGCCCAGGTAGAGCACGTATTCTTGTGGCAAGTCCAAATAGTTACGGCGCAGCGCGGCGTCGTCCACCGGATCGCGGCGAGGCGAATAGCGTAATCCGGCGGCCAGATACGTCACCCGCACACGCGATTCGGGAATGCCCAAGTGCTTGACAATGTCGCGCCTGGAAGACTCGGAAATCGTCAGCACGAGCTTGGCGATTGTCGCGGCTGCTTTGACCAGCCCAGTATAGGCGCGCACAAACGGCCCGCCGCGATATTCGGGCAGCAATAGTGGGATGATGTCGAGGATCGAGACGACCGTGGGGACGCTGGGGCCGAGCGGACTGCCCCAGTAGGGGACGTGGGCCAAATCGGCGCCCAACTCATGGCACAAGCGCGGGAAGGTGAACTGCTCAAAACGCAGCTTAGCCCAGTCGGACAGATCACATGTAACAGGTCGCAGGTCAAAATTGGTGGGCAATTCCTCCTGTAACTTGCGACTTGCGACCTGCGACTTGTTTTGCGGCACGACGACGGTGATGCGCACGTCCGGCGCAAGCGCCGCCAGCGCGCCGATGCACTCGCGCACGTATTGGCCGCTGCCAGTGTCGGGCCGGTTCCAGAACCAACCGTTGACGACGACGTGCATCAAGCTGGTTCCCCTGTCGCGTCATCTTCGGTGAGGAATCGGTGCATGGCTCGGAGCGCTGCCTTAATGACCATCTCTCCCAACGGCACCATTTTGATGTCAATAAAGAATCTTTCCTCGGGCATCTCGTCGTCCAGCCGTTGGATTTCCTCCCGAAAGACGCACAGGAGGTCGTCTTCGTGGTCCTGCAGGAACATCGCCAGGTCATGGCGTGCCATGTTGAACGCGCTCTCGCGCACCAGTCGTCGAATGCCCATGCTCTTGCCTCCAGAAACTCGGACACCCTTGCGAAGGTTCAGGCGAACCGTAGGTTCGCACACCTTCGCCAGGGTGAATAGTTATCACGAGTCAACGCATCAGCAGAACAACCGCCAACCCGCCGACCAACACTAGCAGGTCGGCCACGGCAATGATCGCCAGCAAGACCAGTTGTTTGCGCTTCAGTCCGCCGAGACCGACCGCGCTCAATCCGCGCTTGCGCGCGCCCGGTTGATTCAAACTGCGCCACGACTGGCCCAACGGCGCAACGCCCAGTCCCTTGAGTATGTCGTCGGCTTGTGTCCATTCGATCAGCTCACGTTGACTGGCCAGTGTGCCAGCCATCTCTGCCATTGTGTTGGCATCCAGGATCGGCACAGCGGGCTGCATGAATTCGACTTGAGCGTTCGACTGGGGAACCAACACCGCACATTCCACCGGAATGACGCTGCCCATTTGCCGCCCGCCCAGGAACAATTCGATGGCTTTGCGGTCATCCTGCAGCCGCTGGACCGGACTGTGCTTTGCCCCAACAAACTTGTTCGTGTTGGGATTCCAGTTATACCAATTGTCGCCCAGGCAGCGTATACGGCCTTCGTCGCCAGCGATCGCCAAGACCATCACGCCATGCGGCCCGACGAGCACAGCATCCACCATATTCTTGCGGCCGTGCAGCCTCACACGGTGCACCAATGTGAAGCGGTCATCCAGGCTCTTGCCCAAGAGCCGGGCTGCTTCTCGTCCACTTTTACTCGTACGATTGACCACACGCATCAGTCACCTCCCAGGTATTCGGCGATCAGCCGAACGCTCACCGTTCGCGCGTCGGCGTAGAACTTGTCCACGCAGCCAAGCGGGACATGAACCAGCACCCGTCGCTGCAACTCGGCCGGCGATTCCAACATGTGGTGGATCTCGGCGGGCGGGACCTGGAGCCGCTTGGCAAACACCTCGGCCGTGTGGATCGTCGCGCCCGGTGCGAGTTCCGCCGTGATCTCATCACGCCACAAGTGTAAGTGTAAATCCGACACGAACGGAAGCCACCCACGCGGCTCGACCCGCGCCAACGTTCCGCTCACGTCATCGCCCAGGCGGTTCTGATCGCACTGGTCCAGCCATGTCCGTAGAACATTATGCATCAGCAGCCTTTCGCGGAACGTGTCCCATTCGGCCTCCGGCCCAAAGTAGGGGGTGAATACTTGTGCGATCCACAACTCGTCCAACGCCAGGTGCGATACATATCCGGCAATAAAAGCGGCTTGTTCGGGCGCAAGGTCTTGCGTGTGCGCCAGTGCGGGGTGCGCGGCGAACAAAATCTCGTGTGCAGGTCGGGCGTCGGTGGTGAGCGGCATGGTGAAAAAGTGGGTCGCTTCGCGTGTTTGCCCGCTCACCGATTGTACATCCGGAGCGATGGTGCCGAACAAGAATGCGCCGCGCTGCGCCGCCAGGACTTGACGCGCAACAGGCGGGAGCGCCGGGTCGGCCAGAACATCATCGGCAATCACGAGATGCTGAATGGGTGTGGGCATATCGCTGCCATTTTACATCACTTGCACCGGCGACTCAAGTCACATTGCCCAAAACATTGGCGTCCTCAACTTGTTGAGGAGACTCGCCCAAACAAGTTCGGGAGTCCGCCGAAATTTGGGCAATCACCAGCATCCTTACTGCCAAACTCTAATTGTGTATGCGCAAGAATTGGGAGTATAATGATAATGGTGAAGAGTGATTGAGATGAAAGCTCGCAGATCGAATTTGGCCCGAATTGTCTATGTGGGTTTAGTGGCCCTGGCCGTATTGACCATGTTCGCCGCTCCGGCGCGCGCGGAAGACGACGCACGGCGCGTGGACTGGATTGAGGCCAAGGGGGACCTTTCACGTGTGATGTTGAGCTACATCAAGCGGGCCATCACCCAAGCCGAGTCGGATGGGGCAGCGGCGCTGATCATCCAACTCAACACGCCCGGCGGCGACATCAACGTCATGCAAGAAATGGTGCAGACCATCCGCGCAAGCTCCGTGCCGGTGATCGTCTACGTCGCGCCACGTGGTGCATGGGCCGGCTCGGCCGGGACGTTGGTCACGCTGGCCGGTCACGTGGCGGTGATGGCGCCGGAGACGGCCATTGGCGCGGCCAGCCCCATCGGCGGCGGGCCGGAAGGTGCACAAGAGTTGCCGCCCACGCTCAAACAAAAGCTTGTCGAAGCCACTCAAGCATTGGCGCGCAGTCTCTCCACACGCCGCAGCGCCAAGGCGATCCAACTCGCTCAAGACACCATCGAGAACGCCAAGGCGGTTTCCGCTCAGGAAGCGCTCGACGCCGGGCTGGTGGATTTCATCGCGACGGACAGGAACGATTTGCTCCAAAAGGTGGACGGCTTTGAGACGGAAGTCGATGGGCGGATGGTCACGATGCACACCGCTGGGGCCACGCTTTACCGCACCCCGCAAAACGTGGGCGAATCGTTGCTCAATATCCTCGCCAATCCCAACATCGCCTTCCTGCTGCTGGCGGTCGGCGTGCAGGCACTCTTGATCGAGCTATCCAATCCCGGCGCGTGGATCCCGGGCTTTGTCGGCGTCGTCTGCCTGGCGTTGTTTGTCTACAGCATCGGCGTGATCCCGGTGAACCTGCTGGGGATCGTGTTTATCGTCACGGCGTTCGTCCTGTTTGTTCTCGACGTCAAAGCGCCGACGCATGGAGCGCTGACGGCGGCCGGCATTGCGTCCTTCATCGCGGGTGCGCTCGTGATGTTCAATAGTCCCTTGCAGCCCGGCCAGATTCGCGTCCAGCCCATCTCGATTCCGCTGGTCGTTGCCGTGGCGCTGACCAATGGTGCGTTCTTTGCTTTCATCGTCGGCAAGGCGCTGCAGGCTCAGAGCATCCCGCTGGCGATGGGTACGGGCACACTCATCGGCAAGATCGGCGAGGCGCGTACGGATTTGAAGCCGGAAGGCACCATATACGTCGCCAGTGAGTTGTGGACTGCCGAAGCACAGGACGGGAACATTTCCACTGGACAACGAGTTGAAGTCATCGGCGCGGATGGCGTCAAATTATTGGTAAAGCGAAAAGATTGACGTTCGACCTAGCCATAAAGACACTTGACCTTCCAAGCGTGATTGAGCGTTGCCCCTATGAAGCAGCATGAATAAGCCAGCGCCGACTCGAAAACGACGTCCTCTATCTGTGATCGTGATTGCCTCAGGGCCTGCAGCGCAACGTTGGCAGCGGCACTTGGCCGCCGAGGGGCTAGCGTGCCGCACCGTGGGCAATGTGGCGGAAGCGGTTGACTTGCTGGCCGATGGACCCGCCTCTGTGATCGCTGTCGAGCGGACAGCGTTGGAAGCGGGCGGATCGGCTTTGATGGCAGCGGTGCGTAGCAGTACGCGGCTGCCCGTCGTGCTGCCGGTGGAAGCAGGGGGACGACGGCCCAGCCCGGCGGATTGTCGCCGCGTCATTGCTGCGATGCGCCTCGCTCATCCGGCCAAGCGTCCCATTGCGGCGTTGCGCATCGGCAAGCTCACGATTGACCTGGCTCGCAAACGTGTGCGCCTGCGCGGACGATGGTTGAGCCTGCCGCCCACGCAGTTTCGGCTCCTCACGGTGCTGGCGCAACATCGTGGCCAGGTGGTGGGGTACTGCGAGTTACTCAAAGAAGTGTGGGGCTATAACGGCGACGAGAATGAAGCGCGTGAACTCTTAAAAGTCCACGTGCGGCTCATCCGCCGCAAACTGGGCTTGAATCCACAGACTGGCGAGTATCTGCGTGCCGTGCGCGGGTTCGGGTACATGTTGGTGGACCCCGACAAAGAGGCCAGCTATAGTCCGTGATTAGGTCTCACCCTTGCGAAGGTTAGGAGTGCGTCTGCCTGGTGTCTTCTTGAAACCTTCGCAAGGGTGGGGACGTGCTGATTACTGTAACTCGATTGTAACACTATAGGACTAATGTGGGTTTGACGGCGCGGCGTTCCTACGCTACAATTCAACTTGATACTAACAACTCTTTCTTCGGTGTGGCTGGCATGATCGGATGGGACAGCTACCCAAAGTTGGCTTTATTCCAATAGTTGCCCACAAGCTGAGAAATCACATTGGCTACCTCTACATCGCCCGTTGTCGTTTTGTTGATTGAGAGCAGTCGCCGCGCAGATGTGGCCTTGGCGCCTATCTTGGAAAAGAAAGGCTTCCGTGTTGTTCGTGCTACATCTGGCAAGGAGGCACTGAGTCAGACCAAGAGCCAGCGCCCGGTGGTGGCTGTGCTCGACAGCCGGGCATGGCGTGGGGACTGTGCGCAGTTGTGCGGAGACCTGCGCAAGATGGATGTGCCTCTGCTCGTCCTGTTGCCGGAAGGCGGAACGAACGCGCCCAAACTGCCCGCTGGCGTCGCTATTCTGGCCCGACCATTCACGCCACGTAAGCTCACCAATTGTGTCAAGCGATTGTTGCCCGAGTCGGGCGGCGATGTGCTCAAAGTCGGCGACGTGCAGTTTAACGTTCAGCATCGTCATGTCCGTAAAGGCTCGACGACCGTCCAGTTGACCCCGATGCAGGCTAAGCTGCTCGAAGTGTTCATGCGGCACCCCGGCGAGACCCTCAGCCGGCACTATCTCATCAAGCAAGTTTGGAACTGGAACACGGACGACCTGAACGATACGCGCACGCTCGACGTGCACGTGCGGTGGCTGCGGCAGGCCGTCGAGGATGACTCGAACTCGCCTCGGTATCTCGCCACCGTGCGAGGTGTAGGTTACCGGTTCGGATTGCCAGAAAAGACCTGAGCGGAGAGGTGAACAGTAGCGCGTAGGACAACTTGCCAACTTGTCTTACTGCACACCTGGCTGCCAGAGCAAGCGAAAAAGCCCCAGGCCAAAACCCCCTGGGGCTTTTAAGTTGCATGAAAAGTGGGTTCAGGGCGGACAACAGTCCGCCGCTCGCTTCGCGTGTTGTCTAGCGGGAACACAAGGTCTTTCCAGATGGCCTCTTAGTTTGGCACTGTCACCGTTGTGGTGCGGCCCAACACATCTACGACACGCACCGCGATTTGTCTTCCCTTGCGACCGTCTACGTGGAGCTCGGCCTGTGTGACCAATTCCGGTTGTGCCCGGCTGCGGAATGACTGCCACTGGCTGCAAAACACGCCGTCGCGGAAATCGGGGTCAATCTCCCAATAATCCACCAGGTCTAGAAAGCTACGCGCGCGGGCGCGCAAGTCATCGGGCACCTCGGCCCGATATTTGCGCAGCGTCACCTGTAAGGTGCGCCCTGCGCGGTCGAGTTGCACCTTGACGCATTCGTTGGCGATGCGCTCTTGGCTCGTGCTCCACACCTCGAACGGTGAGCAGCCTGTCACGCCGAGCAAGCGTTTGGTCGTCGTATGGATCGCGCGCGAACTGACATCGCAGGCCAGCCACGCTCGCCCCAATCGCTCCGCCACCGTAGGCAGAGTCCCTGACCCACAAAAGAAATCTGCTACTATGTCGCCCGCATCCGACGATGCCTTGACGATGCGTTCGACAAGCGCCTCTGGTTTTTGTGTGGGGTAGCCGGTGCGCTCGCCGTGCAGCCGTGCCACAACCGGAAAGTACCACCAGTCCTCCGGCACCTTGCCGCGTGCCAGGTTCGGCACTTTGCCAAAGCCCGCTTTTCGGCTGCTGGAAAAAGTCTGAACGGTCGAATCATCGTAAGGCACGCGCACGGCGTCGGCGTTGAACGTATAGTCATCCGACTTGGTATAGATGAAGAGCGTGTCGTGCTTGCGGTTGAACGCGCGGCGCACCGGCGAGGGGCCGTGATACACCCATGCGATCTCGTTGAGCAGGCGCTCCGCGCCGAACAGCTCGTCCAACAACAGCCGCAGGTAATGACTGGCATGCCAGTCGGCGTGAAGGTAGAGCGTGCCGTGCTCGGACAACAGTTCGCGCATCAGCCACAGCCGCTTATACATCATCGTCAGGTAGGCATCGGGGTCGGCCCAACGGTCGTCGTAGCCGTCGCCGAGCAGCCACTCGTTGGGCTTGCGGCTGTCTTCGCCCCGGCCAATCCGCGCCGTATAGCGCTTGCCGCTCATAAAAGGCGGATCAGCATAAATCAAATTCACGCGGCCCCGCCAATCTGGCATGAGCGCTGCCATCACGGCCAGGTTATCGCCCTCGATCAGGCGGTTGCGGAGAAGGGTAGGGTGGCCGTCGGGTGGTGTGACGATCCGCGCCAGGCGCAACACAGCCGGCTTGGCGTGAACCTCGGCCGGCTTGGAGGGCCAGGTGAGTGTCAAGTTGCTGATCGGGCGGGTGGTACGAGACACGATGGACTCCTCATAAAAGTACGTGTGAGGAGTCTATCACTGGCGGCGCCGCGTGTCAAACGGGCTGATTCGGTTTCACTTGGGCATCGCACGCAGCGCATTGTAAGCGGGGCGGACGCGCGTGTCGGGAAAATCGGGGTAGGTGATGGCCCACCAGTATTGTTCCTTGTCCTCGGTGTCAAAGGGGCTGGCTATCGAAAGTGCCACCATCGGCCCGATCCACGGCGACCAGTGCGCCTTGGCATATTGGTAAGCGCGCACCAGGTAATCGGCCTGCTGCTCGGGCGTGACGGCGTACCAGCTATAGTCGGGATGGATTTGGTCAGTCGTCCAGCCAAACTCGAGCAAGGCGATTTGCTTATCAGCGTCGCCGTAGCGTTCCATTATTTTGCGGATGTCTTCGACGTGGCGGAAACAAAAGAAGCGATTGCCGTTGTATTTCTTGGCGGCTTCGTCGGGCGAGGTTTCGGGCGACTCTTTGTAGCCGGACGCGTGGACGCCGAGCAGGTCAAAGTATGGCGCTGCGCCGGCCTGGTACATTTTTTCGATGTATTGATCGTCGGGGATGGCTTGCGGTAGGCCGCTTCCGGTGGGTGCCATGCCGGCTGAAATGACCAGCGCGTTGGGATCGGCGGTCTTGACGCCGATGTAGCAGGCTTTGAGCATCTCGACGTACCGTGCGGGGTCGGGCGGCCGGTCGCCCCACTCGAATGTCAGGTTCGGCTCGTTCCACACCTGGTAGGCCCGAATCTTGCCCTTGTAATGCTCGGCCAGCGCGTGGCAAAAGTCGCCATAGTTCTGCATGTCTTCCGGCGGCGCGTGCTCCTTGAGGTTAGCGCCTGGGGCTTGTGTCCAAAACGGCTGAAAGTCAACCCGCGCAATCAAGTTGAGCTTGGCCCGCCAGACAGCTTTTACCATCCGGTCGGTGCGCGCCCAATCATACGCGCCTTTTTCAATGCCTTCCACTTCGCGCCAGGCGATATTGGTCTTGACCCACGTGAACCCCATGTCTTGAATAAGTTTCAGGTCACGGTCGGCGGCTTCATAGTTCCAGTACAAGAACGCTTGGATACCATACTCGGGAGAAGCCAGCCGCGTGCGCGGCCACGACGTGGGAGTGGGGGCGCGTACCGAATACACCGGCGCACAGGCGGTGAGGGAAATCAGGAGCATCAAGAACATGCTGCGTGTTGCGTGTTCCGTCTGACGCAGCACGGAATACGCAACACGCAGCATGCCATACGCCATACGCATCATGGGTTACTGCTTGGGCATGGCACCCAATGCGTCAAACGCTGGACGCGGCATCCCGGAGGAATTGAGAATGCTGTAGATGGCATTGTCCGTCGTCGTGGGGTCTTCGGTCACAGTGAAAAAGTTGAGATTCCATAGGAACGCCAGCTTGACAAAGCCCCACTGGTTCATCAGCTTGAATGCCTGGGTGATATAGGCGGCTTGCTCCTGAAGTGTGTTGTCTTGAGAAAACTCGAACCCCTGGCGGACAGGTGCCGTGATGCCGACGGAACTGGACCAGCCGAACTCGGTGACGCACAATGGCTTTTTCCCATTCACGATCTTGAAATAGGTCTGCAGCGTATCATTGAAAAACCACGAGTGATGGGGGAGTCCATTGTTGAAAGCAGTGAACGGGCCTTTAAAGCTGGCCGTAGCGGCCTTGGGATTTTTCATTGCGGTTTGAGCCGTGACATCCGGTCCGATATTGTAGCCGTTGTGATGAGCGCCAACACAATCCGTGTTATCCAACAGCCCAGCGTCAACCATTTGTTGTAGGTACTTGAAATCGTCCACGCAGGTTATGCCGTCATCGCAGCCGGTGGGCGAAAGCGCGCCGCTGATGACGAGGATGTTGGGGTCTTTGGACTTGACCACTTGATAAGTAAGCCGGAGCATTTGCATGTAGCGCGGCGCATTGATCTTTTGCGGGCTCGTGCGCCACTCGCGGAGCAGGTTTTGCTCGTTCCACACTTCGATGGCGTGAACAGGATACCCCAGGTTTTTATAATGGTCCACGACCAGGCCGACAAAGTTGGCATAGGCATTCAGATCGTCCGGCGGCGCTTTGATGCCGTAGGGGTCTTCCTTCGGGTCGGCGCCGACACTGGGATGCGACCACGTAGGCGCGGAGACGATGCTCAGCATCACCTTGACATTCGATTTGTTCGCTTTGCGGACGAGCCGGTCGAGGATGACCCAGCTTTCATCCTTGATCTTGCCTGGTTCCGTCTCGAACTCGGCCCAGCGCACCTGCTGCTTGATCCACGTCATCTTGAGCTGGTTGACCATGTTGATCGAAGATTCGGGAGCTTCATAGTCGTTCAAACCATTGACCTGGATGCCGTATCCGAATGTCTCATTGATCGGCAAGGTCGTTGCGGCGGGAGGATTGGTGGGCTTGGGCGCGGTCGTCGGTGTTGGTTTGGTTGATGCCGTTGTCGCTGATGCAACTGGCTTGGTGGTCGCGGCAGCGGCCCTGGTCGGCGCAGCCGTGGCTGCCGGCTGAGAAGCCTTGGTCGGAGTCGCTGTCCGCCTGACCAGCCTGGTCGGAGTGGCGCTGACAGAGGCCACTTGACTGCTGCCGCCCGATGGCGCGAACAGCGCCCAGAACAGGCAGCCTCCCGCCAGCACGGCGGCAAGCAGCCAGACTCCTACCAGCACCGGCGTCGGAATTCGGGAAAAGAAATTTGACTCATTCGGTAGTTTCATTTTGGATTTCTGATTCTAGATTTTGATTTTAGATTTCGGATTCCAAACACAATCTGCAATCCAAAATCTACACCCCAAAATTACTTGCATCCGTTCGCTGCGCACCAATCCTTGACCGCGCCATAGACGGGCCGCTTGAAGGACTGCGGGTTAAGGAAGCTAAAGAGCCCGTTAGGGCTCCCGCTAGCGAGCGCCCCATAGTCCAGATTAAACAGCATGATCATGCGCGCGCCCCATTGCCGGGCCAGCCCCATCGCCTGCGTCGTCCAGTCGGCCTGGTTCTGCTCCGTGTTATCCTTGAAATAGTCAATGCCGGCGATGTGTCCAACGTTTTGTTCCGAAGCCACGCCGAACGAAGTGATGCAGGCTTGCTTGCCCATGATGGACTGGTAGCCTTGCACAAAGCCCTGAAGGTTGGTGTTGGGTGGGGCGATAGAGTCATTGAAATATACGCCGATGCAGTCCATGTACTTGTCCGCCCCGGCTGCTTTCAACTGTCGCAAGTAGGTAAATGGCTCTATGTCACCACCAGCTACGTAAGGGGCCGGCGCGCCGCCAATGACGATGATGCCGGCGTCTATGGACTTGATCTTGTTGTACGACGCT
>Ga0316628_100003177_pt1 | contig 12544 bp, 12 predicted proteins | sample OWC_Aug_M2_C1_D5_FD_207648 | JGI IMG/M metagenome (GOLD analysis project Ga0316628, IMG submission 207648) | Wetland soil microbial communities from Old Woman Creek delta, Ohio, United States - OWC_Aug_M2_C1_D5_C | ecosystem: Environmental > Terrestrial > Soil > Wetlands | place: USA: Ohio...
ACGACATCCTCCGCCAATACTGGGAGGGAGTGAGGCTTGACGTGGTCGCGAATCACGGACGCCTCTACGTCCTCCGAGAAAAAGATTCAGGCTTCAAAGAGTTGATCGTCTTCAGGGCTGCTTGGCGATAGGGCCTATGCTCCTTGGGATCGGAAGATTAGCGTGTCCAAAATCCTGCCTTAATTTGTTTTACGGCTGACTACACGGAAGAGCCGAAGTATGGACGTCGATGGCAGGCCGGAAGCCAGATCTCCCCATATGCGGGCTACCTACCCGCTGATGGACACACCTTGGACACACGTTGTCCAAGTCGGCTTCGCGTTTCTTCTCACTTTTTCCGAGTGGGGTAGAGGCGGCTTTTCCCCATATAGAAGGGGAGGTTTCAGAACTCATATGGGGAAAGAAGGAAAATGGCTAGGGACGGAATCGAACCGCCGACGCAAGGATTTTCAGTCCTTCGCTCTACCGACTGAGCTACCTAGCCATCAGTCGTCCGGTTGCAGCCGAACAGCCCAACCAGTATAGTAATCCGACCCTATAAAGTCAACCTTCTCCAAGGCCGAGAACGGGGACCGGCGCCATCAAGAAGAGGGGCACGCACCGAAACGGCACGTGTCCCCGCGCCCTCCCTGTGCTCCGGCCCCGAGGCTAAATTGAAAAGGCCCGGTCGATATGTTATTCTGGCCGCGGGAGGAACCGGGCGCATGGACGAACAGGAACTCAAGGAGCTTCTCCTCAGGGAAAGCGCCGAATTCCGCCGGGCCCACGACGACCACCAGGCGTGCGAAAAGGCCCTGGACGCGATCCGCGGCAAGGCCCGTCCCTCGGCCGCCGAGGCCGACGAGGAGCGGGAGCTCAAGAAGAGAAAGCTCGCCCTCAAGGACCGGATGTACCGGCTGATGTCGGACTACCTCCGGACGCGCTGAGGACCCCGATGGCTCCGACCAAGTCCCGGAAGCCCCGCCTCGCCCTGGTCGGCTCCGATTCCCTCAAGGGCAGGGAGATCCTGAGCGTCCTCACGGTCAAGAAGTTCCCAGTTTCTTCCTTCGAGCTCTACGACGTCGACGTCGAAGAGGAATACAGCAAGCTCAGCCAGTTCCGCGGCGAAGCCAAAGTCGTCCACGCCCTGACCCCGGCCGCCCTCGAAGGCCTGGACCTCGTCTTCCTGGCGGCCGACGCCAAGACCAACCTCCATTATGGAAGGCTGGCGGCCGAAAAGGATTACCGGGCCCTCGACCTGGGCGAGAACTTCAACGCGGACGGGAATGTCCCGCTCGTCGTGGCCGGGGTCAACGAGGACGTCATCCGGATGACGAAGCCGCCCCTCCTCGCCAATCCCCATCCGGCCGCGATCGTGCTGTCGCACCTGCTGTCCGCCCTCGGAACGGGGTTCGGCGTGGCCAAGGCCGTGGCCGTCGTCCTCGAGCCCGTCTCAGCCTACGCCGAGGAGGGCATCCAGGAGCTGGCCGAGCAGAGCTACGCCCTTCTCGGCAGCACGGCCATGTGCAAGAAGGTCTTCCCGGACCAGGTTGCCTTCAACCTGCTGGCCCGGACGGCCAAGCCTGAGCGGAACGGGTTCTCGCCCCTCGAGAACAGGGTCGCCGCCGAGGTCCGGAGGATCCTCTCCCCGGCGGAGGCGCCCTTGTCCCTCTCGATCGTCCTGGCCCCGGTCTTCCACACGTACTCGATCATGACCCACGTCGAGCTCGCGGGGGATGTCCCGGCCGCCGAGGTCGAAGGGTGCCTCAAGATGAACGACGCGTTCCGGCTCTCGGCCGCCGGGGAAGCGGGGACGATATCGCCGGCCACCGTCGCCGGCAAGGACAGGATCTTTATCGGTCCGGTCAAGAAGGACCCGGTCATCCCCAGAAGCTTCTGGATCTGGGCGGTCGCCGACAACCTGACCGTGGGCTCGGCCCTCAACGCCTACGGCATCGTCCGGGTCCTCTTCGGAAGCGCTTAAAAGGCGGCGAGAGCCGCGACGCGGATACGGAGGAGCTCGTTCCATGATACTAGGCATGACCGGATTCGCCGAAAGGAATTTCACCTCTCCCACTCTGCGGCTGAAACTCAGCGTCAAGACCCTCAACCATCGCTTCTTCGACTGGTCGTACAAGGGCGTGCCCATCGGCGAGACCGAAAGCCGCCTCCGTCTCCTCTGCCAGAAGAGGATCCGGCGCGGCCGGGTGGAGGTCTTCCTCGACCTCGTCTCGCTCAATCCCGAGAGCTGGGACTTCACCCTCAACGAAGGGCTTCTCGAGAAGATCCTGGCCTCCCTCGACCGCGTCTCGCGCCGGACGGGCCGCCGCCTCGAGATCTCTCTCGACAGCCTCTTCCGCGTGCCCCAGCTCGTCGAGGTCGGCCGCAAAGCCCTCGGCCCGAAAGACTCGGCCTTCATCGAGCGGTGCTTTTCCCGGACGCTCGACGACGTCCTGACCCTGAGACGAAGGGAAGGGCAGGAGACCGCCCGGCAGCTTCGCGTCCATATCGCCGCCGTCCGGCGTTTCGTCGCCCGGGCCGAGGACCGGTTCAAGCGCCAGCCCGCCCTGCTTCGGGACAAGATCAAGAAGCGCCTGAGCGAATTCAACGGGGGCGCCCCGGTCTCCGAGGGCAAGCTGGCCGAGGAGGCCTCGTTCCTGGCCCAGCGCTACGACCTGGCCGAGGAGATCGGCCGGCTTAAGAACCACCTCGACTCGTTCGAGGAGTTCCTGTCGCCCAAGGTCGGCGAGCCCGTCGGCCGCCAGCTCGATTTCCTGGCCCAGGAACTCAACCGCGAGGCCAACACCCTGGCCTCGAAGTCCCAGGACATCCGCATCACCCGGGAGAGCCTGGCCATCAAGAACGAGCTCGAGAGCATCCGTCAGCACGTCCAGAACATCGAATAGGGGAGCGAACGACATGCTCTTCGTCATCAGCGGGCCATCGGGCTGCGGCAAATCGACCCTCATCAAGAAGGTGCGGCGGACGTTCGGCGACCTCGGATTCTCGGTTTCGCACACCACCCGTGCCCGCCGTCCGTCGGAGAAGGACGGCGTCGACTATCACTTTGTCTCGGAAAAGGCCTTCGAACGGATGGTCCGGGAAAAACGCTTCCTCGAACATGCCCGGGTCCACGGCCACCTCTACGGCACGTCCCGGGCCGAGGTCAAGAAGAAGGGCCGCCGGGGTGACGTCGTCCTCGACATCGACGTCCAGGGCGCCCGCCAGGTCCGCTCGCGCCTCACCGGGGCCGTCTTCGTCTTCGTCATGCCCCCCGTCGCCGGCGAGCTACGGCGCCGGCTGCGGCGGAGAGGGGAAGACAGCCCGCAGGACGTGGAGCGCCGTCTCCGGGACGCCCGGGCCGAGATACGGGCCTACGATGAGTTCGACTTCGTCGTCGTCAACGACGACCTTGACCGGGCCGCGGCCGACCTCGGAGCCGTCATCGTCGCCTCCCGGCACCGGGCCGCGGCCATGGCCGCGAGCCTCAAGCCTGTCCTGGAAAGCTTCAAGAAGGGCCGGCCATGACCAAGAAGATCGCCCTCGGCGTTTCCTCGTCCATCGGCATCTACAAGGCGTGCGAGGTCCTCCGGGGGTTCCAGCAGAGCGGCCATGAGGTCCAGGTGGTCATGACCCCGAACGCCGCCCGGCTCATCTCCCCCCTGCTCTTCAGCAGCCTTTCCGGGACGAAGACGATCGTCGACCTCTTCGAGGAGCCGGAGACGCGGACTATCCAACACATCTCGCTGGCCAAGGAGATCGCCCTCCTGTGTGTCGCCCCGGCCACGGCCAACGTTATCGGCAAGTTCGCGAACGGCGTCGCCGACGACTTCCTGTCGACGCTTTTCCTGGCCACGCGCGCCTCCGTCCTCATCGCCCCGGCCATGAACGAGGCCATGTACCTCGATCCCAAGACCCAAGCCAACATCGCCCGCCTCAAGGCCTTGGGCGCCGAGTTCGTCGAGGCGGAAAAGGGCTATCTCGCTTGCGGCGAACTGGGCTGGGGCCGGCTGGCCGAACCGGAAACGATCATCAAGGAAGGGTTGAGGATCCTCGCCCAGACCACCCGCCTCAAGGGAAAGACCGTGCTCGTCACGGCCGGCCCGACCCGCGAACACCTCGATCCGGTCCGTTTCCTCTCCAACCCTTCCTCGGGCACGATGGGCTACGAGCTGGCCCGCGAAGCGGTCGCCCGCGGGGCCGAGACCATCCTTGTTTCCGGACCGACCTCGCTCGTCCCTCCGGCCGGCGCGCGCACGGAGCATGTCCGGACCGCGGCCGAGATGCAGGAGGCCTGCCTGCGGGCTTTTCCCAAGGCCGACATCGTGGTCATGGCCGCCGCCGTCTCCGATTTCCGCTTCAAGGACGTCCGGCCGCGCAAGGCCGGCAAGGCCGAGGTCGGTCCCGTCCTGGCGGTCGAGAAGACCCCGGACATCCTGGCCCTGCTTGGCGCAAAAAAACGCAAGGGCCAGTTCCTGGTCGGCTTCGCCGCCGAAACCCATGATATCCAGGCCCACGCCCGGAAGAAGCTGGCGGCCAAGAACGCCGACCTCATGGTCGCCAACGTCGTCGGCGAGGGGAGGGGGTTCGGGACCGGCGACAACGCCGTCCGCATCATCTCCCCTTCCGGGCCCGTCCAGGAAACCGGGCTCCTGAGCAAGAGGGAGCTGAGCCGGATCATCTTTGACCGTATCGAGGCCGCCCTTGAAAAAAAGCGCCGTTGAGATCTGGGAGGACCTCAAGGGCCAGGTCGATTTCTTGACCGAAGCCGGGGCTGGGTTCGTCCTTCGGCCCGGCAAGAACGGCGACAACGGAGAGCCGTCCCGGGATGTCCCCCCGGCGCCGGCCGCCCCCTCCCTCCCCTCCCTAGCCGGGCTCCCGGCCCAGACGGCGGCCGAGAGGAAGGCCCTCGAGGAGATCGATAAACAGATCCTTGACTGCAAGCTCTGTCCCCTCCACAGGCTCAGGACCAAGGCCGTCCCCGGCGAAGGCAACCGCTCGGCCGAGCTGATGTTCATCGGCGAGGGCCCGGGCCGCGACGAAGACGCCCAGGGCCGGCCGTTCGTCGGCCGGGCCGGGCAGCTTCTCCGGAAGATCATCGGGGCCATGAAGTTCCGGGAGGACGAGGTTTACATCACCAACATGGTCAAGTGCCGTCCCCCGGACAACCGCGTTCCCCATCGCGAGGAGGAGGAGGCCTGTTCGCCCTACCTCATCAGGCAGATCGAGCTCATCCGTCCGCGGGCGATCGTCCTGCTGGGGAAGACGCCGACCGACTGGTTCTTGCCCAGCCGTCAGGGCATGACCTCCCGCCGAGGCCATTTCGGCGACTACCGGGGGATACCGGTCATGCCGACCTTCCATCCCTCCTACCTCATCCGCAACGAAGGCAACCGCGAGATCAAGCGCATGGTCTGGGACGACATGCAGAAGGTGATGGCCCTTCTCGGCAGGAAATGACCGTTTTCGCCCGGGTCGTCTTTGCCCTTCCCCTCGACCAATCCTTTCTATATGCCGTGCCGGAGGATTTCCGGGCGGCCGCCCGGCCCGGTTCGCGCGTGGTCGCCCCCCTCGGCGCGCGGCGGCGGAACGGCTTCATCGTCGGGCTGACGTCCGACCCGCCGGCCCCCGGGGTCAAAGTCAAGGATCTCCTTCAGGTCCTCGACGACAGGCCTTTTCACGACGAGCGCTTCCTCGAGTTCACCGGCCGGCTGAGCGCGGAATTCCACTCGTCCTGGGGGGAAGTGCTCCAGGCGTCGCTCCCTCCTTCGCTCGCCCAAAAAACGAAAACGAGCGTGCTTTTGACGGAAGCCGGACGGAGCCGGCTCGGGACCAAGGGACTCGGCCCGCAGGCACGCGTCCTGGCCGCCCTGCTCGCCGAGGCCCCCCAAGGGCGAAGCCCCTTGTTCCTCCAGAGAAAGGCCGGCGGAAAGGATGTTTCCGGTCTCATCGCCAGGATGGAGAAAAAGGGGCTCCTCGAGGTCAGGCGGACGGCGGTCCGACCGCCGCGGCCGCCGAAGACCGGTGGCCGGGAACCGTCCGTCCAGCTCGGCCTGGCCTTCCCCGAGCTCCTGCGGGACGCCGGCGTCCTCGCGCCGGTCGAGAAGGCCATCGCCGCCGGGCGGTTCGGGGCCTGGTTTCTTTTCGGGTCGCGGACGTCACGGCACGCGGCCTTCCAGACCCTCGTCCGCCAGGCGGTCGGCAGCGGCGGCAGGGTCCTCTACCTTTTTCCCGAAGTCGCCCCGACCGAGGAGCTCGTGGCCGCCTTCAAGAGGGACCACGGCCGGACGGCCGTCGTCTTCCACAGCCGGATGACCGAAAAACAAAAAGAGGACGCCTGGCGGACCCTGAAGAGCGGCCGCGCCGTCCTCGTGGCCGGGACCCGTTCGGCCCTTTTCCTGGAAACGGGTCGGCTCCGCCTGATCATCGTCGACGACGAACAGGAAGAGTCGTATTCCCAGGCCGAGAGTCCGTCCTATGACGCGAGACGGGGCGCTTGTCTCCGGGCCGAGTCGGAGGATGCGCTTGTCGTCTACGGCTCTTCGCGGCCGACCGTCGAGGGCTTCACGGAGGCCCGGCGGTTGGGGACGCTCATCGAGCTGGGAGCCGAGCCGCGCCGTTTCCGGGCCACGCTCGTCGACCACGCCCGTGACGTCCCTCTCGTTTCCCGGGACTTGGAGGAGAGGCTCCGGGCGAACTTGGCGAAAGGGGAAGCGGCCGTCCTCTTCCTCAACCGCAGGGGCTACGCCTCTCAGGTCCTCTGCGCCAAGTGCGGCGGCGTTCCCCGCTGTCCCCGCTGCGATATCGGGCTCGTCTTCCACAAGGCCGAGAACCGTCTCGTCTGTCACTACTGCAATTATTCCGTGGACGTCCGCAGGGCTTGCTCCGGTTGCGGCGGGGAGGTCGTCGTCAGGCGCGGCGCGGGCACCCAGGCCCTCGAGGAGGAGCTCAAGAGGCTCTTCCCCGCGGTCCGGGTCGGCCGCTTCGACGCGGACACGGCCGGAGGGCCGGACGAAAGGGAGCGGCTCCTGGCCGAGTTCGTCAAGGGCAGGATCCCCCTCCTCGTCGGGACCCAACTCATCGCCCATCAGCCGGGCGCGCCCAAGGTCGGGCTCGTCGCCGTCCTCCGGCCCGAATCGCTCCTGGGTTTTTCCGATTACCGGGCCGGACAGAAGACGTTCGAGGCGGTCTCCGCGATGCTGGCTCTATGCCGCGACACGCCGGACGCGGAGGCCGTGATCCAGACGACCGCCCCCGCGCACTTCAGCATCGCGGCGGCCGCGGCGGGCGATTATAGGGCCTTCTATGACAAGGAGGTCGAATTCCGGCGCGTCCTCGGCTACCCGCCGTTCGCGAGCCTGGCCGAGGTCATCCTCCAGGGCCGCGATGTCCGCGCCCTCGGCGCCAAGTCGCGCGAGCTCCGGGCGCTTTTCCAGAAATACGCCCCCGGTCTCGAGGTTCTCGGCCCGGCCTTCGCTTCGGTCGCCCGCGTCCGGGACGTTGCGCGCGTCCAGTTCATCCTCAAGGCCGGTGAACGGGAGGTCCTCGACCGGGCCCTCCGCGATTCCCTGCCCAGGATCCGCCTCAAGAAATCCGTCGTCTTCTCGTACTCCCCCTTCCGCGCGGCGTAAAAAAAAGGGCTCTTCCCGAAGGAAGAGCCCCTGGGTAAGCGTCTCGGCGCGGGAGGGGTCTATTTCTTGATCGGCGCCGGCGGGGCAGTTTGGTAATCAGCGAAGTAGATCGTCAGATAGCCGGTCGCCGTGACCTCCTTGTTGGACAGGTCGTGGCCGAAGATCTCGATCCGGGCCTTCGTCTCGATGACCGTCGTTGTCTGCGCCAATCCGACGAGCGGCGCGGCGAGCTTGGCCGATTCGAGGACGACGAGGAACGGCACGGCGGTCGACTCGTCCACCGGGCAGAGGACCGTCGAGAAGTTGCCGTCGAAGGGCAGCGGGACATCCACGCCCGGCGACCCGGGGCCGGTCGGTAGCTCGTACGTCACCCGGTAGGCCGTCAGGACGACGTCGTTGAACTGCGAGGGGCCGGACGACGAGTCGGGATTGATCAACCGAACAATGATGTTGGCCGTGGCCGTGTCCGCCTGGATGCCGCCCGTGTCCCCCACGACGTCGGACTGGAGGAAGGCGACGGTTTCGCCCTCCGTGGTCTTACCGGTGATGCTCTCGATGACGATCATGCTGCTGGACTCGGTGTTCCGCGACAGGCTGTTGCAGCCGGCCAGCGTGAGGAAGGCGGCCACGACCGCCAGGACCTTGAGAGTCGGGATGGTCTTTTTCATGGCTCGTTCTCTCCTGTTACTTGATGATCCTGGGTGTGATGAAGATCAGCAGCTCCCGGCTCGATTTCGTCCGAGCGAAATTCTTGAAGATGGAGCCCAGGATGGGGATCTGATGGAGGAAGGGCACGCGCTCGCGCGTGACCGAATCCTCCGTCCGGTAGATGCCGCCGATGACCGTCGTGCCGCCGTCGGGGACCATGACCGTCGTCTTGGCGCTCTGCATCGTGATCGGCGGGATGCCGTTGACGAGGTTGGCGAAATCGGCCGCGTTGTTCTGGATCTCGATGGTCATGATGATCGTCCCCTCGGCCGTGATCTGGGGGGTCGCCCTCAGCTCGAGGGCGGCGTTGACGTACCGGGTGGTCACGGTGAAGTTGGCCACCGTCTGGACGGGGATCTGGCGGCCCTGGATGATCTCGGCCTGCTGGTTGTTCTGCGTGACCACGGAGGGCCGGGAGATGATCTTCCCGTCGCCCCCCGTCTCCAGGGCCGAAAGGGCGATGTCTACCCGGAAGGTGTCGAGGACGTTGGCGAAGGAAAAGCCTATGGCCGAATTGAAGGAGGGCGCGGGCAGGTTGACGGCGTAGCCCCCCAACGGGCCGCCGATGCCCTTGGTCACGATGCCTTGGGGGATCATGGCGCCGTTGACGAGGATGCTGTTGGGGAACTGGAGCGAGGTCGAGTTCCCGTAGTACTGGCTGGCTTCGCCTCTGAAGCCCCACTGGATGCCCAGGTTGCGGACGAACGTCGCCGAGGCCTCGACGACGCGGGCCTCGATCGAGACCTGGGGCGTCGGCGTGTCGACGACGGTGATGAGCTTCTCGAGGAGGTCGAGCTTGTCCCTGACCTCGGAGATGATCAGGGTATTGGTCCGCTCGTCGACGATGATCTCGCCGCGCGCCGAGATCTTGGAGCGGAGGAGGGCGGCCACGTCCCTGGCCTTGGAATAGGACAGCGAGACCGTCCTGACGATGACCGGCCCGGCCAGCTCCTTGCTCTCCTTGAGCCGGCGCTGCTCCTCCTCTTCCCGGGTCAGGACGGTGATGGGGGCGATCCGCAGGATGTTGCCCTCGATCGTCCTGCCCATCTTGTTCTGCTTGAGGATGATGTCCAGGGCCTGGTCCCAGGGCACGTCCTGGAGGCTGACGGAAACCGTGCCGCGGACGTCGGGATCGAAGACGACGTTCAGGCCGGCGAACTCGGCCAGGTAAAGGACGACGTCCTTGAGGTCAGAATCTTTGAGTTTGAAGCTGAGGATGTCGCCGGAGAACTTGACCTCCTCGCCGGCGATCGTCTTGGGCTTGAATTTATCCTGCTGGTCCTGCTCCGCTGTGGCCTTGACCGGCTTGGCTGTCGACTTGGGTTCGAGCTTGGCTTCGGTCTTGGGTTCAACAGCCGCGGGCCTCGGCTCGATCTTCGGAGCCGATGGGGCTTCCGATTTGGCCGGTTCGGGGACGGGGACGGGGGCCGAGGTCGGCGCCGGCTGGACGACGCTCGCTCCGGCCGCGGCGGCCGGGAAGAAGGACACGGTGAGCCCGTCCGCCCGGGCGTCCATGGCGTAGAGACCCGGCTCCTTGAGGTCGAAGACCATCCGGGTGATGGCCCGCGGGCTGCCCGTCTGGAACTGAGCGACGCGGACCCTCTGGACCGTGGCCCGCGCGTCGTTGATCGGCCAGGCGTCTGACTTGGCGGAGAGCAAGGTGTCGAAGAGGTCGACGACCAGACGGGGCGGATTCTCCAGGGCGAAGACCTGGGTCACGGCCGGTCCGGTGAGGGCGGCCCGGACGGCGACGCTGTCCGGGCCGGCCGTCGCGTCGACCCGGCTCAGCAGGATCTCGGTCCTGGGGGTCCGGTCGAGCTCCGCTTGTGTGGCGGCGTCGATCTGGTAGGCCCCCTGGCCCCGCTGGATCCTGTTGAATTCAACGACCGTCCGTCCGGACTCGGCGGCGATCCGGACAGGGACGCGTTCGCTCAGCCGGACGAGAACGCGGAGGTCCTGGGCCCCTGACTTCTGGACCTGGACGTCGCGGACAAGGGCGGTTTCGGAGGAGGGGAGGATCGGAGCCGCGGCCGTCTGGGCCTGGGCGATGTCCAGGACGAGGGTCCGGGGCGAGTCGGCCAGATAGGCGGCGCGCTGGATGAGGAGCCGTCCACTTGTCTCCATGACCAGCTTCGTCGAGAGGGCGCCCGGCTGGACCTGGATCTTGCCGATGGTGACGAAGGGGCCCGGGCTCTGGGCGTGCAGGCTGGAGAGCAGAAGGACGCAAAGGCCGGCAAATACGGCCGGCAGGATTCTCTTTTTCATGTTACAGCTCCTCCGTGATTTCTTTGATGATGTCTCTCGGCCTTATGAGGGGTATGCCCCGCTCGTGGGTCTTGCGAATGACAACCTGCGTATCGCTGATGGACAGGACGAAACCGTCCGTGAACTTGTCGCCGACCTTGACGAACATGGGGAAGCCCTGGGGCATCCCGATCATGGCCGTATAGGTGTCCTTGTTCTTGACGATCCCGAAGAGGACAAGGTCGTCGATGAACACCTGGGCCTCCCCGGCCGCCGTTTTCTCGCCCCGCCCGCGCCCGCCCAAGAGATCCTTGAAGGGATCCCGCCGGCCTTCGGGGTTGTAGGCGAAGCCCGAAGGAGGAGCGACCGTCTGTTTGGCCTCGGGCGGCGGCGCGGCCTCCTGTTCCTGGGCCAGGAGAGGGGCCATGCCGCTCAGGCTGAGGAAGAGGATAAGGAAGGCTGCTTTTTTCATCGTTTGGTCCTCGCTTGTTTTTTCGCCGGCACGGGGGCGGCCGGCGTCTCGGCGAAGAAGTAGGTTTTGGCCGTCCAGTTTGCGGAGATCGTATTGAGCTCAGTCTGGCGGGTCAGGGCCTTGATGGAGAAGTTCTCGATGGTGAAGACCCGGGCGTATTTGCTGAGCTTGTCGAAGAACCCGCCGAGGTTGTGATAGGTTCCAGAGACCTGGATGGGAATGGGCCATTCGGCGTAGAATTCCTTGTTGACCTCGGCCCCCGGGGCGAAGCGGAGGACGTCGAGCCGGGAGTCATAGGCGAGCGCCTGGATCTGGCGCAGGATGTCCGCCGTTTCTTTCCTCTGGGGGATGTTGACCTCGAGCGTCTTGAGCTTGGCGGTCATGGCCACGATGTCGGCCTCGATCTTGTCCAGTTCCCTCTTTTTCTCTTTCAGGTTTCGGACTTCCTGCTCGACCTTGATCCGGTCGGCCCGCAGGGCCTTGAGCTTGGTGTTCTGGGGCTTGAAATAAAAGAGAAAGGCCAGGGCAAAGATGAATGCGGCGAAGAGGACGTATCCGTACCAGGGCCAGTTTTTCATCGGTTTGTCCCTTTCTTCTTGGCGGGTTTCGGCTGGGGCGCCGCCGTCGCCGGGGCGGCGACGGGCTCGGGCTTCTTCTCGATCACGGCGCGGAGGGAGAATTCCAGATACTGGTCGGCTTGGGACGTTCTCTGCTGCGAGGAGACGAGGTTGACGTTCATCAGCTGGGGAGATGCCTCGAGGCCGCCGATGTAGTCCGCGATGAGGTTGTTCGACAGCGCCCGTCCCTTGATCTGGACGCCCTTGTCGTCGTAGGTCACCTCGTTCAGCCACACCCATTCGGGGAGGCGCCGGCTCAGCTCGTCCATGAGGCGGGGGGCCAGGTCACGCTGGGCGTTGAGGCTTTCGATAAGGGTGATCTTCTTGTTCAGGGATTCCCTGGCCGCCTGCTGCTTTTGGAGCGCTTCCTCGACGTACGAGAGCTGGTTCTTCTCCTGGCGGGCGGTGGCCAGGAGGGCGTTCTCACGGTCGAAGGCTTTTTTCTGGAAGAAGTAAAAAGCGCCGAGCCCGATGACGAGGAGCAGGAAGACCAGATTGCCGAGGTTCGGGGCCTTCTTGCCGCCTTCCTCGGTTGTCCCGGCAGCGACAACAGGTTCCTTGATGTCTTTGGTTTCCGGCTTTAGCAGGTTGATCCGTATCATGGTTACTTCTCCACCTTTCGGGTTGCCAAGCCGACGGCGACACCGAAGATCGGTGCCATGTCGCTGAAGTAGACCGCGTCGAACTTCTTGTCATCGACCCGGATATTGCGGAAGGGATTGAGGATCTCGGTCTTGATCCGGAACTTGGTCTCAAAGGCGCTGACCATGTTCATGACGTTGGCCAGGCCGCCACAGAGGATGATCTGCTCGATCTTCCGCTCCCGCTTCTCGGAGGCCTCGTAGAAGGAGAAGGTCTTCTCGATCTCGTCGAGGAGGTCCCGGACGTTCATC
>Ga0316628_100003178_pt1 | contig 12543 bp, 10 predicted proteins | sample OWC_Aug_M2_C1_D5_FD_207648 | JGI IMG/M metagenome (GOLD analysis project Ga0316628, IMG submission 207648) | Wetland soil microbial communities from Old Woman Creek delta, Ohio, United States - OWC_Aug_M2_C1_D5_C | ecosystem: Environmental > Terrestrial > Soil > Wetlands | place: USA: Ohio...
CCCCGGCAGGCGGTGCGTGCGAGCCGATGGCCCCCGACGGGGAGCTCTCGCCGCTCGCCGTGTTGCCGACCGATGGAGCTTTCGGATCTCGGTCGGCCCCGAGGGGCCCCGTCCCGGACGGCTCGCTCGTGAGCGCTCGCTGCGCGTCTTCGATGCCAATCTGGGCCATGGCCAGGGTCTCGGCGCGGCGCGCCTGCGTGCCCGGAGGCTCGGCGGCGAGCTTTCGGAGCATGGCGCGCAGCTGCTCGCGGGCTTCCTTCGACGAAAGGGCGCGGCCCAGCCGTGCGATCTCTCCGCGAGAGAGGAAGCCCTCGGCCTGCATGCTGTCCATCGAGTGGACCCAGGCCTCGGCGATTCGCTTGCGCTCTTCCGGCGACAGGCCGTCGAGCGCGTCTGCCAGTGCGCCGGCGAGGGCGTCGTCGCCGGCCTGAGCCCCGCGCGCCAGATGCTCGAGCTGGCGTCGCCGCTCCTTCGGGATGGCGCCCTCGAGCAGGCGAGCGAGCTGCCTCGATGCCTCCGACTGCGCGGCTCGCCGCCGGAGCAGATGCTGCTGCTCGTCCAGAGCGGAGGCGACCTCCTCGGCGCCGCGCTGTCGTGCCGCCCGTGCAGCGTCCTCGAGGGCGCTCCGCGCGAGGTCACGCGATTTCTTCTCCGCGGCATCCGCCAGGCGCGCCATCTCACGATCGAGCCCGGGGAGATCGGCGTTGCCGAGCGCCCGGGCGGCCTCTTGCGTCTCCGGGTGGCGATCGAGCGCGCGCACCGCCGCGTCGAGCCCGGCCCGGTTCTTGGCGTTCGAAAGGCTCCCGCGCTCGTGCGACAGGGCCTCTTTCATTCTCGCGAGCGCGTCGAGCGCTTCCTTTCGGTCCACGCCGGTCTTCGCGCGCTCCGAGAGCTCACGAGCCGAGAGCGCGAGCGCGTCGAGCCTCCGCCGCTCGTCGGGTCCGACCGCTTGCAGCTCGCGGAGCGCCTCCACGCGTCCGAGCGAGTCGAGCGACCGCCGGACGGTGTCGGCCGGCGGTCGGCGGATCGCTCCCGGGCTGCCGCGCAGCGAGGGGGAGGGCAGGAGTGGCAGCGCACCGAGGACCCCCATCGCAAGGGGCAAGGCGGCGTGGATCCGCCGCAAGATGCCCGGTCGCGGGGTCCGCACGGAACCCGCGAGCGCCCGGCCCGCCCGCCCCGTTAACGCCCGCGAGACCTCGTCGTCCGTGCCGGACCGCTCGAGACCCGTTCTGCTGGATTCGTCCTGCGTCAGGCGGGCGTCGAGAAAGAGCGCAACATCCTGGTCCGACCACCGCCTTCGCCGCGCGACGAGCGCCGCGGCCACGGCGAAGGTGACCGACAGCGCCAGCGCAGCCAGCAAGCCGCCCCGCCGGCCCACCACCCAGAGCGCCGCTCCGGCGATGGCACCGAGCAGCACGCCGGCAGACAGCCCGTCGAGCAGCGTGCGGGCGGCGAGAGCACGACGGACCGCGGCGGCAGCCCGGCCGAAATCACGCGCAAACCGGGTCTCGGACACGCTGGCCATGGTAGCGCAAGGAACCCGTCCTCCCAGGCCGAGGACTGCAATCGCGACGCTTCGGCGCGCTTTTGGAGGAGAGACACCACCGTGCGCCGCATTCCGCCGGGTTCATCGACGCCCGCCCTCGAACCCATAGCCGAAGCCTGTTCGCCGTTTTAGGCTGACCGCACGGGTCGAGCCATGACGACGAAAATCACGGTACCGGCGGTTCGCGAGCGCAAGCACAAGGGCCCGAAGCTCGCGATGCTCACCGCCTACGACGCGACGATGGCGCGCCTCCTGGACGACGGAGGCGCGGACATGCTGCTCGTGGGTGATTCGCTCGGGATGGTCGTTCAGGGGCAGCCGAGCACGCTGGCCGTCACCGTGGACGAGATGGCCTACCACTCGCGGATGGTCGCTCGCGTGACGCGAAGGGCCCAGGTCGTCGTGGACATGCCGTTCATGAGCTTCCAGGTCTCGAGCGAAAAAGCCCTCGAGTGCGCGGGCAAGCTCGTGAAGGAGGGCAACGCGGAAGCGGTGAAGCTCGAGGGCGGCGTGCACGTCGCGGATACGGTTCGCAGGATCGTCACGGCGGGCATTCCGGTCGTGGGTCACGTCGGCCTCACGCCGCAATCGATCCATGCGTTCGGTGGCTTCCGGGTCCAGGGCAAGGGCGAAGACGCCGCCGCACGGGTGCTCCAGGATGCGAAGGCGGTCGAGCAGGCGGGCGCGTACGCGATCGTGCTCGAGGCGATGCCCGCCGATCTCGCGCGGCGGATCACCGATACGGTGGACGTCCCGACCATCGGCATCGGCGCGGGTCCCCACTGCGATGGGCAGGTGCTCGTCTGCTACGACTTCCTCGGTATGTTTCGCGACATCCAGCCGAAGTTCGTCAAGCGCTACGCGGAGCTCGGCGATGCGATCGTGACCGCGACCCGGCAATACGTCGCCGAGGTCCAGAGCGGTGCCTTCCCGGAGCCCCGTCACAGCTTCGGCATGGCCCAGCCGAGGAGCATCGGAGAGCCGACGGGTGCGAAGCCACTCGTCGAGGGCGCCGCGCCCCAGTACGGGCCCGCCGACGAGAGCTGAGCGCGACGGTGCGCGTTCGGATCCCGGTAGCGTCCGAGAGCCACAGGCGGTAGGGCTACCCGAGATCATGGCCCACTCCAGCATCGACGTGACCGCCCTCAAGGCGGCAGGTCCCGACCTCGAGCGGCGCTACGAGGCGTTCAAGGGCAAGAAGCTCGCGCTCGACATGACGCGCGGCAAACCCTGCCCGGAGCAGCTCGATCTCTCGAACGCGTTGCTGACGAATCTCGGCCCGGACGACTACCGCGCCGCGGACGGCACGGACTGCCGCAACTACGGCGGGCTCGATGGCTTGCCCGAGGCCAAGGCCCTGTTCGCGGACTTCATGGAAGTGTCGCAGACGGAGATCCTCGTCGGGGACAACTCGAGCCTCGCGCTGATGCACGACGCGGTCTCGCGCGCGCTCTCCCACGGCGTGCCCGGCGGCGACGGCCCCTGGTCGCGCGGCCCCGTGAAGTTCCTCTGCCCGGCGCCGGGCTACGACCGGCACTTCGCGATCACGGAGCACTTCGGGATCGAGATGCTCACCGTGGACATGACGGATGAGGGGCCGGACATGGATCACGTGGAGGCGCTCGCTGCCGGAGACCCGGCCGTGAAGGGCATCTGGCTCGTCCCGAAGTACGGAAATCCGACCGGGGTGACGTGCTCGGACTCCGTGGTGCAGCGCTTCGCGACCATGAAGACCGCCGCCCGCGATTTTCGCGTCTTCTGGGACAACGCCTACGCACACCACCACCTGACGGACTCCCCGCCGGTGCTCGCGAACGTCCTCGACGCCTGCAAGCGGGCCTCGAACCCGGATCGCGTGTTCCTGTTCGGGTCGACCTCCAAGGTCTCGTTCGCCGGCGCGGGGATCGCCGTCATGGGCGGCAGCGAGAGGAACGTCGGCTGGCTGCGGGCGCATCGCTCGAAATCGACGATCGGCCCCGACAAGCTCACCCAGCTCCGGCACGTGCGGTTCTTCGGGGACATGAACGGCGTGCGCGAGCACATGAAGAAGCACGCGGCGATCCTGAAACCGAAGTTCGATGCGGTCGATCGCGTGCTCTCGCGCGAGCTCGGAGAAACCGGCCTCGCCTCCTGGACCCGGCCCCAGGGGGGCTATTTCGTCAGCCTCGACACGCTGGGGGGGCTCGCCCGCGGGGTGGTCAAGATGGCCGCGGACGTGGGGGTCAAGCTCACCGAGGCGGGCGCCACGTATCCGTACGGGAAGGATCCGCGCGATCGCAACATCCGCATCGCGCCCTCCCTGCCGAAGCTCCCGGAGATCGAAGCGGCCATGGAAGTGGTCGCGGTGTGCATCAAGCGCGCTTCCTTGCAGAAGCTCGCAGGTTGAAGAGCAGCCAGGTGTCGTCGTTGCGAATCGTCCACACGGTGTCTGAATTCCGGGCCGCGGCCGACGCGGTCCGCGCGAGCGGTTCGAGGCTCGGGCTCGTCCCGACCATGGGCGCCCTCCACGAGGGCCATCGGACCCTCATGCGCGAAGCAGGCCGGCTCGCGGGCGCCGTGGCCGTCACCATCTTCGTGAACCCGACGCAGTTCGGGCCGAAGGAGGACCTGAGCCGCTATCCCCGGGATCTGGAGGGCGACGTCGAGAAGTGCCGTGCCGAGGGGGTAAAGCTCGTGTTCGCCCCGGCGGTCTCGGAGATGTACCCGGAGGGAGAGCGGACGCGCGTGCGGGTGTCGGGGCTCACCGAGCACCTCTGCGGCGCCTCGCGTCCCGGTCACTTCGACGGGGTGACCACGATCGTGACGAAGCTGTTCGCCGTCGCGGGACCGTGCGTCGCGGTGTTCGGGCAGAAGGACTATCAGCAGCTGCAGGTGATCCGGCGGATGACGCGCGACCTGCTCTTGCCGGTGGAGATCGTCGGGCACCCGACCGTGCGCGAGGCCGACGGGCTCGCCCTGTCCTCGCGGAACGTCTACCTGAGCGCGGAAGAGCGGACGCGCGCGCTTTCGATTCCGCGGGCGCTCGCCCGTGCCGTGCGCGCCTTCGACGCCGGAGAACGGCGAGTCTCGGCGCTGCGGGAGCCGGTGCTCCGCGGGCTCGCGGATGCGGGGCTGCGCGTGGATTACGTCTCCATCGCGAACCCGGACGAGCTCGTGCCCTTCGAGGACGGAGCGCTCGCGGGCGAGCGCGCGGTGCTCGCGATCGCGGCGGTCTGCGGCACGACGCGGCTCATCGACAACGTCGTGCTCGGGGAGGGCCCGGGCCCCGTGGTGCCGGAATGACGGCGCGCGCGCGGTTCATCGTGCTCGAGGGCATCGATGGCGCGGGCACCACGACCCAGGCCCGGCGGCTCGCCGAGGCCCTCGAACGGCGCGGCACGCCGGTCTGCCTGACGTGCGAGCCCACACCGGGCCCGGTCGGAAAGCTCATCCGGCAAGCGCTGCAGCACAAGCTCGTGGCCGAGAACGGCGAGGGAGTGCGCCCCGTTTCCTGGTCGACGATGGCGCTCCTCTTCGCGGCAGATCGTCTGGATCACGTCGACTCCGTCATCGCGCCGGCTCTGTCTGCCGGGCGGACGGTCGTCTGTGATCGCTACGTGCTGTCGAGCCTCGCGTACCAGTCCGTGACGTCGCCGGCAGGCGAGGGGGCCGTGCCCTGGATCCGCGATCTCAACGCGCGCGCGCTCCGACCCGACCTGACCATCGTGCTGGACGTGTCCGACGAGGTCGCCGCGGAGCGCCGCGCCGCCCGGGGAGGTCCGGCCGAGATGTTCGAGGTTCGCGAGATCCAGCGGCGTCTCGCGGAGGTCTATGCGCGAGGGGAGCGGCTCGTCCCGGACGACCCTCTCGTGCACGTGGCGGACGGCCTTCCCGACGACGTGGCTGCCCGCGTGCTCGAAGCCGCGCTGCGGTGACCGAGGGCGCGCCGGCGAAAACTTGCCCGCCCCCCGGGCGTCACCCATAGTCGGGGGGTGAAGCGCATTCCCTTCATTGGCGCGGCCCTGGTCGTGGGGTGCGGCGGCAGCTTGATGGACGAGCCGGTGCAGATGCCCGAGAAGCCGGCGCCTCACGCCACGAGTGAGCCCGTGCAGAAGCCCGTGGCGCCGCCGGGCGCGCTGTTCCGCCAGGACGTGACCCGGGTCGTGGACGAAGGGCTCGGCTATTTCCTGCAGCGCGTCTCGGTGGACGCCGACCTCGAGGGTGGCAAATTCCGGGGCTTCCGGATCGTGGAGCTCCGCCCGGCCGATTACTGGCGAGGCGTGGACCTGAAGCCCGGCGACGTCGTGACGCTCGTGAACGGGATGCCCATCGAGCGGGACATCGACGCTTACCAGGCGTTCCAGGCGCTCCGGGCGGCATCCTCGCTGCGCGTCACGTTCTTCCGCGCGGGGGTGCAGCGCGAGCTCGTGTATTCGATCGTCGACCGCGACGGAAAGCCCGCAGGCGCCCCGGCGAAGGCCCCGGCCGGGGCTCCCGGACCCGGCGGCCCTGCCAAGCCGTCCTCGCCGCCGGCAGAGCAGCGAAGCTGATCGAGGCCGTTCGCTCCGCTCACCGGAGCGGCGCGCAGCCGAGGTCCTTGCGGCGGAGGATCACGAGCCGGCCAGCGGCATCCGTCAACGGCGCCGGCCTGCCGCCGACGTCGCTCGGGTACACGACGCAGTAGCGATCCGTGACGGCTCGTCGCATCGCGGCTCCGAGGTCGACGTTTCGCGTCAGCTCGGCGGTGAAGGCGCCCCCGACCGTGGCGATGCTGTCGTAGATTCCCGACGAAAGCCTGGTGAGGTGCGTCTGGAAAGCCGGATCTCCCGCGAGGAGCAGCTCGATGGCAGGGTGCAGCAGATCCCTCGGGATGCCGGGACCTCCGGCATCGACCCAGATCGTCGTGCCGGTGTGCACCAGCGGGTGACGGTGGGCTCGGAGCTCTGCTCGCACGAAATCGACGGCGACGCGATGGTCGGCCATCGCGATTCCGGAGCTCACCGGATCCACCATGAGTCGACGCTCCGGCGAAAGGACGATCCCGGTGAGCGCGACGAGGCTCGAGACCGCCGCGTAGGACGCCGAGCGTTTCGAGGACATCGCCGAGACCACGATGATGGCAAGCGCGGGCAGCGTGGGCGCGACGAGGTTGTTCTCGCGCCCCCCTTCCTTGACGAACGCGAGCCCGGTGATCGCGCCCAGGCCGACCATGAAGAGCGCGAGGCGGCGGGCGTCACGCTGGCGAAGCGCATCGCCGGGGGTCGCGAACGCAAGCGCGCCGGCGATCAGCATGACCCGGCCCGGCGGGCCCGTGAGGGCCGGCCAGAGCTTGCTCGGGAAGACGTGGTGCTTCGACATCAGCACGATCGCGTAGCCGCTGAAGTCGCCGAAGAGATGGTCGTAGAGGGGAACGGTCGCGAGCGCGAGGATCGCCGCGACCGCGAGCAGGGCCAGATGACGAACCTTTCGGTCGTAGAGCGTCGCGAGGACCAGCCCGAGCCCGACTCCTGCCCCCGTCAGCTTGAAGGCGGTCGCGGCGACGGGCAACACGACGAGGCCGGCATCGTGGAGCCACCTCGGAAGCCGGTCTTGCCCGAGGAGCAGCGCGATGGCCGCCGCGACCGTGGCGTGCACTGCATGATCGGGGTGCAGGAAAGGAGAGGCCGGGCTCGCCCACTGGACCATGAGGCAGGCGATGGCAACCAGGGCGGTACGAACCACTCGGGCGATGCCGGTGTGGCCGCCCAGAAACGGACGGAGCGCCCAGGCCACGATCGCGGAGGTCGCGAGCTGCCATCCGAGCACCAGGGTTCGATGCGCGACGATGTCGAGCGACAGATGGAAAGGCGATAGCAGCGCCGCCTGCAGGAGCTCGACCGTCGGCGAGTACGTGAAGCTCTGCACGTCGGTCCGGGGCCCGTAGAGGGGGACGTGCCGCGCCATCTTCAGCACGTTCATGAGGAGCGGTGGCTCGGACCACTGCAAGATGTCGCTCGGCACCGTGATCTCGGCCGCGATCAGCCGCGCGTACTTCACCACCGCGATCGCGAGCCCGAGCGTCGCCGAGAGCGAGATCGTCGCGCTGGCTCGACGGATGGCGCGCGGGTCTCGCTCCGCGCTCGCCCCGACCATCGAGAACCAGAAGAGAGCGGACGCGATGGCGGCAACGTGAAGCGCGAGGAGCCACACCGGCGCGGCGGCATACGACAGTGCCTGGAGCAGCGCGTGCCGGGCGTCGCCCATCCCGGGGAGCAGGCTCGCCGCGAACAGCAAGAGCGGCACGACGTACGCGGCGGAGAGCGTCAGGGCGTCGCGACGGGTGAACGGAAGGAGGATCAGCCGGAGCGCAATCGCGAGTGACAGCACGAGCCACTGCTCGGGCGAGATCGCCGAGAGCGCCGCACCCGAGATGCCCGCCACTGCCCCGAGCACGAGGCGAGCGAGCGGGCTCAGGTTCGGCGCCGCGCCGAGCAGCAGCGCGAGCCACGACGCCACGGCGAGCGCGGCGGCTCCGTGCTTCCCGACCACGTAGCAGTCGGGCCCCACGAGCAGCAGGAGGCCCGCTGCCACGATGACGAGGATGCCCCGGCCGCCGGAGAGAGCGGCCCGGGGGACCGCCTGCGTGGGTTCTGCTACTGCCAAACGGCCGTCAGCCAGCTCTTGCGGTGCTCCACGCGCCCGCGCACGACGTCCTCGAAGTGCTTCTTCAGGCGCCACGTCACCGGGCCGGGCTTGCCGCCTCCCACCGTGCGGCGATCCACCGAGCCGACCGGCGTGACCTCCGCCCCGGTGCCGCAGAGGAAGATCTCGTCGGCGACGTACAGCTCGGTCCGTCCGATCACGCGCTCGCGGACGGTGAGGCCCAGATCCTCGGTCGCGAGCGTCATGAGCGAGCGCCGCGTGATGCCGTCGAGGTTGTCCTCCGTGGACGGAGGCGTGACGAGCACGCCGTCGCGCACGATGAACACGTGCTCCGCGCTCCCCTCGGAGACGCTGCCGCGCTCGGTGAGGAAGATCGCCTCGTCGAAGCCGTTGTCCACCGCTTCACGGCGGGCCAGCGCGCTGTTCAGGTACGCCGCCGTGGGCTTGGCGCTCGCCGGGATCGCATTGTCGGCGACGCGCCGCCAGGACGAGACGCACACGTTGATGCTTTCCTTGTCGATGTACCGCTTCAGCGGAAGGCAATAGACGGTCAGCTTGCTGTCCTCGGGCTTGAGCACCGGGGAGAGCTCGACCGAGCCGCTGAACACCATCGGCCGGACGTAGACGTTGTAGTGCACGTCGTTCTTGCGCAGGAGCTCGAGCACGATCTCCTTCAGGCGGGCCGGCTCCACGGTGAGCGACAGGTAGAGCATCCGCGCGGAGCGGTTCAGCCGCTCGACGTGCCGGTCGAGCTGGAACACGTACACCTGACGGTCGTCGTCCCCGAGGTAGCCGCGAATGCCGCCGAAGCAGCCGAGGCCATAGTTGAGCGCGCGTGATCGAATGCTGATCGTCGCGTCGGCATCATCTATGAACCGCCCGTCCAGGTAGGTGATCATGACGATCGCCTTATACCAGCGCCGCGGCGGGACGGCGCGGCGCGCGGGCTCACTTCACGAAATCGACGGAGGTGCCCACCTGGAAGTCGAAGCGCATCTCGCTCGACGGGGCGGCGCCGCCGTCGATGTGCCGCGTCCGGAGCCGGTGCAGGGCGAGCCGCCCGGTGCCGGTCCCGGTGAACGCCTCTGCAGGGACGGCCCCCGTGCCCGCCTCGTCTCGGAACGTGCACACGACGCTCGGCGAGCCGTCGTAGGCGAGCAGCTCGGCGTAAACGACGTCCGTGTCGTCTCCAGGCGCCCAGCGGAGCTCCACGGTTCGACCGGTGTGCACCTCGGTGACGTCGCCGAGCGCGACGCGGTCGACCTCGATCCCCGACGGCACCCGGGGCGCCTCGGCGATCGCGCGTATCGGGGGCACGGAAGCCGAGCCCGTGGTGGACACGGTATAAGGGGAGTCCGACGGGAGGGCGTCGCTCGCTCGGTCGCGCGTCGTGTAGAGGACGCCCGATGCAAAGCCGCCCACGGTGGGGAACGCATGCGGCACGAGCGGCGTGCTCGACCCCGGTGCGGCGAGGGTCACGTCCCCGGCTTCCAGCAGCTCGACCGTTGCCTGGGCGGGCTCGATGCCGTCCTGGGAATCGCTCCCCTGGCAGGTGTCGGGTGCGGGCAGGTCGAGCACGGCGCCGGCCGCGCTGAGGGTTCGACTCGGATCGGAGAACGCCGGCACGCTCAGGAAACGAGCGACGGCGCTCGCGTTGCCCTGCGCGTCCGCCGTTGCGGGATCGCTGCGATCCACCGTGACGAGGGCGAGAGGCTTGCTGCGCTCGGTGTCACTGCCCGTCGTGGGGGGCTCGTTCGCGCACGCGAATGCGAGCAGGCCCACACCCAGGCACCACGGCAGGGAGGTTCTCGAGAGCATCGGCGGAACGTGAACAGCATAGCACTCATGGTCCGCGCCCGGCGGAACAGAAATCGAGCGCGGGTGCCGGGGCGGCTTTGATAAGTGCCCGGACTCTCAGAATTTTCCGACGAGAGCCGCGGCGGGCGAGAGGGTGACTCCGGTGAGCGTCGCGCCGCGGTGCTCCGGCTCCCCGGACGCGGCGGGGAAATCGGCGCCCAGGGAAACGGACTGGTAAGCGATGTCCAGCTCGAGCGCGACCCAGAGTGGGTCGACGCCGACCGCGAATCCCACGAGCGCCCCGCCGTACCAGCGCGTCGCCGTGACCGAAGCGGACCCGGTGGCCCGGAGCGAGAGGTCGGCGCTCACCCGTTCCATGCCCCCGCGGGCCCCCGCCCACACCTGCGCGACGGCAGGGGTGCTGCGCCATCCGACCAGGGCTGGAACGTCGAACCCGAATCCGGGCGCCGTCGTCTGGTCGACCTCGTTCGCGAACCGCCCCGCGTCCTCGGCCGAGGGCGCGCGCGCGCCCGGGTGCGAGAGCACGGCGGACGCGCCCGCGCCGATGCTGGCCGTCACCGCGTCCTTGCCGAACGCGTGCCGTCCGTCGACGCGCAGCGTCCGTCCGGTGTACGTCACGCCGGCCTCGTTGTTTCCGGTGATCCCGGCGCGCGCCCCGACCCACGGCGAAAGACCGGGGGAGAGGGAGAGGCTCGCGCCGGCACTCTGGAGAAATTGCTGCTCGGGGCTCCCGGACGGAACGGACCGTGCCCGCTCGTCCAGCACGAATTGACCGCCCGCCCCGGCGCCGGCGGAGACACGTCCCGCGGGCAGCACGTGGGCCGGATGCAGCAATGCGGCGCCGCCGCCGCAGCCCGCCACGAGAAAGGCCCCCGGGACGATTCCGAGTGGAGGCCGTCGGGTGAGCGCCATGGGCGCGCGTTCATAGCTCACCGAATCGAGCGCGTCTGCCCTCGGCCGAGCCGGCGAGGGTGACGGGGGATCGGAAACTCTGTGCCTTTCGACGCCCTGGCCGCTACATTCCCGCCGCCTCATGGACTTTCGCCTGATGCTCTTGCCCCTGCTCGCCTTGGCGGCGGGCTGCCAGCCGAACATCGGGGATGCGTGCAAGCTGCACACCGACTGCTCGGCGGCGGGAGATCGCATCTGTGAGCCCAATCTCCCGGGCGGGTACTGCACAATGTTCAACTGCGAGCCCGGGAGCTGTCCGAGCGAAGCGCTGTGCGTCGCGTACGGAAGCTCCCCCTCCGCCGAGTGCACGTCCTCGCTCGACCGGCGCCTGCAGCGGACCTTCTGCATGAAGAGCTGCAGCACCAACGCCGACTGCGATCGCTCGGGCTACGCCTGTGTCGACATCGGGCCGGGCTCGGCCGAGAACCCCTGGGGCGCCGTCGTGGTGGACCGGGTCTCCCAACACAAGATCTGCACCGCGCCCGCCAGCGGCTCGCCCGCCGCGACCGGTTCGCCCCAGGTGTGCGCGCCGCCGCTCGATGCGTCGTTCCCCCCGGTGCCGACCCCGGACGGCGCGGTCCCGCCCGACGCAGCCCCGGTCGACGCCTCGATGGGGCCCGACGCAGCGACACCCGATGCAGCACCCGCTGACGGCGGTCGTGCTCCGCGTGACTCGGGCGCTGGTCGCTCCGACGCGGCAGCCCGCGACGGCGCACGAGACGGTGCAGGGCCATGACCCGGGCGCGAGCGCGCTTCGGCCGAGGCGCCGAGCGCCTCGCGAGGGTTCTGGCCATCCTGCGGGCGGCGCTCTCGCGCTCCCTCGGCGCGCTCGCGGTGCTGCTGGCGCTCGCGTCGCTCGTGTTCTTCGCGCTCCGCGTCTTGCCGGGTGATCCGGCGGCCCTGGTGCTCGGCGACCAGGCGAACGAGGCCGAGCGAGCCGCCTTTCGCGCGCGCCTGGGCCTCGATCGTCCGCTCGCGCAGCAATACGCCGCGTTCGTGGTCGGCCTGGCCACCCTGGATCTCGGCGAGTCGACCAGTCGCCCCGGCGTGCCCGCGTTCCACGAGGTGCGCGAGGCGCTGGGCCCGACGGCGGCGCTGGCCGCCACTGCCGTGCTGCTCGGAGCGGTTGCGGGCGTCACGGCGGCGGTCCTCGCGGTGGGGCCCTGGCTCGGGGCGAGGCGCAGGTGGGTCCACGACGGGCTCGTCGCGGTCGCGGCAACTCCACTGGTCGCGTTTGCTCCGGTCGTGACGTTCTTCGTGGCCGTCCGCCATCGGATCGTGCCCCTGCCGGGAGATCCCGCGAGCGGCCTCGGGGGCGTCCTGTTCGCGTCGGGGCTCCTCGCCATTCCGCTCGCCGCGCAGGTGGGACGGATCGGGCGGGCCGCGCTGCTCGACCAGTCGCGGGCGAAGTATCTGGACGTGGCCCTCGCCAAGGGCGCCTCGCCCGCGCGCGTGTGGCTCGTGCACGCCCTGCCGGTCGCGTCGGGGCCGATCGCGGTCACGGTCGCCACCCAGCTCGGCGCGCTGCTCGGCGGCGCCGTGGTGCTCGAGCGCCTCTTCGAGCGACCCGGCCTCGGCACGCTCATGCTGAACGCCTACTCCGCGCG
>Ga0316628_100003179_pt1 | contig 12542 bp, 10 predicted proteins | sample OWC_Aug_M2_C1_D5_FD_207648 | JGI IMG/M metagenome (GOLD analysis project Ga0316628, IMG submission 207648) | Wetland soil microbial communities from Old Woman Creek delta, Ohio, United States - OWC_Aug_M2_C1_D5_C | ecosystem: Environmental > Terrestrial > Soil > Wetlands | place: USA: Ohio...
GGAGCCGTCGCCAGTGCAGCATGCTCGCCCGCCAAACGCGAGATGCCGTAGAGCTGCAAGGGTGCAGGGACGTCATCTTCACGCCAAGGAGTGTCGCGCCTTCCTCCAAAAACATAGTCACTACTGAAAGTGACTAACCGAACATCCAGCTCGGCACACACCGCTGCGAGGTCACGCACCGCAACACAGTTGATCAGGAAAGCCTGTGCCGGCTCCGATTCGCACTTCGGCACATTGTGAAACGCGGCGCAATTGATGACTACGTCTGGATGCTGGTCGCGGACGAAGCTAGCCGCCTCAGCAGGTCTTGTCAGATCAAGTTCACGGCGTGATGGAGCAACGATTTCGTGCCCCGGATTGTTTCGAAGCAGGTCAGCGCCAAGCTGACCCGTCGCGCCAATTAACAGCATCTTCATGGTAATAGAGGGTAGGAACGGTCGCGCTCCGATATCACCGGATTCGGCAATGGCCAGGCAATAGCTAACTTCGGATCGTCCCACCTCACCCCGCGGGCGGATTCGGGATGATAGAACTCCGACATCATATAGAGCACTTCTGCGCCATCGGTAAGCGTTTGGAATCCGTGCGCGAAACCTTCCGGTACGTAGAGCGCCCGCCGCGACGCGGCGCTCAACTCCACACCAAACCATTTCCCGCACGTCGCTGACCCCGTTCGCAGATCCACAATAACGTCCCAGATGACCCCTTGCGTGCACCGAACAAGTTTGGCTTCTTCATGAGGCGTTACCTGCAAGTGCATACCGCGCAACGTTCCACGCTGTTGGTTAAACGAGACATTGCATTGCGCAACGTAGGGACTCAGCCCATGCGCCTCGAACTCCTGTCGGCAGAATGAGCGCGCGAAGAATCCCCGCTCATCTTCAAGGCGTTTTACATCTACAACGTACGCGCCGGTCAAGGGCGTTGAAACAAAGTTCAAGGCAGCCCCACTTCTCTCGCATCGCTCCTTCTGCACCCTTCGCAGATGCCCACTAACGAAGGCGCAGTCTCCCCAATGCAGTTGCTCGATCTAGTAAGGGGTGGGGGACGCTGTTCAACCGGTGGCCTTGCCCGTGTGCCCGCGTACCCTCGCAGGATTGTGAACGACATGGCTCTTCCAACCTTACGACTCGACATGGCGGCGAATCGGACGGCGGCTTTCAATATTTGGCACTCGGGCCCGAAGCTTTGGGTCCCGCCTGCCAGCGAGCGTGAGGTGACTCGAAGTCGCTTTGACCATCCAACTACCCGTTCAGCCAAGTGGCGGGAATTGGCTCGACGACGCGCACCCCGTACCGCCAGATCGCGAAGCCAAAGCTCCAGTTCATCCGTAACCCTTGACCGCCCAGATCCGAAACGGAATCACGACGCGATTCTACCTCCTCTAACAAACACCTTCTCAGCGAAAAGATCTTGGACAAGATCAATACGATCGAGCACTACCTGCCATGGGTCGGGAAGCTGGAAAGTTGTATCGTCTATCAAGACATCATCCGAGGTGTTGTGCCAGCGCCGCCAATTCTTTACGTAGATGATCTTCGTGCTAAGTTCAGCCATCTTCCCCATGAAGTTCGCGATCTGCTCTCGACGCATCTCGTGCAGTGCGCTGATCGACAGCGAAATGTCGAAGTAACCAGGGGGAAATAAGGCGATTTGATTAGGAGTGAAGAACCCGACATCAGCAGCTTCGAGTTCCCTCTCGATCTCGCCGAAAGTCTTGAACGCCCGGAATCGGAATGACTTCTTTTCTGGGAGCGCCGCACTCAGATAGCGCTCCGATATGTAAAGGGCCGGAGGCACATCAAAAATCAAATACCGGCAGCGACTCGCCTTCAGAAAGACATAGCCGACACGCCCATAGCCGGCGCCGATTTCTGCTACGACAATACGCCTGCCATCGTTTGCTCCGGCACCGGCAAATTGTCGAATCGTGTTGTACTCACGAATTGAATTTGCGAGATCCTGAGAGATCAGCCGGCTACCGAGCTTGATACGCAGCGGATTCCCTATAAGGGGTTCCGACAACTTGGAAGTGAGTTCGTCCGGATCGTTGCTCGCTGCGAACCACCACAGCAAACCGACAAAGAACGCGTAAATCCTTTCTCTCTCGGCAGTATCGAGCATGTTTTGATTAAACATGTTCAAGAGCCGGTAGTCCCCTTCAAGTGTGGCAAGCACCGGAGCAGGGTTGGGCGCCTTGCACCAGTGACCTAGCAGATTTCGAAGCTGATTGTCATCGAAGGAGTTGGGACCCCAATTGAAGTAGTTTTGATTTAACGTTCGTTTGAAATTCGTAAATCCGGCATCTGCAAGCTGCGCTGTGTTTATGCGATTCAGATCGGTCCAAAACTTGGACGGGAGGTAGATTCCATCTGCGCGTTCAAGCTCACTTGCCATCTCGCGCAGCCGAAAGCGAGCCTCTCTTGAGTCCGCCTTCCAGTTCCTTTGGAATAGAATTTTCCGTAACAATCTAAGCACTTGGGGCTCTGTCAATAAAATAAGATCCGGTTCACTGAAGCCAACATCTAGATCGCCCCGATAGCACCGACGCGACCCTTGAACATAACACGGGGAATGCTCACTCTCGTCGCCCTCGCACCGCTCAACTTAGAATTCAATCAGGTTCCGAATGAATCCGCGGTGATTCACTTGCGCATGTTCCCTCGTTCACCGCATGCAGCCATCGTTCTGTATTCGACGTCGGATAAACAGATTCAAGCAGCTTTAGACGTTGACTTTGACACAAGAGCGAAAGTCACGACGCGACGAAGCGCCTGGGCTCGACGCTTATGGTGAGCAGGATGATTGAAATCTTTTTCGAAGGGCGATAGCATCGCGCCCGCGCAGCAACGTCGCTCTCCAATCGACCTGGTACGCGAGTGTTGCCATCTGGCACGCCGACTCTGGTTCGTATCCCGCTTTGTTAACCCGACGCCTTGGACAAGCAGGACGGCCTTGGTCAATAATTCACATGATGGTCGCAGCTTGATCAGTCTGCAAACCGCTATCAGCGTCTCTTGACACGGTGAAGATGCTCTTTTCGATCGTACTACCGACGCACAACAGACTTCACCTACTGCGCGACGCGATTGAGACCGTACGACGCCAGGATTTCGCCAGCTGGGAGCTGGTGGTGTTCGACAATGCTTCGGACGATCCAATATTCGCGCACGTGCAGAGCCTCGGGGACGACCGCATCAGATATGCACGATCTGATGAGTTCCTACCCGTCACCGCGAGTTGGAATAGAGCGATTGACTTGGCGCGGGGCGAATATGTCGTGCTGCTCGGGGACGACGATGGCCTCACCCCGAATTACTTTCAACGCGTCCTGAAGATCATCGAGAAATTCAACAAACCTGATGTCGTCTACAACAATATCTATCAATTCTGGCATCCCGGCGTTGCTCCGTGGGAGCCGTCCGGGCATCTAATAGACGTTAGGCACGGCTTCTTTTTTGCCGATCGCCATGAGCCGTTTCTTCTCACTCGTGAAGAAGCGAGCAAGGCGGCGCGCGGCTCGATCCGGCTGAGAGTTAACTTCAGCTTTAACAGCCAGGCGTTCATCTACAAACGCGACTTCCTCGCGCAGTTAAGTACGGACGGGCCGGTATACCGCTCACCATTTCCGGACTACTACATTGCGAATGTCGCCTTGATGCGATCGAAGTCGACGGTGGTCGTGCCAGAACCACTGGCGGTTGCTGGAGTGTCAAAAGCGTCGTTCGGCTTCACTATCTACAATGAGCAAGATGAACGGGGCGAGGCGCTATTGAATACGAAGCTCCACAGCGACCCGATCTATCGGGAGATTGGGTCGCGTTTATTGCCGGGCCCGGCCTACAACAACAATTTTGTCATCGCAATGGAATACGTAGCCCGCGCACTCCCGCAGCTTGGGGAAGCAGTCGATTTCAAACGGTATCGCCGAATTCAAGTCTTTGCTGCGCTCAACGGTCTAATTACCGGAAAGCTTGCCGGAAAGGCGTGGCCGGCGGTGCGCGAGCGCCTTTCTCCCTCCGAAAGACTCTGGGCAGCCTGCGTTTGGCGCGTACTTCGCCTTAGTGGCCACCTCCTCTTAGTAAAGAGACTCCTTCTTTCGGCCGTGGAGAACTCGGTAAGCATGTCCGGATCGAATCCAATGGTGCGTCACTGCGGCACACATGATTTTTCGCGAGTGACGGATTTGTACGATGCCCTCCTATCCGGCGCCCTGTCCTAAATGTGAGCGGCCGGGAAGGTGACAGGTCCTTCGATTGGGACTGTGTATCTTGCGCGTCAAGCAGACGGGCTTGCCGCACTAGATCGATTTGCGAGCAGCTATCGCCTCCATCCCGCAGGGATCGCTCACGATCTGATTGTTGTTTACAAAGGCTTTGCGCGGCCAATCTCATTGCAGACGGCGCGGGCTGTCTTTCAGGACATTCCCCATATTGGCATCGAGTTGGCCGATGTCGGCTTTGACATTGGAAGCTACCTAGAGACGAGCCGTCGTGTATCCCACGATTACCTGCTATTCCTGAACACACACTCAGAAATTGTCGCGCATGGATGGCTTGCTTCGCTGGCCGGACAAGCATTGCGCAAAGGCGTCGGGATAGTCGGGGCGATGGGATCGTATGAGAGCATCCAAGATACGGCCGAGCTACTTAAGACAGTTATTTGGAGCTGCATAGGACTGGGGCGCAGCTACGACGAGAAGATCGCCTTTTATTTCGACTTTGTCCTGAGACAACACCATCCGGGGTGGTATGCGCCGTCCGGACTCGTCGTTCCACCGACGGCGAGGAAAAGGGGGCTACTTGCAAATCTGGCCATTACCATTGCACGCGTCATGCGCTATCCCTGGTTCGTATCCAATGGAACTGCTTTGATCTGGCCTGGGGCGCAGCCATTCGACATTAAGCAATTCCCGCGCTTCCCCAATCCGCATATTCGATCCAACGGGTTCATGCTTCGGCGCGATCTTCTTTTGAGCCTTCGTGTGTCACCGACTGCCACAAAGATAGATGCCAACCTCTTCGAAAGCGGCGCGCTCAGTCTGACCCAGAAACTTCGCCGCACCGGCCTTTCGGCGATCGTCGTGGGCAAGGACGGCCGTGGCTACGACGTACCCGATTGGTGGCGAAGCGGCACATTCCGTCTTGGTGACCAAGGCAATCTACTGATCGCGGACAATCACACGCGGGCCTTTGCGGTGATGTCTGACGGCGCACGTGTCGCTCACGCGAGAATGACTTGGGGCGACTATCTTGGGCCGGCGCCCCAGGATTTCCCCGACTTCGGATTCGGCTTCGAGAAGGCGCCGTCCCTTCTAGCGGCGAACTGAGGCCCACTTCGGCCGTCAGGCGCCGATGGGAATGTTGCTAAAATTGCCCCCTAGATTGCAGGCGCCCGCCGGCCACGAACTCCTTTGCATGCCTAGGTCATCCGTGAGGGTCAATCATTAAGATTTCATTCCTCATCCCGTCCAAGAATCGGCTCGCATTGCTGAGGCACGCCGTTTCGTCCGTACTAGCGCAATCGCACAAGGACTTCGAGATCATCATCTCGGACAACGCGTCTGAGGACGACTACCAAGGGTACATACAGACCCTTTCGGATTCCCGGGTTGTCTATTATCGGTATGCCAGTTCGGTGCCTGTAACGGCAAATTGGCGGAAAGCCTTGTCACTTGCCACCGGTGACTACGTCCTCATGCTGGGCGACGACGATGCTTTGGCGCCGCAATTCAGCGAAATAGTTTTACCTCACCTTTCTCCCAATGGACCGGATGTCGCCTATCTAGCTGCATACCACTACTGTTATCCGGGAGTGATACCCGGATCTCCGCATGGGTACTTTGCCGCTGTCAAATGCGAATTTCTACAGAACGACCCCGGCGTATTCAATCTCGCTCCGGAATACGCGCATGAACTAGCCGCCTCGGTACTGGATTTCCGACACCGCTATAACTTCAACGGGCAGCATTTCCTGCTCAGAAGACATTTCGCCGAAAGCTTTGCCGAGATTGGCGGTTTGTATCAGAGCCCCTATCCCGACTTTTTTGCGGCTATCGCGACGTTCTATCGAGCGCGTTCCATCCTCGTATTGCCGCAACGCGCGGTAATTATCGGCATATCTCCGAAATCCTTCGGCGCGTATTACTTTTCGCACCGCCAGAGCGAGGGATACAAATTCTTGGACAACGAGTATCTTGATCCGGGTATACGAGACTTCGCGGAGAAGGCGGCGTGGCCTGGAGACATGAACAACACAAATTGGCTAATTGCGGCTGAGATGGCGCGCCGCGCCTTGAGCCCAAGCACCCTTCCAAACGTAAATATTGATCGCTACCGCAGCCTCCAGATTGTTTCACTCTTGCGAGGAATCTATTGTCATCGCCATTCGCTGGACAAGGAAGTGGCCAACTTAAGAATGAAAATGTCCACTTTGGAGCTAGTCAGCTTTGACTTTCTTCGAATGGCCCTCGATGCAGTCGCGAGACGTGACAAGATGCTCCCTCTTCCAGTGATTGAACAGATGGAGCTCGAGCTCGGGCAATACCCGGCGGGTTCATACACCATGATGCAACTAGAGTCCCATGAGAGCATATCTGATGCCTTTGACTGGCTGACCCGCCATCGACAGGGCGCGTTTTCAGGAAGCGGAGTGAGTGAACCGGCCACGGCACCTACGACCGGTGGTGCAGCTTTCAACCGGATCTTGTCCACTCTGAGACTAGGCCCACGCGCGATCGCTCGGGGCGTCGCGCGACGGACATGGCGCGCCGCGCGCCGGGCCGCGAGACTTGTCCGCTCACTCTTTCGAGAATCGGCACGCGACCAGACCGCGCTGCCCGAGAAGGACCAGAGAAAGTTGCGGATCGTCGTAAAGCGAGGATCGGAGCAGTGTGTTCTGACTCCAGGGCTATTTGATGATTTCGAATTTCAGGAAGGCGATGAACTGAGTGTGATACCTACCACTCAAGCCTCTAAGCTAATCAAGACTCCGGACGCCAATATCCATATCCTTAGCGCCGACGGAAGAGGTATACGGGTACCCCAGAAGATGGAATTCACTTTGTTTAGGGGGTATCGGATGCCAGAGCATCTCGTTCGCTTGACAGGCGCAGGCTCGGAAACGTTTGAATCCTTGGGTAAGGGTCATCTCGCAAATTACCGAAAATACATGGGCATTGAACCGGGAATGAGCTTTCTCGAGATCGGCTCTGGAATGGGCCGCGACGCCTTTCAGCTTATAGACGCCCTTGGTCCCACCGGACGGTACATCGGAATCGACGTGCAGCGCGAGTCGATCGCGTGGTGCCAAAAAAACATCTCTCGAGACCACCCAAATTTTCACTTCTATCATTTCAATGCCAAGCATGAGTTGCACAATCCGCTCGGCTCAAAGACGACTCTCGACTATCCGCTACCGGCGCCCGATCATTCGATTGACCGAGTCGCACTGCAGTCAGTGCTGACTCATATTTTTGAAGACGAAGTCGTTCACTACTTGAGCGAAATAGCCCGTGTGCTGAAGCCGACGGGGCTCGCATATGTGACGTTCCTTCTCTATTCGGAGGAGATCGTCGCCGCGTCACGCAAGAATGATCTGACTCCGTATGGTCTTCGCTTTGAGCACAAGTATGGCGACGGCTGCTACATCAATAACCTACAGTATCCGACAGGGGGGGTTGCGTACACGGACGATGCGATGAAGCGCATGATTGAGCGCTCGGGATTGCGATTGACGCGTCCGTATCTCAAAGGTTGGTGGTCCGGCTACCATGCGGAACCTGATGACGATGGTCAAGATGTGGCAATCTTGGGCCCAGTCTCCGTCTCAACCAATGCATAGGAGAATGCTCTGATTGCTTCCCCGATGCTTCGGTGCTGAGCGCCATCCTGCAGAGAAAAGAGCTTGTGTGGGACCACAACCGGATTCGCATCCACAACTAGCCGACTTGGACGCGGAGTAGAGCTTGATGCGGGATATCGTAAAAAAAATCCTATTGCTATTTCCCTTCGTACGCGAACACGTAGACAAGGTGCGCTCACTTGTCGGTCTGAACGAGCGGCTGGTCAGCGAACTTGATGCATGCCACGGCGAACGCGCTTCCTTGAATGCGCGACTCGCCGCTCGCGACAAGGCGTTTGAGGCGCTAACCGCGGATTTCAGTACGCTGTTGAATGCTCCGGAGAGCGAACGGGCAGACTTCTCCCGCAGGCTTCGCTCAATGAGCGAGCGCATCAATCCGACGCAAGTTGGATTTTTCGCGCCAGACGCTCGCGACCCCGGGCTGACACGTGAGGAACAGTCAATTGTCGATCGATTTCATCAGATCTATTACGGGCTTGGACAGCGAGGCCACTACACGAATTTTGTTTCCTGGCTTGGGTATTCCACGCTCAAGTGTCCATTGGACCTTTGGATTTATCACGAACTGATCTGCAAGTTGCGGCCTGACGTTATCGTTGAAACCGGGACCGCGTCCGGTGGCAGCGCATTGTTTTTGGCCTCCATGTGCGACTTGGTCGGCCACGGCGAGGTAATTACGATCGACGTAGACGCGCGCCGAGGAGAGTTGCGTCCGATCCATCCTCGGTTGTCCTACGTTGTAGGATCGAGCACGGATCCCGCAGTAGTGAGCGACTTGCGCAAGAGATTGCGGGGTAGGGATTGCAAAATGATACTTCTCGACAGCGATCATACGAGGGATCACGTACTCGCGGAGCTTCAAATCCTCCAGGAGTTCGTTCCGGTCGGTGGCTACATGATTGTCGAGGATACGAACATTAATGGACATCCGGCGTATCCGGAGTTTGGCCCTGGCCCAATGGAAGCAGTGGAAGCGTTCCTACAGATGACAGACGCATTTCAAGTCGATGCGGCTTGTGAGCGCTTTCTACTGACTATGAATCCGAAGGGTTATCTCCGGCGCCGCAAATGAGTTGGTCGCCCGCCAGGGTTTCCGCGTCGAATTCGGCCGGTTGTCGAGATTGCAGATAGCGAATTGACTAGCGCATGAATCAGACTGCAAGCTCTTACTCTGCAGACAACCCTGAGGATCTAGGTCATCGCGAGGTGACTATCATTGAGGCCGGACGAGTAAATCGCGATTACTTCCGGGATCTTTGGCGATACCGGGAATTGTTTTATATCCTCATTTGGCGTGATCTTTCCGTTCGCTACAAGCAGATGGTGTTTGGACTCGGCTGGACCATCTTCCGGCCCCTGCTTACCGCTCTCGTATTTGCCTTGGTGTTCGGCAAATTGGTGAAGATCCCTTCGGGCGGCATGCCGCACGCACCCTATATTTATGCTGCCCTTGTTCCGTGGTTATTCTTCGCTACTACGCTTTCGGACGTAAGCGTTAGCCTACAGTCTCACGCAGGGCTAATTTCCAAAGTGTACTTTCCGCGATTGCTGGCTCCGCTGGTGGCTACGATTGTCGCGCTGATTGATATGCTGATTGCGCTAGCACTACTCGTACCGATGCTTTGGGTCTTTAATATCGAATTGAGTTGGCGATTAAGCGCCTTGGTTCCTCTCACGCTAATTACCGTTGTCTTGTCACTCGGCCTTGGGTTGTGTTTTGCGGCGATGAATCTCAAGTATCGCGACACGAGTCTGATTCTTCCATACGTCTTACAGTTTGGCCTTTATCTGTCCCCGATTGTCTTTTCCAGTGACCTTGTGCCCTTTCCCTGGCGGTTGCTGTATTCCCTGAATCCGATCGTGGGTGTGATCGAAGGTTACCGATGGGCAGCGTTTCCGAATCAGGAAGTTCATCCGTCCGCGATCGCGATATCGGCAATGATGTCGGTCTTGTTTATTTTGACGGGATTCCGGTACTTTCGCCGGATGGAGCGCAACCTGGCCGACGTAATTTGACGCTCCCGTGACAACAGTAATTTCTGTAACCAATTTGTCGAAGAAATACACGATTGCCCATGGCGGAACACCCGGCTATCACACTCTTCGGGACGAACTCTCCAACGGGATTAGGCGAGTATTGGGACGAGACACCCGCCCGAGACAAACGCTGGAGGAATTCTGGGCGCTACATCGCGTTGGGTTCGAAGTAAAGCACGGAGAGCGTCTAGGCATCATAGGACGCAACGGCGCCGGCAAGTCGACATTGCTAAAGATCCTCAGTAAGGTCGTCGAGCCGACCACTGGAAGGATTATGATTCGGGGCCGCCTCTCCAGTCTGCTAGAGGTGGGTACCGGGTTTCACCCGGAACTGACCGGGCGCGAGAATGTTTTCCTAAACGGTGCGATCCTCGGAATGAGCCGTACCGACATTTTGCGCAAGTTCAGCGAGATTGTAGATTTCTCAGGCGTCGAGCGGTTCATCGATACGCCAGTGAAGCATTATTCGTCTGGCATGTATATGCGGCTCGCCTTTGCCGTCGCCGCGCATCTTGACCCGGACATTCTGCTGATCGACGAAGTGCTAGCCGTCGGTGATCTAGCTTTCCAGCAGAAATGCCTCGGTAAGATTGAGTCGATATCTAGTGCTGGCAGGACGGTACTCTTTGTAAGCCACAGCCTAAGCTCGATCACCTCGCTCTGTACGAAAGCGATTTTGCTCGACGGGGGGAAAGTTGTTGCGTCCGGAGATGTTACTGAAGTGATCATGAAGTATTACCGAGAAGGTACGTCATCGCAGACGGCGTTCGACCTTACAAGATCAAACCGCTACATTGGCAGCGAGGACGCCCAGCTTCTCGGAGGTCGCGTCTGCACCCAAACCGGCGCGTTATCCCCAGAAGTTGAAATTTCTGCACCTGTGATTGTAGAAATGGATTTTGAAATTCATCGTGCGCAAGAGGGGCCGTTTTTCCCTAACTTCCACTTTAAAACGGCTGATGGAACAACCGCGTTTGTGTCGGTTGATTCGACACGTGTTGCACATTCCTTGGGAAGGTACAAGGCGCGCTGCGAGATTCCGGGTGGCTTGCTAAATGAGGGCACATACTTCGTGGGATTTGCATTGACGACCTTTTCAACAGGAGTATCAGTTCATTTTTATGAACAAGGGGCAGTGTCTTTCAACGTGAAGGATCCGATAGTCGGAACAAATTCTCGCGGTGGCTGGGCGGGTAGCATGCCGGGGGTTGTTAGACCAGTTCTTGCTTGGTCGACTGAAAGGTTGTCGTGAAAGTCGTAATACTTGCGGGCGGGCTAGGCACTCGGATCAGTGAAGAATCGCACCTGAGGCCCAAGCCGATGATCGAGATTGGCGGGAAGCCAATTCTCTGGCACATCATGAAGATCTATTCGACCTATGGTCTACGCGATTTCATTATCTGCGTCGGATACAAGGGGTACGTGCTCAAGGAATACTTCGCCAATTATTTCCTCCATCTCTCGGATGTCACATTCGATCTGTCGAACAACAAGATGGAGGTGCATCAGAATAGCGCTGAGCCCTGGCGCGTCACGCTGGTCGAAACGGGTGACGCGACCATGACGGGTGGTCGAATCAAGCGCGTCAGGGACTACCTTGGAAGCGACGACTTCTGTCTTACGTACGGTGATGGAGTCAGTAACGTCGACATCCAAGCGCTCATCAATTTTCATCGAAAATCTGGTCGCCTCGCGACGCTGACGGCGGTGCAGCCGCCGGGCCGCTTTGGATCACTGGTCATGGACGAGTCCAACGTTCTCGCGTTCGAAGAAAAGCCGAAGGGTGATGGCGGCTGGATCAACGGTGGGTTCTTTGTTCTTTCGGCAAAGGTCTTGGATTACATAGACGGAGACGACACAGTCTGGGAGCGCGGACCGATGGAAAGATTGGCCAAAGCCGGCCAACTGGGCGCCTACTTCCATCACGGCTTCTGGCAACCGATGGACACCCTACGCGACAAGACGCACCTTGAGGAGCTCTGGTCCCTCGGTAAAGCACCTTGGAAGATCTGGTGACCCGGCGCGAAAACTGGAAGGGCAGGCGGGTCTTCCTGACCGGCCATACCGGATTCAAAGGTAGTTGGCTCTCGCTCTGGCTTCAGCAGCTCGGGGCCGAGGTATGTGGGTACGCGCTCGAGCCCCCAACCAAGCCAAGCATATTTGAGATCGCTCGCATTGGAAGTGGCATGCGGTCGGTGATTGCGGATCTCCGAGATTTGGAAACGCTGACCTCGGCGATCTCGGAATTCCGGCCGGACGTGCTATTCCATCTTGCGGCGCAATCGTTGGTTAGGCCGTCGTACAGCGATCCGGTTAGCACCTACGCTATCAACGTCATGGGCACGGCACACGTTCTGGAAGCGATCCGTACCGCGGGTAAGGTCGCGGCGGCAGTGGTCGTGACCAGCGACAAGTGCTACGAAAACCACGAATGGGCGTGGGGATATCGCGAGTCCGACCCGATGGGAGGATACGACCCCTACAGCAACAGTAAAGGCTGCGCGGAGCTGGTCATTTCAGCGTATCGCCAATCGTTCTTTAATCCTTCGAAACGTGGGCATCATGGCCTCGCGCTGGCGTCAGCACGTGCCGGCAACGTGATCGGGGGCGGCGACTGGGCAACCGATAGGCTAGTTCCGGAC
>Ga0316628_100003180_pt1 | contig 12541 bp, 8 predicted proteins | sample OWC_Aug_M2_C1_D5_FD_207648 | JGI IMG/M metagenome (GOLD analysis project Ga0316628, IMG submission 207648) | Wetland soil microbial communities from Old Woman Creek delta, Ohio, United States - OWC_Aug_M2_C1_D5_C | ecosystem: Environmental > Terrestrial > Soil > Wetlands | place: USA: Ohio...
ATGTTCCAGGAGCGCTCGGGGGGAGAGATCCCCATCCCCCGCGAGGCCTCCCTCGACCTGCTGAAGAACGTGACCTTCGGCCCGCCGGCCGGCTTCTTCAAGCTCCACGGCTCCTGAGGGAAGGTCCATATGAACGACAGGACCCGCGCGGCGCACAAGGCCTTCAGCCTGGCCCTGGCCCTGATCTTCGCCAGCGTCGGCGCCATCTTCCTCATCCTGCCCCGGGAGACGCTGGCCTTCTTCAACGCCCTCTCCCGCCGCTTGGGCATGGCCGAAGGGCCTGCCGAGAGGTCCTTCTTCGGGGTCCTGGCCGTGGCCTATATGTACGTCGTGACGGCCCTGGCCTGGCTCATGTACAGAGCGCCGCGGGAAAAGATCTATCCCTTGCTGCTCGGACAGGCCAAGATGGTGAGCTCGCTCCTGTCCTTCCTGATGTTCGCGGTCCAGGCGCCCTGGCTCGTCTACCTTGTGAACGGGATCGTCGACGGCGCGATCGGCCTCGTTGTGCTCTTGATGTATTTTCGATTGCGGGCCGCGGCCCCGGGCGACAGGGGAGACCGTCCTTGAGGGACCGCCGGTGAACCCGCGTCTCTCGCTGGCCCGCCTCTACTTGCCGGCCTCGCTTCGCCGGCGCAAGCTCGCCGAGCTTCTCCGGCTGACGGCCCGGGCGTTCGACGCGGTCCCGCCTCCGTCCGAGGGCCTCTCCCTCGAGGACCTGCGGCGCCTCTACGCCGAGTTCTCTCGTCAGGCCGCCGAGCGGGCCTTGAGCCGTCCCGACACCCTGGCGGCGACAGAACAGAGCCTCTTCGACGGGGCCCTTGACCTGGGCCGCGAGATCGGGCGCGAGCTCCGTGTTTCGACGCCTCGCGAGGTCATGGCCGCGGCCAGGGTCCTTTACCGGGCCCTCGGGATCGATCTCGAAGGGCATCCGGAGGGGGACATCGTCGTTCGTCGATGCTCTTTCAGCGGGCTCTATTCTCCCGCCGTCTGCCGCGTGATGTCGTTCGTCGACGCAGGCGTCCTCGCCGGCCTCGCCGGTGGCGGACGGCTCGAATTCACCGCGCGTCTGACCGAAGGGGCCTTGTGCTGCCGGGCCCGTTTCTCGCTCCCGGAGGGGGATCGGTGAGGAAGGCCATCGTCGTCGGCAGCGGCGCCGGCGGGGCCGCTGCCGCCAAGGAGCTCCAGGGCCCATTCGACGTCACGATCCTCGAGGCCGGCCGGGAATTCCGTCGCTTCGCCATGAGCCTGGCCGTCCCCGAGAGGCTCAAGCGGCTCGGCCTGCTCTTCGACGAGCGTCACATCCGCCTTCTGTTTCCGGCGCTGAAGGTCCAAAGAAGCCGGCAGGGGATGGTCCTCGTCAGCGGCCTCGGGACGGGCGGGGCGACGACCGTGGCGACAGGCAACGCCCTGCGCTTGGATCACGGGCTGAAGGCCATCGGCATCGATCTCGAAGCGGAATTCGCGGAGCTCGGCCGCGAGGTCCCGGTCTCGACCGCCCACCGGGCCCGCTGGAACGAGACGACGGAGAAGTTGTTCTCGGTCTTCGAAGAGATGGGGCTCGGGCCGCAGCCCCTGCCGAAGATGAGGCGGCGCGAGACCTGCGGCAACTGCGGCCGCTGCCTGCTGGGCTGTCCGTCGGGCGCGAAATGGGACAGTCGGGAGTTCCTGCGGGCGGCCGTGGAGCGCGGGGCCCGCCTGGTCACCAACTGCCCCGTCCTCGAGGTCGTCGTCGAGAACGGCCGGGCGGCCGGCGTTCTGGCCCGCTCAGGCTTGGCCCGGAAGTTCTTTGCAGCGGACGTCGTCGTCCTGGCCGCCGGAGGTCTCGAGACCCCCGTCATCCTGGACCGCTCCGGGGTCCCCTGCGAGCCGGGGCTCTTCGTCGATCCGGTGCTGTGCGTGGCCGGTCCCTGGCGAAACGCGGCCCAGGACCGCGAGATCCCCATGCCCTTCGTCGCGGAGAGGGGGCCCTGCATCTTTGCGCCCTATTTCGATCTTTTGAGCTATTTCTTCAATGACGGCTGGCCGCCCGGGCCCGGGAACATCCTGAGCCTGATGATCAAGCTGGCCGACGAGCGCTCGGGAACGGTCACCGCCAAGCCCGTCGACAAAGGCCTCACGAGCGAGGATACGAGCGCCTTGGCGTCGGCCGTCGCCCTCTGCGCGGCCATCCTCGGCCGGATGGGGATCCCGAAGGGCGACCTGTTCTTCGGGACGCTCAACGCCGGGCACCCGGGCGGATCGCTGCCCTTGAGGCGCGAGGACGCGGCGACCCTCCATCCCGCGAGGCTTCCGGAGAACCTCTTTCTCGCCGACGCCACCCTTCTTCCGGAGGCCCTGGGAAAGCCTCCCATCCTGACCATCATGGCCCTGGCCAAGAAGGTGGCCAAGATCATCCGCAGGGACTTCGCTTGACAAGCGCGGGCGCGAGTCCTATTGTGTCCGCATGTGTTTCGCGGAGGACGTCGTCATGACGAGGCCGGCCGTCCGGCCTAGGCCTCTCGCGTTCTCCCGCGGCTCCTATTTCTATTACGGGCGCTGAGCCCGTACACAAGCATTCCCCCAGTCCTTCTTTTTCACAAGGGAAGAATCCGCTGGTGAAAGGAGCCGTCATGGACGAACTTCGATTATGCGGCCGCCAAGCCCGGCCCAGGACCGCGGTCCCCGTCGGGCCGCTTAGCTTCGGCGAGTCCTTCGTCGTCATCGCCGGTCCGTGCAGCGTCGAGAGCGAGGCCCAGCTCATGGCCGCGGCGCGCGCCGTCAAGGAGGCGGGCGCCCACGCCCTGCGGGGCGGGGCCTTCAAGCCCCGGACGTCGCCCTATTCGTTCCAGGGCCTCGGCTTGGCCGCCCTGAAGATCCTGGACAAGGCGCGCCGCGAAACGGGTCTTCCGATCGTGACCGAGGTCCTCGACCCGCGCGACGTCCCCTGGGTCTCCGAATTCGCCGACATGATCCAGATCGGGGCCCGCAACAGCCAGAACTTCTCCCTTCTCAGGGAAGCCGGCCGGGGCCCGCGGCCCGTGCTTCTCAAGCGGGGGATGTTCTCGACCCTCAACGAATGGCTCAGCAGCGCCGAATACATCCTCAGCGCGGGCAATCCCAACGTCGTGCTGTGCGAGCGCGGCATCCGGACCTTCGAGGCCTACACCCGCAACACGCTCGACCTGAGCGCCGTGCCGGCCGTCCGGGAGCTGTCCCACCTCCCGGTCATCGTCGATCCGTCCCATGGCACCGGCCGGGCCAGCCTCATCGAATCGATGTCGCTCGCCGCCACCGCCGCCGGGGCCGACGGGCTCATGATCGAAACCCATCCGCACCCCGAGCAGGCCCTGAGCGACGGCGACCAGTCCCTGTCCCCGGCCGGGTTCGGGGTCTTGATGCGGAAGATCAGGGTCCTGCGCGGCTGTTGGGAAGGGCTGGCCTGACGATGAGCCTCGACGGCCTCCGCAAAAGGATCGACGCCGTCGACCGCCGGATCCTGCGGCTGCTCGACCTCCGGTTCCGCTACGCCCTCGGGACCGGCCGGTTCAAGAGGGAGGCCCAGGACGCGGGCCGCGAAGGGGAGATCCTCCGATCGGTCAGCGGGCAGGCGGCCGGACGGCTGGCCGGGCCCGATTTCGCTGTTCGCATCTACCGGGAGATCCTGGCCGAGTCCAGGAAGCTCCAACGCTTGCACGCCGGTGAAGGGAGAATACGCGATGAAGATCGCCGTTCTCGGCGCGGGAAGGATGGGGGCCTGGCTGGCCCGGGAGTTGGCCCCCGACAACGCCGTCGCCGTCTATGATCTCGATCCGGCCAAAGCCCCCAGGGACGAACGCGTCGTCTGGATGCCGTCGATCCCCGGGCTGGCGGAATTCCGGCCGCAGATGCTCCTCAACGCCGTCAGCCTGCCGCAGACCCGGACGGCCTTCGAAGCCGTCCTGCCCTGGCTCGACCCGGAGTGCCTCCTCGCGGACGTGGCCTCGATCAAGGGCGACCTTCCCGCCTTCTACGCGGACTGCGGCCATCGTTTCGTTTCCGTTCACCCGATGTTCGGCCCGACGTTCGCCGACCTCGGCAGCCTGAAAGAGGAGAACGCGGTCATCATCGACGGATCGGACCCGTCCGGGGCCGGCTTCTTTCAGTCCTTCTTCACCCGGCTCGGCTTGCGCTTGTTCACGTTCTCCTTCGACGAGCATGACCGGATGATGGCCTATTCGCTCTCCGTCCCCTTCGTGGCCTCCCTCGTCTTCGCGGCCGGGCTGGACGCGACCGCGGTGCCGGGCACGACGTTCGCCAGCCATCTCAAGATCGCCCGCGGCCTCCTCGACGAGGACGACCACCTCCTGACCGAGATCCTTTTCAATCCCTTCACCCAGCCCCAGCTCGAGAAGGTCACGGGCTGCCTGGAGTATTTCAAGCACGTGATCGCGGGCCGGGATTTCGAGGAGGCGGCCAAGCTCTTCGAGCGCCTGCGCCGGAACGTCGGCTCAGGGCCGGACCGGCCCGGGATAGCCGCGGCCCGCCCGCTTGACGCGCCCAGCTCAGGGGACTAGCATGGGATGGAGTGTGTCCCGTGGCTTCGAACATCGACGTCCTCCTCAGACAGCAGCTCATCGAGCGCCGGCAGCGCCTCGAGCGGGCCGCGTCCGACGCGGCGATGAGCCTTCAGGTCGAGCGTCTCATCAACGAGGTCGACGCCGCCCTCGCCCGCATGGACGACGGCACCTACGGTCTCTGCGAGGTCTGCCATGAGCCCATCGAGACCGACCGGTTGATCACCGACCCCCTGTCCCGGTTCTGCCTCGATCACTTGAGCGCTCCCCAGCGCCAGGCCCTCGAGACCGATCTGGGGCTGGCGGCCCGGATCCAGAAGGGATTGCTGCCCGATTCCCATCTTCATCATCGAGGCTGGGAAGCCGTCTATCACTACCAGCCCGCCAGCATCGTCAGCGGCGACTTCTGCGACCTGATCCCGTCCTCGAACGGCGATCTTTACTTCGTCCTCGGCGACGTGACCGGCAAGGGCGTGGCCGCGTCGATGCTGATGGCCCACCTGCAGGCCATGTTCAGGAGCCTCATCCCCTTGGGCATGGCCCTGACCGAGCTCGTCGAGCACGCCAGCCGGATCTTCTGCCAGAGCACCCTGCCGACCCATTACGCGACCCTGGTCTGCGGCCGGGCCGCCGCCTCGGGGGAGCTCGAGGTCTGCAACGCCGGGCACCTGCCGCCCCTGCTGATCTCGGAGAGGAGGGTGGACGAGATCGCGCCCACGGGCCTGCCCCTGGGCGCCTTCTGCGATGAGCAGTTCTCGACCCGCCGCGTCCGCGTCGAGCCGGGTCAGGCGATCCTCCTCTTCACGGACGGGCTGACGGAGGCCCGCGACCCTTCCGGCGGGATGTACGGATCGGACAGGATCCGCGATCTCGCTTTCGCCCGCCGGGGGATCGGGCCCCGGGAGCTGATCAGTCACTGCCTGAAGGACCTTTCGGACTTCCGCCGCGAAGCCCCCATGGGGGACGACCTCACGATCATGGCCCTTCACCGGGAGCCCGGTCCGTCCGCCCGCTCCCACTAGCGCGCCGTTCCCTGCCCGTCCTGCTTGAAAACACCCGCCGCGGCTCCGGCCGCCAATCCGCCCTCCGGGCGGATGTGACAGCCTCTCCGTCTTGGATTATCATATTTCCGCTGGGAGCCGAGTCGCCTGGCAAGGGGGCCGACGATGGACGAGCCGCTATCACGGGATCTTCTCGAGACCATGGACGCCTGGTGGCGGGCCGCCAACTACCTCTCCGTGGGCCAGATCTACCTGCTCGCGAACCCGCTCCTTAAGGAGCCGCTCAAGCTCGAGCACATCAAGCCGCGTCTCCTGGGACATTGGGGCACGACGCCGGGCCTCAATTTCATCTATGTCCACATGAACCGCGTCGTCAATGCCTTCGACCTCGACGCCATCTTCGTCACCGGGCCCGGCCACGGCGGCCCCGGGCTCGTGGCCAACACCTACCTCGAAGGCACTTACAGCGAGATCTACCCCTCGATCGGCCATGACGAAGAGGGCCTGCGGCGCCTCTTCAAGCAATTCTCGTTCCCGGGCGGCATCCCGAGTCACGTCGCTCCCGAAACGCCGGGCTCGATCCACGAGGGCGGCGAGCTCGGCTACTCACTGGCCCACGCCTTCGGGGCCGCCTTCGACAATCCCGGGCTGCTCGTCTGCTGCGTCGTCGGCGACGGGGAGGCCGAGACGGGGCCCCTGGCGACGGGCTGGCATTCGAACAAGTTCCTCAACCCGGTGACGGACGGGGCCGTCCTGCCCATCCTCCATCTCAACGGCTACAAGATCGCCAACCCGACGGTCCTGGCCCGCATCCCGAGGCCGGAGCTCGATAGCCTCCTCCGCGGCTATGGCTGGGCGCCCCGCTACGTCGAAGGCGACGATCCGGCCGCGATGCATCGACTCATGGCCTCGACTCTCGACGAGGTCACGGCCGAGATCCGGCGCATCCAGTCCGAGGCCCGGTCCGGCCGCGCGACGGCCCGCCCGGCCTGGCCGATGATCGTCCTCCGCACGCCGAAGGGCTGGACCGGGCCGAAAGAGATCGACGGCAAGCCCGTCGAGGATACCTGGCGAGCCCACCAGGTGCCCATCGACGAGATGGCAGCCAAGCCGGCCCACGTCGCCGCCCTCGAGCGCTGGATGAGGAGCTACCGGCCCGAGGAGCTCTTCGACAGGGCCGGCCGCCTCAGGCCCGAGATCGCGGCCCTGGCCCCGAAGGGGGAGAGGCGCATGAGCGCCAATCCCCACGCCAACGGGGGGCTCCTGCTGCGCGACCTCAAGATGCCCGACTTCGAGACCTACGCCGTGGCCGTCCCGAGGCCCGGGACGTTCCGGGCCGAGGCCACTCGGACCTTGGGCGGCTTCCTTCGGGACGTCATGAAGCTCAACCTGGAGAGCCGCAACTTCCGCCTGTTCGGTCCCGACGAGACGGCCTCCAACCGTCTCGAGGCCGTCTACGAGGTCACCGGCAAGACCTGGATGGAGGCGCTGAGGCCGACGGACGAGCATCTCTCGCCCGACGGCCGGGTGATGGAAGTCCTGAGCGAGCACCAGTGCCAGGGCTGGCTCGAGGGCTACCTCCTGACGGGCCGGCATGGCTTTTTCTCCTGCTACGAGGCCTTCGTCCATATCGTCGACTCGATGTTCAACCAGCACGCCAAGTGGCTGAAGGTGACGAGGCAGATCCCGTGGCGCCGGCCGCTCGCCTCGCTCAACTACCTCCTGACCTCCCACGTCTGGCGCCAGGACCATAACGGCTTCACCCACCAGGATCCGGGCTTCCTCGATCTCGTCGTCAATAAGAAGGCGGACGTCATCCGCGTCTACCTGCCTCCCGACGCCAACACGCTCCTCTCGGTCGCCGACCACTGCCTCCGCAGCCGTCATTACGTCAACGTCATCGTCGCCGGCAAGCAGCCCGAGCTGCAGTGGCTGGACATGGACGCGGCGGTCAAGCACTGCACGGCCGGGATCGGCATCTGGGAGTGGGCCTCGAACGACGCCGGGGGCCCGGACGTGGTCATGGCCTGCGCCGGGGACGTGCCGACCCTGGAGACGCTGGCCGCCGTGGACCTCCTGCGCCGACACCTGCCGCGGCTCAAAGTGCGGGTCGTCAACGTCGTCGACCTGATGACCCTCCAGCCCCGGTCCGAGCATCCCCACGGCCTGGCCGAGAAGGACTTCGACCAGCTCTTCACCACCGACAAGCCGATCATCTTCGCCTTCCATGGCTACCCCTGGCTCATCCACCGCCTGACCTACCGGCATACGAACCACCGGAACCTCCATGTCCGCGGCTACAAGGAAGAGGGCTCGACGACGACGCCGTTCGACATGACGGTCCGCAACGATCTCGACCGCTTCCACCTCTTCACCGACGTCATCGACCGGGTCCCCGGGCTGGCCCCGGAGGCGGCCCACCTCAAGCAGATGGTCCGCGATAAGCTCGTCGAGCACAACGAGTACATCCGCGAGCACGGCCAGGACCTGCCCGAGGTCCGCGATTGGGAGTGGCCGTACTAGCGTTCGGGCCGGACCCGGCCGGGCCGCGCGCCTAAGCCGTCCCGCGCCGCAAGACTCAATCCCCCACCGAGGGACGCGGAGATCACTATAGGAGGGCGATATCGCCTGGCGCCACGAAGCTCCCGTTCCGTTCCTTGGCACGATTCTTGCCGTTGGCGCGGGTGGGTTGACAACTCAGTGATCTGAGCGGGGAAGGGGAAGTTCAGACCCGCCCCGAGCGAAGCGGGGTCCTTTGCGGCGAACGAGGGGACCTCTCTATTCTGCGGCAAAGGAGGCCATGAAGGGGAGCATTCATGAGGGGGAGGGGTTTTGGGAAGGAAGCCAAGGAAACGATCTGAAAGGAAAGACTGATGATTAAGAAGAAGATCCTGGTGCTGGCCGGGGCCCTGACCCTGATGGCCGCGATCCCATGGGGCGTCGATCGGGCCAACGCGCAGTCCGGGAAGAAGAACCCGCCCCAGCTGCGGAGCACGACCAGTGCCCAGAGGAAGGCCGCGGCCATCCGGCGGGCGGCCGCCCAGGCGGGCGCCACTCTGATGGCGGCCGCGGTGCCCGGCGGCATGCCGGACTATTTCGGCACGACGCCGAACTGGGCCTTTACCGCGCTCCCGGCGAACGATCCGAACGCTACGACCCTCAACGTCTCGGTGAGCGGAGGCGGCGGGACGGGCGCGGCAGGCCTGGCCGCCGTATTCAACGGCGCCGTCATAGGCATCGCCGTGTCGACCGCCGGGACCGGCTATTTCGCGACGCCCACCGTGACCATCGATCCGCCGACAGGCACTCCGCCCATGACGGCCCTGGCCAAGGCGGTCGTCGATCCGACGAACGGCGTCATCACCGCGGTCGTCGTCACCAATCCGGGCTCGGGCTATCTGGCGGTCCCGAACGTCACCATCGTCGGGCCGGGCAACACGGGCAGCGGCGCCACCGCCATCGCCATCCTCGATCTCGTATCGGGGACCATCCCGGCCGTGGCCGTGACCAACGGCGGTTCGGGCTACCAGGGCCCAACCGTCCTCATCGATCCCGGCTTGAGCGGCGGCTCCGGCGCCACGGCCACAGCCACGGTGGACCCGGTGACGACGGGTATCACCGGCTTCACCGTCACCAACCCGGGCTCCGGCTACTGGCTGCTGCGCAACTCGAACGGGACCCTGACGGGGGCCATCCGAAAGTTCTATGACAGCCTGCCCGGCCTGGGCGCGGCCAACGCGAACACCAACGGCCTCTACATTCCCATGGCCACGCCGGCCGTCCAGACGACCTATCCGAACGACGATTATTACCAGATCAATCTCGTCCAATATACGCATCAATTCAGCCGCGACCTGCCGGCGACCACGGTTCGGGGCTATGCGGATGCCAACGCCACCGGGGGGGACGCCGGAGGGCACTACATGGGCCCCGTCATCCTCGCTCCGAGGAACAAGGCCGTCCGCCTCCTGTTCCAGAACCTCCTGACGCCGGGCGGTCCTCATTTCCTGCCCGTCGACACGACCGTCATGGGCGCCGGGATGGACCCGAACGGCGCCATGTACTCGCCGAACCGGGCGACCCTCCACCTCCACGGCGGAGACACGCCCTGGATCAGCGACGGCACGCCCCATCAATGGACCGTGCCCGTCGGCGAGACGACCGGCACGCTGAAGGGCGTCAGCGCCCGGGACGTGCCCGACATGCCGGCCACGGGGCAGGGCCAGCTGACCTTCTTCTGGCCCAACCAGGTGAGCAACCGCTTCATGTTCTACCATGACCACGCCTACGGTATCACCCGGCTGAATGTCTATGCCGGCGAGGCGGCCGGCTACCTGATCTGGGACCCCGTCGAGGACGGCCTGATCACCCAGGGCGTCATCCCGGACAACGGCGGCGGCGTCTATCGGTACGGCATCCCGCTCGTCATTCAGGACAAGTCCTTCGTCGACGCGAACAAGATCGTGAGCCAAGACCCGACGTGGAACTGGGGTTCGACGCCCGGGACGCCGGTCACGGGGGACCTCTGGTTCCCCCACGTCTATATGCCGAACCAGAATCCCTCCGACCCTATGGGGGCCAACGCCAACGGGCGGTGGGACTACGGCCCCTGGTTCTGGCCTCCCTACGCCGGCATCATCAACGGAGAAGTGCCGAATCCGTTGGCCGGAACCGGCACCGAGAATCCCACCAACCCCGGCACGCCGAATCCGTCCATCGTTCCCGAGGGTTTCATGGATTCGACCATGGTCAACGGCCAGCTCTATCCTTATCTCGAGGTCGGGCAGAAGGCCTACCGGTTCCGGATCCTGAACGCCTGCAATGACCGCATGCTCAACCTGCAGATCTACTTCGCCAAGTCCAACGGCACGATGTGGGACCCCGGCACGGGCGCCCTGCTCGATCCGAATGCCGGCGAGGTCCCGATGGTCCCCGCCATCCCCGGGACCGGTCTCCCGCAGACCTGGCCGACCGACGGCCGCGACGGCGGCGTTCCCGCGCCGAGCGCCGTGGGCCCGAGCTTCATCCAGATCGGCAGCGAAGGCGGCTTCCTGGCCGCCCCGGCCGTCCTGCCGAACACGCCGGTCGGCTATGAGTACAACCGGAGGAACATCGTCGTCCTGAACGTCGCCAACAAGACCCTCTTCCTGGGTCCGGCGGAGCGGGCCGACGTCATCGTCGATTTCTCCGGCATCCCCGACGGGACCAAGCTCATCCTTTACAACGACGCGCCGGCGCCCGTCCCGGCCTTCGATCCTCGAAACGACTATTACACGGGCTGCCCGGACCAGACCTCGTCGGGCGGCGCGCCGCCGACCCAGCCCGGCTATGGGCCTAACACCCGGACCATCTTGCAGTTCCGCGTCAATGCCAACCTCGGCTCGGCCGGAGCCTACAACCTGGCCGCTCTGCAGACGGCGCTTCCGGCAGCCTTCGCCCAGACACAAAACGTGCCGATCGTGCCCCAGGCCGAATATAACGCCGCGTTCGGGGCCAATTTCCCGACCAACAACCACCTGAACCTCCAGAATGACGCCCTGACCTTCACCCCGGCGGGCCAGAACGCCCCGGTGACCCTGACCCTCCAGAACAAAGCCATCCAGGAGCTCTTCGAGGTCAATTACGGCCGGATGAACGCCACGCTCGGAGTCGAGCTGCCCTTCACCAACCAGAGCATCCAGACGACCATCCCCTATGGGTATCTCGATCCTGCGACTGAGCTGGTCATGGCCTCCGACCCGGCCGCGCCCATCGGCAGCCTGGCGGACGGCACCCAGATCTTCAAGATCACCCACAACGGCGTCGACACTCACCTCGTCCACGTCCACCTCTTCAACGCCCAGCTGATCAACCGCGTCGGGTGGGACGGCATGATCCGGCCCCCGGATGCCAACGAGATCGGCTGGAAGGAATCCATCCGCATGCATCCTCTCGAGATCGCCTACATCGCCCTGAGGCCGGTCGTCCCCGCGCTTCCGTTCAAGCTCCCGAACAGCATCCGGTTGATGGACCCCACCATGATCGCCGGCTCGACCGGACCGTACCCCGGCGCCTACACCGGCTTCGATCCCAACAACAACCCCGTCACCATCACCAATCAGATGATCAACTTCGGCTGGGAATACGTCTGGCACTGCCACCTGCTCGGCCACGAAGAGAACGACTTCATGCGCCCCTTCATGATCGGCAATCCGCCGGAAACGCCGACCGCCCTGAAGGCGGTCTTGAGCGGGAACAAGCTCACCCTGACCTGGACCGACAACTCCATCACCGCGACGAACTTCACCCTCAGCCGGGCCAGCGACCCGCTCTTCACCCAGAACCTGGTGACTTTCGACGTGGCCAAGGTCGCGGGTCCGACCCAAACCTACGTCGACACCACGTACGCCAAGAAGGGCGTGCCCTACTATTACATGGTCCGGGGCTACTTCGTCATGGGCGGCGTCGAGCCCGGCTTCCCATCGATGAACGTCGCCTCGGAGGCCTCCAAAACGGTCGGACCGCCGTCTGGGACGGCGACCCTGGTGTCCGTCACCCAGGCGGGGCCGAAGAACGCCCCCATCGTCGTGACGTGGACCTACTCGCCGTCTGGCGATCAGACGGGCTTCACCATACAGAGGGCCCTGGACAGCGGCTTCGCGACCGGCGTGACCAACTTCCAGGCCGGCGCGAACGCGACGTCCTTCTCCGACACCAACCACAAGACCGGCGTCACCTATTACTACCGCGTCCAAGCCACCAACGCCCTCGGCGCGGGCGCATGGTCCGGTTTCCTGTCCATACTCGCGCACTAACGGATCCAGCTCGTTCTCGGGGGGGAGGAAGAGATTCCTCCCCCCTTTTTATGCCTTGGGGCGCGGCGGGCAGGGTCCGGGGACCTTTAGAAATAAACCCTGAAGGAGGCGTAGACCACCTTCGGATAGGAGCCGAACTCGGAATGAAGGAGGTTCGGCTGGACGGACGGCCCGGGCGGGAGACCGACGAGCTCCGGTCTCCGCCCGACCCCGA
>Ga0316628_100003181_pt1 | contig 12541 bp, 11 predicted proteins | sample OWC_Aug_M2_C1_D5_FD_207648 | JGI IMG/M metagenome (GOLD analysis project Ga0316628, IMG submission 207648) | Wetland soil microbial communities from Old Woman Creek delta, Ohio, United States - OWC_Aug_M2_C1_D5_C | ecosystem: Environmental > Terrestrial > Soil > Wetlands | place: USA: Ohio...
TCTCCAATGGCCGTGTGACCTTGGGTATCGGCTTCGGCAGCCGGGAGAACGACTTCACAGCGGTAGAGGTCCCGTTTGAAGGCCGGGGCAGCAGGGCCGTGGAAGCCGTGCAATTAATGAAGCGCCTTTGGACTGAAAATAACGTGACGCACTCTGGACGCTTCTTCAACGTCCAGAATCTCACCATCGGCCCGCGACCGCTTCAAAAATCTATTCCGATCTGGACCGGCGGTAGCGCCGAAGTTGCGCTTAAACGCGCCGGAACATGGGCCGATGGCTTCATCTGCGGCAGCTCGGCGATCCTCGACTTTTCGTCCGTTTGGAAGAAGGTCGCTCGCTACGCGACAGCGGCAGGCAGGAATCCGAACGGAATCGAGAAAGCCTGCCTCGCTTTCATGGCAATTAATGACGACAAGGCCAAAGCAGTGGAAGCGGTCGAAGGCTACACCATGCGCTACTACGGCCGCATTAGAACCGCCGTTGAACCGGTCTCCATCGTCGGCAGCCCCGATCAATGCGTCGAGAAAATTCATTACTTTCTCAGCAAAGGCCTCGACACTTTAATCATTGGTGTCGCCGATCCGGATCCTCGGCAGTTAGATTTGTTTGGCGAGAAGGTGTTGCCGAGACTAAAGCCCTAATCGAGTCGTTGGCGCCTGCATAGCTTGGAGAGTACGCCCCAATATTGATCGATACTACCTGATTGAACGCCCTCTCTTGAACTTGGGCCAGGGCTCGATTCACAACCAGCCATTCCGAGAAGCTGATCGCTCCTGTTAGCTGTTATTGGCAAACGGAAGCCACGTTCATCTTACTTCGAACTCTTCAAAAACGGCGACCAATTCCACTCGAAGTTCGGATCATCGTAAGCTGCCGCCGGCATCAGGGAGGTTAGGCCACGTTTCGCCAGTTCGCTTTCGAACTTCTCTCTTACCCATTTGTCTTCGTTGACATACTCGATCTGATCTTTGGCGCGATCTTCCACTTTTTCCGCGTGGCCGTGAAACTGCATTGGCGGATGCAGCGCCAGATAACGCGCGGGATCCCCGCCGGCATTAAAATGTTGATGAAACCACTTATTGGGCGGCACGAAACAGCTCGCCTCATGCCACGGCACAACGACCTTTTCCTTTCCTTCCTCCCACATGATCGAATATCCCTCTCCAACCGGAATGACGATCACACGCCCGGGGCCATGGCGATGCGCCTTTTTGTACAAACGCGCGTCGAAGACTGACATGTGGCAGGACATCTCAGAGTCAGGAAACTGAATGTAGACGCTGCGCCCACCCGCACCCCGTCGGACGTTTGCATCGAGCTTATCCCACGCGCGCATATCGGGAAAAAAGTTCCCGTACCAGTAGGCGCGGCGACCCCACGAGCTATCCAAAGCACTTTGCTCGACCATCTTCGCTTCGGAATAGAAATCCATCTCGTTTTGAATATCCCGGCCCTCGTAGCTATTGCCGAAAATAAAATTAACGTCCCGCACGCCTGACAACGTCAAAGGCATATAACTATAATGTAGCAGCCGCACGGTTTTATCACCCTGCATATTGCTAAACTGGTGCGTGTAATTGTGCGGCAATAGAAACATGCTGTGCTTCTGCCACTCAAAACTCCTTTTCGGTCTCTTTTCTCCGGCCCAAATGGTTGTGAGCCCCCGTCCTTCAACCACATAAACGATTTCATCCAGCGCGAATTTCAGCGGCGGCAAGGTTTTGCCTGGGGGGATTTCGCTGACACGGGCAGAGGTCACGCCTTCTTGCCCCACGAGCTGAATAAATGCTGAACTGCACTGGCGCGCCTCCCACCAGCCCAACGGCAGCGTCCTCAAGTCCTCGATGTAATAACCTCGATGGATGGGAATTCCCTGGGCTTCCATCCATTCATCATAAGTATAGAACTTACTCCACATCTTGCGTTCAGCTTTCATTGCCTTCGACATTACAGCCGTCCCTCCATTTTCTAGTGCGAACCCGCGCGTCGTACAGGCAACAACTAGTCGCTGTGCGTTGTCGGAAACATCAGTGATTTTACCGTCACCGGGATAACTTCCGTGATTCCCAAGCATTCCCCAATGTCTATATAATCCAAATCACCTACTTCGATTCCGTCCACGGCGATGATTTCGCGATTGACCTTGAGTTCATCCCTGAGAATTGCGCCCAGAGACTTGGCGATATCCAGATCAAGAGTCAGATAGAGCGGGCAGTTGGCATCATCCGCGTCCTTTAAAATAGCCGCAACACCTTCGGCGATTCGCCGCACTGATTGATAGTCCGGCTGTCCGTCCACCGTGAGGGACAAGGCGAGGCCCGCAGTAAAGCGCCGCAGGTCGAATTTGCCCAGCGCCTGCTTAAGCGCCGCATCGACCGGCACATCTTTGCGTACCGCAGCTTGAATCACTTTAAGCCCGTGAACCGGCAAAGCGTGGAGGTTTGAGACGTAACTTGTGTTGCCGCTTGCCTGAATCGTGTATTCGCCGGCGCCGATAACCGTTGCCCGAATCCCTTCAATGGGTTCACGCAAGACATCTTTCGGCAGCGTTTTTAGATACTCGCGCATGTTTTTGCCGAGTTCGGGCCCGATATCACCGTAGGAATTGGGATCACGATCATAAACGTGCTCGGAAACACCGCCGGAAAAAACAATATGCTGAATCTGTTTGAAGCCACGATAATTTACGAAGGGCGGCGTCACCATTAATTGTTTGCCCATCGGCGAAGCGGGTCCGCTCTCGATGACCTCGAATAGAATCTTTGCCATGTAGGCGCCGAAATCTTCTTTCTGCTTTTCCGTAATGGTCTCGCCGAGCTCGACGGTATAGCCGATCTCCTTCATCATCGTATGACCAGCATCTTCAATGCGGGTGATTGTATCTTTGTCGTCGAATGCGATGAGCCGGGCACCGATGTTGATCGAGGCGGTCTGCGTCACCACACCGTCTTCGACCAAGGAGAACTTGGTCGTGCCGCCGCCCATATCGACATTAAGGACAGTCTTGTGTTCAGCTTTCGACAGATCCACCGCGCCGCATCCATAAGCGGCAAGCAGGGCCTCATGATTGTGGCCGGCTGCGGCGCAGATAAACTTGCCGGAATATTTGGCGAAGAACTCGACGATGGGCTGAGCATTTTCCTTTTTCAGTGCCTCGCCGGTAATGATCACGGCGCCAGTGTCGACATCGTCCGGCGTCAAGCCCGCTTCTTTATAAGCGTTATGAATGAATTCATTCACTTTATCCGTATCGATTTTAGTCGCGGTCAAATAGGGCGTGAGCATGATCGCCGAGCGATAGAGCACCTCGCGGTTCGTGACCTTGAATTTGCCCGACAGAGACGCGCCTTCGCGTCGCAATGTGATGTGCGAAAAAATCAGATGGGAGGTCGAAGAGCCGATATCGATGCCCACGCTCTTAAGCGAGAACATCTCGAGACCTTCGATATCTGTGACAATCTCACCTTCCTTTATCTCAAAATTTTCCGGATGGTCGTGATCATATATATCGTCGTGCATTTGGTTTGCCTCAGGTTTGTGACTTTTTGTCTCCCGCATAAAAAGGAAATCCCCGCGCACGGCGGGGATTCCTTTACATGACTTCTATGGATCTCTGGTTTGCCCGTCTATTGCTTTCCCATCGCTTTGGACCATTCGTAGTCCGGATTGCTGTAACATTCCGGCGGCATCTCGCTCTTGATTCCGCGCTTCGCCAACTCTTCCGCAAACTTTTGCCGGATGTAAGGGTCCTCATTCGGGTATTCGATTTGATCCTTGGCCCGATCTTCAATCTTCTCGGCATGGCCGTGGAACTGCATAGGAGGATGGAGTGCGAGATAGCGCGCCATGTCACCCCCAGCATTGAAGTGCTGGTGAAACCACTTGTTGGGCGGTGTCACCATGCTGCATTCATGCCACGGGCAGACGATCTTTTCCTTACCCTCTTCCCACATGATCGAATAACCTTCGCCCGCCGGTATGATGATGGCTCGGCCCGGACCGTGTCGGTGCGCTTTCTTATAGGTTTTGGGGGCAAAAACAGACATATGGGCGGTCAATTCCGAATTCGGAAACTGAATAAAAACGCTCTTGCCGCCGGCACCGCGCCTATCATTGGAGTCCAGCTTGTTCCAGGCTCGCATGTCGGGAAAGAAATTGCCGTACCAGAAACCGCGCAGACCTAAACCTTCATCGGCATTTGCCGCCTGGATCAATTTGGCCTCCGAATAGAAATCACCATCGGTCGCCCCATTTTTGGGCTCATAGGGATTGTTGAAGTACATATCCGGTTCGGGTAGCGCCGACATGGCCATCGGCATGTAGCTATAATGGAAAAGCCTTACCGGTTTGTCGCCTTGCATATTGCTGAACACGTGATAGTGGTTGCGTGGAACTAAAAAAAGCGAATGTTCTTGCCACTCGAAGCTCTTCTTTCCTTTACCCTCGCCAGACCATACCGTGGTGAGGCCGCGCCCTTTAAGCACATAAACCAGCTCATCCAGAGCAAACTTTACCGGCGGGAGGTTCTTGCCTGGGGGAATTTCTGAAACTCTCGCGGCCGTAACTCCTTCCTGCCCTAACAGCTGGATGAATGCGGCCCTGCACCCACGCTCTTCCCACCATTCCAAATCAATGGTGCGCAGGTCCTCGATATAGTAACCGGTGTGGATCGGAATTCCTTTCGATTTCATCCATCGATCGTATGTGAATTCCTTGCTCCACATCGTTATGACGGGCTCTTGTTTTGCCGTTTCGGCCATAATAAATCCTCCTACCTTCTATCGTCTTGCTTCTTTGCCGGCAACTTGCAGCCGAGCTTGGGCGCGTCGCAAGGCGCTTTCATTAGTGCTAAATTCCTTCTCCTCAAAATTCAGTGCAGTCAGGCGCTTTTCGGCGCGCTCCTTGGCGCGCTGCGCCCGTCCGGTGTCGATTTCGGCGGCAAATTCCGCTGCGGGCGATAAGATTGTCATAACATTCTCAAGGACTTCCGCATAGCCCCCGCTGACCGCCAGATAATGCTTGAGCGCCCCTTGTTTATAACTCATCTCACCGGGTTCCAAGAGGGACAAAAACGCGATGTGATTCGGCAGTACGCCAAATTCCCCGAGTGCTCCTGGGGCTGTGACTTCATCAACCTCCTCGTCAAGTAGCAAGCGGCTCGGAGTTACGACTCGAAATCTGATCTTATCAGCCATGGTTTTTCAGTTGCTCGTGTAACCTTTTGGGCTTTAACCGCCTAAGGCATTCAACTATCTCACTAAATCAGAACATCCTGGATCGTCGAGCTGTCACGCTCATGAGCACCCGTCAATCCTAACTTAACCGGCCGCCATTTTCTTGGCTTTTTCCAGCGCCTGCTCAATGGTACCCACCATATAAAAAGCCTGTTCGGGAATTTCATCGTGTTTACCGTCCACGACCTCTTTAAATCCCCGAATGGTATCTTTCAATTCAACATAAGCTCCGGGAGTGCCCGTAAAAGCCTCAGCGACGTGAAACGGTTGGGACAGAAAACGTTGAATTTTGCGCGCCCGGGCCACTGTAAGCTTGTCCTCTTCGGAAAGCTCATCCATGCCAAGAATGGCGATGATATCTTGCAAATCCTTGTAGCGCTGGAGGATCAGCTGCACCGACCGAGCGGTGTCATAATGCTCGCTGCCCACGACGTGCGGGTCGAGAATGCGTGAAGTTGAATCCAGGGGATCCACCGCTGGGTAAATTCCCAACTCAGCAATTTGGCGCGACAAAACGGTGGTTGCATCAAGGTGCGCAAACGTTGTAGCTGGCGCCGGGTCGGTCAAATCGTCCGCAGGAACGTAGATCGCCTGAACCGACGTGATCGAACCCTTGTGCGTTGTTGTGATGCGCTCCTGGAGCTCACCCAAATCGGTCGCCAGCGTCGGTTGGTAACCGACAGCGGAGGGCATGCGTCCAAGCAGAGTGGAAACCTCAGAGTTTGCCTGAGTGAAACGAAAGATATTGTCGATGAACAAAAGCACGTCGCGACCCTCGTCATCGCGGAAATACTCGGCTACGGTAAGCGCCGTTAGCGCGACCCGGGCACGGGCGCCGGGCGGCTCATTCATCTGGCCGTAGACTAGCGCGGCCTTGTTGATAACACCCGACTCTTTCATTTCCAACCAGAGGTCGTTACCTTCCCGAGTGCGCTCGCCGACGCCGCCAAAAACCGAGTAGCCGCCGTGTTTCATAGCCACATTGTTGATGAGTTCCATGAGAATAACGGTTTTGCCTACGCCGGCCCCACCAAACAACCCGATTTTGCCACCACGAGCATAAGGCGCGAGAAGATCGACGACTTTAATGCCGGTTTCAAAGGCTTGTACTTTGGTTTCCTGATCGACGAATTCCGGAGTTGGCCGGTGAATAGGATAAAACTTTTTGGCGTTGATTGGCCCCTGTTCATCGACGGGCTCGCCAATAACGTTAAGCACGCGTCCAAGAGTCTCTTCGCCGACCGGTACGGTGATTCCGGTGCCGGTATCAGTTGCATCCATGCCGCGAATGAGACCCTCGGTGGTATCCATGGCAACGCAACGAACGGTATTTTCACCCAAATGTTGCGCTATTTCCAGAATGAGGTTGCCTTCCTTATCGCTAATGGCAGGATTAGTGACCTTCAGCGCATTGTAAATGGGCGGCAGCGATCCGCCGGAAAACTCGACGTCCACGACCGCACCCAACACCTGGGTGATCTTGCCCACGTTCATATTGACCATTCCTCCGTTTAAACCTTACTTCAAAGCTTCGGCCGTCCCGACGATTTCCATCAGCTCGCGGGTAATAGAGGCCTGACGTGCTCGGTTCATTTGCAGCGTTAGACTTCCCATCATTTTAGATGCGTTGCTGGTCGCGGAATCCATTGCCGTCATACGTGCCCCATGTTCGCTGGCGGTGGCCTCCAAGAGCGCGCGGAAAATGGCGACTTCTGCAACCCTCGGTAACAGGCTCGCGAGCAAAGCCTCGACACCGGGCTCATAGAGATACTCGGTCAACTGTTCGGCGTTCTCGGTTTCCGATACCGCAACGGGTAACAGCTTCTCTAATGTGGGCAGCTGGGAAAGCGCCGAGCGAAAATGACTATAAAGTATATAGACCGCATCTGTTTCGCCTGTGATAAAACGCTCGATAACCTTTTCAGCAATCTTGCTCGCCAACTCTTCGGCAGGTGTGGCGAGAACATTAATATGCCGATCGGCGATTTGCGCCCGGCGCCGGCGAAAATGATCCGCGCCTCTGCGCCCCACCAAGACCAGATTGATATCTTTGCCGCTTCCTTCGCGGCGCATGAATGATTCCGCGGCGCGGATAAGATTGGCATTGTAGCCGCCGCAAAGTCCTCGATCCGAAGTAAACAAGACTAAGTCGATCTTCTTCTCCTCGCGCATTTTGAGCAGCGGATGCGCCTCGCGCGGCACCCGGGAAGAAAGGTTCTTCAATAGATCGATCATCTTGTCCGCATAGGGGCGCGCCTGCACCGCCGCTTCTTGCGCGCGGCGCAGCTTGGCGGCAGAGACCATTTTCATGGCCTTAGTGATCTGCTGCGTGTTGCGGATGGAGCTGATCCGCTTGCGTATCGCTTTAAGGGTGGCCATTCTTCCTAATAAGCGTTATTAGTCCAGAATATCGCTAAGCTCTGAACGTTCGCTTGAACTCATCCAGGATCTTGTTCATCTTCGCGCGGAGGTCCGCGTCCAATTCGCGCTTCTTGAGAATGTCGGCAAATAGGTCCGGCTGCTTAGCTTCAATGAAAGCATAGAGTTCCTGTTCATATTTCTTCAATGCCGACAACGGCAGTTCGTCAACGAAACCATTGGTACCGGCATAAATGATCAGAATCTGCTTTTCGACTGGCAGCGGCTCATATTGCCCCTGCTTGAGCAATTCGACCAGACGCGCCCCGCGATTGAGCTGGCGCTGCGTCGCCTGGTCCAAATCGGAACCAAACTGCGCAAAGGCTGCCATTTCACGGTATTGAGCCAGTTCGAGCCGGAGCGTGCCAGCGACTTGTTTCATCGCCTTGATCTGCGCGTTACCGCCCACGCGTGACACCGAAATACCCACATTAATGGCCGGTCGAACGCCGGAATAAAAAAGGTCGCTTTCCAAAAAAATCTGTCCGTCAGTGATGGAAATAACATTGGTCGGAATGTACGCCGAGACATCACCCGCCTGCGTCTCGATAATCGGCAAAGCCGTCAGCGAACCGCCGCCGCGCGCGTCGCTCATTTTTGCGGCGCGCTCAAGCAGCCGTGAATGCAGATAAAAAACATCGCCCGGGAAAGCTTCACGTCCCGGCGGACGGCGAAGCAAAAGAGAAAGCTGCCGGTAAGCAACGGCGTGTTTAGAGAGGTCATCATAGATCAGCAGCGCGTGACCGCCGTGGTCGCGGATATGCTCGCCCATGGTGCAGCCGCTATAGGGCGCGATGTATTGGAGCGGAGCGGACTCGGAGGCGGTGGCAGCGACCACGGTCGTGTAATCCATTGCTCCGAACTCTCTCAATTTATCGACTACTTGGGCAACCGTGGAACGCTTTTGTCCGATCGCGACATAGATGCAGACCACATTGCCGCCCTTTTGGTTGATAATCGTATCGATGGCGACGGCGGTTTTTCCCGTTTGGCGGTCGCCGATAATAAGCTCGCGTTGGCCGCGGCCAATGGGAATCATACCGTCGATAGCCTTCAAACCCGTTTGCAGCGGTTCCTTGACCGGCTGGCGCGCGACGATGCCGGGCGCTTTGAGTTCAATACGTCTTCTATCCTGGGTGTCGATGGGCCCACGGCCATCGATAGGTTCGCCGAGTGCGTTGACCACCCGTCCAATGAGGGCTTTGCCGACCGGCACTTCGGCAATTCTACCGGTGCGTTTTACCGTATCGCCTTCCTTGATCAAGTGCGTCTCGCCAAAAAGGGCGGAGCCGACGTTGTCTTCTTCGAGGTTCAGCGCGATGCCGAAGATCCCGTGCGGGAATTCCAATAATTCCCCGGCGGCCACTTTATCGAGCCCATAAACGCGCGCGATGCCATCGCCGGTGGAAAGGACAGTGCCAATTTCCTGGACTTCGATGGTTTTTTGGTAATCCCGGATGTGTTCTTTGATGATTCGACTGATTTCCGCCGTTCCGATTTCCATATTCGCTCCCTCAGTATTCGCGCGCGATGCTCTGTTTCATCTTTTCGAGCTGCGTCCGCACGCTGCCATCGTAGATCGTACCTTCCAACTCGACCATGAGCCCGCCGAGAAGTTCCGGCTCGGTTTCCTCATGCAGCACCACTTCCTTGCCGGAAATCGCGTGTAATGTCTCCCGCAAGCGCTCCAATAGCGCCGCGGCCAAAGGAGCAACGCCCGTGACCTTGGCCTCCACACGGCCCTTAGCTGCATTCAGCATACCCCGGTAATAGCTCACAATGGCGGCAAGGTATGTGAGACGATCCCGCTCAAGCAGAATCGACAGGAAATGAACCGATAAGGTGGAAAGCTGTAGATTCTTGGTTAGTTCGAGGAGGATGGCCTTGCGGCTATTCAAATCAAAGGCCGGGTTATTCAGTACCGTCTGTAAAGGTGAATTCGTATAGAGCTCAAGAAACTGTGCGATTTCTTCCCCGATTGCGTCTTCCCGCTTCTGTTCCAGCGCAAGCTCGAACAAAGCCTTGCCGTACCTGCGACTTAAGCGCCCTTCGATCATCTAACTCTGTCCCATCTCGCGGAGAAATTCCTCGGCTAAGCGCACTTGATCTCCCGCTGCTATATGTCTCTGAATTAGCTCACGCGCCCTTGCCTCGGCCAGATTTGCCACCTCTTCACGGATCTTTTGCCGCGCTATCTTCACTTCTTGGTTAGCTAAGAAGCGCGCATCCTCGAGAATTTTTTTCGTTAACGATTGCGCTTCTTCCGACAGCTTCGCTTTTTGGCGCTCGCCCTCGACCCGTAACGAAGCTTCAATGGACTGGACCTCTTGATCCACACGCGCCAAACGACTCTTGTAATCCTGAACTATCGCCTCCGCGCGCCGTTTACTTTCCGCTGCAGACTGCACGGCGGTAAGGATTTCCTCGCGTCGAGAATGCAAGAAATCGCGGACGAGCGGCAGAGCGAAGCGTTTGAGAATCCAGACAAAAATTAGAAAGTTGGCGAGCGGAAACCAAATTTGATTGATGGAAGGCGCATGCTGCTCGGCTTCGGCTGCGGATGCCCAAGCCGTGGCGACCGTGAGAATTTCTACAAGGTTCATGCAACGTCCCTTCCGAGAATCTTACTTACCATCTCTCGCGCCACGTCGGCGCTTTCGGTCATTACCCGCTGCCTTTCTTTGTCGAGCTGCGTTTGGATCTCCTCTCGCACCTTCTCGAGCAAGACCGTTGCCTCTTCTCGGGCCTGGCCAATGATTCTCTCGCGCTGCTGTCGCGCTTCCTGCAGGATCGCTTCCTTCGCCGCATTGCCGGCGGCTGTAGCGCGTGCGAGTTGCTCCTCGTATTCGGCCTTCAGGCGCGCACCTTCACGTTCCAACGCCTCGGTATCGTGATGGGCACCGGAGGTCTCGCGCTCACGTTCTTCCAAGACTGTAAGATACGGATGAAAAAGAACCCGGCTCAGGATCACCCAGAGGACAAGAAATAGGACGATCTGATAAACAACGCTAAAATCCAACGAAATCATTTGCTAACTTCCGCTCTCAAAAAGGCTTTGTCACTGTTTCACTACTTCAGTGGTTCACTGCGAAGGGTGAGCAGCCCAATACCCGCAACAAAACCTACCTTCAATGTCTCTTATGAACGTAGGATATAGGGGTGGGATGAACGGCTAAACGAGACCTACTACTCGGAATCCGACTTTAGCTTTGGCGCTTGAGCGGCCAGAGCTTTCTCGGCGCCAACGCTCTGTGACCCCGTGACTGAAACTTTTGGTTTTGCTGTTCCCATGGAGCAGTCACCGTCAAACACCACACCTTCCGTAATGATCAATCGAGGGGTAGCGATGTTGCCGTGAAGTCTGGCCGGAGCCAACAACTCCACCTTTTCCTTGGCTGTCACATTGCCCTCGACTTTGCCGCGAATAACGACGACCTGCCCCGCGATCTTAGCGCGAATCTCAGCTCCCTCACCAATCGTGAGGGTGCCGTTGCATCGTATCTCGCCCTCGACATTCCCGTCGATTTTCGCAGCCCCTTGAAAGACCAATTGACCCGTTACCCGGCTGCCCTTGTAAAGGTGGCCGACCAAATCTGTTGCCATCGCCGCGGCTGGGACTTTAGGTTCGATCTTGGTTTGCGGTGTCATGACCGGAGTTGGTTCTGCCACCGGCTTTGCTATTTCAGGAACCTTTTCGGCCTCTGCTTCGACGTTTTTTTTCCCACCAGGATTTCGATCGAACCAAGCCATAGGAATATCTTCCCCCTGTCCTTGGCAAGATTGGTCTATAGCATCCAACCACCTTCTTGTCAAAGATGGATTGTTACACTCGCTTTGAGATACCCCTACCTCAGCAGTCGCCTTGACGCCCGGACCTTATTTGCATATTTATGGATTGAATTGACAACCTGGGTCCGGTCTGCAGCATCATTCTGGGAGGCGTCATGCGTGTACTAGCCGTTGTTTTACCGTTTATATTTTTGCTCTCGAACAGTCCTGTATCTGCAGAACCGGTACGCGCTGCGTACCCGTCAGCGAATGTGCAGTTCCTTCCCGCTTTTGTCTCCCTGGAAAAGGGCTTTTACAAGAGAGAAGGACTTGATGCCGAACTGATTTCGGTGCGGAGTGCTGTCACAGCCGTACAGGCGCTCCTGGGTAACCAGATTCACTTTATTCTAACCGTCGGCCCCCAGATGCCGGCGATTTGGGAGGGGTCGGACATCATCTTGCTCGCCCAACAGGTAGGTCGCCCGACTTTTTCGCTCATCGTCACGCCTGATATTCAGAAGGTCGCTGATCTCAAAGGCAAAAAGATCGGTGTGAGCTTCGGCGGCTCGACTTTCTCCGGCATGAAGGCACTGCTGGAAGCCAATAAGATCAATTCCGAGAAAGATGTCCAATACGTCAACATTCCGGGGAGCACGCCCAAAGTTGCCGCCATGCAACAAGGGATCATCGCCGCAGCCTTGCTAGCTCCGCCGGCCGACTACATGGCCTTAAAGTCAGGCTTCAAACGTTTGGTAAACTTGGCCGACGTCTTCAAAGACACCGCGTTCACCGGGTTAGCCGCCACCGCCAAAACGATTAAAGAAAATCCTCAGTTCGTCAAAAGAATGGTACGCGCCATTGTCAGAGGCGTCTATCACACGCGAGACAATCCCGAAGATGCGATCCAAGTAATGATCAAATACATGCGCATGGAACGGGAAGCGGCTACGGACGCCTACCAAATGATTCGCGAGTCTCTCAATCCCATTCCCACCGAAAAGGGCGTCGAGCTAATGGCTGAGTGGCAAGCGGTGGCATTAAACGTAAAACCCAAACGCCCGCCTCGCGATTACATGGATCTCAGATTCGTCAAGGAAGTGGTCGCCGAATTGGGACAAAAA
>Ga0316628_100003182_pt1 | contig 12540 bp, 7 predicted proteins | sample OWC_Aug_M2_C1_D5_FD_207648 | JGI IMG/M metagenome (GOLD analysis project Ga0316628, IMG submission 207648) | Wetland soil microbial communities from Old Woman Creek delta, Ohio, United States - OWC_Aug_M2_C1_D5_C | ecosystem: Environmental > Terrestrial > Soil > Wetlands | place: USA: Ohio...
GCCTCGTGGCTGCGCATCGCGCCCAGGGCGTCGATGACGGCGATCGTCGCCCCGGCCGGAGCCGAGCCGACGTTCAGGGCCGCGAGGAGCGTCCGGGCCGCGTCCGGCCCGCCGATGGCGGCCAGGGCCGCCGCCGCCGGACCGGCCAGTTCTTTGTCGGAGAGAAAACGCCCCAGGGGCTTGACGGCCTCCCGTCGGCCGGCGATCTGGACCTGTGAGAGGAGGAACGAGGCGACCTGCTTGTCCGCCGCCTTGGCCAGGGCAGCCAGCAGGGCTTTCGTGAACAGGAGACGTTCGGCCTCCGCCCCGGCCCGGGTGACGTGGACGGACAGACCGTTCACGGCGAAGCGGACCTTGGCATCGTTCCCCGCGCCGGGCGGCAGGACGAGGGCGAACGTTCGGGCCAGGCCGGCCGGGCCGAGCGCGACAAGCTCGGCGCACAGCGCGGCCGTGGCGGCCGCGGTTTCGCCAGGAAAGCGTCCGACGACCGACGAGACCCGGGCCGCGAGATCGTCGACGGCCGCCGGAGCTCCGCCCTGGGCGAAGGCGGGTCCGGGATCGGAACCGGTCAGGACGAGGCAAAGGACCGCGAGGACCAAAGCGGCAGTCTGTCTTTTCATGGCGATCACCTCACGGCCTTTCAGATGTGCCAAGGGGCCCGCATGGGCTGGTCGATCAGTCGGTTGGCCGCTTCGTCGCCGGGGAAGGTCTCCTTCTCCGGGTCGAAGCGGAGGGGCCGGCCGAGCTGGACGGCGATCTTGGCCAGGTTGACGAGGGTGCAGGAGCGGTGGCCGTTCCTCTCGTTCAGGGCGAAGCGCCGCCTCGTCCGGACGGCTTCGGCGAAGTCCGTCACTTGGGGTTCGGGGTCGGGCAGCGCGGCGACGGCCTCCCGGAGGCCGGGGATGTCGGACTCGAAACCGCGAAAGAGCTTTCCCTTCGGGCCTTCCAGAAACGGCGCGCCCTTGTCGCGGTCCTCGCCGTCGAGGACGATGACGCAGCCGTCGGCGTACTTGATCTCGATCCTCCGCCAGCTGCCGCAGGCGTCGGGATGCTGCTGGGGACAGTCGGCCGAGACCTCGACCGGGCCCTCGTCGTCCTTGTCGAGCAGATACTGGACCGGGTCGAGGTAGTGCATGCCCATGTCGCCGAGGCCGCCGCCGTCGTAATCCCAGTAGCCGCGGAAGGTGCCATGGACGCGGTGGGGATGGTAGGGCTTCCAAGGCGCCGGGCCGAGCCAGAAGTCGTAGTCGAGCTCGGGCGGAACAGGCTCGGGCTTGGCGTAGGTCAAGCCGCTCCAGTAGAACTTCCAGTCGAAGCCCGTCGTCGCGCTGACCGTGGCCTTCAACGGCCAGCCGAGCAGCCCGTTCTGGACGATCTTCTTGATGGGCCGGACGTCGGTGCCGAAGCCGTAGAACCTGTCCTGGAAGCGGAACCAGGTGTTGACCCGGAAGATGCGGCCGGCCCGGCCGACCGCGTCGACGACGGCCCGGCCCTCGGCGATGGTCCGGGTCAGGGGCTTCTCGCACCAGATGTCCTTGCCGGCCCGGGCGGCGGCGATGGCGATCAGGGCGTGCCAGTGGGGCGGCGTCGCGATGTGGACGATGTCGATGTCGGGCCGGGCCAGGACCTCGCGGAAATCCGCGTATCCGTCGACGCCCGGCCCGGCGGCCTCCAGGGCCGAGGCCAGGTGCCCTCCGTCGACGTCGCAGACGGCCCGGAGGACGGCCCCGGGGTAGGCGAGGTGGCCGCGGCCCATGCCCCCGACGCCGATGACGGCCTTGGTCAGGGTGTCGCTCGGGGCCAGAAAGCCGGGGCCCCCGAGAACGCGGCGGGGGACGATGGTCAAGGCGGCCGCCGCGGCGGCGCCGGTTCGGATAAACCGCCTTCGGGAGACTCGTCGGGGAAGGGTCATGGGACGATCCTTTAGCGGGGGCATTCGGGGCCATTATATTACAATTGGCCGGAAGATTTCGTGACGGCGTCAGTCTAACCTCATGAATGGTCGAACTTCGTTCACCCAGGAGGTCCGCGTGCGTCCTTTCATGACCAGGTCCCTCCGGCCGGCGGCCGTCGTGCCGGCCCTCATCCTCCTCGGGCTGGCCCTGGCCGCAGGCCCGTCCGGCGCCCAGGAATCCCCGAAATACCGGGATCATGCCGCCCTGACCTCGGCCCTCCAGGCTTTGGCCGGAGGCCACAAGCCGGCCGCCCGGCTGTCGTCGATCGGCAAGTCGCGCGGCGGCCGCGACATCTGGGCCCTCGAGATCGCCGTCCCGGGAGGCGTCGCGCCGGAGAAGCGGCCGGCCCTGCTCATCGCGGCCGGATTCGAAGGCGACCACCTCGCCGGGACCGAGATCGCCCTGGCCGCGGCCCGCGCCCTTCTGGAGAGCGCTGGCTCCGACGCCGCGATCAAGGACCGGCTGGCGGCCTCGACGGTCTACGTCGTCCCCCGGGTCAATCCCGACGGCGCCGAAGGCTTCTTCGCCCCGGTCAAAACGGGCCGGCGGACCAACCTCGCCCCGCGCGACGACGACAACGACGGCCGCGTCGACGAGGACGGCCCCGAGGACCTCAACGGCGACGGCCTGATCACGGTCATGCGGGTCAAGACCGCCGGCGGCGAGTACATGATCGACCCCGACGAACCGCGGCTGATGAAGCGGGCCGACCCGAAGAAGGGCGAGTCCGGCGCCTTCCGGCTCTTCCTGGAAGGGACCGACAACGACGGGGACGGGTTCATCAACGAGGACCCTCCCGGCGGCGTGGACATCAACCGCAACTTCGCCCACGATTATCCCTACTACAAGCCCGACGCGGGCCCGCACATGGTCAGCGAGGCCGAATCGCGGGCCCTGATGGACTTCGTCATCGCCCGCCGCAACATCGCCGCCGTCCTGACCTTCGGCGAAAGCGACAACCTCATCGTCGCGCCGACGAGCGCTGGACGGCTCGGACCGGCCCGCGAGCTGGACCTCTTCCGTTTCGCGGAGGCTTCGGTCGCCGGGGCCAGGACCGCGGGCTTCATCCAGACCGGCGGGTCCCTGGGCCGGGGCGGACGCTTCGCCATGGGCGAGTTCTCGCTCGAGATGCTCATGGGCGGCGGGGGTGGACGGCAGGCCCAGCGTCAGCAAACGCAGGCCGCGCCCTCCGGCCGGATGATGATGCCCGACCGGCGTCCGGCGACGGCGGTCGCCTCGGCCGATTACGACTACTTCAAGGCCGCCTCGGACAAGTACATCGAGCTGACGGGCATCCGCCAGCCGCTCTACGTCCGCGAGCCCCAGGGCGCCTTCTTCCAGTACGGCTACTTCCAGTTCGGCGTCCCCTCGTTCTCGACGCCCGGGTTCGGCCTCGCGACGGCCGAATCGCCGGGGCAGCGGCGGATGGGCATGGCGCCCGCCGGGGCCGGCGAGGGGGGTCCGCCCGGCCAGGCCGGGCCAGGCGGACGGCAGGCCGGCGGGGCCGGAGGAACGGCCCAGGTCGTCATCCCGGCCGGCGGCCAGGACATGATGGCCATGATGCAGGCCGGCGGCGGGGCCGGCGCGATGCGGTTCGTCCAGGCCCAGGCCGGCGGGGCTGCGGGCGAAGCGGCCCAGGCCGCCCCGGGCATCGACCGGCAGGTCCTGCGCTGGATGGACGCGGAGAAGATCGACGGCTTCGTCAAATGGGCGAGCGCTAAGCACCCCGACCTCGGCGAGGTCGAGGTCGGCGGCTTCAAGCCCTACGCCGTCACCAACCCTCCCGCCGCCAAGCTGGCCGAGCTCGGCGCCGCCCACGGCAAGTTCGCCCTGCACCTCCTCTCGCTCTTCCCCCGGGTCAAGGTGGCGAGCTTCGAGGCGGTCGCCCACGGCGGCGGCATCTACCGGCTCAAGGCCGAGGTCGAGAACGCCGGCTTCTGGCCGACGTCCCTGGCCCACGGCCAGACGGCCCGGGCCGTCAAGCCGACGATGGTCCGGCTCGGCGTCGATCCCGGGGCGGTCCTGTCGGGCAGCGCCAAGACGAACTTCCTGCCGGCGCTGGCGGGGTCCGGCAGCCGGGCCAAGTACGAGTGGCTCATCCGGGGCAAGACCGGCCAGACGGTCGAGCTCCTGGTCCAATCGGAGAAGGGCGGGTCGGCGACGGCCCGGGTCACCCTGAAGTGATGAGGAGGACGACCATGACGACACGCAAGATCCTGTCACTCGTCCTGGCCGGCGTCGCCGGACTGGCCCTGACGGCTTCGTTCGCCCCGGCCCAGAAGGCCTCGGACCCCGCCTTCAAGGTCAAGCTCGATTTCAACCGCTGGCACGACACGAACGAGCTCACCGCCGACATGAAGCGGCTCCAGGCCGCCTTCCCCAAGTTCCTCAAGCTCGAGTCGATCGGCAAGAGCCACAACGGCCTCGACCTCATGCTCATGACCATCAACAACCCGGCCACGGGGCCGGAGTCGGGCAAGGCGGCCATGTACATCGAGGCCAACATCCACGGCAACGAGATCCAGGGCGGCGAGGTCTGTCTCTATACGATCTGGTACCTCATGGAGAACTACGGCCGCGTCGCCGACGTCACCCGGCTCGTCGACGAGAGGGTCTTCTACATCGTCCCCACGGTCAACCCCGACGGCCGGCAGTTCTTCATGGAGGGGCCCGGCGGGAACGCCCGGTCGGGACACGTCCCGGTCGACGACGACAACGACGGCGCCTTCGACGAGGACCCGCCCGAGGACATCAACGGCAACGGGGTCGTGGAGCAGATCCGGATGCGTGTACCCGGACAGGGCAACTATCGCGTCAGCCGGACCAACCCCCTCGTCCTCGAGCCCGCGCCTTTCGGCGAGGCGGGCGACTGGATCATGCTCGGCCAGGAGGGCGTCGACAACGACGGCGACGGGATGGTCAACGAGGACGGTCCCGGGAGCTATGACCAGAACCGGAACTGGGGCAGCGACTGGCAGCCGGACTATATCCAGAGCGGGGCGATGGACTATCCGTTCCAGCTGCCCGAAGCCCGGGCGGTCAACGATTTCCTGATGGCCCACCCCAACATCGCCGGCGTCCAGACCTACCACAACAGCGGCGGCATGATCCTGCGCGGGCCGGGCGCCGAGTCGACCGGCGAGTACCCGATGACCGACGTCCGGGCCTACGACGAGCTCGGCCGGAACGGCGAGCGCATCCTGCCCTTCTACCGCTACCTCGTCATCTGGAGCGGCCTCTACACCGTGCACGGCGGGGTCATCGACTGGACGAACGACGGGCTGGGCATCCTGTCCTTCTCGAACGAGCTTTGGAGCGGCGAGCAGTACTTCACCAGCCCGGCCCTCAAGGAAGACCAAGCCGATCCTTCCAGCCCCATCGCCCCGAGCCTGTCGCGCTACTTCTTCGACAAGTACCTCGAGTTCGGCGACGAATACCTCGAATGGAAGCCCTTCGACCACCCCCAGTTCGGGAAGGTCGAGATGGGCGGGGTCTGGAAGAAGTACCAGGGCCGCGTCCCGCCCCGGTTCATGAACGAGGAGCTCTGCCACCGGAACATGGCTTTCTCCTTGTACCAGGCCGACGAGATGCCGCTCATCCGTCTGGGCGAGACCGCGGTCGAGAAGGTCGGCGGCGACGTCTACCGGGTCTTCGTCGATATGATCAATCCAAAGGTCGCCCCGACGGTCCTGGCCAAGGCGGCCCAGAACGGCGTCGTTCGGCCCGACCTGCTCCTCACGGAGGGCAAGAACGTCGAAGTTATCGCGGCCAGCTTCATCGACAATAAAAGCGTCTACCGGGCCAACCCGTCGGTGACGCCGCTCGTCGACCAGAAGGACCTCAAGCGCATCCTGGTCCGCAACGGCCATCCGGGCAAGACGACCCGGACGGCGGTGCTCCTGGTCAAGGGGAGCGGGAGCGTCACGGTCGTCTACGACAGCGTCAAGGGCGGGCGGGCCTCAGCCACGGTCACACTCCACTAATCCCCCCTCTTCGCGGGGCCGGTCCCTTCCGGGGCCGGCCCCGTTTTTTTCCTCGCGGGAACCTCCCGGGCCGTCCGTTCGTCTCTAGGGATAGAGGACGGAGGTGCGCATGAAAAAAGCAGTCGTGATCACGGCGCTCGCCCTGGCTTTAGCGGGAACGCTGTCCGCTTTCGAGACGACCAAGACCCTGAGCCTGCCGGCTCAAGGCCTTAGCCGGTTCGAGCTCCGAACGGGAGCCGGGTCGCTGACGGTCACGGGCCGCGACGGCTTGACCTCGATCGAGGTCGAGGCCAAGATCGTGGTTCGGGGGGTCCGGGACGAGAACATGGAAAGATACCTCAAGGACCGGGTCGAGCTGACCCTGGAGAAGCGAGGGGATATCGCGGTCCTGGTCAGCCGGGTCCGGAACGCGGGCATCATTTTCCATTTCGGAGGCGATGACCGCATCGACCTCACGGTCGCGGTGCCCAAAACGCTGGCCCTCGAGATCGACGACGGCTCGGGCGAGATCGTCGTTGAGGACACGGCGGCCGCCGTCCGGATCGACGACGGCTCGGGCGCGGTCCGCGTCGAGCGGGTCGCCGGCGCGGTCCGCGTCGACGACGGTTCAGGCGAGGTTTTCATCAGGGACGTCCAGGGCGACGTCGTGGTCGACGACGGTTCGGGCGGCGTCGAAATCCGTGACGTGACGGGGAACGTCGCCGTGGACGACGGCTCAGGCGAGATCGTCATCCGCCGGGTCGGCGGACAGGTGACGGTGGACGACGGCTCAGGAGACATCGACATCGTGGACGTGGAGAAGGACGTCCGCCTGATCGACACCGGGAGCGGCGACGTCAGCGTCTCCGGCGAGAAGGGCCGGGTCATCCGCTCTTCGTGAACCTCCCCTAGAACAGGCCCTTGACCTTGCCCGTCTCGAGGTCGAGGTCGACGTCGTAGTAGACGGGCCGGGTCGGCAGGCCGGGCATGGTCCTCATGTCGCCGCAGAGCGGATAGAGGAAGCCGGCCCCGACGCTGGCCCGGATGTCGCGGACGGGGATCTTGAAGCCCTTGGGCACGCCCTTCAGGGCCGGGTCGTGGCTGAGGCTGAGGTGGGTCTTGGCCATGCAGATGGGCAGCTTGTCGAAGCCGAGGCGGGTGTAGAGCTCGATCTTGGCTTCGGCCTCGGGCGAATACTCGACCCCGTCGGCCCCGTAGATCTCGGTGGCGATCGTCTCGATCTTCCTCTTGATGTCCCACTCGAGCGGGTAGAGGAACTTGAAATCGGACGGCTTCTCGCAGGCGGCCATGACGGCTTTGGCCAGGCCCACGGCCCCGGCGCCGCCGTCGGCCCAGTGGGTGCAGGGGACGGCGTCCACGGCCCCGGCGGCCAGGGCCGCCTTCCGGATGAGCTCGATCTCGGCGTCGGTGTCGGACGTGAACCGGTTGACGGCCACGACGACGGGGACGCCGAAGCGCAGGGCGTTCTTGATGTGGGCGGCCATGTTCGGCAGCCCCTTCTCGAGCAGGGCCAGGTTCTCGTCGGTGTACTCGGGCGCCAGGGGCTTGCCGGCCACGACCTTGGGGCCGCCGCCGTGCATCTTCAAAGCCCGGACGGTGGCCACCAGCACCACGGCGCTCGGGACGAGGCCCGAGGCCCGGCACTTGATGTTCATGAACTTCTCCATGCCGCAGTCGGCCCCGAAGCCCGACTCGGTGACGACGAAGCCGTCCCGACCGACGAGGCGGAGGGCGATCCGGTCGGCGATGATGGAGGAGTTGCCGTGGGCGATGTTGGCGAACGGCCCGGCGTGGACGATGGCCGGGGTGTTCTCGACCGTCTGCATGAGGTTGGGCATGATGGCGTCCTTCATCAAGACGGTCAGGGCGCCGGCGACGCCGAGGTCGTCGGCCGTGACGGCCTCGCCCGCGCGGCTGGTGCCGATGACGATCCGGCCCAAGCGTTCGCGCATGTCGGCCAGGCCCGTGGTCAGGGCCAGGATGGCCATGATCTCCGAGGCGACCGTGATGTCGAACCCGGTCTCCCGGACCATGCCCTTCTCCTCGGGCCCGAGCCCGATCTTGACGACGCGCAGGAAGCGGTCGCTGATGTCGATGACCCGGCTCCAGGTGATGCTGGCCGGGTCGATATCGAGGCGGAACATGCGCCGCTTCTCCTCGGGGGTCAGGCCGGCCGGGTCGGTCTTGTCGATGCCGAGCTTCTTGAGCCGGCGGACCATGATGGGGGAGAATCGGCGCTCGCCCTTCTTGTTGGCCGGGCAGAAGGCGTTGAAGAGCTTCTCGTCGTCCTGGCTCGATTCGTGGAGGATGCGGACGTCGATGGCCGCGGCGAGGAGGTTGTGGGAAGCGGTGATGGCGTGGATGTCCCCCGTCAGATGGAGGTTGAAGTCCTCCATGGGCACCACCTGGGAGTAGCCGCCGCCGGCCGCGCCGCCCTTGATGCCGAAGGTCGGGCCCATGCTGGGCTGGCGGACCACGGTGACGACCTTCTTCGCCAGATGGGCGCCGAGGGCCTGGCTGAGGCCGACCGTGGTCGTCGTCTTGCCCTCGCCGAGCGGCGTCGGCGTGATGGCCGTCACGTCGACGTAATGGCCCTGGGGCCGGTCCTTGAGCCGGTCGAGGACGTCGAGGTGGATCTTGGCTTTGTGCTTGCCGTAGAGGTCGAGGTCGTCCTCGGACAGGCCGAGCTGGGCCGCCACCTTGACGATGGGATCGAGCTCGGTCGCCTGGGCGATGTCGATGTCGCTGGGGACGGGCTTGACGGGCTTCACGGACATGGACGGTCCTCCCTTCTCTCGAGTGGCCCTATGGTAAATGGAATCGGGGAGGAAGGCAAGGCCCCCGGCCTCCGCCGATGCCGCTACATGCTGATGGAGATGCTCCGGCCGCCGTTGCCGAAGCGGGGGTTGACGACGTTGCTCCGGGTCGAGCCGAAGGAGAAGTTGAAGCCGACCGAGAGCGAATAGTCGTAGCCCGTGGCCAGCTGCCTCTGGCGGAGGAGGATCTCCTCGAGGGAGGCGCCTTCGGCCGACAGGGCCAGTTGGTCGCGAATCCGGGTGTAGCTCCCGTCGATCTCGAAGCTCAGGCCGCGCCAGATCCGGAACTCCAGCTCGGCTTCAAGCTCGAGCCGGTTCTTGGAGAGGTCATGGAAGAAGTGCGAGCCTTGGAGCTGGACCGAGGCCTTGCCCCAGGGCCGGACGACCTCGTAGGCGACGTTCAGGGATTCCTGGAGAAGCGTCTCCGCGGTCTTGAAATAGACCGTCTCCTCGTCGTAGCGGACCCGGGTCAGGCCGATCCGGTAGAGGAAGCGGAGCTGGCGCTTGGTCGATTCGGAGTAGGGGAAGAGGTCGTATTCGAGGGCCGGGGCGGCGGACAGGGAGAGCCTGATGTTCGAGTAGGTCGAGGACTCCGCCTCGAGGTAGCCGCCGACCGACCAGTGTTCGCCCAGGCTCTTGACGACCAGGCCGTAGGTCCCATAGCCGTAGGTCGTGCTTTCGTAGATGTCGCCGCCGCCGAGGTCGAACCAGGTGTCGCTCCGGTTGTAGTAGACCTGGGTCCGGACCTTGAGCGCCGGCGTGGTCCGGTTGGCCGAGACCGAGCCGTAATAAGAGCCGCTCTTGTATTGGGTCTCGCCCATGAGGAAGGCGTTGCCGCTCAGGCTGAAGACCCAAAAGTCCCATGGGTCGTTGACCGAAGTGGGCTTGGCCTGGTCGAGGAACTTGACCGAGAGGTCCTTGGCGACCGGGGTTTTGGCTGCGTAGCGCAGCAGGCCGAGCTTGAGCGTCCCGGCCAGTCCCTTCCGGGCCTCCTCGGGGGCCGCCCCGGCGGGGGGCTCGTAATGGAGCGTGTTGACGTCGCCCTGGAATTCCCTCAGCCCGGTGAACTCGAGGCGAAAACCGCCCCGGCCGGGAGGCCCGGCGGGCGCGATGACGACGTGGACCCGGGCCGCCGCGAGCTCGGGGACGAACTCGACGAACGGGATCTCGGCGCGCAGGAAGGCGATGTCCAAGCCGGGGCCGTCGACGAAGACGGCCGGCCGGGGCGGCGGTCCGGGCGGCCCCGGCGCGGGCGCTTGAGCGGCGGCCGTCGCCGCGGCGGCGAGGAAAGCGGCAAGGAGAAGGGCGAAAGATGCGGTCCGTTTGGTCATGGTCCTCTCCTGCCTCTCAGTGGATCGAGATCGACATCCCGCCCCCTCCGGACGATCCGAAGCGCGGGTTGATGACGTTGGTGAAAATGGAGCCGAACTGGAACTGGAAGCCCACGGCCACGAAGTGATTGCTGTTCATGGGCAGCTCGACCAGGCGCAGGAGCAGCTCCTCGTAGGTCGGCTCCCGCAGGCGCAGGGAGATCTGGGCGTTGTGGAGCCACGAGTATCCGCCCAGGACGTAGACCGAGAAGCCCTTGTACAGCCGCAGGTTGACGATGCCGAACGTGTCCACCCGATAGCGGCTCAGGTCGTGCAAATAGTCGGACCCTTCGGCGCTGAGGCTGATCGTCCCGAATTTCTCCCTCAGGTCGAGGGTCAGCGACAGCTCCTGCTTGAGGAGAGTCTCCCGCGTCTTGCCGAAGACCGTCTCTTCCCGGTAGCGCATGGGTTTCAGTGACAGGGTGTAGAGGGCCCGGAGCTGGCGCCGGGTCGACTGGGAGTAGGGGAAGAAGTTGAATTCCACGGCCGGAGCGAAGGCCAGCGCCAAGTCGATGTTGCTGTAGAAGGACGATTCGGCCTCGAGGAAGACGCCGGCCGACCAGTGCTCGCCCAGGCTCTTGACGTAGAGCCCGCTGGCGTCCCAGCTCGACGACGTGCCGGTGTACGTGGCGACGCCGCCCGTGTCGTCCTCGACCTCGTACCGTTGCTTCTGCTGGTTGGCGGACAGGCCGAGCCGGAGCTTCGAGCCCGGCGTGACCCGGTTGGCCGAGAAGGAGCCGTCGACCATGCGGCTCGAGTAGCTCTCCTCGCCCGAGAACCACCCGTCGCCCGACAGGCTGAAGACCCAGGCCTTCCAGCGGTCGCGGGCTTCCGCCGTCTTCTCGGGCGGCGTGTAGTCCACGGCGATCCGGCAGGAGATGGGGGTCCGGGCGACGAAGCTCATCAGCCCGAGCTTGAGGGCCTTGACCAAGCCGCGCCGGACGTCGTCGTCGGTGTCGGTCTTGACCGAGTAGTACCTCTGGACGTCCTTGGCGTCCTGGCAGTCGTTCTGACCGATGAAGGTCAGCGTGTATTCGATCCCGCCGCCGCCGGTGGACTGGGTGCTGATGAGGACGTGGACCTGGGCCTCGAGCCGGTCCCGGACGTAGTTGACGAAGGTGATCTCGGTCTTGATGTATTCGAGGTCGCAGGAATCGCAGTCGAGGAAGACCTTGAGCGCGGTCTTTTTCAATTCGTCGATGCTTTGGCCGGCGGACGGCGGCGGCGGCGGTTCTTGGGCGGCGGCCCGGGAGAAGAGCCCCAGGACCAGGGCCAGAAGGACGAGGACGATCGGGATCTTGCGCATGCGTCGTCTCCTTCCCGGGCCCGGCCAGCCCGGGGGGGATTCAGGGTCTCCGGGGGAACTTCGGCTACTTACGTGCCATCAATAACAAAGGCCGCCTTTCCGGGGGAACGGCGGACCGCTCTTGTCGAGATTAATACGTTCGGACGCAAGGGAAAGTTACGGCTTTAAAAGAAATAATAGGCCGCGAGCAGGACCCTGACGTTGCGGACGAAGGCCGCGTCGGCGACGTCGCCGAGGGGCAAGGTCGTCCCGTACGAGGCCGCCGTCAGCTCGACCTCGCCGGCGAAGCGCATCTTGCCGGTGTTGAAGACGAGCCGCGGCGAGACCCGGTAGAGGACGTCGATATTCGGGCCGCGGGCGTAGTTGGCCCCGGTGATGGGATCGGACGCGCCGAGGTTCTTGGCATAGCCGCCGAAGACCCCGGTCTGCCAGCGCGGCCCGTTGGTCATGATCTCGGTCCAGAGGGAGAGCTGGCCGGTCGGCGTGTAGGCCCAGTCGAGGCGGGTCTCGTCGAGGACGCCCTGGACCCCGTAGCCGCCGAGCATGGTCAGGTGATAGAGGTTCTGGCCCCAGACCGCCTCGGCCTTCCAGGTCCACTTGGCCCATTTCTGCTTGACGAAGGCCATGGCCGCGTAGCCGGTCACGGTTTCGTCGGTGGCGTAGCCCGACGTCGTGACGATCCGCGGGGCGATGGTCATGACGTCGCCTCCGACGCCGACGACGGTCTCGGTCTTGCGGGCCTCGTCGCGCGAAACGTACTGGAGCTTGAGGTTGAGCTCGGGCCGCGCGGCGTTGCGAAGGTACGACGGGGTCACGCCGTCGGGCCCGTTGCTGGCGAAGTCCCGCTGGGCCAGGGCCGTGGCGGCCAAGCTGAACTTGCCGAAGGCCTGGGTCAGCCGGACCTGGGGAGCGCGGTTGAAAGGTTGGAAGGGGGCCCCCGTGTTGAACGAGACGACGTCCGGGAAGCTCTCGGTGACGAACATGGGATGCCAGAACTGGCCGATCATGAGCTCCGTCCGGGGCCAGTTGAGCTTGAGATAGGCGTGCCGGAGGCGGAAGCCGTTGATGTCGGCGTCCGAGGTGCCGAAGAACTCCGTCTCGAGATAGGTC
>Ga0316628_100003183_pt1 | contig 12540 bp, 6 predicted proteins | sample OWC_Aug_M2_C1_D5_FD_207648 | JGI IMG/M metagenome (GOLD analysis project Ga0316628, IMG submission 207648) | Wetland soil microbial communities from Old Woman Creek delta, Ohio, United States - OWC_Aug_M2_C1_D5_C | ecosystem: Environmental > Terrestrial > Soil > Wetlands | place: USA: Ohio...
CCAAGAAGGGCGAGCTTCGCAAGTCTCATTCTCTTTAAGGCATTCCGAAGATTGGGGACTCGCGGAGCTCGTCCCTCCGGATGTCGTTTGCAGCCTCTCCACCGTTACCCTTCGGCCGCTTAAGGGCATGCGGACGGCGCCCTCAGGGGTGCTTGAGCTTCTCCTTTTCGGCGCGGTCGATTTCGGCCAACGACGGGGCTCGCCAAAAGTGGGCCGCGCCTTGTCGGCTGACGGACACCAGCGTGTTACCGTCGGGAGAGAAGGCCGTAAACTGGAATATGGTGCCTTCGCCTTCCAGGGTGCATACCTCCTGGCCGGTGCCGATATCCCACAGTTTGACGGCCTCTTTGAGATTGCTGCCGGTCGCCAGCCGCTGGCCATCCGGGGTGAACGCGACCGAGTGAATGCCCAGCAAGTGCCCATGCAGCGTGGTCAACTCCCGCCAGGAGTTGACCTCATAGAGCTTGGCGGTGCCATGTTGAGTGCCGACCGCCAGCAGTCTGCCGTTCGGCGAAAAGGCCACCCCGTCTATCGGACGACTGGGGCCGGACAAGGTGGCCGCTTTACTGCCAGTAGCCGTGTCCCAAACGTTTGCCGTGCCCTGCTTATCCCCAATGGCAAGAAGGCGGCCATCGACAGAAGCGTCCATCTTCAGTAGGTAACGGTCACGGTCGATCGGGAAGCGCCGCTGCTCACGCCATGAGGTGGTCTCCCAGACTTTCACGCGCCAGTCGTAGCCCGCGGAAAGGAGCAGCCGGCCTTGCGCCCGGAATTGCAGATGAACGATCTCGGCCGAATGCCCCACGAAATTCGTCAGTTCGCGCTGGGTGACGCGATGCCAAAGCCGGATGCGTCCGCGGCAACCCACTGCCAGCAGGGTGCCATCCGGTGAGATTGCCAGGCTGTTGTGGTTCGTGCCGAGGGTGGTATAGGTGAGCGTTTCCTTGGCCGTGGCCGTGTCCCAGAGTGAAATGGAGCCGTCGGTGTTCAGCGTGTTAAACGTCTGGCTGTCCGGTGCGAATTCCAGACGCCGGATGGGGCGTGACAGCGTGAACGGCAGCGCGGCCTTGGGTTTGGATTGTGGATCCCAAAGACCGACCGAGCCATCTTTGCAGCCGCTCACCAGGGCCTGGCCATCGGGAGAGAAGGCCACCGTATAGACCTCGTTAAGATGTCCCCGCAGCGTCGCTTGGCATCGCTGACTCGCCAACTCCCAAAGCCGGATGGTTTGATCCGCACTGGCCGAGGCCAGCGTCCGGCCGTCCGGGGAAAGTGCCAGACACGAAACCCAAGCGGTATGGCCCACAAGCTGTCCGGCAGGAGATCCCGACTCCACGTCCCAGAGGCGAATGGTGCTGTCCGAGTGTCCCGAACCTGAAGCGAGGGTCTTGCCATCCGCGGCGAAGGCCAACGCGGTGATGCCTTCGGCATGCGCTTGGAAGCTCCTCCGTTCGCTATTGGAGATCAGTGCGACCAACCGAATGCGTCCGTCGGTCTCGCCGATGGCCAGGATGGCGCCGTCGGGTGAGAACGCCACCACGCCTCTGTGCTCGCCACTGGCCGGAGACGAGGTGAAGCTGGCCATGAGCTGCCGAGTTTCCATATTCCAGACCCGCACCGTGCGGTCCGCCGCAAACGTGGCCAGTTTCGATCCGTCAGGCGAAAAGGCCATCGCTACTAGCCATTCTCCGTGCTGGAGCTCGGCGATCTGCCGCCGGGTGCTGGTCTCCCAAACGTTCACCACCGCCTGACGGTTCGTGACAAGGCCGCCCACCGCCAGCAACTGCCCTTGAGGTGAAAGCGCCATGGCCCTGCCGCCGCCCCAGGTGCCCGGCAATTGCCAGACCTGCTGGCGCTTCGACCAATCCCACAGCAGGACGCTGCCTGGCCCTGTTTCGCGAGCCGCCAGCAAGCCTCCCGCGCGGCTGAAAGCCAACGAGACGATTGAGTTGGAATGCTGAAGGAGCGTGGACAGCGCATCGCTCTGGCACAAGGGCCAAAGATAACGCCACTCCCAGTCACGAAGATCCACTTCAGCTTTCGGGCTCGGATTCGCGGAGGACTTCGGCCCGGCCAGCGAGCCGGCTTCAGATTCCTGTGGTTGACCGGGCAGATACTTCTCCAGCAAGGCCCGGGACCGGCCCAGGTTGTTCATGGCTAGGGCGTGTTGGGCCAGGTTCATGTCCGCGATGTATTCGTTTTTCCGGGCCTGCAATTCCCGGGCCTCGGCCAGGCGGGTTTGGTCTTCGACGCGCCGGCGCTGCTGGGTTTCCCGCTGCGCGTGGCGTTCGGCCCGCTGCCATTGCCAAAGCACCCCACCGAGGCCCAGCAAGCATGCGCCCAGCAACGCCGCCGCCAGACCGGCGACAACCGGCTTGCGCCGACACCACCGCCAGACCTTGCCGGTGGGCCCCAGGGGGCGCGCCAGAATCGGTTTGTGCTCCAGGAACCGGCCCAGTTCATCCGCCAGTTCCTGGGCCGTGGTGTACCGCCGCCGCGCCTCCTTCTCCAGACACTTCAAACAGATCGTCTCCAGGTCCCGCGGCACCGTCGGGTTCAGCAGGCGGGGCGAGACCGGCTCCGCGTTCAACACCTGGCTCACGATGGTCTCCAGCGAATCCGCCTGAAACGGCGGACGGGCCGTCAGCAGATAATAGAGAATGCCGCCCAAGCCGTAGACGTCGCTGGGCCGGCCCACCTTGTCGCGCTTCCCCCCCGCCTGCTCCGGCGGCATGAAACTGGGCGAACCGAGCACCTGGCCGCTGAGCGTCAAGCTCGACTCCGTGTCGAGCCGTTTGGCCAGGCCAAAATCAGTGATGCGCGGTTGGTCGTTGGAGTCAATGAGCACATTCGAAGGTTTCAGATCGCGGTGGAGGATCCCTTGCTGATGCGCGTGCTCAATCGCCTCCGCAATCAGCCTCGCGTACCGGGCGGCGCGGCCCGCCGCCAGGGGCTGATGGCCCACCAGCTTGGCCAGATTCGGGCCCTCGACAAAATCCATCGAGAAGTAGTGCTGACCGGCCTGCACCCCCACTTCATGAATGGCGACGATGTGCGGGTGGTGCAGCACCGCCGCGGCGGATGCCTCCGTCCGAAAACGCCGCACGAAGTCCGGGGTCGCCAGGGCGCCGCCCAGCAACATCTTGATCGCCACGAACCGGTTCAGGCTGATTTGCCGGGCCTTATAGACCACGCCCATCCCGCCCCGGGCGATCTCCTCCAGCAGTTCGTAGTCTCCAAAGGACCGCATTTCGCAGGATGGGGGCTCACGGTCGGCAAGCGGCCCAATGGCCGGGGCGGACGGCGCACCTGCCGGCGCCGCTTGGAGGGCCTCGGCGGCGCCGAGCCGGAACAGGCATTTCGGGCAGAAGCCGCTCGGCGCATCGGGCGGCAACGCCTCACAGCATTTCGGACATGTCCGTGTGAGCGGCATCATACGAGTCGCGACGAATTTGAGCTTTCACGGCTTACCAACGACAGGATCGCTGAAAGGTCACACGGAATTACCGGCTGATCACCTCGAACAGGCGACGCATTTCCTCCTCGATCTCCTTGGGGTCAGCCACCGTCTGGACAATCTCCTCGCGAAACAGTTCGCGGTAACGCTCGCGCAAGCGATGCACGGCCATTTTCACCGCCCCTTCCGTGAGGCCCAGCTTTGACGCTGTCTGGGCGTAGGTTTCGACACCTTCTTCCCCGAGCAGAAAGCCCTGCATCGCGTCAAAGGTGTTCGCCTTGCCCGCGGCGACCGATTGCTCGCGCAGGCGTTGGAGCACGCGCTCCAACAAGGTCAAGGCCCAGCGGCGCTCGTAGAGACTCTCGGCGTCCATCCGGTCCACGGGTTCCAGCCGGTAGCGATTCTCCGCCGATTGGGTTTCCAGCGCGAGATGCGGCTGGTGTCCCCCGCGGATCGCCCGGTGCGCCTTCTTCCACTCGTCGGCCAAGAAGTGCTTCAAGCAGGCCAGCAGGAACGAACGAAACAGTCCCTTGTCCGGCCTCACGTTGCGGAGGAAATCGCGGCTCAGCAGATGCGCGAAGAACGCCTGGGTCAGGTCCTGGGCATCCTCGGGACTGTAGCCGCGGTGCCGGACGTAGACATAGAGCGGATACCAGTAGGTGGAGCAGAGTCGCTCCAAGGCTTGCGCGGCCTGGGGCGATTCCTGGTGCGCCGCCGCCAGCACCACGCTCCAATGGGTCGCGGTGAACTCCGCCGAACCGGCTGCACGGGCACCAACACTGGTATCCTCGGCATCGGCCATGGCTGCCGTTATACACGGAGTGCCGTGGAGTTCAACAGAATCGCGTGCCCCCCAGCTCAGCCCGTCGAGAGCGTGGGTTGGAGCGCCGGCCTCCGGCACGGCGCAAGCCAAGGCCACGATCCGCGCCGTGCCGGAGGCCGGCGCTCCCGTCCGAGCCGCGCCAAGGCAAGCAAGACTGCGGCATTGCAGAATGGCGTAATGCCTCAGAAGCCTGGGGCCACCGGCCCACCGTGGCCTGAGCTTGCGTCGGCGCCCTGAGCTTCCTGGTCGCGGGCAAAGGTGAGCCCCAGCTCGCGGATGCGGCGCAGGTCCATCTTTCCACTGGCCAATTGGGGCAGCTTCTCGACCCGGAAGAAGCTGTTGGCCCGAGGAATCCAGAGGTTCGGGAGTTCGAGCTGAGGCAGGCGCTTTAACAGGCCCTGGAGTTGATCGTCGGGCAGGGTGTGCAGGACCACCAGTCGCTCGCCCTTCTTCGGGTCCGGGACGCCGGCCACGGCGAACATCACCTCGCGCGCACCCGCCAACTCGTGCAGGGACTCTTCCACCTTGACGTGGGGCACCATCTCGCCGCCGATCTTGCTGAAACGGCTCAGGCGGTCCGTGATCTGCAGGAAGCCGTTCTCATCGAGCATCGCGATGTCGCCGGTCACATACCAGCCGTCCCGGAGGACTTCGGCCGTCTTCTCCGGTTGGCCGAGGTAGCCTTGCATCACGTTCGGCCCGCGCACCAGGAGGAGGCCGCTTTGGCCCAAAGGCACCGCCTGCCCGGTCTCCGGCGCGACGAGCCGCACGCTGATACCGGGCAAGGGATGGCCGATCTTGCCGCGCCGGCCACCCACCTGCCGCCGGCCGGCCGCGCGGAAGTCGTGGGTGTTGGCCGCCACCACGGGCGAACACTCGGTGCATCCGTAGCCTTCCAGCGGACGGATGCCAAACTTCTCCTCGAAGGCCGACGCGAGCCAATCCGGCAGTTTCTCGGCGCCCGCCATGACGAGCCGCAAACTGCCGAAGTCCTCGGGCGCGCAGCTTCGCAGGTAGATCTGGAGGAACGCCGGGGTGGCCATCAGGTAGGTCACCCGATAACGCCGCACCAGGTCGCCGACCGGTCTGCCGTCGAGCGGATTCGGGTGGTAGGCCGCGCCCAGGCCGAGCACCGCGGGAACCGCCAGGGTGGCGGTGAAACCGAAGGAATGGAAGAACGGCAGGATGCCCAGAAAGCGATCCCGCGGTCCGAAGTCGAACGTCTGCGCCATCTGGGCGATGTTCGACATGATGTTGTAGTGGCTGAGCATGACCCCCTTGGGGTCACCGGTGCTGCCGCTGGAAAAGATCACCGTCGCCAGATCGTCCAGCGAGGTTGCGTGCACGTGTCCCAGCCACCGCTCGATCCACGCGACCGGCGTCAGCCACGCGAGGCCGAGGGCCTTCAGCTTTTCCAGCAGGCGCGGTTCGGCGGCCACCTCTTCGAGCAGCAACGCGGGGCACGGCAGTTGCACCTTGATGCGCCCCAGAAAAAGCTTTGAAGTGACGATGGTCTGGAGGCTGCACTTTCGGGCGCAGGCGGCCAGGGCTTCCTCGGACAACGTGTAGTTCAGGTTCACGGGCACCTTGCCGGCCAGCAACGCCGCCAGGTTCACGAGCGCGCCCGGCACAGACGGCGGCAACAGGATTCCCACCATGCGCTGGTCCGCCCAATGCGGCCGGAGTCGCTGCGCCAGAAACAGGGTTTTCGTGAGCGCACCGCCGAAGCTCAGCCGGGGCACGCGCGCATCGCTCATGGCGAACCGCCAGGAACAACTCCGGGCGCGCTGGACGAACGCTCGGTGTAACGGCTTCATGGTTGCCCGGCGCAGCGGCCACGCCGCGGTGCCAAGCTCTTGGATGGCCGTGCGCACCTCAAAGGCCGTGGCGCCGCTGGACAGCGCCTGGCCGAAACAGACTGTGACCGGATACGGAATCCGGCGAGGGAGCTTCCAGAAGAACCGCCCGCCCACATGGCTGAAGACGCTGCCCCACAACCCGTCCAGGCAAGCAGGGACGATCGGCGCTTCGAGGCCCTTCATGATCTGCTCCAACTCCCCGCGAAACGGGAGCATGACGCCAATGCACGAGATGTTCTTCTCTGCAAACAGCCCGACGATGTCGCCCGACCGGATGGCGTCGGCCGCCCGTTGCAGGGCCTCCTTCAGCTTGTGGGGTGGCTGTTCCGGCGGCAGCGGGATGACCTCCAGGCGCCGCAAGACCGGTTTCAGGAGCGGCCTTTCGCAGAGCTCCTGAGGCAATAGGAATCTCACGTGCCTCCGGCTTGCCGCCAGAATGAGCAACAGGTCCACGAAGGACAGATGGTTGCTGACCAGCAAGGCACCGCCGCGCGACGGGAGCTTCTCCTCGCCCAGCACCGTCAGCCGATAGAACGTGTGCACGAACAGCCACAGGAACGGTTTCAAGATCAGGTCTTGCAGTTTCATGACGCAGATCCCCCTTCAACCCGGTGGCGTTCGCGTTCGATTTCGTCCCGCGCCGCATCGATCTCGGCGATGAGTCCCCCGCGCATGCCAGCCAGTCCGCGCGCCGCCAAGGGAGCCCGGAGCATCACGACGGTCGCCCGGACGCTGCTGGCCAGACGGCGCAGCTCACGCCAGTAGTAATGGGCCGCCAGGCTGGCCACCGGGAGCGACAGGGCGTACCAGAAGGTCGCGGACCAGCCGAAAAACCGAAAGAAGACCGCCACGCACAGCGAATAGAACACCCCAAAGCCAATCGCCCCGCTCAGGATGGACGCGGTCGTAACCTGGGTCTCGTCCGACGGTGTTCGGGTGTGATGAGCCACGGTCCAGCGGATGAGGGCATAAGGAAGAAACCGGTGCACCCAACCATAGACCGCCAAGGGGAGAAGGAGCAGCGCCCCCGCGCCCCACAGCAGGGTCTTCCAGATCCCGTGGCGTTCGAGAGAGTTCAGATCCTCTTCCGAAAGCTTCAAGCGTCGGAGCCAACGTTCGTAGCGGTCCAATTTCCGGACGAAGGCGCCGGCCACCTCGGGGCGTTCCCCAAATACGTGGTCCACGGCACTGGCGATCCTTTGCGTGAGGAGCAATTCCTCCGCCCGAGGCGAGACCGCCTCGGGAATCACCCGATGGCCCACCCGCAGGCGGTCGAGGTAGAGACGCTTCACCGCCTCGACCACGCGGGAGCGTTCGAGCCGCGGAAGATGCAGGATCAAGGCCTGAATGCGGCGCTCCAGTTCACCGTTCAGCGCTTGAATGCACTCATGCTTGCGCTCCGGGTAGCCTGCGAGGAACTCGGCCACACGAATCGGTTCGCCGAAGTGGACCAGCACTTCGCTCCGGTAAATCTCCTTGGCCGAGAAAGTCAGTCCCACCGGCACAATCCGCAGTCCCAGGCGCCCCCCGTGGCGATGCTCCAGTTCCAGCGTCATGCGCGCCGTGCCGGTCTTGACCGTCTTGAGCTGGGGATCGCTGTGGGTGATGCCCTCCGGGAAAATGCCGATCGCTTCGCCGCGCTCGAGCACCCGAAAGCAGGCCTCGAAAGTGTCCAGGACCGATCGCATGGCGCGCGGGTCGTCCTTGACCCGATTGACGGCAATCACACCGCACTGGCCGAGAAGCCACCGGACCAGCTTGAGGCGGAACAGTTGGATGGTGGCCACGAAATTCACTTTGCGGGGCACCGAGGTGCCGATGACAAACGCATCGGCCAGTGAATTCGGATGATTGGAGGCAAACACGACCGGACCTTCCAGCGGCACCCTCTCGGCATGGAACCGCTCGACGCGACTGAAGTAGAAACCCAGTCCCAGCCGGACCAGCCACCGTCCGATTCGATAGGGCACAGAACGTGTCATAGACCTGGTCTCCCGTTGAAACGTCAGTTGCTCCGAGCCCCGTCCGATTACCACAGCGGAAACGGCATCGTCAAGGCCGGCATTCTCGCGTCCACCGTTTGGCCGGCGCCCTCCCCGGCTCGGCGGCCGGGCCAGCCGGAGACTGCCAAGAGCTCGAGACCAACAATGAGCGCCAGAATCAGCCAGCCCATCACCGGGCGGCCCTTCACCATCGGTTCCGATCCTATTCGCGTTTTCATGGCGCCAGAGTAGTCCGCGGGCGCGGACAGGTGTTAATTCATAAACTTGAGACCGGGATTGAAGAAACCAATGGTTGGCCGTCCGCCGCGCGACTCCCTCTCCCCTCAACGGGGAGAGGGCCGGGGTGAGGGGTGTGATCAACTCACAGACCTCTTGCAGGAGCCTCCCACGCAGCTACACTCTCCCGGTCACATCACAAGAACCGTGAGCCTGAACATTCACTACCTCGAGCTGTTCTACTACGTGGCCAAACACCAAGGCATCAGCGAGGGGGTGCGCCACATCCCCTACGGCATCCAGCAGCCCGCCGTGAGCGCACAGATCCTGGCGCTGGAAGACGATTTGGGGGTGAAGCTGTTTCAACGCCGCCCATTTCTGCTGACGCCGGCCGGTGAGAAGCTCTTTCGTTTCATCCAGCCCTTTTTCGGAGGGCTGGAAGGTGTCGAGGATGAACTACGCGGCGAATCGCAACAAATCCGGCTGGGCGCCTCCGGCATCTTCCTGCGCGACCATCTCCCGGCCATCCTGCACAACGTGCGGGCCCGGTTCCCGCGTTTGAAGATCAACTTGCGCGAGGCTCACCAGCCGCAATTGGAGACCTGGCTGGCAGGCGGCGAGCTTGATCTGGCCGTGACCCTGCTCCAGTCCAAGCCGCCGCCCGGCATCCACGCCCAACCATTGCTGGAACTCCCGCTCATCCTCTTGGTCGAGAAGAGCAGCCCCCTGAAGTCGGCCGCAGATTTGTGGACGCGCGACAAGATCGAGGAGGCGCTCATCTGTGTGCCGTCCCACGAGACCATCCCCAAGCGATTTCAGGAGGGGCTGGAGAAGCGCGGGGTGGACTGGCTGCCCCGGGTCGAGGTCAGTTCGCTCACGTTGATTGAGATTTATGTGGCGCACGGTTACGGCATCGGTCTCTATGTGGACATCCCGGCCTACAAGTTCCTGCCCGGCATCCGGGTGCTGCGATTGGACGATTTCCCACGCGTGGAGCTGGGCGCGCTCTGGCCGGGGAAGAAGACCCCGTTGATCCAGACGTTCCTCGACGAAGCCCTCCGGCGCGTCGCGGCGGTGACCGGGCGGTAGAGAAGGAAGATTCTGTCTCGAGTCCAGCCTCCACAGATTCCTGTCTCTGCACTCCGTCACCATCACTCGTTTTCGCGAACATTCCCGGCCACAGATTGCACAGATGGCACGGACGGAAAGAGATCCATGTTGGTTGGTCTTCGTCCGTGTCATCTGTGAGGTCGGTGGCTCATCCCGTCCTGGCTGCGGCTCCGCCGCGCTGTGCTCCTGCCTGCTGCTGTTGGATTCCAATGCACCGCAACGCCCGCGTGGTTCGTGTGGGTCGTTTTAGTGGTTGTATGTTTCGGCGCAATCACGTACAAGTGTGGCTGGAATCCATGAACTCTGAGCCGCTCCCAATGCGGGCGCTCCCGGCGTGCACGCGACGAGTGTGCCGCGATCGAATGGTGGATCACCAGCGCCGAGGCTCGGAAAGAGACCTATCTATGAACTCTCCAACGATGGATCTTCGAATGGAGCTACCTTGGCTGGTGGTGCTGGCTCTGGCGGTTGCCGTGGTGCCAGTCGCACGTGCCCAGACTGGCCCCCCTGTCATCACCTCCCAACCGCAGCCGCAGGCCACCGTCCCAGGCGGGCGCGCCATCTTCACCGTGATGGCCAGCGGCACGGCCCCGCTGGCTTTCCAGTGGCTCAAGAACGGCGCGCCCCTCGCGGGCGCCACCGGCGACGTGCTCATCCTGACCAACGCGCAATCCAGTGATGCGGGCATGTACTCCGTCACGGTCAGCAACGCCCTCGGCAGCGTGACCAGCGCCAATGTCGGCCTGAGCGTCAATGCGCGGCGCGGCGGAGACGTCGATTCTTCGTTCTGCCCCAGCGCGTCCCTCAACCGCTCAGTTTACTCCACAGTTGTGCAGCCGAATGGCAAGGTGCTGATTGCGGGTGACTTCACCGCCGTTCAGGGAGCGGCGCGCGGACGGGTGGCCCGGTTGAACTCGGACGGCTCCACCGACCACACCTTCATGAACGCCTTGGCCGGGGCCAACAATGATGTCAAGTCCGTGGCCATGCAGGCCGACGGCAAGGTGCTGATCGGCGGCTGGTTCAACACCGTCAATGGCGCGCCCCGCAGTGGCCTCGCGCGGCTCCAAGCCGACGGCAGCCTGGATACCGGCTTCCGGGACAGCCTCGCCGAGGCCTACGCTGATGTAAATTGCCTGACAGTCCAAGCCGACGGCAAGGTGGTGATCGGCGGCTTCTTCTTCATGGTCGACGGCGCGGTCCGCAATAACATCGCCCGCCTAAACGCTGATGGCAGCTTGGACACCGGCTTCTTGAACGGCTTGGCCGGGGCCGATTCCACGGTTTTGTCCGTGACCGTGCAGGCCGACGGCAAGGTGCTGATCGGCGGCTGGTTCACCGCCGTCGACGGCGTGGCCCGCAATCATATCGCTCGGCTGAATGCCGACGGCAGCCTGGACACCGGCTTCCTGAACGCCTTGGCCGGGACCGATTCCACGGTCTCGTCGGTGGCCGTGCAGGCCGACGGCAAGGTGCTGATCGGCGGCTCCTTCACCACCGTCAACGGCGTGGCCCGCCCTTACCTTGCACGGCTCCTACCCGATGGCAGCCTGGACACTGGCTTCCTGAACGGCTTGGCCGGGCCCGGCTCTGAAGTGTTGTCCGTGACCCTGCAGGCCGGCGGCCAGGTGCTGATTGGAGGATGGTTCGCCACCGTCAACGGTGAGTACCGTCCATACCTTGCGCGTCTCCAGCCCGACGGCAGCTTGGATACTGGCTTTCTGAACGGACTGTATGGCGTCGAAGGCATCCCCTATTCCGTGGCCGCACAGGCCGACGGCAAGATACTGGTCGGAGGAGGCTTCAGCATGGTCAACGGGGTGGCCCGCGGGAGCATCGCGCGACTGAATGCCGACGGCAGCTTGGATGCCGGCTTTCTCAACGGCTCGGATGGAGCCAATTCGTGGGTCAACTCTGTGGCCGCGCAGGCCGACGGCAAAGTACTGATCGGCGGTGCCTTCACCACCGTCAACGGCGTGGCCCGCCCTCAGATTGCGCGACTCCAGGCCGACGGTAGTCTGGACACTGAATTCCTGAAGGGCCTAGCCGGGCTGGACAACCAGGTCCAGTCCGTGGTCGTGCAGGATGACGCCAAGGTGCTGATCGGCGGCTGGTTCAACACCGTCAACGGGGTGGCCCGCAATCGCATCGCGCGCCTCCAGGCCGACGGCAGCTTGGACACCGGCTTCCTGAGTGGGCTGGCCGGGGCCAACCATGCGGTTTCGTCCGTGGCCGTGCAGACCGACGGCAAGGTGCTGATCGGCGGCGAGTTCACTACCGTCAACGGGGTGGCCCGCAATCGCATCGCGCGGCTTCAGACCGACGGTAGCTTGGACAGCGGCTTTTTGAACGGCCTGACCGGAGGCAGCTCTTGGGTCGAGTCCGTAGCGGTGCAGGCCGATGGCAAGGTGCTGATCGGCGGTGGCTTCACCACCGTCAACGGCGTGGTCCGCAACCGCATCGCGCGGCTCCATGCCGACGGCAGCTTGGATGCCGGCTTCCTCAGTGGGCTTTCCGGGGCCAACGACTACGTGGTTTCCGTGGCCGTGCAGCCCGACGGCAAGGTGCTGATGGGCGGCGGCTTCACCACCGTCAACGGCGTGGCCCGCAGTGGCATCGCGCGGCTCCATGCCGACGGCTCGCTCGACACGTCTTTCATGGACGGCCTGACGGGCCCTAACGGCCATGTCTACTCCGTGGTGGTGCAAAGGGACGGGAGGATCCTCGTGTGCGGCCAGTTCGGCGGCTTCAACGATGTGCCCGCCAGCGGCGTCGCCCGGCTCTGGGGTTCGAAAATCCCCGTCATTCTCCGCCAGCCGCGGGATCAAGCGGTGCCTGCTGGCAGCGAGGCCACCTTCAGCGTCTCGGTCAGCGGCCCACCGCCTCTGAACTGCCAGTGGTGGTTCAACGGCTCGACCCCGCTGGCTGGCGCCACCAACGCCATACTGGTGCTGTCGAACGTCCAGCCAGCCCACGCCGGCAACTACTCCGTCGTGGTCAGCAACCCCAGCGGTGCGGCAACCAGCGCCGTGGCAGTGCTCACGGTGTTCGGACCGCCAGTGGTGCTGGTGG
>Ga0316628_100003184_pt1 | contig 12540 bp, 9 predicted proteins | sample OWC_Aug_M2_C1_D5_FD_207648 | JGI IMG/M metagenome (GOLD analysis project Ga0316628, IMG submission 207648) | Wetland soil microbial communities from Old Woman Creek delta, Ohio, United States - OWC_Aug_M2_C1_D5_C | ecosystem: Environmental > Terrestrial > Soil > Wetlands | place: USA: Ohio...
TGTCCTTCTGTTTGCCTCCAGCCAAGCTCTTGCCCTCTCGGATGATGTGCATAGTCTTGCACCCTTACCTAATCACCAAGGCCCATGGGCAATGAACAGGATGATTTACTCCATGCCGTCCTGGTGTCCTGGTGGTGGCTTTGGACCTGGTTGCAGGGTCTTGAGCTTTGACCTGATGACGGGGATGAGCGAATCGAGATCGAGCACCTCGGTTGTTTTTGAGGCGCGGATAAAGAGCTCGGCCCGACCCTGTTTAACCTTTTCCGGACCGAGGACGATCCTGAAGGGGATTCCCGTCAGATCGGCGTCTTTGAATTTGACTCCAGGGCGCTCCTCGCGGTCGTCCAGCAGCGTATCCACGCCGGCTTCTTCCAGATCCGCGTACAGACGGTCCGCCGCGGACCTCACGTCATCCCTGTAATTGACCGGCGTGATGATTGCGCTGAAAGGGGCGATCGAAGCGGGCCAGATTATGCCGTCCGGGTCGTGATAGAGCTCGACGGCAGAGGCCATGATCATCTCCAGGTCGATGCCGCAGCTGCTCACGAGGATCGGCGTCTGTTTGCCTTCGGCCGTCAGAACCACCGCGCCGGTGTAAGCTGATTTGCCGGCACCCAGCTGTGAGACACGTCCGAGGACGGCCGCAGGGAGAACATCCAGCGGGCTTCCGCACCTGACGCAGGCTTCGCCCCTTTCGACCGCCCGAAGGTCCTTCCAGACGGGCTTGAAGTGGAGATCCGGAGTCACCCCCCGAAGGTGATAGTCGTTCCGGTTCGCACCGCAGACGAGATTATGCCTTCCTTTGAGCGCGAGATCGGAGTACACGGCTATGCCCGAGATTCCCAAGGGCCCCAGGCTGCCGGCCTCTGCGCCAAATGCTGCGAAGATTTCCTCCTGCCGCGCAGTCCTCAGCTGGGCGCCGTCCAGGGCAGCCGCAGCCTTGGCCTCGTTCAGCTGGTGGTCTCCGCGCAGGAGAAACAGACACGGCTTGCCGTCCGCGACGTAGACCAGAGACTTGATTTGATGGTTCGGAGGAACCTGCAGGAAATCGGCTACTTCGGCAATGGTCTTGCGGTCCGGGGTGTAGACCTCCTGGGGCTCGCCGGTAGCCTCGTGATCCACCAACTCCGGAAGGCGGGATGTGGCACAGTCCATGTGGGCGGCATAGCCGCAAGCGCAGAACACCAGCAGATCCCTACCCGCGTCCCTCGGCACCATGAATTTCCGGGATCGGAGGTCCGCCGCCGCTCCGGTGCCGGCTTCAGCGGTTGTGCACATGAGGTTGCAGCGCGCGAAAATCCGAAGACAGGCGTCGAGGTTGACATCGTAGCTGCGGTCGAGTCCCTTACGGTCCGCATCGAAAGAGCAAAGGTCCGCCGAAATGCACTGTTGCGCCCTGAGCGGCCCGGATTTGGGGCCGCGATCGTCGCGGGGCCTCTGTCCAATCCGGTACCAGAGTTGCGGCAGCTGTTTGTAGGAGCGGATCTCTCCGCGCGCGATTTCGGAGAACGCCGCTTCGAAGTCCAGGCTCGGGACCGGGGCAGAGGCCGTGAGATCCTCGTGAGAATTGGGATTGGCGCGTTCTCCGGACCGGCGGCGGGATTCCTGCCCCGATTCCGCCGGGCCGAACGTCGGCAGCCAAAACTCCTGCGCTCCGGCAGCACTCATCTCCCCGCGGACGATGTCGATGATTCTGAGCATTGTGCGCTGGCCGAGCGGCAGATAGGACCAGGTTCCCGATGGAAGCAGTCGGATGAAGGCAGCGCGGATCAGCAGGTGCTGAGACAGGGATTCCGGGTCAGCGGGATGATCGCGAAGCGTAGGTATAAACGTCCTGGACCAGCGCATTCGGAAATAATAGCCGGGAAGTAGGTCGCCCAGACAAAAAAGATGAACCACGAAGACCACAAAGACCACGAAGACAAGAGCGCAGGATGCTCTTTCTTCGTGGTCTTTGTGGTCTTCGCGGTTCTGTTTTTCGTCGATCGTTGAATCCGTGCAAACCCGATGCCTCCCTTTGGGAGCCTTCCAGAGGGCACCCGCTCTGCGGGTGCAGGCTCACTTGCAGATACGGGCTTTTGTTGAGCCGGGGCGGGGGATTCGAAAACAGGCGGACGGGTGGGACGTCCGCATCTAATGTGATAGACTGCCGGGTATGAAGGTGGCCCTCGGCAGCGATCACGCGGGTTTTGAAATCAAGTCGGCGGCAGGCAGATACCTCGCCGCGCGGGGAATCGACGTCGAAGACGTCGGGACATTTTCGAGCGAGAGCGTGGACTATCCCGACTACGCGGAAAAGGTCGGGCTTGCAGTTCAGAAAGGACAGGCGGACCGGGGCGTGCTGGTTTGCGGCACCGGCATGGGAGTGTGCATCGCGGCCAACAAGATTCACGGCATTCGGGCGGCCGCCCCCTGGGATGCCGAAACCGCACGTTTGAGCCGCCAGCACAACGACGCGAATGTGCTCTGCCTTTCCGGCAGACACATGCAGGAACCGGCCGTGCTCGAGATCCTCAGAATCTGGCTCGAAACGCCGTTCGACGGAGGGCGGCACAAGCGCCGCATCGACAAGATCGCGGGCATAGAGCAACACCAACAATAATTGCAGATTGCAGACTGCAAATTGACGAGAACTCCTCGGCACTCTTTTTCTATTCGGAATTTGCAGTGTGCAATCGGCAATTCTTCATTTGGAGTGCGATATGAATGACTCATTGTACGCTGTTGACCCCGAGGTGGCGGCGGCGATAGCCGGCGAAACGCGAAGACAGAACGAGACCCTCGAATTGATCGCATCCGAAAACTTCGTGAGCGAGGCGGTGCTTGAAGCGGCCGGTTCGGTTTTCACAAACAAATATGCCGAAGGATATCCGGGCAGACGCTACTACGGCGGGTGTGAATTCGTCGACAAAGTGGAAAGCCTGGTGCAGGAAAGGGCCAAGAAGCTGTTCGGTGCAGAGCACGTGAACGCGCAGCCCCACTCGGGAACGCAGGCCAATGTGGCGGTCTACATGACCGTCTGCAAGCCCGGCGACACCATCCTGGGAATGAGCCTTGCGCACGGCGGCCACCTCACTCACGGCCACCCCCTGAATTTCTCCGGCAAGATGTACAAGGTGCAATCCTATGGAGTAAGGCAGGACAACGAGCAGATCGATTATGACGAACTCGCGCGGCTCGCCGAGGAGCACAAGCCGCGGATCATCGTGTGCGGCGCCAGCGCCTACCCGCGCGTCATCGACTTCAAACGGATCGCCGAAATTGCCCGGGAGGTGGGGGCCTGCAGCATGGCGGACATCGCGCACATCGCCGGGATGGTCGGAACCGGGCTGCACCCGAGCCCGTTTCCCCATATGGATTTCGTGACCACCACCACGCACAAGACCCTGCGCGGCCCGCGCGGCGGCCTGATCATGTGCAAGGAACAGTTCGCGAAGGACCTCGACAAAATCGTCTTTCCCGGAACCCAGGGCGGACCACTCGTTCACATAATTTCCGCCAAGGCGGTCTGCCTGCACGAAGCCCTGCAGCCCGCTTTCAAGGAATACCAGAGGCATATCCTGGCGAACGCGAGAGTACTGGCCGAGACACTCGTGGGCGAAGGTTTCAGGCTGGTTTCGGGCGGCACCGACAACCACCTCATGCTGGTGGACGTTTTCCGAGGAGGGGTGACCGGCAAAGAAGCGGAGTTGGCTCTCGAGAAGGCCAACATCACGGTCAACAAGAACGCAATCCCGTTCGACAAGAATCCGCCGCTGGTGGCAAGCGGTATCCGGATAGGCACTCCCGCGGTCACCAGCCGGGGGATCAGGGAGCGGGAGACTGAAACCATCGGGCGCCTCATCTCGAAGGTCCTCCACGCTCCCGCGGATGCCGAAGTGCAGCGCCAGGTGCGCAGGGAAGTCCTCGACCTGACGGCCAGGTATCCGCTCTACCCGAAGCGCCTCGCGCCTGTCGCGAACTGAAGAACCACCTGTTGCGGATTGCGGCATTCGGATAGCGGGTTAATTCCACCAAGGTAAACCACCGCCTTAGGGGGTGAGAATCGAAAAGGCTCTGCCGTCCCGGCGGGGTCTCAAGAGAAGACCGAAAGGAAAGATGAACCTCGAAGATCTCAAAGACCGCGAAGAAGAAACTCTGAGAAATTGCCGGCAGTTGTTTCTTCGAGGTCTTTGCGGTTCAGTTTTCAAGCAATCGCCTCCCTCCGGGAGGCCTCCTGAGGCCACCCGCTCTGCGGGTGGAGGCTGATTGGTTCTTTTGCCGATGCCGGGTTCAAATCCAATCCGCAATCCACAATCGATATGATTTCACCCGAACAGCTCGAGAAACTGCTGGGTCCTGACGGCCCGATCGCGAAGGCTCATCCGAATTACGAGTTTCGCCCCGGGCAGATCCGCATGGCCCAGGCCGTCGCCGACGCCATCGAGGATCGCACTCACCTTTGCGTCGAGGCCGGAACTGGCACCGGCAAAACTCTCGCCTACCTCCTTCCGGCGATCTTCAGCAGAAAAAGGGTGATCATCTCCACCGGAACGAAGAACCTCCAGGAACAACTGTTCTTCAAGGACATCCCCTTCCTCGAGAAGGCGCTCGGGCGGAAGCTTTCGGTCGCCTACCTCAAAGGACGGAGCAACTATCTCTGCCTCAAAAAGCTCGACGCCAGCGAGCACGAGGCGTACCTGTTCTCGCCCCAGGACCCGCGTTATCTCGAGCTGATCCGCAAGTGGGCCCGGATCACCGAGACCGGCGATCGCGCCGAGTTGAAGGAATTGCCCGAGGACCTCCCTCTCTGGCGCCAGCTGGACGCTCGCCGCGATACCTGCACCGGCCAGAAATGCCCGGATTACGAGTCCTGCTTCGTCACCAGGGTCCGTCAGCGCGCGCTCGAGTCGGATCTCGTGATCGTCAACCATCACCTTTTCTTTGCCGACCTGGCTCTGCGGCAGGGCGACTTCGGCGCTGTCCTGCCGGATTATTCGGTAATCATTTTCGACGAGGCTCACGATCTGGAAGACGTTGTCACTCAATACTTCGGAGTCATGTCGAGCAACTACCGGATCGAGGAACTGGCACGTGACACCGAAAAAGCCTGCGCCGAATCCGACTCCGCGTCTGCTTTCGTCCCCGAGCAGCTGGCCAGGCTGATTGCCGCCTCCAGGGAGTTCTTTGCCGCGTTCCAGCCGGCGGAAGGGCGCTTCCCCCTGCGGGAACTGGGCCACGGGCTGAAAGTCCGGCGGGGCCCTGAGAGCGACGACACGATCGGGGATTTCTACAATCGGCTCATTTCTCAACTCGGAATCCTCGAAGCCGCATTGGCGACTGCGGCGCAGCAGAGCGATGTGATCGATTCTCTTGTTCGCAGGGCTTCCGAGCTTCGCGCGGACCTCGCGTCGATCCTCGAGTCGGAATCCTCGGAGCAGGTGTACTGGTACGAGGTTCGGGGGCGGGGAGTGTTCCTCTGGGCCTCGCCGATCCAGGTCGCCTCCATCCTGAGTCAGCGCCTGTATCCGGAAATCGACACGGCCGTGCTCACGTCCGCGACGTTGTCCACCGGAGGCAATTTCAGTTTCATCCGTTCGCGGCTTGGCCTGGAAGATGCCGGGGAACTCCTGCTCGGCTCTCACTTCGATTTTGCCCGTCAGGCGATTCTCTACATTCCGCGCGACATTCCCGAGCCCCGCGAAGAAGGTTGGGTCCGCCACGCCTGCGCCGAACTCGAACGAATTCTCGAGGCGAGCAGGGGAAGAGCGTTCGTTCTTTTCACAAGTTATGCCCAGATGGAGATGGTCTACAACACCCTCCAGGGGCGGATACGCTTTCCGATCCTGCTTCAGGGCGAGAGGAGCAAGAGCGGCCTGCTCGAATTGTTTCGCAATACTCCGAACGCCGTGCTGCTCGCGACCAGCAGCTTTTGGCAGGGTGTGGATGTCCAGGGGGAGAAACTGAGCTGCGTGGTGATCGACAAGCTGCCGTTTTCCGTTCCCAGCGATCCGGTGGTGGCCGCCCGGATCCGGCATTTGAATGAAGCCGGAGGCAACGCCTTCTATGAATATCAGATCCCGGAGGCGGTCATTCTTCTGAAGCAGGGCTTCGGCAGGCTGATCCGCAGCAGCGCCGACCGTGGGATCCTGGCGCTGCTCGACAAACGAGTGCTCACGAAGCGGTATGGACGCACATTTCTGCAGAGCATTCCCTCGGCTCCGTTGACACACAATCCCGCCGATCTGCGCAACTTTTTCGAGCAAAACGGATCATCTCCTGATGAAGGCGGATCGTGACCGCCTCCTCGCGACGGACCACTGAGTCGCGCAGGTCAACCGTAGGGGCGGGACCTGTGGTCGCCCCTGCAAACTAATCGCGAATGTGCGGAATATTGTCCGCAGAGAAATCGCTCGCGGCGCAGCAACGGCTTTGTTGACAGGCCGTCCAGGCAGGTCATAGAATGGGCGGTCGGTATCGAGCATCGGCAGATATACATAACTGCAGTTCCTGCAAGGAGGTAACATGTCCAGCCGATTGACCAAGTCCCCCGCCTTAGTCCTCTCGGTGATAATGATCATACTCACTGGTGTGCCGGTCATGGCCCAGAACCGCATCATCAAAGGCAAGGTCATAAACGACAAGGGTCAGCCAATCCAGGGCGCGGCAATCACGATACAGGGGCTTGATGTTAAACGCGAATACGTGACCAAGACGGATAAGAAGGGCGAGTACTTCTACATGGGAATCCCTTACGGCCAGTACCGCGTCGTCGTGAGGGCCAAGGATTATCAGCCGGACTTTATGTCGGGAATCCAGCCCAGTATTTCGGAAGAACGGGTAGTCGATTTCTCTCTGAAGCCCGGTTCGGATCACAAGCTGGCGTTCGAGTTGACTCCGCAGGAGATGGAGAAGTTGAAGCAGGAGGCGGCGAAGGCCGAGAAGCAAAAGCAATCGTCGGCCGAGGTCAAGGCTGCTTTCGACGCCGGTCTGGCGTTCGCCCAACAGGGCAAATTTGCCGAAGCGGTCGACGAATACAAGAAGGCCCTCGAGAAAGATCAGGAACAGCCCTATATACAGGCCAACATGGCGGATGCGCTGGCGAAGTTGAACAAGAACGACGAAGCGTTGGCCGCCTACCAGAAGGCCATTGCACTCAAGCCCGACGATGGGGCGATGTATACGAACATGGGCGTCCTGCTTGGGAAAATGGGAAAGACGGCCGAGTCCCAGGAAGCGTTCAAGAAGGCCGCTTCTGTCAATCCGGCAGCCGCGGGCCAGAACTTCTATAATCTGGGAGCCACGCTGGTGAACAGCGGCCGTTCTGCCGAAGCGGCAGATGCCTTCAAACAGGCGATTGCCGCGGATCCGAACTTCGCGGAAGCCTATTACCAGCTGGGCATATGCCTGTCGGGCAGCCCGGCGACAATCCCCGACGCCATCAAGGCTCTGCAGAAATACATTGAAATCGGTCAGAAAGCGGACGAGGTGGAAGTGGCAAAACAGCTGATTTCAGCGCTGGGCGCCCAGACTGCAGGCGAGAAGAAAAAGCCGTAACCCTGGATCTGCCTGCTTGAAACGCGGCCACGGATCGCGCACGATCTCGAGCGCTCCGTGGCTGCACACCCCGCGCCTCTCTAGGAACCTTCGCCGGCAAACAGTCTTTCAGCGCGTCGACAGCCTACGTCCGCAAGGTTTTGAAGCGCTTCAAGGGCCGACTCGGCAATCGCCCGGTTGCGGTCGTGGGTCAACTCGCAGAATCGTTCGAGGGTGGAATCCGCGATCTCATTGGGCCGATGCCAGTAAGCTACCGATAGCTCTGCAAGCGCCTGGGCCCGGATTTCCGGATCCGGGTGCCAGGTGAGTTCGAGCAGCGCATCCAGAGACCTCTCGCCACCCTGCTGCGCAATCGCGCCAAGCGATTCGACGATCCACTGAGGGAGTTTATCGGTTTTTCGATCCTTGCAGGGTTCCTTGAGCATCGGCAGGAAGAACTCCACCGCGGCATCATCCCCAATAACCCCAATGGCTTCGATGATCGCAACCTGAAGGCTTCCTCCTGCCGGGCCTTTCATGCTCTGTGCCGGCTTGAAAGCCTTCTTGAGCGGCTCCAGAAACTGCGGATCACGCATGGCGCCCATCGAATAAGCGGCGAATTCGCGTCGCTTCGGGTCCTTGTGGTTCAACAGATCCAACAGCGGCTTGTGAAACCGTTGGTCACGAAGCACGCCGATGCGGGGGATTATTTCGAACAGATCCTCAATGTCGCCTGATTGCATGACCAGGAGACATTCTTGAATCATCTTTTCCGAAAAACGGGGCTTCTTTTTCAAGGTAGGTTTACTCAATTCGGCCACTTTCGAGCGGGTTCAAAGGGCGAACCATGTGCCAGGGATCTAGGGGGCAATTTATTATAAGTCCGCAGACACTCTTTGCAAGCATATAAATGAAACTCCAAGTAGAACCATTGCATGGGAAGCGCTTGAGAATCCCGCTCCTGTCCGCCTGTAAATCATTATCATTCAGTACCATATGACTTATGATCCGATGGAATTGGCTGTAAATTTCTGCAGGCACTCCTGAGAGCAAAAGTAGAGGGTCTCCTTTTTATGTCTGAGCGAGACTGCCAGCCGAGGGTCCAGGTACATGCCGCAAATCGGATCGCGGACCATCTTGCCGGCATCGGTCCCATCTGAGCCTGGCCGTTCCTGGCGCGATCGTCGCCTGGGTGCGCCCAGCAGAAAGCCGAGGATTCGCTGAACGAACCAAAGCGCGGAAATAAAAAGCAATATGCGCCATAGTAGGGCAAGCATAATCTGATAACTCCACCCGGTCTCAGCGGCCGGATGACTTCAACTGATTGATTCTCTGCTCGATGTCGGCTCGTTGAGGGAAATTGGGATCTGACGCCAGCAGGCTTTGCCACGCCGCAATGGCACCTTGGGCGTCATTGGTGGCCTGGAGTACGATTCCCTTGTTGAACAGGGCTTGCGGAAAACCGGGATTATATTTCAGGACTTTGTCGAGAGTTTGCAGGGCTTTATCGTGCTGGCCCAAAAAATGGTAGCAAGTGGCGAGATCCGTCTCGACGCCGGCGTTCTGGGGGCGCAGTTTCAGGCTTTGCTCATACGCCTCCGTGGCCTTCTGGTACTGCCCCGCATCGTAGTATGCATTGCCCAGTTGAGTGGTCAGTTCGACGTTCTGGGGATCATTCCGACTCATCTGCTCCAGCTGTGCAAGCTTGTTCGAGGCGTCGACGGGCGGGTGCCCTTCCGGGAGCTGTGTGCCGGAAGGCACTGAAGGCACAGCAACATCGCCCACCGGAGGCTGATCCCGGCCTATGTACATCGACACGATAGCGACGGCCGCCAGAAGGAGAACGGCGCCCGCGAAAACTGCGTTTACCCTCTTTTTGTCGTTTGCCATGGTTAATCAGTTTTCAGTTGCCGGTTTCCAGTTGCCAGCGATCAGTGGCCGACGATCTGTCTGCGGGCAACTGGCAACTGAATTAGCAATGTTACGGAACGCCCCGCCGCCGAATCAAGCTAGAGTTTCCTTTTGAGGAATCCCAGGATGTAGTCCAGCGCCTCCTCGGAAACAACTTTGCGGGTATCTGCCATCTCCGCCAGGCCCTCACCGGAGGAATCCGTGAACAGGTGTCCAAGATTCGGAAAGACCTTAAGAGAGTGGTCCCGGTTGTCCGATTCAGTCAAGGCTTTGTCGAGCGCTTCGGCGTCTTCCGGTGGAATTTGTATGTCCTTTCTTCCTTGCACAATTGCCACGGAGCATTTGACCTTCCTGATGATGGAGAGCGGATCCATGGCAAAGAAGTCGCGGAACCAGCGCACATTGATCTTTTGGTCTTCAATCTCGATCACGTCCTGATCGGCCTTTTTGATCGCTTCGACGAAAGCCTGACTTTTTTTCTCCTCCGCCTTGCTGTCTTCTTCCCTCAAGCCCAGGCGAGCCAGATTGCCCTCCTGCTGCCAGAGGAGTATCTCTTCTCCGTTCCGCGCCGGACAAGCAAGGGCGAGGAGGGCCCTGATTTCGGGCGATTCCGCGGCAATGCGGGCGCCAAGAATCGCACCTTCCGAATATCCGACGATCCCGATGCGCCCCGGGTCGATTTCAGGCCGGGCCCGCAGGTAGCTGATCGCCGAACGCGCGTCACTTTCGAAGTCGGCCATGCCCGCCGTCGGAAAGCTGCCGCCGCTCTTGCCGACTCCCCGGTCGTCATAGCGAAGCACCGCGATGCCGTTGCTCGACAGCTTTTCGGCGATGGACCGGAAGATCCCCATTTTCAGGCCGCCGACTCCCGGCGAGTCGCCGTCGCGGTTCTGTGGACCGGTGTCCGAGATCAGGATAACTGCCGGAAACGGAGGGGCGCCGGCCCTCGGAACCGTGAGCGTTCCCGACATTTGGGCATCCCGGGAGAAAAAACCGGCCTGGATGGCGGCAAATGCGGGACTGGATGCCGCAAGGTTTTTGAGCGCAGGATCGATCTTTTCGTACCCCTCGAGGTAGACCGTGATGCGCTGGAGTGGAATGTCCGCCTTGATGAGGCGATCCTGAGAATCTAGCCAGAGGTTGGAGCCGATCACGCCCCCAACGGAAAGAAACAGGTGCCTGAGACCAAGCGGCTTTCCGTTCAGCAGGAAGTCGTCGATGCCCCGATCGTCGAGCGAGACCGGGGTATTGGGAACTGCCACGAATTCCTGCCGGCCGCCCTTTTTCCAATCGTAGCGCCGAGCCAGAATGATCTCATGGTGCAGGACGTTGTTTGCGAGGATGACGGCGCCGGCAGGCAGGGGAAACTCCTCGGAGGAATCCTTCTGACCGCCCTTGTTCGTCACCGTGAAGCTGGTGGCGCCGAACGCATAGGACAGCGCCTGCTCGCGGCCGTCTGTCGAATAGGTCAAATCGAAAGAGACCGGCCGGCCATCCGCCGCCAGAACCAGACGCGGTTTCTGCTTCAGGCTCATATCGTCTGTCTGAATTTCGACCGAGCCGGACCAGATATTCTCGCCGCCGCTCTTCTGGTGGAGGTAAGTCTCTTGGCCGACCTTCCTACCCGCGAGCAATAGAAGGAAAGTTCCGTTTTCCACGGTAACGGTTTCCTGCGGAGGGAGAACTCCGATCAGAACCAGAGCTCCCATCCAGGCGAACAAAAATCCCTGCATTGCCTGTTACCTTTCAGAAGTGATGCCGAAGATCCGCGAACCTCTCCAGCTCGAGGAGGCGCGGGTGCTGCACCGGCTCCTCGTGCTCCAGGATCCAGGTGTGCGGATGCGGGATGAGAACGGCGTTTATCCCGGCTTTGATTGCCGGATTGATGTCCGATCGCGGACTGTTGCCGATCATCCAGGTTCGGTCCGGGTCCCAGAGGTGTTTTCCAACCAACCCCTGGAAGGCTTCCGCGTTTTTCTCGCTCAGGATCTCCACGCCCTTGAAGTGCGAGCCGAGCCGCGATGCCTCGATTTTGCGCGACTGCTCGGCCGGATTGCCCTTGGTGACGAGAAACAGGGTGTGGCGCTGCCCGAGATACTCCAGTGTTTCCGGCACGCCTTCGAGGATTTCCAGGGGATGGTTCATAATCCCCAACCCCAGCTCTCGTACCTTTGCCGGAAGAGACGGGTCCGCTCCTGGCGGGAGATAGCGCTCGAAGGTCATGACAAGGGAGCGGGTGAAATTCTCGGTGCCGTAGCCGTGCGTGACGATGTGATGCCGCTCCGCCTGGTTGAGGCTGGCCCGAAAAACCTCCGGGAAAACCCCCGACGGACGCAGCATTTCCTGGACTGTGGCAATGACTCGCTCGAAGTAGATGTTGTTTTCCCAGAGGGTGTCGTCAGCGTCGACAAGAAGGATCTGCGAATGGTTGCCGGTCAAGAGTCATGCCCCCATCCAAGATGGATGAATCCACATGATACCTCGGAAAATCGAATTCTGCAGACGCTTAACAACCGGAGCGCCAGGCGCGCTGAAAATAAAACCGGAAATTCGTGATCCGCTTTTTTACTGGATTTCGCATTGATGATCGAGGGACAACCTATCGAACGAGAGGCTAAACCCATGAATGCACTATCGACTTCGCTGCACGTGAGAGATCACCGCAGCGTGCTTGCCGCCGGCGAGAAACGAGCGCTCGTCTGGCTTGCGGCACGTACTCCGCACTGGATCAATTCGGATCATCTGACGCTCGTCGGATTCATCGGGATACTCTTGTCAGGGCTGAGTTTCTGCGCTGCGGCCTGGGACAGGCGCGCGCTTGTCCTGGTTGTCGTCGGCCTCGCGGTCAACTGGTACGGCGACAGCCTGGACGGAACCCTCGCGCGCTTTCGCGACACGCAGAGACCGCGCTACGGCTACTACACCGACCATGTCCTCGATCTGATCGGCACTGTGGCGCTCGTATGCGGGATCGCGGTCTCCGGCTTTATGACTCCCCTGATCGCCCTGGGCCTCCTGGTCGCGTACCTGGCTGTGATGGCGGAGGTCTTTCTCGCCACGCACGTCCGGCGGGTCTTTCGCATGTCGTTCATGTATTTCGGGCCGACGGAGCTG
>Ga0316628_100003185_pt1 | contig 12538 bp, 11 predicted proteins | sample OWC_Aug_M2_C1_D5_FD_207648 | JGI IMG/M metagenome (GOLD analysis project Ga0316628, IMG submission 207648) | Wetland soil microbial communities from Old Woman Creek delta, Ohio, United States - OWC_Aug_M2_C1_D5_C | ecosystem: Environmental > Terrestrial > Soil > Wetlands | place: USA: Ohio...
AGTACAACTGTAATTTGATAATGGGGATACACTCTAGATCCATCTGAATAATTCATTTTTGCTATCTTGGGATGTTTCAAGAGTAAGGGAGCTATCCATGAGACCATATCGATCAATGCTCTTTGTTCCAGGTAACAAGTCTTCCTGGATGGAAAAAGCAATTCAGTATGGTGCCGATGCTCTGATATTGGATCTTGAGGACTCGGTTCCGGATGACGAAAAGGTTTCATCCAGACGTCTTGTTAAAGAAGGGGTGAAGATACTAAAGTCCAAGGGACAACCGTGCTATGTGCGTATCAATGGACTCCCTACTGGATTGACGTTTGGTGATCTGGATGGTGTCGTGTGTCCGGAGCTGAATGGTGTTTCACTCCCTAAAGTGGAATCAGTGGATGATATAAAGGTCTTGGATGCGTATATTGAGTGTTTGGAGAGACGCATCAATATACCCGTTGGAACCGTTGAGATCATTTTGGTTTTAGAGACTGCCAAAGCGATGAGGAGTGTATATGAGATAGCCATCTCGTGTCCACGGATTCACGGAATTTGCCTAGCGGCCGGCCCGGGAGGAGATGCTAATCGGGCCATCGGCTATGTCTGGTCGAAGGAAGCTAAGGAAACTCTTTATCTTCGTTCAAAAGTGGTGCTCGATTCTAGAGCAGCAGGTATCCAATATCCTATGATAAGCTCTTGGTTGAACATAAAAGATTTAGACGGTCTCGAGAAGGATGCTCTTCTTAACAAACAGCTTGGATTCAAGGGACAGGTGGTTATCCATCCCTCGCACGTTTCTGTGGTCAATCAAATATTCACTCCTTCCACCGAAGAAATCGCCTACTGCAAAGGACTGGTCAAGGCAGTAGCAGAGGCGGAGAAGAAAGGGTCTGCTGCCATTGTCTACCAAGGTAATATGGTAGATCGTGCCATGGTCACAACTGCCCTTGAAATGCTTGAGTTTGCAAGCTCCATTGGGTTAACGGAGTGAACCCCTACGGTAGGACGATTCGAGTTAGAATGGTTGACAGGGTTAGATCGTGTCGACCATTGGATTATTATTAGAAGAAGTTCTCAGACTACAAAAAGATTACCCCGGCATTCAGGCTCTTCTTCAGATCGACCTCGATGGTTTTCGTGACATTGCCTGCGTGGGCTATCCGGAGTGTGTACGTGCCGCTATTTTCCTCCAGGTTATCAAACTTGAAATCGCCATAGTTATCGGTCGTACACTCTCCAAGCTTCTCATTGGCGGCATTGAGGAGGGTCACTGTTGCGCCTTCGGCGCATTCATCTCTGCCATTCACCCGCACCGCAACGCTGCCGCCGATAAAACACCGGGTAAACCGATGGAGGTTCTTGTAATAGACACGGGGGTTTGTTTTATGTTCAGGATGATAAACTTCGAAATTTTCCGCTTTTATGATCTCCCGCATGTCGCTGTCCTCTACAAGACGCACCATAAGGGCCCCCGTGGGGCAAGACTGGGCGCAGCGAGTCATTGTCCAGCCGTCATCGAGTAAGTGGGCGCAGAAGGTGCATTTTTGGGGGAGTTGAAGCTCTTCGTTCCATTTGATCGCATCGTACGGACAGGCCTTAACAAGGTTTTTCTGTCCCTTTGCCTTGACTGGATCGATGATGACAATCCCGTCAGGTCTTTTTTGAATTGCCCCGTTTTGCGCTGCTTTGATACAGGGGGCGTTGTCGCAGTGCATGCACGGGGAAGGCAGGTAGGCCACATCGATGAAGGGATACTGTCCCCTCTCGACCCCTTCTGTAACTATCCAGCTCGGTCCATGGTCGGGCATCGGTGCCGGGTATCAATAAGAAGTTCTATCTTGTATTTCTCTCCCCCAACCGTGATGCCGCCTTTACTGTTAATCCACTCTGTCGCCAATATAGCCGCATCCCTCATGACGATCTGGATCTGCGAGCCGGGGCCGCTGAGTCCCCAAATGGCACCAATCTTCAACGTGTTTTGGGCTACTGCATGCATCGCACTGCCCATAAGGATAAGACCAACCGCAAAAAAGGCTACCAAGGAAATATGGAATTGTTTTTTTAACATTTTTTGAGCCCCCCTTTCATCAGGCACCTCTGGCCACGTCTGCTTTCTGATGGATGTTCCCCCGCCTAAGACTACAAGGCAGGTTTGGAAACATATGCTCATGTGTTCTGCGTTTTCATTCGAATCAGAGCGGTTCATTTCTCAACCCTTATAACCCCTCAGTTGTGCCACAATATCATCCATTCCAAGGGAAGAGAGGGGTTCAGGCTTCAGCTGACCTGACTGCTCATTCCAACCCCTAAGCTTGTAGTAGCCCTTCAACATTTCCGTAAATTTTTCCTTGTCCAGAATGTTTCCCGATTCATTCACCGCTTTGCTATCAGGTTCGGGGAAGAAGTCGCTCAACTCTTTGTAAAGATAATTCAGTTTTTATCCCTCACGCAGGATTAACTGATCGAAGCTCCCGCTACGTCAACTATGTTGGCACCCCCATCAACAACAAGGACGGCACCTGTCATAAAGGATGAATCGTCACTGGCCAGAAAGACACAGACGCCCGCCATCTCGCGGGGGTCCGAAACCCTTCTAAGTGGCACATGGGATGCGAAGCGCCCCAGGATTTCATTCACATCAGTCCTCATCCCCTTCGCCAATTCTGAAACCGCCTCTTCCAACATGGCCGTCCGGGTTGCTCCGGGACAGACGACGTTGCACCGGATCTTCGAAGGACCATACTCCAAGGCGGCCTGCTGGGTGAGAAAAATGAGGCCCGCCTTCGATGTGCCGTATGCCGGGGCGCCAGGCATACAACGGAGGCCACCTACGGAGGCAATATTTATGATGGATCCACCGCCATTTTGAATCATAATGGATATCGTTTCCTTCATAAGCAAGAATGGACCGGTAAGGTTAATTTCAAGGACGCGACGCCAATCATCAGGATCAAGCTCGGTAATACGCCCAATGGCATCAGACGCAGCATTATTCACAAGGATGTCGATTTTACCTCCAAATCTCACTGTGGTTGAAACAATCCTTTTCACGTCATCATGCTTTGAAACATCCCCCCTGCAGGTTATCACTGACTCCCTGGAAAATTGAGATGCTTCCTGGTCCAACTTTTCTTTTCTACGGCCTGTTATGCAAACCCTCGCTCCTTCAGCGACAAACCGCTCAGTGATGGCAGCACCGATACCTGTGCCTCCTCCGGTTATAAGTGCAGTCTTGCCTTTCAGCTTCATCTCACCCTCTCCCGCCTATGATCTTTCACAGCGATGATAAACTCGGCTTACAGGACAACGTCGTTTTGAATACTGTCAATTTCTCCTTGCACTGCTCGATGGTTTCGACAAAATCCGCCAAGTTCCTCACAATATACGATTCTTTTGAATAACACACCTATCAGCCTCAGCTACCTATATTTCCAACGCCTTCCTTTCTTCAGGGGATAGGCTCGATTTGAAGTTTTCGAGCTTAGTCATGCCTTTCTTGGTGACAATGGCTTTTCCGTCTTCGATAACGAGGTGGTCCATAAGCGTGAGCTCTTCAATCAACGGACCCATAATCTGTGGAGACAACGCAGGATATATTCCGTACCTCTGCTCTTTGGAAAATTCGTCTATTATCTTACCAGTCTTGATTCCTTGATTCTTCAGGACCTTGTCTAAGATTGTCATCATCCTTCTGAAGAAAGGGAGGGCATGGCCCTTATCGGCTAGGTCAAATGGCTCAAGCTTAAAGGCAGCAGAGGTCCTCGCGTCCGGACATATGACCATCACATCTTTAGCCACAGTCCTCTCGTGGTGAGGCGGCCATTTGAATGAATTGGGAGGCACGAGGTGCGCCATGCAGTAGGGAGGTTCTTGAATGGTTTCTAATACATTTTTAAATCCAATACCGTCATACTTCTTCATGTCCGGATCTGCAGTACTCAAAGGGGCATACCAGAAAGGATAGTAGTAAATGGGTTCGACATATCTTGGCCCGGCTGCGAAAATCGCAGCCACTTTGGGAGTCAGCGTTGGCCAAACATCCGCGCATAGCCTTCCAAGATACTTTTCCCCGTCAAAAATAACTTCATCGCCCACCTTGTGATTAAAGTGGCACGGATACCTTTCCGTATTTCCCAAGAAACCAATCAGTGTCGCTTTGACTTTGAATGGCATAACCCCTCCCTGTCTTCTTTGTCCAAAAATTCTTTATGGGATATCTTGTCAACGAATGAGCACAGAGTCTTTTCGGCCCTACCCGATGCATCTCATCATATGGGGACGGCTTTTTGGGTCTCTGCGCTCAATAGATGCCATACTCATGGACCGCGTCGGTCAGGGCCTGCACATTTTCAGGCCTCGATTCATCGGGTATTCCCATGCTACTGTCAATAACCAGTCCGCCGTTGTTGCCGAAGATCTCGATCAGTTCACGGACATCATCCTTCACCTGCTGGGGCGTTCCCGTGCACATGAGTGAAGCTGATACATTGCCCCAGAAGCACATAATATTCCCAAGTAGTCTCTTGGCCTTCTTCCTATCCACCTTATCAAAGTGGCCAACAATCTTCTTGGGGGGCAGTTCTTGCAGAAATTCCAACCTCGGCGTGTAATCCCCTTCAAATAAGGGAATAGGTGTCAACCCGGCATCGATCAACCCCAGCACCAGGGTCTTGAAACACGGCCAGTAAAACTTGGCAAATTGCTCATTGGACATAAACCCGGCCGCCCCTCGATGCATGGGTATAAAAACACCTTTACTGCCTGATTGATTAGCCCACATGATAGCCCCCCCGATCGTCAGGGGGGTAAACATCTTTATGAGCGCAAGTAATTTATCCGGAACCTGGTACATATCCAGCATCGTGCCACGCATACCTCTCAAGGTATCTGATATCCAGTCAAAGGCCGGGAAGGTTGCGGGAGCGAAAACGAAAGGATATCCCAGATTCATCATCTCCGTCGTATAGCGGATCAACAGTTGTTTGTTTCTTTCATTTACCTCTGCGAGCTCCAGCGCTTTTTTGAGCAGTTCTACCATGGGCGGCTGCGAAACCATTTCTCCAATAAAACTGGGGAGGGTGTAAGCGTTTGACATGAAAAGAAGGGGTGGGGGTGGCATTTGCGCCATACCGCTCAACGGGGCCAAGGTGGTGGAAATACGGGGCCATAGTTTTTTCATGCTAAATCCGTTCGGATTAGCCAGCATCTCATCATATTCATTCTGCATCATATATTCGGCTTCAATCCATTGAAAGGGCTGGTCATCTTTAAGTGTTCCTCCAGGCCATGCAAATTGCTTCATGCCCAGGATCTCCAGGGGATGGACTGGCAGAAGCGGCGTGCCTGGCACAGCAGCATCCCAATCATGTTTGATTGTTGTTTCTTTCCAAACCTCATAAGTTTTATCCAAGTTGTACATAGCATCCTTGTTCGATATCCCCCTGGCTCTTGTCGGGTAGTAGTGAACGACCAGCGGTGTCACAGGAACGCGATCCGGTTTTCGGAGGTTCATCGCATCATCCAAGCGGTTTTTTCTGGCAAGAAACTCCGGTGATGGCGTAAAAGCAGGCACTTTCGGTTTTTGTTCTGATTCAGACATTTCCTTAACCTCCTTTCTATCTCCGACCAAGAGGATCACCGGGTTACCCGTGGGGAAATCAGGGCTAAGGCTACCACCTCCGTGGAATCCTTCCCGTATGTATCTACTGTGCGTCCTTTACTCCAACTTCTTTTTCTCTATCTTTATGATGTCCAACTTATACCCTGTAAACCCTGCAAAGGAGGGCCCTCAACTGATACGTCCCCATTGCGGGATCGTAGGGAGGCGCGTCACTGGTGAGCACATTGACGTTCGCCCTCCAGACCCCGTGGTCGGGCCCAGGCTCTTCGGGGAACCACCATGCGTACTCCGCATGGATGACCCTCGGGTCTATGTCTTCTGTGAGCCGGGCTTTTTGTTGAATCTTCCCCCGGGGTGTTTCAATCCACACCCAATCCCCGTCCTCTATCTGACGTTGGCTGGCTGTCTGCGGATGTATTTCCACGAGCGGGTCTCTGTGATGCTTCCGGAGCGAGGAAATCTGGCGATGTTCGGAACAGAAGAAATACTGAGACCGCCCGCCCGTTGTTAGAATGAGGGGATATTCTGCAGCCAAGTCTGGTGTGCTTACCGGGCTTTCCGGCGGTTCTTCGGCATAGGGGACCGAATCGTACCCCAAGCTCTCCAAATACCCGGAAGCGAGCTCGATTTTTCCTGAAGGCGTTCTGAAGCCTTCCCTTTCGTATTTCCGGTACTTCAGCGGAGCCGTTACAAATCCTCGCTGTTTGAGCTCTTGAAAGGTCAAGCCAAGCGGTTTTAGATGCTCATCAAGAACCTGTTCCAGCGAATCCTGGCCAGCCTTGAGTTGAAGCCTTCGCGCCAATTCCAAAAAAACTTCTTCGGGCTGTCTGCACTCCTCGATTTGAACGACCTTCTGCTGGGCAAGTATGACGTTATTGGCGATGAGTGGCATGGCCGCGACCTCATCCGCCTCGAGCCAGGTGGCAGAGGGCAAAACGATGTCCGCAAGTTCTGCGGTGGGTGTCATGAAGAGATCCATGACAGTAAGCAGGTCCACACTCATCAGGGCTTCATAGAACTGCCTGCTGTTTGCATAAGTCACAAGCCCATTATTGCCGAAAATGAGAAAGGCCTTTACCGGATACGGCTTCCCGGTGCGCATCGCCTGAAAGAGGGTGGGAGCGTGGGAACCGGGGAAGAAGGCGTGACGGCTGGAAAGGACTTTGAACTGATCGGCGCCGAGCCGTTTCTCCTTCATCTCTTCGGGGAGACAGTCGGCGAGAATGGGCGGTTCTCCGATAAGATGTGAACCCAATATCCATCCGCCCGGAACGTCGATGTTGCCGGTGATGGCGGGGAGAAGGCCAACCGCTCTTACAGTCTGCAGGCAGTTGGGTGTGTGTTCAAGAGCAACTCCCCATTCAAGAGCTGCGGGTTTGGTCTTCGCAAACAGCCGGGCTGCGGCGCGGATCTTCTCAGCAGGAACCCATGTGATCTTTTCCACCCTTTCAGGGTAGTATTCCGCGGCGCGTTCGGCTAAACGGTCAAACCCGGTGGTCCACTTTCCAACAAAATCGCCGTCGAAGAGCCCTTCGCCGATGATGACATTGATCATAGAGAGTGCGAGGGAATCGTCCGTTCCCGGCCGGACTTGAAGCCATAAGTCCGCCTTTTCTGCGCTCTCTGTCTTCCGGGGATCAATGACTATCAACTGTGTCCCTCTTCGCAGGCAATCCTTCACTCGAAACTGAATCTCACCGTCAGGTCCTGAGACGATCGGATTGTGACCCCATACAAGCAGACAGGAGGGGTTCGTTTCTCCGTAATAGTCACATATGGGCAGGTCACCGTACGTCATGATGCCTGTTGCGACTCTGGGAAAGAAGCATTGGGCCCCCCCTGGCTCACACCAGTTCGGAGTACCTAAGGCATTGGCAAATCTCAGAACGGACATGAAATAGTACCGACCTGTGCCTTGACCCATGGCTATCGACTCTGGACCATAAGCCGCCTTGATGTCGGCGATCCTGGAGGCCATCGTGTTCAGGGCCTCCTCCCAGGAGATTCGTTTCCATCTCCCTTCTCCTCTTTTTCCTGCCCTCTTCAAAGGGTGCTTCAAACGATCGGGGTGATAGAGCTGTTCAATGCTGGCCAATCCTTTGGGACACATCCTGCCCCGGTTGAGAGGAGATGCCGGGTCGCCTTGTAGCTTTATGACCTTACCGTCGTTAACATGGACGAGAACCCCGCACCCGCCGTGGCACATCCTGCATGCACTTTTGTAACAGATCGTCATCAGCTTCCCATTCAATGATTCTACAGATCAACTTTGTTGCGGGACTTCCAATTTAGTCGTCGTGGTGTTTCGTCAAAAACTTGGGAGCGGATTAAAGACTGGGCTGACATGAACAGGCGTTTAATTTATCTTTTTTGATTCTCTACGCTTCGTTCAGCCCAGGAACGCACTTCTCACAATCTCGTTAGTCATTATTTCTTTCAAATTGCCTTCCAAAACCACTTTACCAACCTCCAACACATAACCCCTTTCAGTAACCTTCGTAACCAAACCGGCATTCTGTTCTACTAAAAGAATACTAATCCCGCTTTGATGGATATCCCTAATGATCGTGGCAAGTTCCTTTACCACGAGAGGAGCTAACCCCAGCGAAGGCTCGTCCAAAAGAAGGAGTCGTGGTTTAGCCATTAAGCCCCGGCCAATAGCTAGCATCTGTTGCTCACCCCCGCTCATGGTTGACGCCTGTTGATTACGTCTTTCATAGAGCCTCGGGAAACGCTCAAAGACGCCATTCAGATCCCTTTTCACCGCTAACTTATCCTTCCTTAGATAGGCACCAATTTTGAGATTGGCTGAGACAGTCATGTAAGGAAAAAGGTGGCGACCTTCAGGAACATGGGTGACGCCAAGCTTAACAATATGGTGAGGCGCCATTCCATCTGCCCTCTTATCCATAAACCATATTTCCCCCTTGGTGATTGGAACCGCACCACATACGGCTCTTAGAATAGTGCTCTTGCCCGCCCCATTGGCACCAATGATGCCCACCACGGTCCCTTCCGTCACTTCTATAGTGACATTCCTTATAGCTTCAGCTTTACCATAATGGACGCTGATATCTTTAAGGTTAAGCAGCATTTTCGCCAACTCCAAGGTAGGCTTCGATGACATCTTTGTTTCTTTTCACCTCTTGAGGAAATCCTTCTGCGATTTTTCTCCCGAAATTGATCACGACGATCCTATCGCATATTTTCATAACGGCTCTCATATTATGTTCCACTAATAAAACCGTGGTCCCTACGGAACGTATCTTATTAATAAAAACCAATGTCTCATTGACTTCGTTCGCATTCATTCCAGCTAAGGGCTCGTCAAGCAAAAGCAATCTTGGACTAGCACTTAAGGCGATCGCGATCCCGATCAGCCTTTGATAGCCATGGGGTAAGCTTTGGGCAAGCTCATCGCTCACAGAATCTAAACCCAGGAATTCAATAATTTCCATTGCATGGTGAAGAGCATTTTGCTCTTTCTTTCTATAGCCCGGAGTATTGAAGATAGCTTCCCAAACACCGCTTTTTGGATGAAGGTAACAAGAGGTGAGCACATTCTGTAGAACGGTCATATCCGGCAGAAATGCGTTCTGCTGAAAAGTCCGGACGATCCCCTTTGCGGCAATCGCGTGCGTTCCTTTTCCAGTGATGTCTACTTGTTCGAACAAAATGTGACCTCTTGTCGGTGGAATAAAACCGGTAATCAGATTGAACATGGTGGTCTTGCCAGCACCATTGGGACCGATGAGTCCAACGACCTCTCCTCTGTCGATGCTCATGTCGAACTCAGTGATAGCTGCTAACCCCCCAAAGTGCTTCGTCAAACCCTTTATCTCAAGCATGGGTCACACTCGGTCCTTTAAGTCTTCTAACCAACGACGCTCCCAACTTGGGTAAATCTGCGAGACCCCCAGGCAAGAAGAAGGTGATAATGAGCAATATCCCTACAAAAACGAAGGGTTGATACTCTTTCAGTATCCGGAAAAATTCGGGAAGAAGTGTAAGAATGAAAGCTCCAAGGATAGCGCCGTAAAATCTTCTCCGGCCACCGACGACCATGTACACGATGACATAAATCGCTTGAAGCACACCGAAGCTGTCCGGGGTTAGGGTCTTAATAAAGTGGGCGTAAAAGGCGCCAACGATGCCGGCAAAAAAGCAGCCCACGCACCAGGCAATGACCTTAAAGTTGGTGACATTTATGCCTATACTCTCGGCGACTGAATCATCTTGTTGAATAGCCAGCAGAGTTCTTCCTACACGAGAAGAGTCAATCCTGTAAAGAAACAAAAGGGTGATGAGCATCAGAACCAAAATAAGGTAATAGTAAGGGACCTTGGAATCAAAAACGATATTATAGAGGCCAAAAAAATTTAGCGAATTGGGAGGTGGAATATTCAACAGACCGGAGCTACCACGGGTCAAATTTCTCCATTCCATGATAATGAGCCGGATAACTGCACCCAGGAACAATGTCAGCATGGCGAAGTACACTCGCTTTACACGAACAAACGGGTAGCCCACCAGCAATGCTATGACAGCGGAAGCTATGCCCCCAAGTGGCAACGCCACCCAAAAGGAAAGGCCTAATTTCATCACAAGCAAAGCGGATGTGTAGGCGCCAATCGCCATGAAACCGGCATGGGCGAGAGACATTTGTCCTGTCGTGGCGATCGCGCGAAGGCTACTGGCAAGAATGATGTTTATCTCTGTCATGATAAGTATATGAAGGAGGTACGCGTCCTTAGTAAAGAGCGGTATTAAGAATAAAACAAGTATTAGCACGGGATAACTGACAGGCTTGACGAATTGTGTTGCTTTATTCATGTCCGAAAAGACCCCGGGGTCTGAGTATGAGCACAATGATAATAACGCCAAAGCCGACGATGCCGGCCATGGTCGAACTTAACAAAAGGGGAACAAGGCCATCTATCAAACCCAATATAAGTCCTCCGACAACAGCGCCGGTAATGCTTCCCAGGCCTCCCAAGATGATCACTGCAATTCCTTTCGTGATGGCGGAAGTCCCCATAAATGGACTCGTACTAAATATGCTTCCCATTAACGAGCCAGCGATTGCAGCCAAGGCACAGCCAACAACCATGGCAAAAGCAGAAATTCGGTTAACATCTATGCCTTGCAAGCTTGCTGCATAGATATCTTGTGAAATTGCAACCATGGCCTGGCCTGTCTTGGTCTTTTTAATCAGAAGGAAAAGTGCTGCGACCAAAATGATGCCAACAAGTATGGCGATCAGCCTATCCCAGGAAAGTGTGACACCGCTGACTTTCAGGACTCCGGGAACTATGCCTCCCATCGATTTTGTATCGGTGCCAAAACCTACCACAGCGATCGTTTGCAGGAGTAACATCAGGCCGACAGCTACGATGATGCTGGGCTCGAAGCGGCCCCGAAAGGGGCGGAAAAAAAACCTTTCTAGAATAATGCCAACTAACCCAACTAGAAACGCAGATAAGGGTAAGGCTATCCAGAAGCTGAAGCCATAAAACTTTATCAGAAAGTAGCTACAGTAGGCCCCAAGCATATATATCTCGCCGTGGGCAAACTGGACAATGTTCATGATGCCAAAAACCAATGTCAGCCCCAAAGCGACCAGAATGTAAATCCATCCTGCCGCTAAGCCATTCAATATGCTTTGCACAAAGGTGGCTAAACTCAACTCTGCTCCTCGTTACAGCGTTCTTCTCAAATAAATGGCCACAGAGTAACTTCACAAGGTAGAGGAAACCACTCCTCAGGCGAAGGTTTCCTCTACCTTTTTATCTTCAATTCTCCTTTCGAGCTTTCACTCAGCTTTCGGTTTTAGAGAAGCCTTCAGACGATTGATAGATCCTGTCCTATTTATGGAAAGTTGGGCGTATACCACTTAATGAGTTTTACTTCCCCCTTGATAAATCCGCTGATAGGACAGGGCCTGACTACCAGGTGGTTAACCCCATAGGCCTTCAGACCTCCCATGTGACCGGTTCCGTAACTTGTTTCGATGCTCTTCATCTTCTCCCAAGCTGTCTTTACGTCGGTTGGGTCAAGACTCTGGGCCGCTTCAATAGCCTGCACCAGACACCATAGGGCATCCCAACCTTGGAAGGATTCAAACATGTATTTTGTTTTGTATTTGGCCTCCCAGAGCTGTTTCTGCTTTTTGATCATGGGCGGCACGCTAGCACTTTCGATGTCCATTGAGCTGTTAAAAAAATCGTAAGCAAAATCCTTGCCGGCTATACTCAGAATTGTGTAGAGCTCCACCGGGGACGGACCGAAAACCGGACCTTTGAAGCCTAGCTCACGCACCTGTTTGAGTTTAAGAGACACCGGTATCGGGAACCCTGTGCCAATATCCACGGCATCCGGCTTGGCGGCGAGTAACTTGGTCAATACCGGATAGAAATCCTGTTGTTCTTGGGGATTGTGGAACTCGGCAGCCACCACCTTGAGGCCATGCTTCTCGGCCTCCTTCCTTGCTACCATCATGAAAAACTGCCCGCCAGGTTCGTCTGGATTCGTGAGAGCGACCGTTTTTACTTTCGGGTAGGTATCACGCAGATAATCGTAATTGACGGGGATCATCTCAGCGCCGGACAGGACAGGTCTGAAGGTATACGGGGTTTTTGGGTTCATCACAGCGGGTATGCCGCCTCCCCAAGCGAGAGAGCGCAGTACCTTTGCCGGCTCGGTGACTGAAGCGGCCGCGATGACGACGTCAGGCACAACCTGGCCAATGATAAACTTCACCCGGTCCCGTTCAACCAGCTTAGTAGCTGCCGCCACCGCCCCATCGACAACCCCTTTTTGGTCCTCAACAGCCAGTTCAATAAGATACTTCTCCCCTTTGATGGTTATCCCGCCCTTCTCATTGATCCAATCTTTAGCCAGCTCGGAACCGTTCCTGCAGATGGT
>Ga0316628_100003187_pt1 | contig 12536 bp, 10 predicted proteins | sample OWC_Aug_M2_C1_D5_FD_207648 | JGI IMG/M metagenome (GOLD analysis project Ga0316628, IMG submission 207648) | Wetland soil microbial communities from Old Woman Creek delta, Ohio, United States - OWC_Aug_M2_C1_D5_C | ecosystem: Environmental > Terrestrial > Soil > Wetlands | place: USA: Ohio...
ACCACCAGCACGTAGCGGCGGCCGTCGGAGGCCGTGACCACGCCGCCGTCGTGATGCGCGCCCGTGATCGAGCCGGTCTTGTGCGCCACCCGCGCGCCGGCGGGCAGGCCCGCGGGAATCCCCTCGGTGAAGCGCTGCCGCTCCAGCACCGCCATCATCTCGAGGCACGACGCGGCGGACGCCGCCCGGCCGCGCGCGATGGCTGCGAACACCACGCCGAGGTCACGGGCGGTGGTGGTGTTGTTGAGGCCTGCCCGGAAGGCCCTCGAGTCCTCGACGCCGCGGCGCACCCGGATCGAGTCCGCGCCGAGGGACAGCGCCGTCGCCTGGACCCGTGCGGCCCGCACTCGCTCCAAGAGGATGTTGGTCGCGAGGTTGCTGGAAGCCGTGATCATCAACTCCACGAGCTCGCGGACCGTGGCGCGCCCGCCCACGCGGCCGTACAGAGTGCTGTCGCTGTCGTCGGCCGCGCTGAGCGAATACGGGGATCCGTCCACGATGCTCGCGAAGCTGTTGACCACCGGGAGGCTGTCGTCGAGCCCGAGGCGCCGCGCGTCCGCGTCACGGAACACCTGGATCATCACCGGCACCTTCATCATCGAAGCGGCGTGGAAGCGCGCCGCGGCGTCGACCAGCAGGGAGTCGGGCCGGCCCAGATCGAGCGCGTACACTCCGACGGCCTCGGCGCCGCTGGCGCGGACCCGGTCCTCGACCGCGGCGCGCGCCCCCTCCAGCCCCTGCGCGCGGAGCGTCGACTGCAGAGCACCCAGCAGCCAACCGGCCAGGGCCGGCGCCCACTTCACACGCATCATCGGAAGCCACCTTCGGCGCTCAGACTCACGAACACGGTACGGCGTCGCGCCGGAAAGCCGCGCACTTCCTCGTAGCTCGCGCCCAGCAGGTTCTCGACGCGCAACGACGCCTCGATCGCGGCGCCACTCCGCCGACCCAGCAGCGGCAGCGTCGCGGCCGCGTCCACGCGCAGGTACGCGGGCATTCGCACCCGCACGGCGCCTCCGGCCGCTCCGTAGTCCGTGTCCTCGCGCCGGCCCACGTACTCCGCCGCCACCGAGAGCGCCGCACGGCGAGCGGCCCAGGCGAACGACACGCCGCCGGCGTGGGTCGGCCGCCGCAGGAGCGGCCGGTCCCCCCCCGAGGCGGAGCCCGCCGCATCGACCGCCGCGCTAGAAAGGTACGTGTGGTGCCCGCGGGCCGTGAGACCGGCGCCAAGCGCGAGCGAGCCCTCCGCCTCGATCCCCGAGGCGCGAGCCACCGCGACGTTGACGTAGTTCGGCGCGCCGGGAACCGGCGGCGCCGAGGTGTACTGGATCAGGTCGGTGAACCGCTGCGCGAACAGCGTCGCGGCGAGGGCGGCTCCGCCCCGCCCCGCCCCCAGCTGCGCGTCGCACCCGACCTCCCAGCTGCGGGACTTCTCGGGCCGCAGGTCCCGGTTCCCGACCACCCAGCCGCTCGCGAAGTTCTCGAAGAACGTCGGCTCCTTCAGCGCGCTACCGACGGCTGCCCGGACGCGAGCGAGCGGAGCCAGTCGCCAGGAGATGCCGGCGCGGTAGGTCCCGAACGAGCCGAACCGCTGGTTGCGGTCGAGCCGCGCGCCGAGGTTCAGTGCGACCCGGCCGCCCCGATCCGCCACCAGCTGGGCGTAGGCCGCTCCGCCGCGGCGCGACGCCACGAGCGAGTCGGTGGAGCGGCCCCACTGGCTGTCGGAGCTGTCGCGGCTCCGGGCCGCCTGGCGCTCGAACGAGCCGCCGACGGTGAGCGTGGTGCCCGGGGCCAGCCGCGCCACGGCGCGCAGGTCGCCGCTCCTTCGTGTGATGCGGCCCCGGCTCACGAACGCGAAGGAGCCGAGAGTGTCGGCCAGCGCGTCGGCGCGGTCGTCGTACCCTGCGTCCGCCACGCTCGAGCCGAGCAGCAGGAGCAGCTCCAGCCGCGAGGAGAGCAGGTGCCTCCCCTCCAAGCCGAGCGCGCTCTGGCGACCGGTGGTGTACTGGTTGCGGTCCACCGGGATGCCGGCCCCGTCGGTCGGGAACCGGGTGACGTGGTCGTCGAGCCGGAAGGTGAGTCGCGCGCCGCTCCGCGCTCCGGCGCCGGCCCGCAGCTGGCCCGAGAGGTCGGTGCGGCGGTAGCCGCTGTTGAACGCGTACGTGCCGTGGCTCCGGAAGCGCGAGGCGGAGGCGCTGAACCCCGCGTTCTCCGAGCCTCCCGCCACATCCGCCCGCAGCTGCGACGATCCGTACGTCCCGCCGCCGGCCGCGAGCAGCCAGCGCGGCGGGCCTTCGCCCCGGCGCGTGATGACCTGCACCACCCCGGCCATCGCGTCCGACCCGTACACAACGCTCGCCGGGCCGCGCACGATCTCAATCCGATCCACGTTGTCGACGGCGAGGTGGGCGAAGTCGAACGCCCCGCCCGGCTCATTCACCGTGACTCCGTCCACCAGCACCTTGACGTAGTCGCTCTCGCCGCCCCGCAGGAACAGGGACGCCACCGTGCCGAACGAGCCGCCCTGGACGATCGCGGCCGCCGGCACCTGCCGCAGCGCATCGAGCAGGTTTGTGATGCCGCGCGAGCGCAGCTCGTCGCCCGTCAGGACAGTCACGGCCGAAGCGACCGCGGCGCGCGGCAGCGGCAGCCGGGTGGCGGTGACGACGACCTCGTCCAGCACGATCGTGTCGCGAGGCTGCTGGGCGGCAAGTGACGTCGCCGCGAGGGATTCTGCCAGCGCGGCCAGGACCAGCCCCCGGCGTCGCCACCGGCGAGGGGGGCGCTCGCGCCGGCTCGGGCCGGCGCAGTACCATTGACTTGGCGTCACGACGATCCTCCGGGAGCGGCTCCGCGCCGCTCGGGATAGAGCTGCACCGCGCCGTCCGGCAGCCGGTGCACGGCCACGGGCCATCCGAAGACCCCCTCGCGCCGACCCGCCTCCAGAACCGACTCCGGCGGGCCCGCCGCTGCCACGCGGCCCCGGTGCAGCAGCACGAGGCCGTCGGCGAACCGCGCCGCCAGGTTGAGGTGGTGGGAGACGATGATCGCGGCCAGGCGGCGCTCGCGCACCAGCGTCGCGACCAGCTCGAGGAGCTCCATCTCGTGGCGGAGGTCGAGGCTGGCGGTGGGCTCGTCGAGCACGAGAGCCCTGGGCTCCTGGGCCAGCGCCCTGGCGACACGCACCCGCTGCCACTCGCCCCCCGACAGCGTGCCCACCCAGCGCCCCCGCAGCGCGGCGACGTCGGCGGCCTCCATCGCGCGGGCGACCGCCTCGCGGTCGGCCGCCGCGAACGCCCGCCAGCGTCCTAGGTGCGGGTACCGCCCCATGGCCACCGCCTCCTCGACGGTGGCTGGGAACACCGGCTCTTCGCGCTGCACCACGACGCCCACGGCGCGCGCCAACTCGTGGCGCGGCCACGCGCCGGCCGGCCGGCCCTCGACCGACGCGGTGCCGCTCTCCAGCCGAGCCAGTCCGAGCAGCGCGCGGAGCGCGGTGGTCTTCCCGGCCCCGTTCGGACCCACCAGCGCCACGCACTCGCCCGGCGACACGGCGAAGCTGGCGCCGTCCAGCGACGGCGCGGCGCCCGGCGCGTAGCGCACGGTCGCGCGCGTCAGCTCGAAGAGCGGGCCGTCCATCGGCGGAGCAGGAAGGCGAACACGGGGACTCCGATGAGCGCGGTGACCACGCCGACCGGCAGCTCGACGGGCGCGAACGCCGTGCGCGCCGCGGCGTCCGCGAGGACCAGCAGCGCGCCCCCCGCCGCGAACGCCGCGGGCAGCAGGCCACGATGATCGTGTCCGCGCATCATCCGGACGGCGTGCGGCACTACGAGGCCCACGAACCCCACGATGCCGGCCGCCGCCACCGCCGCCGCCGCCAGAAGCGAGGCGGCCACGTAGACCCGCCGCTTGGTGCGCGCCACGTCGGCGCCAAGGTGCTGCGCGGGCTCCTCGCCCAGCGCCAGCAGGTCCAAGCCGCGCGCCTCGGCGAACAGCACCGCCAGCGCCGGGAGCGAGTACGCCGCGAGCGCCGCCACCGCGACCCACCCGGCCCCACCCAAGCCGCCCATGAGCCACAGCATCGCGCTGCGCGCACCCTGCGCTTCGGTCACCGAGAGTATTCCGCCGACCAGCGCCCCCGCGAACGAGCCTACCACGACCCCGGCCAGCACCAGCACGCGTCCGTCGAGCGCTCCGCCCGCGACCACGGCCAGCCGGTACACCGCCGCCATGGCGAGCAGCGCGCCGCAGAACGCCGCGGCGGGCAGTGCCCAGGGACTGGCGACTCCCGCCGCGATGGCGAGCACGGCCCCCAGCCCCGCGCCCCCCGACAGGCCCAGGAGGTAGGGATCGGCCAGGGGATTGCGGACCAGCACCTGGAGCGACGCGCCCGAAACCGCGAGCACCCCTCCCACCAGGAGCCCCAGCGCCGCGCGGGGCAGGCGCAACGACCAGACGATGGCGATGGCCGCCGGATCACCGCGTCCCAGGAGCGCGCCGAGCACCTCGCCGGGCCGCAGGAACGCCGGGCCCGCCAGCACTCCCGCGGCGAGCGCCAGCACCAGCAGCGCTCCCAGCCCCGCCGCGAACCGGCCGGCGCGCACTGGGCGCATCACCGCGCCGCCAGTCGAAGCAGGCGGCCGGAGAGATCGCGCACCGCGAGCGGCACCCGGGGCGAGGGGCGGCCGTACAGCGACCCGTCGAGCACGAGGTAGCGCCCCTCGCGCACCGCCCGCACGGCGCGCCACGCCGCGCGCGCGGAGAGGTCCGGCGGCCCGGCGCTCGTGTCGCCGGCGAGCACCACGATGCCGTCGGGGTCCCGGCTTACGACGCTCTCCAGGCTGACCGTGGCCGACGACGCCGCCAGGTCGCCGAACACGTTGTCGGCGCCCGCGAAGCGCAGGATCTCGTCCAGGTAGCTGCCCCGCCCCACGGTCACCGGCGGATCGGCCCACACGTGCACGTAGAGGCGAAGACGCGGGCCCGCCGCACCCGGAGCAGCGAACGCTCGAGCCGCGGAGAGCGAGGAATCGAACGCGGCGACCAAGGAGTCCGCGGCGCGGGAGGCGCCGGCGAGAGCGCCGATGAGCCGCGCCGCGCGGCGGACGTCCACCGCGCGGTCGAGCGTCAGCCCGGCGACGGCGATGCCGAGGCTCGCCAGCCGATCCGCGGCGGGCCGGTTGGCGGGCGAGGCGTAGAGCAGCACCAGATCCGGACGCCGGGCGGCCACCGCCTCGACGTTCGGCTCCATGCCGTTCCCGACGTCCGGCACCGCCCGGGCGGCCGCAGGGTAGTCGCACCACGTGGTGCGGCCCACGAGCCTCCCGCCCAGGCCGAGCGCGAAGACGATCTCCGTCGTGGATGGCGAGAGCGAGACGATCCGCCGCGCCGGCGCGGCGAGCGCCAGCGTCCTGCCCCAGTCGTCCACGCGAGCGGCGTCGCCGGCAGGCGCCTGCCCTGCGCACGCGACGAGCGCCACGACCGGAACGGGCGAGTTGAGGAGACGGCGGGCGAAAGACCGGACACGGGCCACCACTCCCTCCCGCGAGGGGTCCGGGTGGAACGCGAACCGGGGAGGTCTCCTGGCTCCGGGCCCGTCCGCTCGCCTTCCCAGCCTCAGCCAGTGGCGTCGTGAGCGGACGGTGGGACGTTCAGTCCCTACCCGTTACAGTGGCGGGGCCGCGCCGGATTCACACCGGCTTCCGGGGTCCCCGTTCGCGTCGGATTGTGGCTACGGGCGCAATGTGTCAGAGCGCGCCGCGCCGCGCAAGAGCGGCTTCGAGGCGGCGCTTCAGCTCGGCACGGCGCGCGCAGTGGCGCGCCCGCTCGTCGGCGGTCGCATCGGCCTCGCGGCCCTCGTAGCGCTCGTCCAGAACCGCGATCCTGGCGGCGAGCGCGTCCGGATCGTCTGCTTCGCGACCGCGGGAGTCGGCCGCGGACCGGGGTGCGGCACGGCGCCGCGCCGCGACCAGCGCGCCGGCCGCGAGCGCGACCGCGGCCGCGAGCACCGCGACCCAGACGAAGCGCCGGCCATCGAACCCGGCGGTCGCGACCCGCACCGTCAGCTGCGCGCCGGCGGCCAGGCGCTCGGCCGTGAAGTGGGCGTAGCTCCGCCCCTCCAGCAGCAGCGGCTCCGCCGGCAGGAGGCCGGCCCCGGACGCGGTGCCGCCCCCGCCCTCGATCAGCAGATCGATCCGTGCGGTGGGCTGGTCGATAGGCACGGCCACCGCGCGCGCGCCGAGGGGGAGGGCGTACGACACGACGACCTGCTTGTCTCCCGGCGGGAACGGCGCCGCGACCGACAGAAGATCGCCGTCGAGGCGCAGCGACGCGGGAGGCACGTCGCCCTCTCCCGGCTCGAAGTCCGCGACGCGAGCGGGAAGCCGGACGCGCCAGGTCGGCGCCAGGCTGTCGGCTCCGACGCGCGTCGTCGTTCCCGGATTGTGGATCTGCAGGATGTCGAGCACGCGCCGCCCGCCGCCGTCGTCGGGCGCGGCGATCACCATGTGGCGCATGGCCAAGGCCAGCGGTGGCCCGGACGAGCTCGTGTCGTACACCGGCAGAGAGATGGCGCCGGCGGCGGAGCGGTCACCCGGCGCGAACGTCTCCGAGAAGTAGCCGATCCCGTGATGGAGCGAGGAGACGACGTACAGCGCGGCCGTGTCCGGGCGCGCGACGACGATCCGGAAGCGCCCCGCCGCGTCGCTGCGCACCGAGTCCACGGCACCCTGGCGATCAGGGCCGATCTCGTGGCCGACCACGAACACGCCCGCCACGGGCACACTGTCGGTGCCGGACACCCGCAGCAGCCGGCCGGCCAGGACGAGCGGGCCGGCGGTCTGGGCCTGCAGCGACGTGGCGACGCAGACCAGCGCCGCAGCCAGACGGGGGCTACGGCTTGAACTTGCCAAAGTCCTCGGGATCCAGGTTCTCGAGGTACGTCTTGAGCGCGTCGGCGTCGAGCGGACCCTGGTCGGGCCGCAGCTCGATGGCGTCGGGCGGCACCAGATCGAGCAGCGACTCCGTCGCGAAGATCGGCGCCTTGAGCCGCAGCGCCAGCGCGATGCTGTCCGAGGGCCGCGCGTCCACCTGAAACACGTCGTGTCCGTCCCGGTAGATGTGCAGCTCGGCGAAGTAGGTGCTGTCGCGCACCGAAGTGATGAGCACCTTCCGCAGCTCGCCGCCCAGGCCGAGGATGACCTGCTTCAGCAGATCGTGCGTGAGCGGCCGGCTGAACTTGACGCCCGCCAGCTCCACCGCGATGGCGTTCGCCTCCGCCGGACCGATCCAGATGGGCAGCACTCGCGAGCCGGTCGCCTCCTGCAGGACGACCACGGGCGAGCTGGTCGACCGGTCGACCCCGAGGTGCGCGACTCGCACCTCGACGAGCGGACCTCCGTCCACCTCAGGTCCCAAGGTCCCATGACGCCAGGTAGCGCTGCTGCTCCGGGGTGAGCACGTCGATGCCCACGCCCATCGCCGTCAGCTTCAGCCTGGCGATCTCCTTGTCCAGCACGACCGGCACGTTGTGCACGTCATTCGAGAGCCCACGGCCGTCCTTCACCAGGTACTCGGCGGCGAGCGCCTGGTTGGCGAAGGACATGTCCATCACGCTGGCCGGGTGCCCCTCGGCGGCGGCCAGGTTGATGAGCCGCCCTTCACCGAGCACGAAGACCCGCTTCCCCTCGAGGACCCACTCGTCCACGAAGCTGCGCACCGCGCGGGGGCCGGCCGCCATCCCGGCCAGTCCCCCCAGATCGATCTCGACGTTGAAGTGCCCCGAGTTGCAGACGATGGCGCCGTCCTTCATCCGGCGCATGTGCTCGACCCGGATGACGTCGACATCGCCCGTCAGGGTCACGAAGACGTCGCCCAGAGGGGCCGCCTCGCCCATCGGCATGACCCGGTAGCCGTCCATGACGGCCTCGAGCGCCTTCACCGGATCCACCTCCGTGACGATCACGTTGGCACCCAATCCGCGAAGCCTCATCGCCACGCCGCGGCCGCACCATCCGTATCCGGCCACCACGGCGACGGACCCCGCCACAAGGTGGTTGGTGGCGCGAAGGATGCCATCCACCGTGCTCTGGCCGGTGCCGTAGCGGTTGTCGAAGAGGTGCTTGGTCTCCGAGTTGTTCACGGCGACGACGGGGAACTGGAGCACGCCGTCCTTCGCCATCGCCTTGAGGCGGATCACGCCCGTGGTCGTCTCCTCGGTGGACCCGACCACCCCGGCCACGAGCGCTTTCCGGTCCGCAGCCGCGAGGCCCTCGGCCCAGCCGCGCACCGCCGGCGCCAGATCGCCCATCCGTCCCAGCGCGATCATGTGCAGCGCGCCGACCAGGTCCGCGCCGTCGTCCATGGTGATGTCGGGCCGGTGGGCGAGCGCCGCGCGGATGTGGCCGTAGTAGGAGGAGTGGTCCTCGCCCTTCACCGCGTACACGGAGATGCCGTGGTCCCGGACTAGGTGCGCGGCCACGTCGTCCTGCGTCGAGAGCGGGTTGGACGCGCACAGGACCAGGTCGGCCCCGCCGGCCTGCAGCGTGACGGCGAGGTTGGCCGTCTCCGACGTCACGTGGAGGCACGCCGACAGCCTGCGGCCCGCCAGCGGCCGCTCCGCGGCGAACCGCTGGCGGATCAGGCGGAGCACGGGCATGGAGCGCTCCGCCCATTCGGTGCGGCGCTTCCCCTCGTCGGCCATGGCGACATCGCGGACGTCGTGGCCGGTACCGGTGTGGCTCGTCATCTCTCGATTGCTCCTAGCCGCCCGCGCCCCGCGAGGCGGCCAGACGGTGGGCGGCGGCCCGCAGCTCCTCGGCGCGGTCGGTCCGCTCCCATGTGAAGAAGTCCACCTGCCGGCCGTTCACGGCGCGCCGCTCCGGCTTGCGGCCGAAGTGACCGTAGGCCGCCGTCGCCTTGTAGATCGGATTCCGCAGGTCCAGGGCCTCGATGATGCCGCGGGGCGAGAGGTCGAACAGCTCGCGGACTGCGGCCTCGAGCGCGCCCTCCGGGACGGCCCCGGTGCCGAACGTGGTGAACATCAGCGACACCGGCTGGGCCACGCCGATCGCGTAGGCGAGCTGCACCTCGCAGCGCCGCGCCAGTCCGGCCGCCACGACGTTCTTGGCGACCCAGCGCGCCGCATACGAGGCGGAGCGGTCGACCTTGGACGGGTCCTTCCCGCTGAACGCTCCGCCGCCGTGGCGCGCCATCCCGCCGTAGGTGTCCACGATGATCTTGCGGCCGGTGAGGCCGGAGTCGCCCTGCGGCCCGCCCACCACGAAGCGGCCCGTCGGATTGACCAGGTACTTCGGCTCGGCGCCGACGATCCAGTCTCCGATCGCCGGCCGGACCACGTGCTGGACGACCTGCTTCTCGATCTCCTCGCGTGCGACGGTAGGCGCGTGCTGGGTCGCGACGACGACCGTCTGCACCCGCACCGGACGGTCGCCCTCGTACTCCACCGTGACCTGCGACTTGCCGTCGGGCCTCAGCCACGACAGCTCGCCGCTCTTGCGCGCCTCGGCGAGCCGGCGCGTCAGGGCATGCGCCAGCATGATCGGCAGCGGCATCAGCTCCGGCGTCTCGTCGGTCGCGTACCCGAACATCATCCCCTGGTCGCCCGCCCCGCCCGCGTCCACGCCCATCGCGATGTCCGGCGACTGGCGGTCGATCGACGTCAGCACGGCGCACGTCTCGGCGTCGAAGCCGAAGGACGCGTCGGTGTACCCTATCGCCTCCACGGTGCCGCGCACGATGTCCGGAATGTCCGCGTAGGTGGTGGTGGTGATCTCGCCGCCCACCATGGCCATGCCCGTGGTGACGAACGTCTCGCACGCCACGCGGGCCGCCGGGTCCTCCGCCACGATGGCGTCGAGAACGGCGTCGGAAACCTGGTCGGCGATCTTGTCGGGATGTCCTTCCGTCACCGACTCGGACGTGAAGAACCAGCGGTCCGCCGTGCTCATCGTGTCCACTCGCTGCGAGATGGGTCAACCGCGCAAGCTAGACCTCCGTCGCCTGCTGGGCAACCGGGCCGCGGGGTCCAGGAGCCCAAGGTCCACGTGCTCGCTGAGCGCCCGGTGCACGACCTCCGTCGCCTCCTTCGCGGTGCGCTGCTGGAGCACCTCGCGGGCGCAGTCCGCGGCCGCGCGCGCCGAGACTCGGCCCACCAGCCACTTGGTCTGCGGCAGGCTCGGCGGCGCCACCGACAGCACGCGGTAGCCGAGACCCAGCAGGATGTACGCGGACTCCGGCTCGCTCGCCATCTCCCCGCAGACCGACACCTCGCGGCCCGCCGCGGCCGCCGACTCGCGAATGTCGCGCAGCAGCCGCAGCACGGCGGGGTGATGAGGGCTGTACCGCGACGCGAGCCGCGCGTTGCTCCGGTCCACCGCCAGCGTGTACTGAGTGAGGTCGTTGGTCCCGACGGAGAGAAAGTCGGAGACCTCGGCCAGCCGATCGGCGATGATGGCCGCCGCGGGCGTCTCCACCATGATGCCCACGGGGACATCCGTCGCCGCCTCGATGCCGGAGCGCTTCAGCGCCCGGGCCTCCTTCTCGACCAGCTCCCGCGTCGCCTCGACCTCCTCGATCCTGGTGACGAGCGGGATCATCAGCTTGATCGGCGCGTGAGCCGCGGCGCGGAGGATCGCGCGAATCTGGGGCCGGAACGCCTCCGGCTCGTCGAGGCAGACCCGGATGGCCCGCCACCCCAGGAACGGATTCGCCTCGGTGGGGGTCCGGAACGAGGCCGGGAACTTGTCACCGCCGATGTCGTACGTGCGGATGATCACGTCGTTGCCGCCGAACGCCTCCCCGACTCGCCGGTACAGCGCCGCCTGCTCGTCCTCGCTCGGCATCCGGTTCCTGCCGACGATGAGGAACTCGGTGCGCATCAGGCCAACGCCGTCGGCGCCCGAGCGGCACGCCGACTCCAGCTCCTCCGGAAGATCGAGGTTGGCCCGCACGCGGACCGCTTCGCCGTCCGAGGTCGCGGCCGCCCGGGTCGCCCCCGCCACCAGCTCCACGTCCAACTGCCGACGCACGCGATTGCGCGTCTCGGCGGCCGCGATCTCCGCGGCGGTCGGCCTGCTCAGCACCGAGCCGGCCCAGCCGTCCACGACCACCTGGTCGCCGGACGCGACACGCTCGAGCAGTCCCTGCAACCCCATCACGGCCGGGATGCCGAGCGAGTGCGCGAGAATCGCCGCATGCGAGGTGCGCGTGCCCTGCTCGCAGGCGATGGCGAGCACGGCGCTGCGGTCCATCTGGAGCGTGAGGGATGGAGTCAGGTCGCGGGCGACGATGACCGTGGGCACCTCGGGGAGAGCGTCGACGACGTCGCGCTCCGGGAGGCCCAGCAAGTGGTTGAGAACGCGGACCTCAACGTCGGCGAGGTCGGGAAGCCGATCGCGGAGGACGGCGTTTCCCTGCGAGCTCCACAGGCTGCGCCACTCCAGCACCTTGAGCTCGAACGCCCGCTCGGCGGTGAAGTGGTTGTCCCGGATCAGCCGCTCCGCACCGCCGACCAGATCCTGGTCGTCCAGCATCAGCAGCTGGGCGTCGAAGATGCGCGCCTCCTCGGGGCCCGTGCGCTCCTCCGCCCGCACGCGGATGCGCTCCACCCGCTCGCGGACGTGAGCCACCGCCTCGCGGAGCCGCGACAGTTCGCCCGCGACGTCGCCCGACGCGATGGTGCGCTCCGGCACCGGCGGAACCCCCCAACGCACGACCAGCGCCGGTCCGACCGCGATGCCCGGCGATACACCGACCCCGCGAATCACCCGATGCGGCACTCAGTCCTCCCCGAAACCACCCTGTACCAGGGAAACCAGCTCCTGGACGGCGCTCTCAGCGTCGTCGCCTTCGGCCCGGACGCGCAGCTCGCTGCCACACTCCGCGGCCAGCATCATCATGCCCATGATGCTCTTGCCGTTCACCTCCATGTCGTCCTTGCGGACCGAGATCTGGCTCGCGTGCCGGCTCGCGATCTTCACGAAGGCCGCCGCGGGACGCGCGTGCAGCCCGAGCGAGTTCACGATGCGCACGGTGCGCTCCGCTACAGCCACAGGACACCCCCCAGCACCGTCGCCCCCAGCACCGCGATGGCGAGCACCAGGCCGCTCACCCTGGACCCGACCAGTCGCGCCAGGGCGACGAACCCGAGCGCGCCCGCCGCCGCAGCGGCGCGGTGGCCCCACGCGGGTCCGCCTGCGGCACCCAGCCGCACACCCCAGCCCAGCACCATGGGAAGGGCCGCTCCCACGGCGAGGGCCGCCGCCGGCCCAACGACCGCGAGGGCGCGCTTGAGCATCGGGTGAGCGAGGGCGACGCAGACCCGCACGCCCACCATCCACCCGGCCCGAAGACCCCAGATCCGCAGCGCCACGTGCACGACGTTGAAGAGGGCCAGGAACGCCGCCACGGCCCAACCACCCGCGCCGAGTGAGACCAGCACCAGCCCCAGGCCCGCGCAGGCGGGCAGCCAGCCCACCCAGACGAGACGGTCCCCCAGAGCCCCGAGCGGTCCG
>Ga0316628_100003188_pt1 | contig 12536 bp, 13 predicted proteins | sample OWC_Aug_M2_C1_D5_FD_207648 | JGI IMG/M metagenome (GOLD analysis project Ga0316628, IMG submission 207648) | Wetland soil microbial communities from Old Woman Creek delta, Ohio, United States - OWC_Aug_M2_C1_D5_C | ecosystem: Environmental > Terrestrial > Soil > Wetlands | place: USA: Ohio...
CGATGTGGACGCCCGCCACGTCCACCTTGGCGTTGTCGTCGCTGGCGTCGATATGGATCCCCGGCAGGTCGATGTGCGCCTGGTCGCCGCCCTTGGCGTTGAGCTCGATGTGCTTGCCGGATTTGTCGATGACCACGGTGCGGCCCTGGCCCGAGTCCCAGTCCTTGTCCGTTCCCGCCGATTTTCCGGCATCCTCGCGGGCCTGCTGCGCCGCCTTGGCCGCGTCGCCCGCGCTGGCCCCAGTGGCTTCGGCGGGGGCCTCGGCCGCCGCCGTGACGGCCGACGTCTCGGCCGTAGCCGTGGGCTTTGGGCCCACGAGCGAGGTCTCGACGGCGTCGAGCGTCGACTGGGGATCGCCGCTTATCGGCGTGAGCTGCAAGGTCACCTCGGCGTCTCCCGCCCGGTAGGCGCAGCTCTTGCCGTCGGGCGAGACGCTGGCGCGCACGAGGTCACCCTGCCGCTGCGGGCAGTCCAGCCGGGTGCGCAGCGCCGGATTGACGTGGGGGCCGCAGGCGGCCGTGGCGAGCGCCAGCGCCGAGACAGCCGCGAGGGAGGCGAGTCGCATAGGAGAAGGGCTCCGTCGTTTCAGCGGTGAAACTGACCGGAGCCCTCGGAAAAGGCGAGTGAATTCGCGTTAACGGCCTACTGGCCCGGCCGCGAGCCCGCTCCCTCCCGTCGCGCCAGGAATGCCAGGCGCTCGAAGAGGTGCACGTCCTGCTCGTTTTTCAGCAAGGCGCCGTGGAGCGGCGGGATCAGCTTCGTGGGATCCCTCTCCTTCAGCGCGTCCTCGCCGATGTCCTCGACCATCAGCAGCTTGAGCCAGTCGAGCAGTTCGGAGGTCGACGGCTTCTTCTTCAGGCCCGGCACCTTCCGCATGTCGTAGAAGATGCGCAGCGCCTCGGCGACCAGCTTCTGCTTGATGTTCGGATAGTGGACATCGACGATCTGGTTCATCGTGTCGGTGTCGGGGAAACGGATGTAGTGGAAGAAGCAGCGGCGCAGGAAGGCGTCGGGCAGCTCCTTCTCGTTGTTCGAGGTGATGACCACGATCGGCCGGACCTTGGCCGCGATCGTCTCGTTGGTCTCGTAGACGTAGAACTCCATCCGATCGAGCTCCTGTAGGAGGTCGTTCGGAAACTCAATGTCGGCCTTGTCGATCTCGTCGATCAGCAGCACCGGACGGGCGTCGCTTTCGAACGCCTCCCAGAGCTTGCCCTTCTTGATGTAGTTGCGGACGTCCTTCACGCGTTCGTCGCCGAGCTGGGAATCCCGCAGGCGGGTCACCGCGTCGTATTCGTAGAGGCCCTGGATCGCCTTGGTGGTCGACTTGATGTGCCAGGTGATCAGCGGCGCATCGAGCGCCTTGGCGATCTCGTACGCCAGCACCGTCTTGCCGGTGCCGGGCTCGCCCTTGATGAGCAGCGGGCGCTCAAGCGCGATCGCCGCATTGACCGCGACCTTCAGGTCTTCTGTGGCGACGTAGTCGTCCGTGCCTTCAAAACGCTGGCTCATTCCGGCTCCCGGCGGGGCGCGCCCGCATTCGAACAGTTGTTTCAACTCGGGGCCAGACTAAAGGGCGGCGCGCGACATTCAAGCGCCTTCAACGCCGCGGTTGTCCGGGGACAGCGGACGGGGGGTCAGCCGCGGCCCTCCGGCTTGCCGCGCGGGCGGCCGCTTTCCAGGTATCCGAGGCGTTGTAGGTCGTCGTCGTCGAGGTTCTTGGACTGGAAGTTGGTGAAGTCGTCCTCGCCACCCGACACGCTGTCGGCGTCCTCGACCTCCTCGGCCAGGCCCTCGATCTCGCTGCGCGTGTCGAGCCGGTCTTCGTCGAAGGCGTCCTCCGGGCCTAGACCGTCGAGGTCGTCCTCGTGCTCCTCGGTCGCGGCGTGGTAGTCGGACTCGTTGTCTTCCTCGAAGTCGGCGTCGGTGATGGCGTCCTCGTCGAATTCGGCGGCGTCGAGGGCGAGCGCCTCCTCATCCTCGTCGTCGCCGATCGCCTGGGTCACGTCCTCGACATCGGGGAGCTCTTCGAAGGTCCGCATGTCTTCGCCCGGGCTCACCGGAGATTCATCCCCCAGCGAGACGTCGCCCTCGCCGCCCACCACATTGCTCTCGTCGAAGACCTCCGCCTGATGCTGGGTGTCTTCCGAATCCAAATCCGCATCGTACCGAACGCCGGGCATGATGAGGCTCCTTACAGGGGCGCGCCGTAAGCGGCGCTCTCGAATGCGATCTTTTGCGCCGGCCTACCGACGGCGCCGTGCGCCAGATCAAAACCCCCTGCGCCCATGCCCGTTCCGGATGGCCGGATCCTCGCCCCAGGGTTGCGAAAGGGCATGTTAACGGCTGCGCGGTTAAGCCTCTGATGCGCGTGGCCCGGCGAGGGACGACAATCAGGGCTCGGGCGAATCAATGGGATCGCCCGCGTGAGGTCAGGAGCCGACGTGCCGCTCAAACTGTCGCTGAAGCCCGGAGAGAAGTTCGTCCTCAACGGCGCAGTCGTCCAGAATGGCGACCGCCGCGGGGTGCTCGTCCTGCAGAACAAGGCTTCCGTGCTACGCGAGAAAGATATCATGCAGCAGGAAGAGGCGAATTCGCCCGCCCGCCGCATCTACTTCCCGGTGATGATGATGTACCTCGATGAGTCGGGTGCGCAGACCTACTACCACGAGTTCGCGCAACGGCTGACCGAGTTCATGGGCGCGATCAGCAATCCGAAGGTTCTGATGGATTGCGTGGATATCTCGAAGCTTTGCCTGTCGGGCGAATACTATAAGGCGCTCATGCTCTGTCGGAGACTTATCGAGTACGAGGACGAGAGGTTGGGGAATGTCCGTTCAAGCGTACCAGCAAGCCGCGCAGCGGTCTGAGTCGCCCCGCGATATCGAGTACCGGCTGTTCGGCCAGGTCACGCGGGCGCTGATGGATGCCGCCGAGACCGCGCCGAGCGAGATCGGAGCGCGGATGGACGCCCTGGACTGGAACCGCAGGCTCTGGTCCGTGCTGGCCGCAGACTGTTCGAACCCCGCGAACCAGTTGCCGCTGCAACTGCGGGCCAACATCATCTCGCTGAGCCTCTGGGTGAACCGCCACACGAGCGCGATCATGCGCAACGAGGCCGAGTTCGGCCCGCTCATCGACGTCAACAAGATGATGATGCAGGGCCTGCAGCCGCGCGCGGACGCCGCGGCGGCTTAGACGCCTTCGCCGCGCTGAACCGCGGAAGACGCAGAATTCATTGTCATCCCGGGACGCCGCGCGAGCGGCGTGTCCGCGACCACACACCCGATCGTCTCGCGGTCTTTCGCGTGCCGCGAAAACCGGGATGAGGTGCGGAGTGGGCGCCCGGCGTGATTTGCCGAGCAGAAGCCGACCTCCGAGCCCTTTTTTCCCAGTGATTCGCGCTGCCCGGCAGCATTTTAACCCGTCGTCAAGATGACCTGGTGCTTGGTGGCCGCGGGCAAAACGCCCCCGACGTCAAAACGACGCCGGACCTGAGAAGAAGGACTCAAGACGATGGCTTTGAATTCCATCAACACCAATACTGCGGCCCAAATCGCGCTGCAGAGCCTCGCCGACACCCAACAGCAGCTCGCGGTCGTCCAGAACCGGATCAACACCGGCCTGAAGATCGCCTCGGCGAAGGACAACGGCGCCATCTGGGCCATCGCCCAGACGGAAAAGGCGCAAGCCTCCTCGCTGGATGCGGTGACCAACTCGCTGAACAACGGCAAGTCGGTTCTCGACACCACGCTGCAGGCGGGCGCGCAGCTCACCGACATCCTGAACCAGATGCGCCAGAAGGCCCTCGCGGCTTCCGACGCCGGCGTCGATAACGCTTCGCGCACCCAGTACCAGAACGAGTACACCAAGCTCGCGCAGTCGTATGCGAACGTCATCGCCTCGGCGTCGTTCAACGGGATCAACCTGGTCGACGCCTCGACGGGCAAGGTCGCGGCCATCGGCTCCGCCGACGGTGCGATCAAGATCACCTCGGCGCACAATTCGCTGAACGCCGCCACCGTGTTCTCGGCCGACACCTCGCTGACGCTGACCGCGGGTACGGTCGTGGCTCCGGCCACCACCGCCTCGGTCGACACCGTCGCGACGGGGACGTCGTGGGCGGACGGCACCGGCGCACAGGCGACCTCGGCGATGGCCGTGATCGACACCGCGATCAAGACGGTGACGCAGGGGCTCTCCGGCTTCGGCGTGGACTCCAAGGCCATCGACGCCCAGCTCAACCTGGTGTCGAAGCTGCAGGACAGCCTGAACACCGGCATCGGCAACCTGGTGGACGCGAACCTGGCTCAGGAAAGCGCCAGCCTGCAGGCCCTGCAGACCAAGCAGCAGCTTGGCGTGCAGGCGCTGTCGATCGCCAACCAGGCGCCGTCGATCCTGCTCGGCCTATTCCGATAAGGCTCAGGGGCGCGCCCGGCGCGCCTCAGACCGCGTCGGCGGCGGGGAGGACTTCCTCCCCGCCGCTTCTTCGCGGAGGGAGTCGCCTGGCCCGCTCGCGGGTCGGCGTATGAAGCATGGAGAACAATCTCGCCCCGATCGGTCCTATCCAAGCCGCCGGCGTGACGCCGGCCCCCGCGCCCCCCGCGGTCGCTTCCAACACGTCGGAAGCACAGAGCGACGCGGCCGACCTTCGGCTGGTCATCGAGGAGGATCCCGCCAGCGGGCTCTTCATCTACAAGACCATCGATCGCCGCACGGGAGACGTGGTGCTGCAGCTGCCTCGTGAAGAGGTCGTCCGCATGCACGAAACCGAGCACTACGCGGCTGGCGCCCTGATCAACACCAGCGCCTGATCCGACCGATCGGACCGTATCGCTGAGCCGGCCGCACATCCGGCCGAAACCGCCGCCGGGCCCCCGGCGCGCGGACGTTGTCGTTCGGACGTTAACCATTCCGCCGGGACTCGGCCTAGACCTGACCGCACGGAGGGCGCGGACCGCGCCTGGCGAAGGACGGCGAAGAGGTCGGGCATGGTCACGAGCGTGAACACAGGCGCCCTGGCGGCGCTGCTGGTCCAGGAACAGGCCGCGGCGAACCGGGCGCCGCCGCCGGACGCCTCCGGCGACGCGGGCGCCGGGCCCGCGGCTCCCGACCAGGCCGTCGTCTACGCCGGGGCCAGCACAGGGCCATCGCTCGGCGGGGTGTTGGCCCTGACCGACGGCCTGAACCGGGCCGCTTCGATCTCGGATGTTGGGATCGGCGCGGGCCAGGCGATCGCCGGCCTGATCTCGATGCTGCGGGATCACGCTGTCTCGGCCCAGTCGGCGGGATCGCCTGCAAACCGCCAGGCTCTCGATGCGGACTACCAGGGCGCGCTCGCCGCGATCGACCAGCTCGCGACGTCGGCCTCCTTCCAGGGCGTGACGATGCTCGATGGAAGCGCCGGCCCGGACCTCACCTTCAGGGCCGACCTCGCCGGCGAGAGCACGATCAGCCTCGCTGCGCAGGACTTCACGACCGGCGGCCCGGTCCTGGGCCTGGCGGGCTCGAACCTGCTCGGCGGGCCGGACGACCTGCAGTCGCTGCTCACGCAGATCGACCAGGCGTCGAGCGCGCTCGCCGATCGGCTTGGCCAGATGAGCGCCCAGTCGGAACAGATCCAGGCGCACCTCGGCGTGGTCGGCCAGCTCCAGACCGGGCTCGCCGCGGGCCACGCGGACGGCGCCGAGGCGGCAAGGCTGCAGGCGCTCGCGGTGCAGCAGGGCCTTGCCGGACAATCCGCCTCGGTCGCCAACCAGGCGCCCCAGGCACTGCTCTCGCTCTTTCGAAGCTGAACCCGGGTTCGTCTTAACGCGCCGTCAGCCCTTGGCGGGCCAAGCTCGCGCCGCGAGATTCTTCGCGCGACGGGCGCCAGGGCGTGACGATCAGCTTCGACCCGAATCTGCTCCTGAGCTGGTACCAGGCGAAGGCCAACCTCGCCGGGCTTGCGCTCGGCGGAAACGCGGGCCCGACGGCCGTGACCGCGGCTTCCGTTCCGACCGCGCCCTGGAACAACCCCGCGCTCACGCCCAAGGACAGCGCTCTTGTCAGCGACGCGCTCGCCGGCAAGCCGTTCATCGACGAGAAGGCGGCCAAGGTCGACGTGCCGAACGCCGACGCCGACTACAAGAAGTTGTTCGCCATCAACCAGGGCCTGCTGACCCTGCAGGCGCTGGCGAGCGCGGCGAACGACCCCACGACCTCGCAGTTCTCGCTTCCATCGATCCGGTCCGCCTTCCAGCGCGGCATGACCGAGCTCGCCGCCTATGTGCAAGGCGCGAGCTTCGACAACTTCCGCCTGACCGAGGGCGTGGCCACCGCGTCCGAGACCTCGACGGCGGGCGTCGCGACGGCGTCCGACAGCTACACGACCGCCGTGCTCGCGACCGGCTCGGCCGATACGGCGGTGACGGCCTTCCAGGGCAATGTGCAGTTTTCCGCCGACGTGAAGAAGTTGAGCGGAGCGGTGGTGACGGTGAACTTCGACCTTTCCGAGATGGGGTCGACACCGCGGACGATGAATTCCGTCGCCGCCTACATGAACGGCAAGCTGCAGGCGGCGGGCGTTGGGATCCGCGTCTCGGTCGACAAGAGCCAGACCAACCCGGAGACCATCACGGTCAACGGCGTCACGACCACGATCGCACCGTCGCAGACCCAGCTCGCCCTGAGCATCTCCGGCCTGACGGACGAGTCCGTCACCTTCTCGGCCCCCGCGACCCAGCCCGCCGTCTACGTCGCCCAGACCGCCGGCAGCACGGATCCCAACGGCGACGGCAAGACCAACGACGCCGATCAGCAGCAGCAGCTTCTGAAGTTCGAGGCGGGCTCGGGCGCCGACGCGTTCCGCCGCCCGGGCGACACCAACTACGCGGCCGGTCGGATCTTCTCCCAGAAGCTGCCGGACGGGGTGGGCGCCGTGCACCAGACCGTCACCAGCGCGGACGGCTCCGTGTACATGGTGGCCGACGCGACCGGAACGGTGGACGGGCAGCCGATCCAAGGCGCCCAGGACGCGGTGCTGCTCAAGTACGACTCCGCCGGGAACCTCGTCTACACGCGAACGCTGGGCGCCGGCGTCTCGGCGAGCGGCGCTTCACTGGCGGTTAGCGCAGACGGAAAGGTCGCAATCGCTGGCTCGGTCACGGGCCAGCTCGACGTCGGCGACTCCGGCGCGGATCCGACCCAAAGCGACAGCTTCGTCACGCTGTACGACAACCAGGGGCAGGAGCTGTGGACCCAGCGCCAGGGCGCGACCGGAGCCGACCAGGCCCAAGCCGTGGCCTTCGACGCCTCGGGGAATGTCTATGTCGCAGGCAAGACGCAGGGCTCCATCGGCGGCGGGACGGCCGTCGGCGGATGGGATTCCTACCTGCGCGCCTTCGACTCCGCCGGCGCGGTGCTCTCCACCCGCCAGTTCGGGTCGGGAAGCGACGACAGCGTCGGCGGGATCATGGTCGACGGCTCGAATGTCTTCGTCGCCACCCAGGAAGCCGGGCAGGCGGTGCTTCGCAGCTTCGACTCCACCAATCCGAAGCAGCTCACCCAGACCGCCAGCCGCAATCTGGGCAGCCTCGGGGGCGGGCTCATCGGTGGCATCGGGGTCGACGGCGCCGGCAACCTGCTCATCGGCGGCGCGACGGGGGCCAACCTCAACCTCTCGACCACCACGCTCGCCCGCGGCGGGGCCATGGACGGCTTCGGCGCGCGGCTGTCGGAGGACCTCACCTCGACCGCCGCCGACGCGGTCGCCTACTACGGCGGCGCCGGAGCCGATCAGGTCACGGCCGCGACGGTGGCGGGCGGCCAGGTCTGGATCACCGGAACCAGCAAGACCGCGCTGCCGGGGCTGAACCCGGTCGGCAAGCAGGACGGATTCGTGGCCGCCCTCGACGTAGGCGCAGGTCAGGTCACCTATTCGCAGCGCTTCACCGCGCAGGACCAGACGGATGCGCCCGAGGCGATCGCGGTCGACACCGCGGGCGGCAGCGCGCTCGATGCTATGGGCCTGCCCAAGGGAACGCTGACCTCGGGCGACTCGACCCTGATCACCGCCGCCACCTCGGCGCGGGCGGGCGATCAGTTCCAGATCAAGATGGGCTCGAGCAGCCTCGCGACGACGATCACCATCGAGGCGAACGATACGCTCGACACCCTCGCCGGCAAGATCCGCGGCGCAGGGTTCTTCGAGATCGCCGTGAGCACGCTCTCGAACGGGACAACGACCCAGCTGCAACTCAAGCCTGCCAGCGACCGGGTGAGCTTCCAGCTCCTGCCGGGCCCCGACGGCCGCAACGCGCTGGAATCGCTCGGCCTGACCGCCGGGCTCCTGCGCAACACCGTCGTGGACAAGACCAAGGGCGTCGTCCCGGCGGACGGCGGCAAGCAGACCTACGGCCTGAGGCTCAATTCGGGGCTCGCCATCGGATCTCCGGAGGGGATCAAGTCGACGCTCGACAGCCTCACGAACGCGATCACGACCGTGCGGGCGATCTACGCCGACCTGAAACAGGCCGCCACGCCCAAGGACCCGCTCGCAAATGTGGGCCAGGCGCCGGCCTACCTGCAGAACCGCATCGCGGACTATCAGGCCGCGCTCGATCGCCTGACGAGCGGCGGCGGCTCGCTTGCCAGCCTGTTCGGCTGAGTCTAGCGAGGGTCATGGACAGAGACGGGGTTCGTAGGACCGGCCTCCTGCTGGGCGGCGGCGCGGTGGTCGCGTTGGTGGCCGGCGGGCTGCTCGCCCTGACGTTCGTCGCAGGACGCCACAGCGAGTCCACGGCTCCGCCGCCGGCCTCGCACGGGGGCCTGGTGATCAATCCCGACAAGGTCGAGCCCGCGCCGGTGGCGGCCACCAAGACCCTGCGCTGCTTCGTGAACGGCCAGTTCGTGGGCGAATTCACCCTGGCCGAATGCGCCAGCCGAAACGGCGTGGCCACAGACAAGCTGGACGTCGGCGTCGACCGGACCGGCGCGCTCGCCGCCTCTCAGGCGGGCGCGGCGGTGGTCAGGCCCCTGCCGCCCAGGGAGCCGCCCAGGCCCGCGCCCCGCTCCGAAGCGGCGTCCTCGCAAAGCGGAAGCGGCCCGCCCGGCGCCTGCTGGCGCTACGCGGACGGGACGTGGCGGAAGCTGCCCGGCGAGATGTCGCTCGGCGCCTGTGTCCGCACCTTGTTCGACGGGCGGTGCGAGAAGCCGGGCCAGGCGCTCTACGGGCGCTGGGCCCAGCAGACCATCCGCCTCGTGCCGGGCCGGGTGGAGATCTCCTCGGACAACCGCAATTTCCACAGCCTTGCCGAGCAGGGGCCCGGCTGCAGCCTCCCCGCCAATGGGTGACGCCCTCGCGCGCGGCGCGGCGCTTGTGTAGGTTGCGCCGCATGCTCCGCACCGGCTCCATCCTCGCCGCCGCCGCGCTCGCGCTCAGCGCCTGCGAGAAGCGCACCGAACCCCCCGGCACGCCTGGCGTCTGCTACCATGTCGTGGCGGAGAAGGACGGCAGCCTGAAATACAACAAGCTGGTCAACGCGCCGAACCTCGAGACCTGCGCGGCCAACCTCGAGGCTATGCGGATCAAGTTCCTCAGCATGGGCGGCTCGGCGACGGAGCTGCTCGGAGCGTATCAGGCGAATTTCATTTTTGTTCAAAGGGAAGGGATCTTCACTTCAACTTCCCTGGAAGGTCCACGCTACGTGGCTCTGGTGCGGACCGGCGACGGACGGCTCGCGATCCCCGGCGCCATGCCGCAGCAATAGGCTGTGGAGAACCTGGGCTGTCGAGGAACGAACGCAGAACGTTTGCTTGCCGAACGGTTGACGGCGCGCTAGCGTCCAGCCGGGCGACGACGCCCGCAATCACGGAAGCTTAGGACATCGACATGGCGGGCAGCGTCAACAAGGTCATCCTGATCGGCAACCTCGGGGCCGACCCCGAGATCCGGTCGCTCAACTCGGGCGACCGCGTCGCCAACCTCCGTGTGGCGACCTCCGAAACCTGGCGCGACCGGTCGAGCGGCGAGCGCAAGGAGCGGACCGAATGGCACCGCGTGGTCATCTTCAACGACAATCTCGTGAAGGTGGCCGAGAACTACCTGCGCAAGGGCTCGAAGGTGTACCTGGAGGGAACGATCCAGACGCGCAAGTGGACCGACCAGCAGGGGCAGGAGCGGTTCTCCACCGAGGTCGTGCTGCCGAAGTTCCGCGGCGAGCTCACGATGCTGGACGGCCGCGGCGAGGCCGAGCGGGAGGAGGGCGCCTCCGCGGGCGGCTTCTCGTCCGGCCCGCGCGCCGGCGGCTCCGGCCCGCGCGAAGACTTCTCCGCCGACCTCGACGACGAGATTCCGTTCTAGCGCCGGTTTGCGTCCGGCGGAATCGCCCGACGGCTACCGCCCCGCCGCCGCGCTCGCCTGCGGCGCGGGGCAGGCATCGCCGATGCGCCGCGCGTCCGTGGTGGCCCGGCCTGAGAGCATCATCCCCAGGAGGCGCGTTCCCATGGTGGCGTCCACGTGGAAGCTCGTGGTCGTGTAGGATCCGGAGGCGTCCACCTGGACTTGCCGGCCCTTGTTGTCGGTGCAGACGCCCTTCATCACGAGCTTGCCGTCGGCCACCCTGCGGGTCGGATAGACGCAGGTGTAATGGTGATTGATCGGGCCGGTGAGGAACCGGTCGACGTCGGCGGGGCTGATGCAGCGCCGCTGGGTCTTGGTGGAATGGAATGGCGAGGCCACGGTGTCGGTGGATTCCCAGTAGCCGGGGAGGATCGGGCTTTCCGCCGCAGCGGCGGAGCCCGCCACGGCGAGACCGGCCAGGATCGGGATCAGGCGATTCATGGCGCCCATATAGGAACTCCCGAAGGCGCCATCATGGCGAAGTGCGCGCGCCGCGCCCGTCACCGACCGCCGGCGCGCCGGAAGTAGGCGTCCCGGACCTCCGCGCCCTTCTCGTCGAACAGGAACGGCAGGAAAGCGTAGCGACGGCCGCGGGTGACGCGCGTGGCTTCGTGCATCAGCCCGCAGGCGAAGACTATGGCGCCGCCCACCGGCGGCCGGTAGGTCGCGGGCCCGAACTCGGGAAACCGCAGGTCGCCGCCGTCGAAATCGCCGTTCAGGTTGATCGAGCAGGCGAACTTCCGGTGCGCGGTCTGGAACGTGACGTCGTCGCGGTGAGCGTGGAAGACGCCCCCGTCCGCCGCGTCGTAGCAGCTCACGAGGTAGCGCTCGATCCGCGTGACCTCGGTGGCGAAGGCCCGCGCGATGAAGGGGAACAGCCGGCGCTCCAGGCGCTGCGCGATCCCGGCCCGGAGCGCCTCGTCCTCCACCAGCACGTCGCGCCGCCGCTTCAGCTCGTCCATGACCAGGACCGTGACCTCGCCGCGGTCGCGCATCACCCCCGTGAACTCGCCGCCGCCCTGCGCCGCGTGCAGGCCGATCAGCGCCTCGCAGAGCTCGGGTTCGAAAACGCGCGGGGCGATGAGAACCGGCGCATGCAGGGGGACCCCGGCGTAGTCGCCGGGCGCCGGCAGCGCCGCCAGCTCGCCGAAGAGCGCCTCGGCGGCCGGGATCGGCTCGCGCCGCATCACGCGCAGCGCCGGATCGAGCAGCAGCCAATATCCGTCGTCGCCCGCGGCGTAGAGGCGGCTCACCTCGCCGCCGGGGTCGAGGAACCAGCGCAGGCCGGGCAGGTCGCGGGCCTGGCGCGGCGTCTGCTCGTCACGGACGACCACGAACGCCGAGAGCTTCGCCTCGTCGAACAGTCGCTGGTTCCGCGCGAGCGCCGTCAGGGCGGCCTTCCTGGGCTCGATCGCGAGCGGCAGGAACAGCATCAGCACATAGCGTCCGGCCGCCGTGTCGAACATGAACTCCGGGCTCGAGGCGGTGGGCGCCGTGAACCACGGCGCGGGCTCGCCGGGGGCGGGGGGCTGGACGGTCATCGGATTGCGAACCTAGAGCACGATGGCGGCGGGCGGAATCGCCTGGCGGCTGAATCGTGCTCTAGAATCAAAAAGTTTGAGCAGGTTGCGAGCGCAAGATCCGCTCCGTTTCTGCTCGACCGGCTCGAGCCGTGAAGCATGGCGAGGTCACGGGTGCGGCACATTCGCGCGCGTACGCGCGTACGCGCGCGGGGATGGCGCTTGGCCCTTCATAGTGCTAGCAAAAGTCCCCACATAAGCCTCCGATTCGAACGGCGAACTTCCTCCCTTGACCGATCACAACACCACCCCTCCGGACGACCGGCGTGGGGCTGTCGCCCCTATCGCCATCGAGGACGAGCTGAAGCGCTCATACCTCGATTACGCCATGAGCGTGATCGTCAGCAGGGCGCTGCCCGACGTGCGCGACGGCCTGAAGCCGGTGCACCGCCGCATCCTCTTCTCGATGAACGGGAACGGTTACACGCCGGACCGGAATTATGTGAAGTCGGCGCGCCCGGTCGGCGAGGTGATGGGTAAGTACCACCCGCACGGCGACGCGGCGATCTACGACACCCTGGTGCGCATGGCACAGCCCTTCTCCATGGGGCTGCTCCTGATCGATGGCCAGGGCA
>Ga0316628_100003189_pt1 | contig 12535 bp, 5 predicted proteins | sample OWC_Aug_M2_C1_D5_FD_207648 | JGI IMG/M metagenome (GOLD analysis project Ga0316628, IMG submission 207648) | Wetland soil microbial communities from Old Woman Creek delta, Ohio, United States - OWC_Aug_M2_C1_D5_C | ecosystem: Environmental > Terrestrial > Soil > Wetlands | place: USA: Ohio...
ACAGGGCCGCTCGGCAAGAAGAGCAAGGAACCCGGCCGTTTCCCGGCGGGTACGTTCTTCCCGAACCCTGAGCTGCCGGACCGCGAACAGCCGTTCCGCGAGTTCACCATCATCTACCATGACGAAATCGGCGCCGTGCAGGCATTTCCTGAGTTCTATGATCCGCTGCACAACCCGGCGCCTCCGGGAGAAGGTCCCATTTCACCGGGCATCGGCTTCACGCTGCACAGCGTGGTGGATGGCTTTGCCATCAACTACGGCGTGGGCGGAATCGGCTCGGAGATCATCGCCAACCGTCTGGGCGTCGGCCCCATGTGGAACTGCGCGGAGTGCAAGTATGAAGAAAACTTCCTGAGTTCCTGGGCCGTCGGCGAGCCCGCGATGGTCGTGGACATTCCGGCGAATACCCGCGACGCGCTGGGCGATGTGATTAAAGGGCCCAAAGCCACCAAGGCTCTGTACCCGGACGATCCGTCCAACGTGTATCACAGCTACATCGGCGACCATACGAAGTTCCGCATCCTGCACGGCGGGGTGAAGGAACACCACATCCATCACCAGCACGCGCACCAGTGGGTGCACACGCCGAACAGTGACAATTCCAGCTACGACGACAGCCAGGCCATTGGCCCGGGCGCGGCGTTCACGCTGGAAATGACCTACAACGGCGGCGGCAACCGCAACCAGACAGTGGGCGACTCCATTTTCCACTGCCATTTCTATCCTCACTTCGCGCAGGGTATGTGGAGCTTGTGGCGCACGCATGATGTGTTTGAGCCGGGCACGCAGCTCGACGCAAACGGACGCCCTGCGCCCGGCTCGCGCGCTTATCCTGACGGGGAGATTGCCGTGGGTACGCCCATCCCGGCACTGATCCCGCTTCCAACCATCGCCATGGCCCCCCTGCCGGGACCGGCGAGCATCGTCAACGGAAACGTCGTGCTGCCGAATCCGGTCACGGTCAACCCCGGTTACCCGTTCTTTGTGGCGGCTGTCGCCGGCCACCGCCCATCGCATCCGCCGTATTTCACGGAGTTCGATGGCGGCCTGCCGCGTCACGTGATCACCAACGGAACGTATGATGAGGCCCACACGCGTCTTGATTTCCACAAGACGCTGAAGACTGCCGTCGCGAACTCCTATCCGGAACTGGGTACGCCTGCGGAGAAAGTGGCGATGAATTACCACGCCATGCGCTCGCATGCGAGCTTTACTCCGGATGGCGCAGCCGCCAGCTACATTACCAACGGCCTCCCTCCCGTGATGGGAGCTCCTTACACCGATCCGTGCGTGAGTGACACGGGCACGGCGATTGGCGTGCCGCGCTTGTACAAGAGCGCGGACATCCAACTCGACGTGAAATACAACAAGGCCGGCTGGCATTTCCCGCAGCACCGCATGGCGGTCTTGTGGGAAGACGTGGCGCCCACACGCGCCGGCACGCGTCCGCCGCAGCCGTTGTTCTTCCGCGCCAACACCTTTGACTGCATCACCTTCAAGTTCACCAACCTGATCCCGAATGAATACGCACAGGATGACTTCCAGGTGCGCACGCCGACCGATGTCATCGGCCAGCACATTCACCTGGTGAAGTTTGACGTGACGGCTTCTGACGGCGCAGGCAACGGCTGGAACTATGAAGAAGGCGCATTCAGTCCGCAAGAAGTCATCGAACGCATTCTCGCGATCGATGCTCCAGGCGGAAGCTGGAACGGGGCGCCGGGAACGCTGGTGGCGAAGCAGCACCCGTTCTTTACCGGACCGGATGGGCTGGGAGCGCAGACCGTGGTGGAACGCTGGTATGCCGACCCCACGCTGAACAACGCCGGCCAAGACCGCACCTTGCGTACGGTCTTCACGCATGACCACTTCGGGCCTTCCACCCACCAGCAGGCGGGTCTCTATGCCGGCTTGCTGATTGAGCCGCAAGGCTCAACGTGGAAAGATTCGGAGACTGGCGTCCTGTTCGGTACCAGGGCAGATGGAGGACCCACCGGTTGGGAAGCCATCGTCTCTGACACCAATAATGTAGCGCTCAGCTACCGTGAGTTCATGATGGAGTTCCAGGACTACACGCTGGCTGTGACGAAAGACAACATCCCCATCAACCCGCCGGCCCGCGACGAGATACCGCTGCTGCCAGGCAATCCGACCGTCCTGCTGCAGCCGGCCGTGCAGTGTCCGCAATCTCCACCGGGACTGGTGTTACCACCGCCATGTCCGGAAGCGATTTCGGCTGCTGACGTAGGCACGTTTACCACGAACTACCGCAACGAGCCTATCCCGTTGCGCATCCGTGATCCGCTCAGCAACACGCAGGCCGCTGGAGCTGCGGGCGATCTGGGCCAGGTCTACCGGTCCACGATCACGCGCGCCGATGCCGACTTCAACGTGCAGCCGGCTTTCTATCCGCCGCTGACCGCTGATCTGCGTGGCGGTGATCCTTACACACCGGTCTTCCGCACCTATCAAGATGACCAGATCAAGGTGCGTATGCTGGTGGGCGCGCACGAGGAAGGGCACAACTTCCATGTGCACGGCACCCGCTGGCTGCGTGAGCCCAGCGATATGCGTTCCGGCTGGCGCGGAAGCCAGATGATGGGCATTTCCGAACACTTTGAGTTCGATCTGCCTCCATTGTCTAACTTCGTCAAGACCAACGGCGTGGCTGACTTCCTCTACGAGCCAGGGTCTTCTGAGGACGATCAGTGGAACGGTTTGTGGGGCTTGATTCGCGGTTACAACGGGCTGCGGGCTGACCTGCAGGTTGTGCCCAGCAACCCCAACGGCGGGAAGCAGGACAGTACGGTCAATATCGGCGATTTCGACACATCATCGACCACTTTGTCGACGACGTGTTGCGATCTCATGACCAGCCTTTCTGCCGATACGGGTACTACTACTACCAGCACCTCTTCTACTGTTCCCACGACGGAAACGACTGACGACTTTTACTCAACCTCAACGTGCTGTGTTCTGGCTGCCACCACGACCACTGGCACCACCACCACCAGCCTGACGGGGAACACGACGACGTCGAGTTCGCAACCGGCCCCCGGCAGCAACTTCAGCGTCTGTCCCAAGGGAGCTCCAATAAGGACACTCGACGTTACTGCGATTCCCGCGGCGAACCTGCCGGGCGGAACGCTGACCTACAACTCGCGCGCCACCACGGTCGTGGGAACGATCCTGGGCAATGAGACGGGGCCGCTGCAAGATCCAACGGCGATCGTCTACGTTCGTACCTCTGATCTGGATCCATCCACGGGCAATCTGAGAGCCGGATATCCGGTTGAGCCGCTGGTCCTGCGCGCAGCCGCAGGCGACTGCATCAACGTGACCCTGCGCAATCACCTGCCCTCGGTGCTTCCGGACCTGCCCGGGTACAACACGCTGCCCATGATCGTGAACAACTTCAACTCCAACCAGGTTGTTCCTTCACAGGTAGTCGGACTGCATCCGGAAATGCTTTCACTGAACGTTTTGAACAGTGATGGCATGAACATTGGTTTGAACCCGGCGCAGACCGCCAGCCCTGGCCATAAGATCGGTTACCAGTGGTATGCGGGTGTGGCGTGGGTCAATCCCAGCGTCAACGCCATCGTCCACACGCCGGTCGAGTTCGGCTCCATCGCCCTGACGCCTGCCGATCCCATCAAACAGGCATCCAAGGGCGCGGTCGGCATCCTGGTGATTGAACCGCAGGGTTCCACCTGGGCTACGGATGCCAACAGCCGGGCTTCCGCCACGATCACCAAAGCGGACGGCACTACCTACCGTGAGTTCGCGCTGGTTCTCCAGAACGACGTGAACATGCGGTACAAGAGCAACAATCCGGTGAACATCCTCGCTCAAGATGAGGACCCGGAAGAGACAGGCCAGGCGGGATTCAACTACCGAACGGAGCCGCACTGGTTCCGCATGGGCTATGCGCCGGAAGCTCCGCTTAATCCGGCTCACGGCGCCTGCGCTCCGCTCTGCACCAAGGACGTTGACTTTACCAGGGTGCTGACCAACAGCCTGGTGGGTGGCGATCCTCAGACGCCGGTCTTCACCGCGACTCCGGGACAGGCCATCCGCCTGCGCCTGGTGGAGCCTGTGGGCCATCCGCGCAACAACATCTTCCAACTGCACGGTCACGTGTGGGAGGAAGAACCCTATACCACTCCAGTCTCGTTCACCGGAGGCGCCTACAACGGCCGTACCATCATCGGTACGTCTGTGCTGGGCTCCACCATCATTGCGGACCAGCCTGTGTCCAGCAGTGATTTCGTGAACAACCGATACTCCGAGTGGGAAGGCTCACAGATGGGCGTTGGTCCCTCCAGTCACTTCGATATCATCCCCTCCGGCGGCGCCGGCGGCACGTTCCATATATCGGGTGACTACCTGTACCGCACGCACCAGAGCTTCCAGTTCGATAAGGGAGTTTGGGGCATCATGCGGGTACAGCCGGCTGGCACGACCACAACCACAACAAGCGGCGGTACCACCGTTTCGCTGGTTCCGTGAAAACGCGCGAGGGAGCAGCCCAACCAGGCTGCTCCTTCGCTATTCAGGATTTTGGTAATCACAGAATGCGGGTGCAAGGATGCTTAAACAAAATTTTCTTTCCAGTATTTTTCTGTTCTCTCTTCTTTTGGGATTGAACGCATGGGCGGGCATGCAGCAGCACACAGTCCCCTTGCCGGACGACAATCCGGCCCACCAGGTTGCAGCCCCTGGACACAAATCGCAGGAAGCACCCGCAACTGCGCTCCAGCATGACGCTGAGTCAGGGGCTGCGGCGCCTTCCGATAGCGGGAGCTGGAAGCAGACTGCCAAAGTTTCCGGCGTCAGGGTGGACTTTCGCGGCGTGGCCTCGCTGAAAGACGTGGTGATCAAGCACGGGCCTTTGCCCGTCAGCCTGAACGAAATCACCTCGAACGAAATGGTTGAAGGTCAGCAGGCCGTCTTCCAGTTCCGCATCACCGACGCTACAGGCGAACCCATGACCGGCCTGCGCATGGCTGCATGGCTGGACCAGGCCCAGGGAGACAAGCTCGCCGACAACAAATCATGTCACGACAAGATACAGTCTTTTCTCCAGATGCAGATGTCGGCGCGACCCGAGGTGGACCTGAACACTTACTACCTGCTGGCGCTTACCAAAGAACCGTCCATCATGATCATCGATCCGCGCGTCGGGTTCGGTTCCAGCAAGCTGTATGCGGTGATTGACCTGGCTGCCCCGGGGGCCGACTGGGTGCAGGCGCGCAACGGCGACCGCATTTTTGTCAGCATGCCGTCCGTGAACCAGGTGGCGGCGATTGACAGTCTGACCTTCCGCATGATTTCCAACATCAAGGCTGGCGGAAAACCCTCTCGCATCGTCCTGCAGCCTGACGGCAAATATCTCTGGGTGGCGAACGATGAAGCGGACGGGCCAGCAGAGAGCGGCGTCACCGTCATCGATACCACCACGCTCCTGGTGGTTGCCCACATTCCCACAGGCAAAGGCCACCATGAGATCGCCGTGGACGAGAACCAGAACGTCTACGTCAGCAATCAGCAGGACGGAACAGTTTCTGTCATCAATGGAGAGAAACTAGCGAAGGTGAAGGATATTCCGGTTGGGAAAACTCCTGTGGCGATGGCATATTCGGCGCGCAGCAAAAGCGTCTACGCGGCCAGCCGTGATGACGGCAAAATCACCGTCATCTCTGCGGAAGACCAGGCCGTTAGCGGGACCCTGGCGGAAAAACCGGGGTTGACCGCCCTCGCCATCACGCCGGATGGCCGCTGGGGATTCGTCGCCAACGGCACGGAGGACCGAGTGTCATTGTTTGACGTTTCCTCCGGCAAGTTCACGCAGCAATATAAGGTGGGGCGTTCTCCTGATCAGCTGGCGTTCACCGTTTCTTACGTCTATGTTCAGTCGAGGGAAAGCGAAACCATCTCGCTGATTCCGCTTTCGGAAGTGGGAAGCACGTCGCATACAGCGGAATTTCCCGCCGGCCAGAACCCGCCCGGAGAGCTGGAGACCATGCTGGCATCGCCGATTACGTCTTCCCTGGAAGGAGACGCGGCGTTCGTCACCAATCCCGCCGACCGGCGCATTTATTACTACACAGAAGGCATGGCAGCGCCCATGTTCAGCATTGAAGGCTACGGCAAGACGCCAACGGCATTGATGCTGCTGGACCGCAGCATTCATGAAACCGCTCCGGGGATTTATTCCGTGGGTTTCCGCCTCCCCGCTCCCGGCCTGTATGACGTCCCGATCTTCGTGGATTCGCCGGCCGTTTCACACTGCTTCGAATTCACCGTGAAAACCAACCCGCTGCTCAAGAAGCACAGCGACTTGGCCGTGGACCTGCATCCCGTGAAGAACTTCCTGCAGACAAAAGCCGGCGAGACCGTCCAAGCCCAGTTCAAGCTGGTGGACCCGGATACGGGAAAACCTCGCGACGGTCTCAAGGACGTGCGTGTGACCGTGCTGCGGGCTGAAGGTCTCCGGCAGACCCATCTCGACGCCGAGCCCAAGGGGGACGGCGTCTATCAATTTAGCTTCACGCCTCCCGCCAACGGTGTTTATTACGCCACTGTGCAGATTCCTTCTCTCAAGATCAGGGCCAACCAGCTCCCCTACATCATGATCCGGGCCGCAGAGACCCCGGCCTCCGAAGCCCTGCTGCCGGAGCAAAACAAGAATGACCAACCCAAGAAACAATAAGGAGGAATGGAAATGAAGAACAGATCTGGAGCCGGAAGCAGATTTACAGGTCTTGTGCTGCCATTCTGCCTCTTGCCGGGCGCAATCATGGTTGCTTCAGGACAGCAGCCGCCGCCTGCGTCGCACGAGCATATGCACCACCACATGCCGATGGCCGAGCAACAGACGCAGACGCCGCAGGTCATGACCAAGGCGCCGACGGTTCCGGACGTCGTAGTGCTGGACCAGAATAACCAGAAGGTCCATTTCTATAGTGACCTGGTGAAGGGCAAGACCGTGGTCATCGATTTTATCTTTACCACGTGCACCACGATCTGTCCGCCCCTGACGGCGAATTTCGCCAGGATCCAGAAGATCATGCAGCAGCGCGGCAACAATGACCTGCGCCTGATTTCCGTCACGGTCGATCCGGAAAACGATACGCCGGAACGGCTCAAGAAGTATGCCGAACTCTTCCATGCCCAGACGGGATGGACGTTTGTGACCGGCAGCCGCGCTGATCTGGAGCAGATATGGAAGGCTTTCAACATTTATCTCTCGTCCCGGCAGGACCATCCGCCGACCGTTGTCGTGGGTAACGATGTCACGCATGTATGGAACTACGCTTCCGGACTTACCTCAGCAGGGAAGTTGGTGGCCGTAATTGACTCAACCATGCAGAGCGAGGAGAACCGCGCGGCTGCCGATGCCCATAGCGAAAAGGAGCACAGCAGTGGCTCACAGTGATCATCTGCGGCGGCTCTCCATGCTTCTGGCCGGCGCGGCGCTGAGCGCAGCGAACCTGCTGTGTCCCCGGCTGTTGCCGGCCCAGACCGTGCCGCCCGAAGAAGCGGGCATGCAGATTTACGCCAAGGGAGAGAGTCCTTCTCAAAGTTCGCTTGAGGCGGTGCTGGGCGAAGGCTCCACCACGGTCCCCGCTACGCTGATGCCCTGCGCGGGTTGTCATGGCGCCGACGGCCGAGGGCGTCCAGAAGGAGGAGTTACTCCCTCCGATATTACCTGGAGCGTTCTCACGCGCCCTTACCGAAGCGACGACTCTCTGGCGCGCCGGCGGCCGGCGTATGACGCGGAGTCTCTGCGTAGGGCGCTGCGGGAAGGGATTGATCCCGCAGGAAACGAACTCGGTGCAACCATGCCGCGCTACCGCATCTCCGATGGCGACCTGGACAGCTTGATCAAATACATCAAGCGGCTCGGTGTGGCGAATGATCCCGGGCTGACCGCCACCACCATTCGCGCCGCGACAGTGGTGCCGGCGGGAGGTCCGATGGCAGCAGCTGGGGAAAGCATCGCCGCGTTGCTGCGCGCCTACTTTGACGAACTGAATCAGCAGGGCGGCGGGATCTACGGCCGCAAGATCGAACTCGAGGTATTGCGAGCGGGCGGAACGCCGGCCGAGATCGCCTCTCAAGTGTGTGAGTCCGTCCATAGCCGGCAGATCTTCGCCCTGGTCGGCATCCTCGCTCCCGGAGCCGAGCATGAATTGCGTGAATGTCTCGAACAGGCCGCTGTCCCGGCCATCGATGCGTTCGCTACGGAGCCGGATGGCGATCTCCCGGCCAAGTCACGAATCTTTCATGTTCTTTCCGGTCTGCCGCAGCAGGCGCGCATGCTGGTGAAATATGCACAGGACCGGCCGGGCAGTCCCGGCTCCGGCATCGCGGTTGTATATCCGCAGGGCAGAGGGCTGTTGGCCCACGCAGTGATCGATGAATGCCGCGCCCGCTCTTGCAAGCTGGCGGCCGCCGTGAGTTACACCGACTTTGAGGCCGGTAAGATCGCTGCCTCTCTCAGCACACAGAAAATCGGTATGGTCTTTTTCCTGGGCGGGGGAGGGGAGCTCGAAGAGATGCTTGTCGCCGCGCGGCAATCGCACTGGCGCCCCACCATCTTCCAGCCGGGGCCGCTCGCCGGAGAAGATGTCTTCAGCATCGCCCCGGAATTTGCTGATCGGGTCTTTTTCTCGTTTCCCACCCTGCCTACAGACATCGAGCCGGCGGCGCTTGAGGAGTATGCCTTCCTGGCGCGCAAGTACAAGCTGGCTCCCGGCCAGCCGCTGCGCACGCTTTACGCGCTGTCGCCGGCCAAGGTATTCGCGGAAGCGCTGAGACAGTCCGGACGCGAGCTGGGCAGGGACAAGCTGGTGGAGACGCTCTCCGGCATGTACAACTTCACCACCGGTTGGACGCCACCCGTTACCTACGGTGCAACACGGCGCGTCGGCGCTCTGGGCGCTTACGTAGTCAGGCTCAATCTCAAGAACAAGAGCTTCGCTCAAGTGCAGCCGTGGATGGCTCCATGAGCCTGGTTTAAAGGAGATAGATCCAGTGGCAAGTGACAGGACGAACCAGCGAATCGGCGCGACGTGGGCCCTGCTGCTCGCATTCCTGGCTTCCGGATGCGTGAAAGGCAAACAGGCTTATCAGCACGCGGAGAACGCGGAGATAGTAGGGAACTATGATTCCGCTCTGCAGCAGTACGAAGCAGCGCAGCAGCAGGACCCGAAGAACCCGAAATACAAGCTCAAAACCTATCAAATGCGTTTTGAGGCCGCCCAGTTCCACGTGAGGCAGGGCATCAGGCATCTTGAGCAAAGGGAAAACGATCTGGCGCTGAAGGAGTTTGAGACCGCGCTGGCGATCGATCCTTCGTGCATGGTGGCGCGCCAGGAGGTGGAGTACACGCGTAAGCTCATGGGGACGGGCGCTCCGGCGGGCAATGTTACTGGAAACGCAATCGCACCTTCCTCCACCGCTCCAACCGCGCTGAAGCCCGAAGAGCCTGGTCCGCAGCAAGCAGGCAGTTTCATGGAGAAACCGCCCGCGCTGGCTCCCATCTCGAAGGAGCCGGTGACTCTGAAGATGAATGAAGATGCCAGGATCGTTTTCCGAACCATTGGTAAGCTGGCGGGCGTCAATGTCATCTTCGATCCCGACTTTCCCGACAAGAAGATCGGCATCGACCTGGTCAACGTCACCATCCAGCAGGCGCTTCAGGTGGCCTGCGTTGAAGCCAAAGCCTTCTGGAAGCCGGTAACCAGCAACATCATTCTGGTATTGCCGGACAATTCGGCAAAACGCCGTCAGGAAGAAGAGCAGATCCTGAAGAAAATTTATCTGCAGCACACGCAGACGCCGCAGGAGCTTACGGAGATCGTCACTGGGGTGCAGCAGATGCTGGAACTGCGGCATGTGCAGGCGGTCGCTCGTGACAATGCCATTATCATCCGCGACACGCCGGACAAGATCTTGCTGGCCTCACGCCTGATTCAGGATAGCGACCGCGGACGCGCCGAGGTGGTGGTGCAGATTTCAGTTCTCCAGGTGCGCCGCGACCGGGCGCGCAGCCTGGGCGTCCAGCCGGGCGGCGCCACCACGCTTGCGTTTGCGCCACCCACGCCGCTGGGTCCGGCCGGCGCCGTTGCCCTGGACAACCTGAGCAAAATCACCTCAGGAGATTTTGCCCTGACCATCCCCAATGCGGTGGCTGCCGCGCTGATGTCAGACAGCAGCACCCGGATCATCCAGAATCCCGAGGTCCGGGTCAGTGACGGCGAATCCGCGCGCCTGCGCGTAGGAGACCGCGTTCCCGTGGCTACGGGATCGTTCCAGGCTACGGCCGGCCTGGGTCCGGTTGTCAACACGCAGTTCCAATACGTTGACGTGGGCGTGAACATCGATATCGCGCCGCACGTGCATCCCGACCATTCCGTGAGCATGAAACTGAGCGTGGAAGTTTCGTCCTTGAATGGGAAGGTCAACATCGGAGGAATTGACCAGCCGGTGATCAGCCAGCGGCGCATCGATCACGATATCCGGCTGCAGGAAGGAGAAGTGAGCATCCTGGGCGGGCTGGCGGAACGTCAGCAAACCAAATCCATCACCGGCTGGCCGGGACTCTCGCACCTGCCTCTGCTGCACTACCTGTTTTCCGGCGAGGACGTGAACAGTTCGGAAAATGAAGTGCTGATCGTGGTGACGCCCCGGCTGGTGCGGACGCGTGAACTCGCGCAGGAGAGGTTGCAGGCCCTCAGCATTGGGACCGACGCGGAGATTGCTTTACGCCAGCAGGATGACGTCGCGGCTCCCGCAAGTGCCGGGGGCGCTCCGAAGGATCCCTGGGTGGAACCTCGCGCCATCGTGCCGGCTCCTGACGATCAAGCGGAACATCCGCCGACCGTGCGCCTTCAGCCCGTGGCGGCTTCCATCAAGCCCGGCGAAACCACCAGCATCCAGGTGCAACTGGAAAACATGGAAGATCTCTTTTCCGCGTCGCTCATGTTTCGCTATGACCCGCAGCTCCTCTCCCTGGAAGATGTGCAGCATGGAGATTTCCTTTCCGGCGGGACCCAGGAAGTTGCCATCATCCAGCGCATCGACAAGGACAAAGGCCAGGCGGGAATTTTTACCACCCGCCAGCCCAACACAGCCGGGGTGAACGGCAAGGGGATCCTGCTCAGCCTGGTGGTGCGGCGGCTGGCGGAAGGCCCGGCATCGCTGGAACTGGTTGAGGCGGGGACGCGCAATTCCCGGCAGAGAATCCTGCCGGTAAAAGTCATGCAGGGTTCTGTGAGTCTCCCGTAATTGCAGTGGAAGGATTGGCGGCGGAAGCCTGAAAAGACAGCCTTCCGGTGTTGACGGATGTGATAGAGTACCTTGAACCAGCAATCCTTCCGGAATGCAAGACCCAGTGTTTGCCGTTGATCACTGCGTTTGAACCGCGAGGAGTAGCAAAAAATGTTGCGTAAACTTTGCAAGGTGGTTTTGCTTTTGTTGGTGCTGTTGGCAGTGCTAACGCCGCTTTTGCAGCTTGACAGTTGGGACAAGTTCCCGGTTTCCAGCGATGACATTGAGGCGCAAACCACCCACTGTCTCTGTTTCCTGGGAATGGTCCTGATATTCACCGGCATCCTGAAGCTGATTCCGGTGCTGCTGCGATCCATTGTTCCCGTGGTCGTGTTTTCTTCCGCCAATCCTCTGTCTTTGACTGAAGACGCGCACTCTGTGTCCGCTCTTACCCAACGATCTACACCGCTCAGAATCTGATTTCATCCGCCCTTTCCTTTCGCGAGGGGGTCTGAACATCCTAAGACAGTGAAAGCCGCAGGCGGCCGCAGTCGATCTCATGATCGATGGCGCTGGCTCGTGCTATCGCCTGTTGAAGGCTGTTCACACCACTTGAACTGTTACCGCACCAGGTCCTCGGCCTGCGTGATGTTGGTCACAGCTTTCCGCGGCATTACGACCTAACATCGACCGGCATCCGGGCACACGGGACCAAAACAAGCCATACGGGGGAATGTGGATGAAGGATTCTCGAGTTGTTCGGAGTACTGCGTCTTCTAAAGATCACCACCTGTTGACTCAGCCCGGCTTGCAGCCGCCATCGGTTTGCGTCCGCTGCAAACCCGGCGAGCCCGAAGAAGCGGGCCTGGTTCAGCAATGCCTCATTGGCGATCAACAAGCCTGGTCAAAGCTGGTCAGCACCTACCGGGGACTTGTCTATGCCATTGCTGCGCGTTTCGGGGCCAGCCGTGACGATGCGGGTGACATATTTCAGGCCGTCTGCATCGAGGTGTTCAACAGCCTCCCGCAACTGAAAAATGCCGGCTCGCTGCGTTCCTGGCTGATTACCTTGACGGTGCGGCAGGCTCTGCAATGGAAACGCAGGCGCTTGCCCCATTTGGAGTTGGACGCCATGGGGCCGGACCAGACGGAGGAAATCGCCTTCAATCCTGACATCCCAAAGCGCGTGTGGAAAAGCCAGCAAGAAAAAATTGTCCGGGAGGGCATGGCCCAGCTTCCCGCACGCAGCGCTGAA
>Ga0316628_100003190_pt1 | contig 12534 bp, 17 predicted proteins | sample OWC_Aug_M2_C1_D5_FD_207648 | JGI IMG/M metagenome (GOLD analysis project Ga0316628, IMG submission 207648) | Wetland soil microbial communities from Old Woman Creek delta, Ohio, United States - OWC_Aug_M2_C1_D5_C | ecosystem: Environmental > Terrestrial > Soil > Wetlands | place: USA: Ohio...
CTTTTTTAAGCTCTGCCGGTCCCGAAAGATTAATATTTGGCTTCTGGGATTCCAGGTAACTAAGTACATCGGCGATCTCCTCCTTCGAAAGCCCGGATGAAGGCATCCGGATCGCGTATCCCTTCACAATCTCTTCTGCCGTAGCGTCTCCAGATGCGATCATCTCTTCAGGGTTATCTATCCATCTGGCGAGCCAATCTCTATTTCTCCTCTGAGTTACTCCACTAAGGTCAGGTCCTATTTTTTTCCCTCCGCCGATCGTGTGACAGGGAGCGCATTTCTGTTCGAACAGCAGTCTGCCTTTTTCAAAGGAGCCTGAAACCTCCGGTAAAGATTCCGCCGTTGCCGCAAAGATGCAGACCCATAGTATCGGGAAAAAAGAAACCCTAAAGTAAATCAGGATATTCCCCATAATTTCCTTAAGATTAGAGATTTGTAACGGAACAAAGATGCTATTAACTCCACGCTATCAATAAAATGACGGTCTGTCAACACACATCAGGGGTTGTCGAATTCAGTTGCCGTTCCTGCGTGATAGATATGGGGTAGAAATTAGGTTGTAGCAATTCACGGGAGCTGTTATTATCTCATTCATGAAGAGCTATCGCAAAGAATTATGGTTCGAGGTCCCGACTCGGCGCGCCTTTATCAATGTCACGCCACAGGTCGCAGAATGCCTCAGGGAGAGCGGCATTCAGGAAGGGCTTGTGCTCGTTAACGCAATGCATATCACCGCATCGGTTTTTGTCAACGATGACGAACCGGGGCTTCATCTTGATTATGACATCTGGCTCGAAAAGCTGGCGCCCCACGAGCCAGTCTCTCAATATCGCCATAACGTCGGCGAAGACAACGCCGATGCGCACATGAAGCGCCAGATTATGGGCAGGGAAGTGGTTGTCGCGGTTACAAAAGGAAAACTCGACTTCGGCACCTGGGAGCAGATTTTTTACGGCGAGTTCGACGGCAGACGGAGAAAGAGGGTGCTGGTGAAGATCATCGGGGAGTAATGCGCTTTTGACTGCTAATTCAAGATGCTGTCAAATTAAGGAGGATATCATATATTAAGAATAAGCGCCGTAGGGTGTTACATTTTGTTCTTATACTTTCGTTAATTATATCTTTTTCTTGTGGATCTGCGGGACCAGGCAATGAATCCTCGATAGATCTGCAGCCATTTATCATTCAGGCAAGAAATGCGGAATGTAGCGACTTAAGGAATATTCTTTATGTCATAGATAATAGATTAGTTTTGTGGGACCGAGCCGGAAATTGCTCGGATAGTAATTATTCTCAGACCCTGTATGGACAGAATATCGACCAGGTCTTATGTAGACACTTTGATTCTATTGCCGGTCCCCAAACGGTTTATTATGATGAGAAGCACAAAGGACTATTTGATACTGCGCTTGCAAATCTGGACAAGCCGGACCTCGGATTGGGTCCCGAACATAAAGTGGTGCCTATGAGCGCCCTACCTACGTGCAATACCAACGCCGACTGTTTATCAACCGAGTACTGTGCAAAAGCAATCGGAGCGTGTGAGGGCACGGGTGTCTGCGTAGTGAGGCCGATTGTGTGTCCCCTCGCTCCCGTCTCTATTGACGACCTTGCCTGCGGTTGTGACGGGCAGACCTATGGCAACTATATCGGCGCCTGTGACGCTGCAGAGGCGGGGGTAAACATTGCGCACAAGGGCGCATGCCGGGAATAGCAATTATTGCGGACTTACCACGGAAAAGGGATTAGCCTGTAGCGAACCCTCTTAATGTAGGCTTCGTAGCCCTTCACGACCGGCGCCGCGAAAACGTTTTCCCTGAGAGCCTTGGCAGTTTTGAAGCTATCTCTTCATCCTCATCGGCTTTTCGCAACAGATGATGTGAGCAGTTTCAGCGCAGCCGCAGGCGGTGTCTACAGTGACGATGAGGCCGCAGTCTCCGCAGATGTATTTGCTTCCTTCCCTCATACCCGTTGTCATCTTTGCAGTCTTTTTCACCGCGGTCTTTTTCGAAGCAGTCTTCACTGCTGCTTTTTTGGAAGCCGTCTTTGCTGATATCTTCGCTCTTGCCATATCTTTCCCCTTCCTGTTCAACGTTCTGCCGCCCCATGGGCGATCTATATCAAAGTATACCGCCAAATTGTCTTCTTTTCTATCCTGGAGGACAGGCAATTGCAGCTTACTAAACAGCGAAGAGGCGGGTCTCCTCCTGCACCTGATCCTTCGACACTGACTTGAGGACAGGTACCCACCCTGAACAAGCAAGCTAATTCTATTGTATTATATGGTCATATCATAGGGAGATACATCGCTCCGAAAAAAAGAGTGTCTTTCTTGAGAACCGATAGCTTAGAAGAACCTATATGAAAAAAATAGCCATCACCATGGGTGACCCAGGAGGGGTCGGGCCGGAAATAATCGTCAGGGCTATTATGTCTTCCGAAGTGCGCGGGTGCTGCATTCCTGTAGTCGTAGGCGACCGCATCGTTATGGAAGAGGCGCTGAGGCTCGTCAACCCTTCCCTCAAAATTAAGGTCATCGAAACTCCGGAAGAAGCGGGTCCCGCTCCCGATGTCATAGAACTTATCGACCTGCACCTGTTGCGGGACTTTGAGAGAGGCAAGGCTACGCCGGAAGGCGGGAAGGCGTGCGCAGGTTATATCAGAAAAGCGGCCGAACTTGGACTAGCAAAAAAAGTTGGTGGAATTGTTACGGCGCCGATCTCGAAAGAGGCCCTGAAGATGGCCGGCATGAAATGGCCGGGCCATACAGAGATGCTCGCGGAACTTACACAGACAGACAATTTTGCGATGATGCTGACCGGCGGACCGTTGAGGGTAATCCTAGTCACAATTCATACCTCTATAAGAAGCGTGCCCGGGATGATTACAAAGGATAATGTACTCAAGACAATCCGGCTTGCTAAGAAGGCATGCGATGCGATGGGAATTGAAAGACCCAGGATAGGAGTTGCCGGCCTGAATCCGCATGCAGGAGAGTCCGGCATATTCGGAGATGAAGAGACAAAGGAGATCGCCCCTGCGATTTGGGACGCGGAAAGGGAAGGCATCCCGGTATCTGGGCCTTTCCCCCCGGATGCGGTATTTCACAAAGCCTACAGGGGAGAGTTTGACATTGTTGTATGCATGTACCATGACCAGGGGCTTATTCCCCTCAAGATGATCGCCTTCGAAACCGGGGTAAACGTGACTATTGGGTTGCCGATCGTCAGGACATCGCCTGACCACGGCACAGCTTATGATATCGCTTGGAAGGGATTGGCAAACCCCTCCAGCATGATCGAGGCGATAAAACTCGCCGCACGCCTGAAGATATGAAGGAAGGGCAAGGCATAGTATTTTCGCTCATTCTCGTCCCGAAAACTTCCGGGACTCCGAGGCTTTTTCCTCCTGATCTTAAAGATATATACTGTAGGAATATCGGAAAAAGAAACCGCTCTAATACCATGCCTTGTCCTTCTTTGTTGCAACATGGCTAAGAAGCATCTGGGTCAGAATTTCCTTTACGACTCTTCGATCTTAACGAGGATCGTCGATGCGGCCGGACTCTCTCCGGATGATACCGTTGTCGAAATAGGACCCGGTCCCGGCAGACTCACAAGGCTCCTTGCAGACGCCGTGCAAAAGGTGATAGCCGTGGAGCTCGATCAGGAGCTATTCGAAAGGCTGAGGGCCGAGTTGATCGGCTACAGGAATGTCGAACTCATCCACGGCGACGCGTTGAAATTCCCCTATGAGAGCATCGGCAGGTTCAAGGTCGTTTCAAACATACCGTACTACATTACAACGCCGATAATCTTCAGGCTCCTTGAAGCCAAGGGGAATCTGGCATCCATGACGCTCACTATCCAGAAGGAAGTGGCCGAAAGGATAGCAGCCAGGCCCGGCGGAAAAGACTACGGCGTACTCTCCATAATGGTCCAATATCATGCGCGGCCCGAAATGAAGTTTATTATCCCCAAAGAGGCGTTCAGACCGACGCCGAAGGTTGATTCCGCAGTTCTGCATGTGAAGATACTGGAAAGACCCTCGGTAGAGGTGGCGGACGAAAAATTGCTTTTCAGGATCGTCAAGACCGCGTTCTCCCAGAGGAGAAAAACCCTTTCAAATTCTCTAAAGGATTTCGGGGAAAATATTAAAGAGTTGTTGACGGCAGCCGGTATCGATCCGGGAAGAAGGCCGGAAACATTGAGCCTTGAAAAGTTCGCGGAATTGGCGGACTCCCTGCTCAAGTTTCAGAACAAGCATTAAACTGACACCTGAGTGTGTTGCGGAAAGAAAGGTTGTGCCTTCCGGGAAGGCACAACCTTTTCTCTCTTCCGGCCCCTTTTTACTTATCGAGAGATACCTTCTTTGTTATTGAATGGATCGGATATCTATTGTCAGGGTTGACATCCTCATACACGAGGTCCACTGTGACATCCGCTGCCCTTACACCTTCAGGGAGATCAAATTCTATTATCTCTTTTTTGGCCTGACCTGGCTGCAGGCTTGTGTCGCGCAGGTTTGCCACTTTCCACTGTGCACCATACTTCATTTTAAAATCCCGGCAGTTCGTTGCCTGAGGGTGATAATGCCTTTCGAACTTCCCTATCTCTTTGCCATCCACCGACTTTGCGGTCACTACCATGACCACTCTGTTGTGGGACGGTCAGCCGTCGGGAATTCGGTGCCCTGCAGTCGTCGTTATCTTAGTATTGACCACAATTTTTGGCACATAAGTCGCGGCCTTCCTCAGCCACTCATACCCGAGTGTCTCCACTTCAAGATTGATAGCCTTGGCCAAAAGCTCGGATGTCTGCTTATCGTCGTTAAAGTTCGGTGCGATCAGGTGATCACCTTTCTGCATATGACATTCCTGGCAGGTCTTTGTACCGCCGGAAGAAACATAGTTGTGGAGGTAGCTTCCATACAGGTTCGCGCACTGGAATGCCTGATCGAACTCGAGATTGGGGCCAAGTCCGTGGCACTGGCCGCAGAAGACCGAGTCCTTGAAGATGGCGCTCTTCTTGACTGTCTTGAAAGTTCCGTCCATATGGGCAGGCACGTCTTTCTTCCCGTACAAAACCCCTTTTTCGGGCGCGCCAAGTTCCCTCTTGTGGATAATGGCCTTTTCATTGTGACACACAATGCAGGTTATCTGGAGCCTCGCCACTTTTGCCGAGTCCTTCGCAATTAGTGCCTCGGTCAACTCAACAGCCACAGAATCATCGGCCGAGGCGACTGCCTGGGGAAGGTGACACTTGAAACAGGGGAAATTTCTGATTGTCATCTTCTTAGGGTCGTCTTCTGAGAAAGCTGTGCTGCCCTTTTCCCCTTTCTTAAGTGCAATAGGGCTCAACATGAGTCCGCCCTTTACGCCCATCAAGGGCCGTGCATGGTGTGATTTCTCCCACTGGGCATAGATTTCTGCATGGCATGACTTACATCTCGATGAATCATACATCTTTGCGAGTTCGTCTATGGTCTTGGCCTTTTCGGCGAAGGCTATTAGAGGAACCGCAAGGAAGAGAACCAAAAGAACCGGTTTAACAAATTTCATACGCTCTCCTTATTTGCGGAATGAGCAGTGAAAAACTGCTCACCTCGAAATTGTGTCCCACATTGCCTCATCGCTATTTCCTCCCCGCCAGTGTTAAAGCTGTTAATATATCACCCCCTTTCCCCGATGACCGGCTGATTTTGCACATCCCATAATCTCTTATCCATCAGATGCTGAGCGGCTCTCCTGTGCTGCAACCGCCTTTTCTTCTCAGGCGAAATCCTTAGTAAAAAGAATACACCCCAATAATTTCCGCGTACATTCTCTCCTTTTCCCCCTTATTGGACGAAAAGAATTTCAGATGTAGACGGACAGGGGAGATACTTTAGTTGACGGGAGGCCTTTCAAGGCGGGAAACAAGTGCTGCGGCATCATTGCGTTCATCATTTATTTCCAGCGGGGCGGCAGACAAAAAATTTAAGTTCGCATAGAATTCTTCCGCTATAAACAGCTCTCCAAAAAGGATCTCACTCGGGTCATCGTCACAGACATCGATATTCGAGACAGCCGGGGAACTACCGCCTCCGGCGGGCCAAGGTACAGTTATCAGCGACAGGCAGAGGGAGAGAACAAGGAAAAAGGTGATCTCCAACATCCTATGCCGGGCACAATAGAACATGATTAAACCGTAGCTAAAACCGGCATGGATGTCAAGATTAATTCCGGTTGCCACCCCGGGGGTCTTGTGGCGCCCGACAGCATTGTCTCGGCCCATCTTTAACAATACCATGAACCCTCCATCCGTTCTGGGACCTATTGCAAATAATCCTCCGATAACTTATCCTTGAAGGAGAATTCATGTAAGGAGGACCGACATGTTGAGAGGATTGTTCCAACCCATGCATCTCCTGATCATATTGGGCATCGCCCTGGTTATTTTCGGCCCGGGCAAACTTCCGGCGCTCGGGGCGGGGCTCGGCAAGGCGATAAGAGATTTCAAGAAGGCCCTTTCCGAGACTGACAAAGATCTGATCGAACGTCCGGAAGCTGAAAAGAAAGACCGGACTGAGTCTGAAAATAAGACAGCATAAATTCTCTCCCGGCGTTCGAAATCCTGCTGGAGAAGAGCGTTTTGTCGCTGGTTGATGGAAGCAGCGTCTGGGATCGCCGGGGTAATCGCGGGGGCCAATCTATTACGCCTATATCAAAAATGAACTGTCCGGCGAGGGTCTGGTGTGGCCCTGTCTAGGTGCACTTCCCCTGACAGGAACAAGTCAAATTGCCTTTCGCTTTTTCGAACGCCTCACGGCCCTCTCTAAAAGACAGTACCGCTATACCTACGGCGCCCAGGGAATCCACCATCCCTATGCCTGTCAACTCATATCCTATACTTGAGGCAAGAAGAACTACGGAAAGATACATGCAGGCCTTAGTGCACTGTGCATCGGCCAGCAGCGCCTGGGAATTGTACTTCTTTCCAACCCTGATCTTATAGTGAATGAGAAGCCACATTGATAGGATCGAGATAACTGATACGACAATCCCCCAGAAGGTAGTTCCGGGCTTCGTCCCTTGGTAAAGAGTTGCCGCGGATGTGACCGCCAGTCCGGCCGCCAGCAGATAGAAGGCCCCTCCCGTGATCCGGAGCGCCTTCTTTTCGAACAGGTCGTGCTCGCGCACGTCGTGTTTTTTCATGCGCCGAATCATATGCCAGATCCCGATGCCCGATATCACCTCAACGAATGAATCAAGGCCAAACCCGAACAAAGCAATGGTTTCATCCTGAAGTCCGAAAAGCACGGAAACGCCGCCTTCAAGCAGATTGTAGAAAATGGTTATAAGGGCCAGGGCCATAGCCCATTTATAAAAAGTCATCCTGCTCTTATAAGTCTGGGAAAATAAAATTTCCAATCGTCAATTCCTTCTATACTCTTCTGCTTTTGCTCAGCAGCAGCCGCTGTCTTTCTTCTCACTGCAGCCGCAGGTCGGCTCGCCGCCGGTGACCATGCTGTTGATGAGTGCCGCGGCGCAGCCTACACCTTTGTCAACTGAGAGTGCCCCGAACGGGCAGTTCATGGCGCAGGCCCCGCACTCCATGCACAGGTCTTTGTCGAGGATGACAGCCTTCTTGTTCTCCAGTGCAAATACATTGTGAGGGCAGACGTCGAGGCATGTGCCGCATCCCGTACATCTTTCCGCTGATAGTTCAAGGCTTGCAACGCCAGCAAGATACTTCATAAAATCCTCCATTGTCCGAGTTTATATATCACCAGGAGCAGCAGCGAAACCACAGTGCAGACGAGATATATGGGTATGGATATTCTCAGTTCCTTCTTCACACCCGACATGCCGGTGAACGTGGTGGACCCTGTAAACTGAAGGGCCACGTAAGAACTGGCCAGGGGGAAAAAGATATAAGTGAAAAAGAAGAGAAAGGCACTCGTTTGTCTGAACAGAGGAAACCGCGATGCGACAAAAAGAGAAGCGATACCCACGATCCAGCCTTTGACCGCAAAAGACCTGAATGGGACTATGGGAAGGAGGAGGGGGGTCAGAACGGCTCCAGCCAGTATGGATATGAGACCGAGAAGCAAAAACGGCATGCCTCCCTGCCAGGCATCCCTGAATATAATGCCGGCGGGCTGAAAGCCGAAGGCAACGAGTATAGCCAAAGCGTACCAGGGATAATACTTCTTCATCGCGGGATATATCTCCATCGGCGTCAGCACCAGCCTGTCGGCCATGTTGAACCTGACCGTCCTCATCGTCGGTGTCGCCTTATATCCTGCGTTTATGAACTCTCGTATATCCCTGGCATACACCGGGCCGTAATGCACCCTGAATCCCGTCATCTGCCTTACTGTATGAGCGTTTATCCCGGGCGCCCCAAGTTGTGGAACAATGATCCGCCTGTGATCAACCACCCTGTCCAGCTTCGCAGAGGTGATCTGCCTTACGAGTTCATCCGTACCGAAGGTCCCCTTGCCCGCCGCGCACCACACGTTGATGCCTTTGGTGTCCAAGACGACGATCCAGACGTCGAGCCCTTTCAGTTCGCGCCTGAGATGATCAAAGCTGAGTTTATAATTGGCGCTCACCAGAACATCCGAGTTGCTGTGGGGATTTCCGGCCGCGTAAAGACCGGGCCTGACCGTATAGTCGTCTCTGAAGGAGCTGGTCCTGCATTTGAAATGCTCCCAGAGGTCGGACCTCGTAACCTCGGTGGACACCCGGTAGGCCTCGCCAGCCTCTGCCTTAAAGGTACCCGTGCCCCATGGAGGGCGGACCTGAAACCCCTTCCTCACGGGGACGAAGGGCCCCTGGCTTTTATCTCCCGGGCGTTTATCGATGAATTTCAGTTGAGGTGTGCTCATAATATTTCTCTAATTATCGGTCCGAGCTGGCCCTTCACCATCTCCACAAGGTCTTCCACCTTTATGAGTGTTATGCAGCAGACCTTCCCGTCCTTCTCCCAGCTCGTGACCGCCAGTTTGTCCCCCGCCACGAGCTTCGCCTTCTCCCGGAGCTCCTTTGGCAGCACCATCTGCCCTCTGTCGTCGACACTTACTATCGATTCGACTTTGCAACCGGCATTGTTCTTCCCCGCGGCGATGCTACAAGTCAAGTCCTCCTTCTTTTTCCTCATGCGATCTCCTTTATATGCGTGAACACTGACTTATCAGTATATTCTGATTATACTGATGACTGCCGCTGATGTCAAGACTCCAAGAAATAATGGTGCAGGGGTGCAGAACTCCGGGCAAAAACGCTAAGAAGTCAAAGTTCTTTTTTTTTAGAAAAACAATAGAATTTTTCCTTTTTAGAACAGAATTTTCCCCTCACGCAGGCCTCAGTTGCAGAAGGCCCTGATGCCGGTCGATGCCTGCGCACCGGTTGTCGTATTATGCCCTGGATCGGCCGGTGTCTCTATCTCTTCCGACTGCGAACAAGGGGTCGGCAAGTTGTTCAAGGGTCAATTTATGGTGACCATTATTGGTGCATGATTCTTCTCCGCTCTGAGAGTCCTTGAGGAATGCGATATTCGGACAGTTGCCGTACCCTTCTCTGAAGCAGAATCTCTCCATCTCATCTATACCGGGAACGTGAATAGCGTCCGGAGCAACGCAGATACCAAAGTAGCCTTCTTTAAAATATGGACAACTCATGATTTTCTCCTTAACAAGAATTTCGTTTAAGATCATTATTGATACAAGGTAGCAGAGACTTTTGAAGAAGTTTTGAAAATATTATGAAAGAATTGTGAAGTCGAAGGGGCTCCGACTGAAAAATGTAAGAACTTTATTGTTTCTTAAAAACGCTAACCGGCTTTAAATGTAACGACTTTATTGTGTGCGGATACAAATAAATCAAGACAATCAAAAAATGGCGGAGAGGGTGAGATTCGAACTCACGGTAGAGTTGCCCCTACAACGATTTTCAAGACCGTCGCCTTCAACCGCTCGGCCACCTCTCCGAAGCATTTATTATAGCAAAACATGCTAATTAATTAATTCGTGTTTGCGGTATACGATATAATGTATTATATTGTCATTGTGAATAAATCTTAATTTGACTTTTATCGGACGAATTTTTTAAATTCTAACAAAACTTTTAAGAGGTACTGAATGAAAGACTCAGTTTTTTTATTGATACTGCACGCAGGTATCGTTGTAAAAATCGTTCTGGTGATTCTCTTGTTTTTCTCTGTCATGTCGTGGGCGATTATCTTCTTTAAACAGAGGTATTTTTCGAAAGCAAACAATGAGTCGGAGCAGTTTTTGAGGACCTATCGGACAAACCGTGACCCCAAGAACCTTTTCCGGGCAACGAAAAATCTTTCTCTCAGCCCTATCGCTAATGTCTTTAAGTCCGTATATGCTGACGGGGCGAACCGAGAAAGAAGCGAGGTAAAGCGGCTGCTGAGAAGATACGAGACCCTTGAATCGGTAAAACTCGAAAAATACCTCAATTTCCTCGCCACGACAGGGTCAACTTCACCATTTATAGGTCTCTTCGGCACTGTATGGGGGATTATGAATTCCTTCCACGGGATCGGGACTGCGGGTTCCGCTTCTTTAGCGGTAGTTGCCCCGGGTATCGCGGAGGCCCTCATCGCTACCGCCGTGGGGCTTGCTGCCGCCATCCCTGCGGTCATCGCTTACAACTACTATCTTAGTATGGCAAGGAAGATGATAGTCGAGATGGAGGATTTCTCGGAGGACCTCCTCGAGCTCTTCACCGCAGCAGGCGAATGAAGACCAACAGGGACAGGAACGTACTCTCCGAGATAAACGTCACTCCTTTTGTGGACGTGATGCTCGTCCTCCTGGTCATCTTTATGGTAACAGCTCCGCTTCTTCAGCAGGGGGTGGACGTAAACCTTCCGAAGGCAAAGGGCAAGGACCTGCCCCCCGAAGAGAGGATCTCAATTGTGATAAAAAGAGATCGCACCATTTACATGAACGAGACACCTATAACGATCCCCCAGATGCGCGGGAAACTGGAGGCGATCAGCAAATTAAACCCAAATATCTTTCTCAAGGCAGACAAAGACGTTCCATACGGACTCGTTGTTGAAGTCATGGGCGAGATAAAGGAGGCAGGGATAGAAAAACTCGGGATGATCACGGAACCGAAGCTTGACGTGAAATGAAAGGCCCTTCTCTCCAGAAGACAGCGGTTTTCTCCGCCGGCCTTCATATAATGTTCTTTATTCTGTCTTTACTTATCCTGAGACAATCCCATGAAATGGTCATGCCGTCCCCATATATCGTAAGTCTGGAAAGCCCCGCGGGACAGACTCAAAAGAGAGGGGCGGCAGTCGAACCCAGTGCCGCATCTCCCGCTGCAGAAAAAAATCATACGACACCCCATACTGAAGCAACCCATATTGACGAAAAAAAGGAGCAGAAAACGATTGAAGAAAGTATAGCGGCCCTTAAGGCCAAGAAGAAGACAGAAGAGAAGCTGAAAAAGATGTTCGCCCTCAGAAAGGCCGTTCTTTCCATTCAGGGAGGTAGAGCAGTGGCAGGAGGAAAATCGTCCTCTCAAAACGCGGTAACGGGCTCCGCACTTAGTGGCGGCGAAGCAAGTTACGTTGATAAAGTCGGGGGACAGATTCACGACCATTGGCATTGGCCGGACTATGGAAAACAAAATCTTGAAGCAGTAATATCAGTGAAGATCCAAAAAGACGGCACTCTCTCTGACATTAAATTTGAACAAAGATCCGGGGACAGGTTTTTTGACAGGTCTGTTTTGCAGGCCATCCAAAATGCAAGCCCGGTTGCCCGTCCGCCATATGAGATGGAGATAGGGATAAGGTTTTGTCCGGGAGAGAAATGTTAAGGTTCAATATTGCAATGATGAAAGTTCTTTTTTTTGTTTGTTCACTGTTCACTATTCCCTGTTCACTATTCACGCTTGCAGAGGCAAAGATTTATATCGACATTACATCGCCGGCGGCAAAAAAGGTCCCGATTGCGATCTATGAGTTGCCAGGTGCCGAGGGCAGAGAAATCTCCGATGTGATAAAAAACGACCTCGTTTTCACCGGGCTCTTCACCTATGTCGATAGTGCATCCTATATTGAGCCGATCTCGCAGCCTTTCAACCCGAAAAACTGGACCCCCCTCGGCATAGAGGCAGTGGTCAAAGGTACGGTCAGGGAAGACAAAAAACTGACAGTATCCATAACACTTTATGACACCTCGGAAGGAAAGGCGGTGCTCAGCAAAGAGTATCAGGTGGAGAGGTCCCTGCTCAGGCAGCTTGGACATACAATCTCAAATGACATCTACGGCCTTCTGACAGGGAGGCCCGGCGTCTTCAGGACCAGGATCATTTTCGCAGGAGAGCGCCGGGGGGAAAAAGACCTTTACCTGATGGACTGGGATGGACAAAGACTAAGAAAGCTTGGACTTAAGAGCTCCGTCCTGCTTTCTCCACATTGGTCTTCGGACGGGACGAGGGCAATCTATGCATCTGAACGGGGTAGACAATGGGGCATATATTTGTTAGACTTCCTGAAAATG
>Ga0316628_100003191_pt1 | contig 12534 bp, 14 predicted proteins | sample OWC_Aug_M2_C1_D5_FD_207648 | JGI IMG/M metagenome (GOLD analysis project Ga0316628, IMG submission 207648) | Wetland soil microbial communities from Old Woman Creek delta, Ohio, United States - OWC_Aug_M2_C1_D5_C | ecosystem: Environmental > Terrestrial > Soil > Wetlands | place: USA: Ohio...
CTTCCGGGTCCCGATCAAAAATCCAAAAATCTTCCTCTTCCTCTGACTCCAAGTCTTCGTCCTCCGGGAAATCCTCAAGTTCGAAAACAATAAAAAAGAAAAAAGGTGAGCCTTCTTATTCTTATAAGTCCTCTGCCAGATCCTCATCGTATTCTTATTCTTCTCCGTACTCGAGCAAAAGCTATTATTCTAAGACCTACAAAAAGGAACCTTCTTCCTATTCATCTTCGTATAAATCTCCCTACAAAAGCTACAGCCCGAATAAATCCTACAGCAGTAGCAATAAATCCTATAAGTCCTCATACAGCCCTTCATACAAGTCCTCATACACACCTTCGTACAAATCCTCATACAAGCCTTCGTACAAGTCGTCATACAGCCCTTCGACCAGGTCTTCATCCAATTCCTATTACAAACAACCTACCAGGTCTTACAGCAGCTCTTCATACCATTCGCGATCTTCGTCTTCGTATCCATCCTATAGTAGGCCCTCCTCCTCATACAAATCCTCCAGCACTCCTTCTTCCTCTTACAGATCCTCATCTTCATCCGGATCTTCCTCTTACAGTAGACCGTCATCTTCTTATAGATCCTCGGGGAGCAGTTCTTCTTCTTATCGGAGTCCGTCGAGAAGTTCTTCCTCTTCCTCCAGGTCTTCTAGCTCCAGTTCATCCAGATCTAGCTCCTCGTCGGGCTCTATTAGGAAAAAAGGTAAGTAAGTCTATACATGTAAAGCAATTTAAAAATATTAAAAAGATAGAGAAAACCCAAATAAAGGGAGACGACATTGTCAGAGGTGACGAGGTCGGCTCCCTTTTTTATTATTGATCCCGGGCAAAAACAAGTAAGTGTTCGCCCGAAAATCTTGAAGCCAGGGGTTTTGACATTTTAATCGATTAATGGTAAGTTATTAAGGCAATGAAAATAATAAAACCAACTTTAATTGTGAATAAAGACAGGGTAATGAAAAATATCCTGGCAATGAAGCAAAAAGTCGAAAATTCCCCTGGCCAAATCCGTTTCCGGCCCCATTTTAAAACCCATCAATCCGCGCAAATCGGGCAATGGTTCCGGGATTCGGGCATTACCTCCATTGCCGTGTCTTCAGTGGACATGGCATCATATTTTGCCCAAAACGGTTGGGAAGATATCACCATCGCCGTACTGGTCAACCCCCTGGAAATTGAAGTGATTAACCAACTGGCTAAAACTTTTTTTCTTGATCTCAATTTGTTGGTGGACTCCCGGGAAATAGTGACGCTTCTTAACAATGAACTCAAACACCCGGTAAAATTATGGATTAAAATCGATACCGGCTATCATCGCACCGGGGTCACCTGGGACCAAAAGGATGATATCCTGGGGATTGTAAATGCGATTAAAAGGTCTCCAAGACTCCATTTTAGAGGACTGCTCACTCACGCCGGTCACTCCTATAAAGCCGCATCCAGCAAAGAAATAAAAGGAATCTATGATGATACGGTCTCAAAGATGAATGAAGTCAGGGAATATTTAGAGAAAAAAGGTTTTTCGAATATAGAAATTTCCATCGGTGATACCCCTACCTGCAGTATAGTAAATAAATTTTATGGGATCGACGAGGTGCGGTGCGGGAATTTTGTTTTTTATGATGTGATGCAATTTTTCCTGGGCACCTGTCAAGAAGAGAACATCGCCGCAGCAGTGGCCTGCCCGGTGATGGCCCGATATCCCCAGCGAAATGAAATCGTTATCTACGGAGGCGCCGTCCATTTGTCCAAAGATTCTATAACAGGAAAAAACAACCAAAAAATCTTCGGCCTGGTGACTTTGCCGCAAAACGATAATCAAGAATGGGGACCCATTATAAAAGACACTTATGTCTCCAGGCTGACCCAGGAACACGGTATCATCAAAACCGACAGCGAATTCATCAAACAAATCAATATCGGCGATATTTTGATGATCCTACCGGTCCACTCCTGCTTAGCTGCCAATTTATTAAAGATTGCCCCCGGCGGCCAAAACCCTTGATTTAGCAGTTGGCTCTTAGCTCTTAGGAGAGGTTCAAGGCAAACAGTTGAAAGCTTATTTAAGAGGGTGGGGGCGCCGCCCCCCTGGACTCCCAAAAACTTTTCATTAAGAAGGTTTTTTTAATCTGTGAAATCTGCGAAATCTGTGGTTCCAATTTTTTGGCAGAGGATTTTGGTTGACTGGTCTTGACTATTACCCGCTTATATATTATCATGTACCCTCATGAAAGTCTTTTCTATTGCCGGTTGGTCCGGGAGTGGTAAGACAACATTGATAACGCGATTAATAATGCATTTTAAGCAAAAAAATAAAAGAGTTATCGCTGTCAAACACACTCCCCATAAGTACTACCTGGAGCCTGAATCCACAGATACCTTTAAATTCCTGGAAGCAGGCGCAGACGAAGCCTGCCTGGTGGCAAAAAATGAAATACTGCAAATGAGAAAAATGACAAACCCAACCGATGCCCTCTCCATCCTGGAATCCCAATACGCCGACTGCGATTTTTTACTGCTGGAAGGACTGCTCCAAAATGATATCCCACTGATAGAAGTCTTTGACCCCGGCAAAGATAATACCCTTAAATTTCCCATCGAAAACCTTTGCGCAGTGGTGTCGGATAAACCTATCACCACCGCAGTACCCAATTTTAAACCCAATGATATTAACGAAATATCAAAATTTATGGAGGAATACCATGGATAAGAAGATAACCTTAAAAGTAAATAACCAGGAAATTCCGCTAAATCCCTTTGTGACAAGCGTATTTCTTAATGTTATCAACGGATTGGTGGACTCCCTAAACAAAGTCCCTGAAGAAAAAAATAAGATCGAGTTGATAATCGTAAAGGATGGAAAAAAATAACAACCATGAAATACCTGAGAACGATCGATGAAAATTGCATTGGGTGCAATACCTGTATGTCGGTTTGTTCCAACCTCTATTTTAAGGAAGATGCCCCGGGGAAATCCTGTATCCGCGTGTTTCCCCGGGAGAATGATGAATTTGAACTCAATGTTTGCAGCCAGTGCGGTACCTGTGTGGACATATGCCCTGAGAATGCATTAACCATTAACAAATTAGGGGTGGTTATGCTGAACAAAAAACTGTGTACCGCCTGTTATGCCTGCGTCGCCGCTTGCCCTACCGACAATTTCATTAAACATACCGAAGGTGAGATACCGATTAAATGCATCGCCTGCGGGGCTTGCGCCCGGGAATGCCCGGCTGCTGCACTTGAAATCATATCCCATAATAATTAGAAATTCTTGACAAATAAAGCGAAAAAAATTATCATGTAAAATATTAACCTTTTAACCTTACCTCGGAGGGTAAATCGATGCGTGTTGAAAAAATTGAACAGATGCAAAAAGCCCATGAAATCCTGGGTGAATTCCCCTTTGAGCTCAAAGAACTGGATAAAGGATACTCAGACCGGACACTCAGGATTGACCTGGATAAAAATAAGATTACCATTCACCCCGTAACTCAACAGATGAAAGACCTGTGGGTCGGTGGTAAAGGGTTTGATCTGTGGCTGATGTTCCAGGAGATCGATAAAGACACCAAATGGAACAGCCCGAAAAATCCTATTTGTTTTTCCTCTGGCCCGCTGGGAGGGACCACCTCGTTTCCAGGATCGGGTAAGACATTAGTTACCACTATTTCTCCCCTGACCTACTCGGTGATGGACTGCAATGTCGGCGGTTTCTTCGGGCCTTTTCTAAAATTTGCCGGGTTCGATGCCCTGGCTATCGTTGGAAAAGCCAGGGAAGAAACCATTATCTTTATCGATGCCGTGAATAAAAAAATCACCATTGAAAATGCCCCACTGGAAAGTATCGACTCTCATTTGCTGGCAGAGGAACTAACGGAAATGTATGCGGACAACGATGCAGATAAGCGTAATATCGCAGTGGTTTCCGCGGGACGCGGCGCCCAGTATACCCGGATGGGAGTTTTGAATTTTTCCTTCTGGGACTGGCGAAGAAAAACTGCCCGGATGAAGCAGGCCGGACGGGGTGGAATCGGGAGAGTTTTCAGGGATAAACTTCTCAAAGCCCTGGTGATTAAAAACCGAGACATTACCCCGGCCTGGAGAGTCGAGGAAAATAAAGTCGCCAAATGGGTTACCCCGAAAAAAATCTCTTTCCAGGGCAAAGATGATATCGCTGTCCTGGAAACCATCATAGAAAAATGGGGAAATGACCCGGAATATGTGGTGGAAATGATGCAAGAAATCCAGGAACGCTTCCATCACATCTCCAAAACCGCTGTCGACCTGCTGCTGGAAAAAACCGCGGTTCCCCGGGCCTACCTCTACCACATCGCCACCTTTTACAAAGGTTTCAGCCTGGAAAAACAAAAAGCTCAGGGGGGTTATCGAGGACCTGCCTGCCACCTCGAAGGTTCGGCCAATATCCTGGGATTATATTCCAGGGAGGCGGAAGTGAGCAGCAAAACCAGCGGCGTGGAAGAAGTCCCGGGGGAGATCAAATTCTTTTCCAAACCGCCCCTCATCGCCCTGCGCCATAAAGGCCTGGTGGACCCGGGAAACATCGATCAATATGCAGTCAGGGGCGGGTATCATTCTTTTAAAAAAGTCCTGGAAGAAAATAATCCCCGGTCGGTAATACAGCAAGTCCTGGATTCCGGTCTCCGGGGCCGCGGCGGCGGTGGATACCCCACCGGCCTCAAGTGGCAAGCCGCATATGAAGCCCAAAAGCAAACAAAAACCGCCTATGTGATATGTAATGCCGATGAAGGAGACCCTGCCGCTTTCACGGCCAGGGGAATCATCGAAGCCGATCCCCATTCGGTCATCGAAGGGATGTTGATCGGGGCGTTTGCCGTTGGAGCCCGGGAAGGTTTCATCTATCTCAATAAAGAATATACCCTGGCAAGTCAACGGCTGGAAAAAGCCATAACCGCTGCCCGCGAAAAGGGATTCCTGGGAGAAAAAATCCTGGGCACTGGTTTTACTTTTGATATCAAAATGCATCGCAGTCCCGGGGACTTTATTTGCGGTGAATCCACGGCCTTGATTACCGCCGTATCCGGCCGGGCTGGTGAACCCCAACCCAAATACATCCACAGTACGGAATCCGGTTTTCGCCATAAACCCACCATCGTCAACAACGTGGAAACCTGGGTTAATATCCCGGTGATTATTGAAAAGGGTGCGGAATGGTTTGCCTCCATAGGGAAAGGTACTAAAGTCTTCTCCCTGGTGGGAGATATCCGGAACAGCGGCCTGGTAGAAGTACCTATGGGAACCCCCTTGAAAGAGATCATCGCAGACCTGGGCGGAGGAGTTCCCGGGGACAGGAAATTAAAAGCAGTTCAGATCGGCGGTCCTTCGGGCGCATGTATTTCCGCCAGTCTGGTGGACATGCAAATAGACTTCGATACCCTTACCAATATCGGGGCCATCATGGGTTCGGGCGGGATCTTCGTAATGGATGACAGGACTTGTATGGTGGATGCGGTGTATCATTGGTTAAAATTCCTATCAGGGGAATCCTGCGGGAAATGTACTCCTTGCCGAGAGGGTCTTTATGCACTGGCCAAGACCCTCGAGCGTATTTGCCAGGGAGAGGGAAAAGCAGGGGATTTGCAATTCCTGGAAAATACTGCCAGGACCATCAGCGAAACCAGCCTGTGTCGATTGGGTGCTACTGCCCCTCATCCGCTGCTCAGCACGCTTCGTTACTTCCGTGAAGAATACGAAGAACATATCGAAAACAAGAAATGTCCTGCCGGTGTTTGTACCAACCCGGGGAATTCCAGGTAAATAATGGAGGTAAAATAACCATGGCTGTCATAACCAGTAAACTGAAAACCAATAAGATCGAGATAACCATAAACGATAAAAAAATCGTGGTGGCAAAGGATACTTTTCTATTGGAAGCAGTGAAGGAAGCGGGATTTACTGTTCCTACTCTTTGTCATCATAAACAACTTACTCCCGGCGGCATCTGCCGTTTATGCGTGTGTGAGATTGAGACAGGTGAGGAGAAGCACCTGGTAACTTCATGTAATTATCCCATCCGGGGCGAGATCATTGTGCACACGGAATCGGAAGCGGTACAGGCGCACCGGAAGACATTGGCGGCGATGCTGCTGGCCCGGTGGCCCAATGTAGGGCCTATCAAAGCCGTTGCCCACAAATGTGGTGTTACCGAAGCCGATGTCCTTCCTTTCCGGGGTGAGCTTGCCGATGAAAACCCCAAAGCTTGTATCCTGTGCGGTCATTGTGTCAAAGCCTGTGAAGAGTTCATACAGGAACGGATACTGGATTTTGCCGGACGGGGTATTGAACGGCATATAACGATGCCCTTTGGAGAAGTCGACCGGCACTGTATCGGCTGTACTTCTTGCGCATATGTATGTCCCACCGGCGCACTGGAAATCATCGACGACCTGAACCATCCACTGAAACCTAAACTCATCCGCAATTACGGTATGAAGATCAATGCAGAAATGGCCACCCTGGACAAGCGCCAGTGCCGTATGCGGGAAGTCGGCACTGCCAATATCGTGGATGTCATGCAGGCTTATGATCTTTTGCCCGTACTCAATTACCAGTACGGTTCTCACCCGGATACTTATAAAATCGGTACTTCCCTGTTAAGAGAAAAATATTTCACCCAGGCGATGCCGGACGGCTGCTGGAAAGGGTGTTCCATGGCGTGTGCCAAGGTAGTGGAGGGGTTTGAGTTAAAAACCGGGCCGTATAAAGGGCAAAGAGTCGCTGTCGATGGCCCTGAATATGAAACCGCTGCCGGGGCTGCCAACATGGGATGTTTCGATGCCGATTTCCTGGTGGAATTCAATTTTTATTGCGATACCTACGGTGTCGATACTATTTCGGTTGCCACCTGTATGGCCTTTGTCATGGAATGTTTTGAAAACGGTATCATTACCACCGCGCACACCGGCGGGAAGGTTTTGAAATTCGGGGCCACTAACGAAGTATTGGAATGTCTCCATGAAATGGCCAGGGGTGAAGGATTTGGCGTTGAAGTGGGACAGGGTATCCGCTGGTTAAAAAACAAATGGGTCAAAGAACTGGGAGCGGACCCGGATTTTCTCAAGGACATCGGTATGGAAGTCAAGGGTCTTGAATATTCCGAATATGTCTCTAAAGAGTCCCTGGCCCAGCAAGCCGGTTATACCATGGCGGTAAAAGGTCCCCAGCATGATGAAGCCTGGTTGATTTTCATGGACATGGTGAACAACCAGATACCTTCTTTTGAAGACAAAGCCGAAGCGCTTTATTATTTTCCCTTGTGGCGAACCTGGTTTGGATTAATGGGGCTTTGCAAACTCATCTGGAATGATATAGTTCCTGCGGACAACAAGAACTATCCACCCCAGGCAGCGGCCAAGGTCCCCGGGCACGTGGAAGATTTCTTTAAATTTTATGAAGGCATGACCGGCAAAGCCTTGAATGAAGAGGAGATGTTGAAACAGAGTGCCAGGGTTCACAATTTGCAGCGCATCATCATTCGCATGTTGGGATATGGGACCCGTAAGGACGACATGCCGCCGTACCGGGCTGTGGGGCCTGTGACTAAAAAAGAGTATGAATCCCGGGCCGAACGATACGACGCCCAATTAAAAGATCTCATCGGGGTTGACCCGGAAGGTAAAACCACTGAAGAGAAAATGGCCATTCTCAGGAAGCACCGGGAGGGACTTTACAATAAAGTAGTGGATGCAGCATACAAACGCCGCGGCTGGACTAAAAATGGTGTACCCACGATTGAGCGGCTCAAAGAGTTAGGCATTGATTTGCCGGAGCTGGTGGAAATCATCAAACATGACCAGTAGTTAGCCGCAAAGACAGATGACAGAGGACAGATGACAGATAACGGTAGAAACAACTATTAATAAAAAGTTTTTACGGGGGTCCAGGGGGCAGTTTTTTCAAAAAGCGCCCCCTGGTCGCCGAGGGCAGAAATGATAGAAATAGAAAAAATTTTTGAACGGAATGTTCCCGGGGTGCGGGATATTCTTTTAAAGAAGACTGTGGCTGTAGCCGGGTGTGGTGGGCTTGGGTCTAATGCTGCGGTGGCTTTGGTGCGGGCGGGGATTGGTAAATTAATTATAGCTGATAACGATGTAGTAGATCTTTCCAATCTCAACCGCCAGTATTTTTTTATCGACGATGTAGGAAAGAAGAAAACCGATGCGATTGCTGTACATTTAAAAGCCATCAATCCCGGGTTGAAGTTGGTCACTCATTTTATCGAGTTGACCCCGGGAAATGTCCCGGAGTTGTTCAAAGAAGCGGATTTGTTGATTGAAGCCTTTGACTGGGCGGAGCGGAAAGCCTGGCTTATCCAGACCTGGTGTACGCATTTTCCTGACCGGCCGGTTATTTGTGCCAGTGGTTTGGCCGGGTATGGTAATACTGCTGCGTTGAGGATAAAGCGGTCGGGAAATATTGTAATATGTGGTGATGAGGAAAGCGATATGAGTATGGGTTTGACTTCATCGCGAGTGGCGATTGCCGCGAATATGCAAGTCAATGTGACTATCGAGATTTTGGTAAACGAGCAAAAGTAAAAAATAAAACTATGCACCGCAGAGGTCGCAGAGAGCGCAGAGGAAAAGTAAAATGATATCGGTAAATAATCGAGATAAAGTGAAGTGGCATAAAGCCATGACGGTGAGGGACCTTTTGCAGAAGATGCATTACAGTTATTCGTTGATAACTGTAACGGTGAATGGGGAGTTTGTGGCAAAAGAAGATTACGAGGAGTACGAGGTCCCGGATAATGCGGAAGTAACGGTATTTCACCTGGCACATGGGGGTTAGATGGTCATTTTTTGCCCCTGGCGGTCATTTAGATTTTGGTCATTTGAATTTGTTTCGAATTTCATGCTTCACGATTTCGTGCTTATTTTATTTGTTCAATGAAGCTCCAGTCCAGTTTAGATTTTTTTATGGTATTTTCAAGGTATCCCCAATCTATCTTGGCCCCAGATTGTATTAAATTTTCTACATCAACCTGGTCCTGCTTACGAAAAGAAGCCAACTTTATAACGATTAAGTCCTCTATAGAAATAATAGGAATAATTGTACCTTCAAAATCGATTTCGATTCTCCGTTCAATCACGGTTTTTAAATAATCGTTATCTGCCTTTAATAAATCAAGCATGTAAGGCTCATTTTTACCTTTAAGACAAACGATATTCCTCCAAATGGTAATATTTTTAAGCTCCATTTCCTTTTCATGACTTTGAATAAGATTAAAGGAATTTTCAAGAATTGCAGCCACTTTTCTTTTAATGTTTTCATCAAGAACGATAAGAATATCGATATCCATGGTGGTCCTGGCAACACCGATCATGGAAACAGCCCATCCCCCAGCAAGGCAAAATTGCAAACTGTTTTTACTTAGTTCGCTGCAAACCCTTTTTAATAGAATCTTTAAATCTTCTGCAATTTCCATTGATCTTCCTTTGCTTGAATGGCATCCAGGTGAATTTTCCTGATTAACTCAGCTTCGGTACTTCCTGGGTACATCTTTTTTAAATAGGCCAATTTTAGTTCCATCACTGTTTTTAGTAGTTCAAAGGACTTGTTAAGGTTTGCTGCCATGTGCTTTTTTTGTTCTTCGGTTACCTTCATTTTGCTCTAATTTCACTAAGGGTATTTTACTTACACCAGGACTAGAATAGTATAAATGGGAAGAAATGTCAACCATCATTCATCCTTGACAAAAGGATAAATAATTGATATTTTATCCTTATGAAAAGGATAAGCAAAAATGTCTTGAAACAAGTGATTATAGAAGTCTGGGATCAGGTGATTTATTTTTTCCCCTTGGGAAATTCCCCCATACATCTTTGCGCATTTCCTTTATTTCGCTTGAACCGGGCGCACCACCATACTCTTTCCATAAGCCCAGCAGGGATTTTTTCTTTATAGGTCCTGTTTTTTCGTCGATAATTAATACAATTTTATGTTCTCCCAAAGGGATGTCTTCCGGTATATCTAAGATTAGTCGACCCGGTTGTTTGATATACGCATTGGTTTGTATCGTTTTCATTCTTTCCTCCATTGCCTGGGAATGAATTCGATGATAGTATATCACAGGGAAAAAGTTTTGCAGCGATTGGTTTCTACCTAAATCCACCGCCTGTTTTTTTAACCTCCTGGAAAAGAAGATCACGGGCGTGGAGACCACGCCCCTACCTGGACAACAGTGAACTTTTTGTCAAGGTAGAAGGCAGCGGCGGGGTTCCCCCGCCCGCAAACGTTGAACATTCAAAAATAAACAACAAATAAATCATATTTTGACGGTGGATTTAGGAATATTCATGGATGAATAATCCGCTTTAATAATTTTTTCAATTTACTATTATGAATCAATGTTTCATGATTTCTAATTGTGATCCTTATTGATAATAAAACCTTTTGGGTTTTGCATTCCATAAAATGTTCCACGTGAAACCTGGTTAATCTACCAAAAAAATGATTATATTTAGCAATAAAAAATACTTTTTTGTTCTTTAAAAAATAATCCACCAGCGCTTTTGCCTCCGTGGGGTTGAAAAACCAATCAATCTTATGTATACTGAGTGCTGGTAAAAAGCACTTCCAGGAGTGAAGTTTGATTCTTTTTGGAAAAAAGAAACTTTTGATAAAATTTTTAATTGTCAATTGTTAATCGTCAATTGTTAATGAGAACCAGAACCCTGGAAGAATAAGGAGGTATAAGAATGAATTTAAAAAGAATGGTTAAGTCGGTTATTGGATTAGTGTTGGTCCTGGGTTTTTTAGTCTCTAGTTTAACGGCAGGCCAGGAGGTTAAGAATATCATTTTCATTGTTCCTGATGGTATGGGGCTGGCCAATGTAACGGCGGCCCGGATTTATAAATATGGTCTCAGCAAAGAGCGTTTATCCTTCGAGATGTTGGAACAGATTGGTTATCAAAGTACCTATTCCGAGGACAGTTTAGTGACAGATTCGGCAGCGGCAGCTTCTGCATGGGCGTGCGGCCAGAAGTTCCGCAATGGGGAGATATCTTTTCATGGGGAAACCGGGATTTCCCCCCAGACCATACTGGAATTGGCAAAAGCAAAAGGAAAGAGTACCGGTTTGGTGGCTACTTCGACGATTACTAACGCCACGCCTGCGGCGTTTGGGGCTCATGTAAAGAACCGAAACTGTGAGAATGAAATTGCCGGGCAATATATACATAAAACAGGTGTTGATGTTATTTTGGGTGGCGGTAAGATGCGTTTCAATTCCACCGCTCAAGATAAATGCGGGGCTGGCGGCGATTTTATTTCAGCGGCGCAGGCTAAGGGATATACCATCGTTTACACCAAAGAAGAACTGTTAAAGGTCCAAAATACCAACAAGCTGTTGGGGCTTTTCAGTGAAGGGCCTTTGGCACCGGGGCCCAAAAGAGCCGGTGACGATACCATTAAAACCAATGAACCTACGCTTGCCGAGATGACCGGGTCTGCTTTGAAAATTTTGGAAAAAAATGATAACGGATTTTTCTTGTTGGTGGAAGCTTCGCAGGTGGATTGGGCCAATCATGCTCACGACCTGGAGTATCAAATCGCGGAAATATTGGCGTTGGATCAAGCCATACGGGTGGTGCTGGATTGGGCCAATGCCCAATCGAATCGAAAATCCGGGACTATAATCGTTATGGTTCCTGACCATGAAACCGGTGGATTTGCCATCGATGGTCCTTTAGGTTCTACCATCTCCGGGCCGGGTCAGTTGGTAATTGCCGGTTGGACTTCAAAGGGTCATACTGCTGTGGATACCATGATCTGGAGCCAGGGGCCTTATTCTCAATACCTGGGCCGGGCCATCGATAATACGGATATCTTTTATATTATGAAAGCCGCCCTGGAGGGTAAGGAATATAAGTATACGGAAAAATGAAAGAAGTTGAGAAGACAGAAGACAGAGGACAGAGGACAGAGGACAGAAGACAGAGGACAGTTAATGGCTGAAAAAGTCACTAATGAAAAGTTTTTGCGGGGGGGTCCAGGGGGGCAGTTTTTTCAAAAAGCGCCCCCCTGGTTTAGAATTTTCCTTTGGTTTCGGTCATTTTCATGGAGTAGATCGTAGAGATGCCCGGTTCATTCATGGTGATGCCGTAGATGTAATCGGCTTCTTCCATGGTTTTGAAATTATGGGTAATGATTAAGAATTGGGTATTTTTCTTTAATTTATGAAGGAATTTTAAGAACCGTTGGATATTGGCTTCGTCCAGGGAGGCATCGACTTCATCGAACACGCAAAAGGGAGAAGGTTTATATTGAAAGAGTGCAAATAAAAAGGCCAGGGAGGTTAAGGTTTTTTCACCACCGGAGAGTAGATTCAGCATAAGTTTGCGTTTGCCTGGGGGTTGGGCTTTAATTTCAAGTCCTGTTTCCAGGACATCGCTTTCATCCATTATTGCCAGTTCTGCTTCACCGCCTTCAAATAAAATCTGGAAAATTTTCTTAAAATTCTCATTCACCTCGTTAAAGGAT
>Ga0316628_100003192_pt1 | contig 12532 bp, 10 predicted proteins | sample OWC_Aug_M2_C1_D5_FD_207648 | JGI IMG/M metagenome (GOLD analysis project Ga0316628, IMG submission 207648) | Wetland soil microbial communities from Old Woman Creek delta, Ohio, United States - OWC_Aug_M2_C1_D5_C | ecosystem: Environmental > Terrestrial > Soil > Wetlands | place: USA: Ohio...
CCGGCCGCGGCGTCGAGGTCGGACCGCGGCCGGACGTCGAGCCGGCCGTAACAGATGCCGGGAGCGATGTCGGGCTGCGGATGGCGAATCAGATGGACGTCCATGGGGTGCCCGGCGCCTAGGCGCGCCTGCGTCTCATCGCGTCCGTCGCTTCGCCGCGCGCGCCCGGCTGCGCGGCCAGCACGGATTTGAGATAGCGGCCGGTATGCGAGGCCGGATCGCCCGCGATGGCTTCCGGCGTGCCGGTGGCGACGATCCGGCCGCCGCCGTCTCCGCCCTCGGGACCCAAGTCCACGACCCAGTCGGCGGTCTTGATCACGTCGAGATTGTGCTCTATGACGATGACGGTGTTCCCCTCGTCGCGCAGCCGATGGAGAACTCCGAGCAGCAGCGCGATATCGGCGAAATGCAGTCCCGTGGTCGGCTCGTCGAGTATGTAGAGCGTGCGCCCGGTCGCGCGCTTCGACAATTCCTTGGCGAGCTTGACCCGCTGCGCCTCGCCGCCGGACAGGGTCGTCGCGCTCTGGCCGAGACGTACGTAGGACAGGCCGACGTCGAGGAGCGTCTGCAGCTTCGGCTGCACGGTGGGCACCGCCTGGAAGAAGGGCAGCGCCTCCTCTATCGTCATATCCAGCACTTCGTGGACGCTCCGTCCCTTGTAGCGGATCTCCAAGGTCTCGCGGTTGTAGCGCTTGCCGCGGCAGACGTCGCAGGGAACGTACACATCCGCGAGGAAGTGCATCTCGACCTTGATCACCCCGTCGCCCTGGCAGGCTTCGCAGCGCCCGCCCTTGACGTTGAAGCTGAAGCGCCCTGGTTGGTAGCCGCGTGCACGCGCCTCCGGCATCGCCGCGAAAATCTCGCGGATCGGCGCGAACAAGCCGGTATAGGTCGCGGGATTCGAGCGCGGCGTGCGGCCGATCGGGCTTTGATCGATTTCGATGACGCGGTCGATATGCTCGAGGCCTTCGAGGCGGTCGAAATGCGCCGTGCCGGCCGGCGAATGATTGAACTGCGTCGCCACGGCGCGAAACAGGGTGTCGTTGATCAGCGTGGACTTCCCGGAGCCGGATACGCCGGTCACGCAAGTCAGCAATCCGAGCGGGAACTCCGCGGTCAGGTTCTTCAAGTTGTTCGCCGACGCGCCGACGATGCGCAACGCACGCGCCGGGTCCGGCGCGCGGCGCACGGCCGGAACCTCGATGCGCGCCGCGCCGCTCAAGTATCGGCCCGTGATCGATTGCGGATTCGCCGCGATTTCGGCAGCCGTTCCCTGGGCGACGATGCGCCCGCCGTGGACTCCGGCGCCGGGGCCCAAGTCGACGACATGGTCGGCCTGGCGGATCGCGTCCTCGTCGTGTTCGACGACAATCACGGTGTTGCCGAGGTTGCGCAGGTTGACGAGCGTGTCGAGCAAGCGCTGATTGTCGCGCTGGTGAAGGCCGATCGAAGGCTCGTCCAGGATGTACATCACGCCGACGAGTCCGGATCCGATCTGGCTCGCGAGCCGTATGCGCTGGGCTTCACCGCCGGACAGCGTGTCGGCGCTGCGATCGAGCGTCAGGTACCCGAGGCCGACGTTCGACAGGAACCCGAGCCGATCGGCGATTTCCTTGACGACCTTGACCGCGATTTCGCCGCGCCAGCCTGGAAGCGAGAGCGCGGCGAAGAAACGAATCGCGTTCTGCACCGACAGGGCCGCGAGCTCGGGCGCGCTCTTGCCGCCGAGATAAACGTTGCGCGCCGCGCGATTCAGGCGGGTGCCGCCGCAGTCCGGGCAGGCGCGCGTCGACCGATATTTCGCGATCTCCTCGCGCACGGTCGCGGACTCGGTTTCTTCGTAGCGGCGCTCGAGATTGCGCACGATGCCCTCGAACGGATGCAGGCGCTTGATCGTGCCGCCCTTGCCGTCGAGATATTTGAATTCGATGTCGTCCGCGCCGCTGCCGAACAGCACGAGGCTGCGGATTTCGTCCCGCAAGCTCTCGAACGGAGCCTCGATGTCGAATTTGGCGTGGCGCGCGAGCGATTGAATCAGCTGGAAATAATAGGCGTTGCGCCGATCCCAGCCGCGCACCGCGCCGCCGGCGAGCGACAGATGCGGGTTGGCGACGATTTTGGCGGGGTCGAAGAAGTCCTGCGTGCCGAGGCCGTCGCAGGACGGGCACGCGCCGATCGGGCTGTTGAACGAGAACAGCCGGGGCTCGAGCTCGGTCAGCGAGTAATTGCAGATCGGGCACGCGAATTTGTCCGAAAACACGAGTTCCGCGTGTTCCGGATCGTCGATGAACGCGACCTTCGCGACTCCTTGTCCGAGCCGCAGAGCGGTCTCGAAGGATTCGGCCAGGCGCTGGGTCAGGTCCGTGCGCACCTTGAAGCGGTCGACGATGGCCTCGACGGTGTGCTTGCGCCGCACGTTGAGCTTCGGCGCCTGGTCGAGCTCGACGACCGCGCCGTCGATCCGCGCGCGCAGGTATCCGCCGGCCTGCAATTCCTCGATGAGTTCCGCATGCTCGCCCTTGCGCTCGGAAATCGCCGGGGCGAGCAGCATCATCGCCGTGCCTTGCGGATGGGCGAGCACGGCATCGACCATCTGGCTGACGGTTTGTGCGGCGAGCTCGATGTGATGGTCCGGGCAGCGGGGGGTGCCGGCGCGCGCGAACAGCAGCCGCATGTAGTCGTAAATTTCCGTGACCGTGCCCACCGTCGAGCGCGGATTGTGCGACGTCGACTTCTGTTCGATGGAAATCGCCGGGGACAGGCCTTCGATGGAGTCGACGTCCGGCTTTTCCATCATCGACAGGAATTGCCGCGCGTACGTCGACAGCGATTCGACATAGCGCCGCTGGCCCTCCGCATAGATCGTGTCGAAGGCGAGCGAGGACTTGCCGGAGCCCGAAAGCCCCGTCAGCACGATCAGCCGATCGCGCGGCAGGTCGAGGTCGATGTTCTTCAGGTTGTGTGTCCGGGCGCCCCGGATACGGATGCTTTGCATGGGACCCTCCACTATACGCGCGGCGTCGCGGGGGCGTAAAACGCCCTGCGTACCGCGGCTCGCGGGGCGCAAATGACGACGATCCCGCCCGATTTGCGGCGGCATCGGCCGCCCACGGGCGCCGCGCCGCGCGTGTACAATGGCGGCCTTCTTTCGGGGGCGGGAGTTCACCATGGCGCGCGGAGTAAATAAGGTCATTCTGGTCGGCAATCTCGGGGCGGACCCGGAGACACGCTCGATGCCTAGCGGCATGACCGTGACGAACATACGCATCGCGACCAGCGAGTCGTGGAAGGACAAGGCCTCCGGCGCGCAGCAGGAGCGGACCGAGTGGCACAGCATCGCGCTGTTCGGCCGCCTCGGCGAAATCGCCGCCGAATACCTGCGCAAGGGTTCGCAAGTGTTCGTCGAAGGCAAGCTGCGCACGCGCAAATGGCAGGACAAGCAGGGCAACGACCGTTATACGACCGAAATCATCGCCGACAACATGCAGATGCTCGGCGCCCGCGGAGGCGGCATGGCGGGCGGCGGCGAGCGGGGCGGCTCGGCGGGTTCAGCGCCGCGCGAGGATTATGACCAGACGCCCGCTCCGGCCGGCGGTAAAGAGGAATTCGACGACGATATACCGTTCTAGCGGTCCGTCGTCGCGCTTCTCAATCGTCTTCGACGTTTTGGCCGGGAAATAGGGCGTCGTTGAAACCGAATTGGGTGAGATCCCGTATCCGTCGCGGATAGAGAATGCCGTCCAGATGGTCCACTTCGTGCTGCACGACGCGCGCGTGGAAATCACGCACCGTACGGTCGATCGCCGCGCCGTCGGCGCCGATCCCCGTATAGCGCAATTCCCGGTACCGGGGCACGAGTCCGCGCATGCCGGGGACCGAGAGGCAGCCTTCCCAAGCCTCGACGAGTTCTGCGCCGATCGGCGTGAGCTCGGGGTTGATCAGCACGGTGAACGGCACGGCTTCGGCGTCGGGATAGCGCGGATTTTGCTCGAAGCCGAAGATCACGACGCGCAGGCCGATGCCTATTTGCGGTGCAGCGAGACCCGCGCCATGCAGATGACGCATCGTGTCATGCATGTCGGTCAGCAAGAGTTCGAGTTCCGGCGTGCCCACGGCGTCGACTGGATCGGCGACCGCCAGCAGGCGCGGATCGCCCATCTTCAGGACTTCGCGAATTGCCATGGTTGCGAGTATCTTATCGGCCTTTTCGACGTGAGCCTATGCCTGGACTTTTATACATAAAGACATTCGGTTGCCAGATGAACGAGTACGACTCCGACAAGATGCGGGACGTACTACGGGCGGCCGACGGCATGGTGGTCACCGACGATCCGGCCGCCGCCGACGTGCTGCTCGTCAACACCTGTTCCGTGCGCGAAAAAGCCGAGGAGAAGGTGTTTTCGCTGCTCGGTGAATGGCGCATGCTGAAACAGCGGCGGCCCGAAGTGGTCATCGGCGTCGGCGGCTGTGTCGCGAGCCAGGAAGGCGAGGGCATCACGGCGCGGGCGCCGTTCGTCGATTTGGTGTTCGGCCCGCAGACGCTGCATCGCCTGCCGCAGATGATCCGCGGCCTGAAGCGGACCGGGCGCTCGCAAATCGACGTGAGCTTCCCCGAGATCGAGAAGTTCGACCGGCTGCCGGCAGCGCGGGCCGAAGGCGCGACCGCGTTCGTGTCGATCATGGAAGGCTGCAGCAAGTACTGCAGCTTCTGCGTCGTGCCGTATACGCGCGGCGAGGAAGTGAACCGCCCGTTCGACCAAGTCATGACCGAGGTCGAGCAGTTGGCGCGCCAGGGCGTCCGCGAGATCACGCTGCTCGGCCAGAACGTCAATGCCTATGCCGGGCCGATGGCGGACGGCACGCCGGCGGACCTTGCCACCTTGATTCACTTCGTCGCCGCGGTCGGCGGCGTGGAGCGGATCCGCTTCACGACTTCGCATCCGCTGGAATTCGACGACAGTCTCGTCGAGGCCTACGAGAGCGTACCGAAGCTGAATAATTACCTGCATCTTCCCGTCCAGAGCGGTTCGGACCGCATCCTTGCGGCGATGAAGCGCGGCCATACGGTGTTGGAATACAAGCAAAAATTGCGCAAGGTGAGGGCCGTGAGGCCCGACATCTGCATATCCACGGACATCATCGTCGGCTTTCCCGGCGAGACGGACGCGGATTTCGAGGCGACGATGAATCTGGTCGCCGAGGCGGGGTTCGACCAGTCGTTCAGCTTCATCTACAGCCGCCGGCCGGGCACGCCGGCCGCCACGCTCGCGGACGAAGTGCCGGCCGAGGTCAAGCAGGCGCGCCTGTTCGCGCTGCAACAGCGCTTGAACGCGCAGGCGCGCGCGATTTCCGAACGCATGGTCGGCAGCGTACAACGCGTGCTCGTCGAGCGAACGTCGAAACGCGATGCGCGCAAATTGGCCGGCCGTACGGACAATAACCGCTGGGTAAATTTCGACGGTTCCTCGGAAGAGCCGCATGCGCTGATCGGCCGCTTCGTCGACGTGCTGATCACCGAGGCCATGCCGAATTCGCTGCGCGGACGGCTCAGCGAAGGCAGGGAGCCGTGAGCACGGTCCCCGCGGAACACGAATTCACGCTCGAGCCGGTGGATAACGTCCGCCTGGTCGAGCTTTGTGGTCCGCTCGACGCGCATTTGCGCACGATCGAGGCGCGCTTGGGGGTGGAGATTCGGCGCCGCGGCAACCGGTTTCAAATCGTCGGCGCGCCGAGCTCGGCGAAGCGCGCGGAGTCCGTGCTGCAAAGTCTGTATGCGCGGGCGCAGCGTGAGCCGGTGGATCCGGAGCGTGTGCATTTCGCCTTGCAGGAGCTGGACATGGAGCCGAGCGCGCTGGATAACGAGGCGCACGGCACGCCGGACGTGCTCAAGGTGCGCACGGCGCGCGGCGCGGTGCGCGCCCGCGGCGCGAACCAGTTGGAATATCTCAACCACGTGCGCACGCACGACCTGACCTTCGGCATCGGTCCCGCCGGCACCGGCAAGACCTATCTTGCGGTCGCCTGCGCGGTCGAGGCACTGCAAGAGGAGAGGGTGCGGCGCATCGTGCTCGTTCGCCCGGCGGTCGAGGCCGGCGAACGCCTGGGGTTCCTGCCGGGCGATTTGTCGCAAAAGGTCGATCCTTACCTGCGGCCGATGTACGACGCGCTCTACGAAATGATGGGCTTCGAGCGGGTCGCCAAATTGATCGAGCGCAACGTCATCGAGGTCGCGCCCTTGGCGTTCATGCGCGGCCGGTCGTTGAACGATTCGTTCGTGATCCTGGACGAAGCGCAGAACACGACCAACGAACAGATGAAGATGTTCTTGACCCGCATCGGCTTCGGGTCGAAGGCCGTCGTCACCGGCGACATCACGCAAACCGACCTGCCGACGATGAAGCAATCGGGCTTGCGCACCGTCATCGACATCCTGCGCGGAGTCCGCGGGATCGCGTTCACGATGTTCAATTCGCGCGACGTCGTGCGCCATCCCTTGGTGCAGAGAATCGTTCAGGCGTACGAAGCCAATGCGCCCGCCGGCGAGCCGTGAGTCCACCGGGCGGGACCAGGCTCGCGCTTGACGTGAGCTATGCGGCGCGCCGCCCCTGGGCGCCGCGGCGCGCCGATTTCGCCGCCTGGGCCGCCGCGGCGCTCGCGGTTGCGCCCGCGGCCGCGGCCGTCGCGCTCGCCGTGCGGGTCGTCGGCGACGCGGGCAGCCGGCGGTTGAACGAGCAATACCGGCACAAACCCAACCCGACGAACGTGTTGTCGTTCGCGGGGCCCGGGATCTGCGCGGACGGGCGAGACTATATCGGCGAATTGGTCATTTGCGCGCCGCTCGTCGCGCGCGAGGCACGTCGAGCGGGCATATCGCGGCGTGCGCATTGGGCGCATCTGACCGTCCATGGGGTCCTGCACCTGCGGGGGTTCGATCACGAACACGACGCGGACGCGCGCCAGATGATCGCAAAGGAGATTCAAATCCTTGATCGACTTGGGTTTTCCAACCCGTACGCCTGATCGAGTATGCTTGCACGCGCATGTCCGACCAGACACAAGGCGGCACCGGCCGCTGGCTAAAACGAATCACGAAGTCGATGTCCGGCGAGCCGCGCGATCTCGCCGAAATCATCGAAGAATTGCGTGAGGCGAGCGAGCGGGGCGTCTTCGACGGCGACGCGCTCGTCATGCTCGAGGGAGTGCTGGCCGTCGCCGACATGCAGGTTCGCGACATCATGGTGCCGCGCTCGCAGATGGTGTGCGTCGAACGCGACGATCCGCCGGAACGCCTGGTCGCGCACGTCGTCGATTCCGGCCACTCGCGATTTCCCGTCACCGGCGAGGACCGCGACCAGATCCTCGGCATTTTGCTCGCGAAGGACCTGCTGCGGCTGCAGATGAACCCCGACGAGCCGTTCGAAATGCGCGAGTACATGCGGGCCGCCGTGTTCGTGCCGGAAAGCAAGCGGCTGAACGTGCTGCTGAAGGAGTTCCGCCGCAGCCACAACCACATCGCGATCGTCGTGGACGAATACGGCGGGGTCAGCGGTCTGGTGACGATCGAGGACGTGATAGAGCAAATCATCGGCGAGATCGACGACGAGCACGACGTCGAGGACGATCAGTCGATCCGCAAGGAGAGTGCGCGCGAGTACTCGGTGCGCGCGCTCACGCCGATCGCGGTGTTCAACCGCCATTTCGGCACCGATTTCTCCGATGAGGAATACGACACGATCAGCGGTCTCGTCATGCAGGAATTCGGCCGGCTGCCGCGCCGCGGGGAGACGATTCAAATCGGCCGGCTGGAATTCCGGATCGTGCGCGCCGACCGCCGACGCATCGACATGTTGCGCGTGATCACCCCCGAGGGCTTCGAGCTCCCCGGCTGAGGGATCGTTCAACTCGCGGATCGCGGGTTTTCGACATCTCGGGTATTCTGCCGGGTCATCATGCAAGAAAGATACGACCCGGCCGCCATCGAGGCCGAAGCACAAGGATATTGGTCGGAGCATCGTTGCTTCGAAGCGAAGGAGGACCCCTCCCGCGACAAGTATTACTGCTTGTCCATGTTTCCCTATCCGAGCGGACGCTGCCACATGGGCCACGTGCGCAACTACACGATCGGCGACGTACTCGCGCGATTCATGCGGATGAACGGCAGAAACGTCCTTCAGCCGATGGGCTGGGACGCGTTCGGCCTGCCGGCCGAGAACGCGGCGATCGCGAACGGCGTGCCGCCGGCGAAGTGGACGTACGACAACATCGCGTACATGCGCAGACAGCTCAAGTCGCTGGGATTCGCGCTCGATTGGAGCCGCGAGCTCGCGACCTGCCGGCCGGAGTACTACCGCTGGAATCAATGGCTGTTCCTGAAGATGCTGGAAAAGGGAATCGCGTACCGCAAGACCGGCGTAGTCAATTGGGATCCGGTCGATCAAACCGTGCTGGCGAACGAACAGGTCATCGACGGGCGCGGCTGGCGCACGGGTGCGCCGGTCGAGAAGCGCGAAATCCCGATGTATTACCTCAAGATCACCGATCACGCGGAGGATCTGCTCGGCGCGCTGGGACGGATGCAGGGCTGGCCCGAGCGCGTGCGCACGATGCAGGCGAACTGGATCGGCAAGAGCGAGGGCGTGAATCTCGGGTTCCCCTACGAGATCGGCGGCGTGCGCGGCGTCATGCGCGTGTTCACGACGCGCGCGGACACGATCATGGGGGTGACGTTTTGCGTGGTCGCGCCGGAACATGCCTTGGCCGCGCATGCCGCGCGCTCGAATCCGGCGCTCGCCGCGTTCGTCGAAGAGTGCAAGCGGGGACCCGCGATCGAGGCCGCGCTCGCGACCCAGGAGAAGCGCGGCATGCCGACGGGGCTCGTCGTGCGCCATCCCTTGAGCGGCGAAGACGTGCCCGTATGGGTCGGCAACTACGTGCTCATGAGCTACGGCGAGGGCGCGGTCATGGGCGTTCCCGCGCACGACGAGCGTGATTTCGAGTTCGCGAAGAAATATGCGCTGCCGATCAAACCTGTGATCGACGTCGAGGGCAGGCCGTACTCGACCGATGCATGGCAGCCTTGGTACGGCGAATACGGCCGTTGCGTCAACTCGGGAGCCTACGACGGCCTCGAATACCGAGCCGCCGTCGACGCGATCGCGGCCGACTTGGAGCGCATGAATCTCGGCGAACGGCAGACGACCTGGCGCTTGCGCGATTGGGGGATTTCGCGCCAGCGCTATTGGGGCTGCCCGATTCCGATCATCCAGTGCGCATCGTGCGGAGCCGTGCCCGTGCCGGAAGCCGACCTGCCGGTCCTGCTGCCGGAGGACTTGGTTCCCGACGGCAGCGGCAACCCGCTCGCGAGGCACGCCGAGTTTCTCGCCTGCCGCTGCCCGCGCTGCGGCGCCGAGGCGCGGCGCGAGACCGACACGATGGACACGTTCGTCGACTCTTCGTGGTATTTCCTGCGCTTCGCGTGCAGCGACAATGCGCGCGCGATGGTCGATGCGCGCGTGAATTACTGGCTGCCGGTCGATCAATACATCGGCGGCATCGAACACGCGATCCTGCACCTGCTGTATTCGCGCTTTTGGACGCGCGTGATGCACGACCTCGGGCTCGTTCCGTTCGAGGAGCCGTTCTCGAACCTGTTCACGCAGGGCATGGTGCTCAACGAGGTTTTTTTCCGCAAGCCTCCTTCGGGGCGCATCGAGTACTTCAATCCCGCGGATGTCGAGGTCAAGATCGATCCGCTCGACAAGCGGCGCATCGCTCATCTTCGCGCCGACGGCGGCGAGGTGGAGTCCGGCGGCGTCGTGACGATGTCCAAGTCGAAGAACAACGGCGTCGATCCCCAGGCGCTCGTCGAGGAGTTCGGCGCGGACACCGCGCGATTGTTCACGATGTTCGCGGCTCCGCCCGAGCAGACGCTCGAGTGGTCGGACGAGGGCGTTCAAGGCGCCTATCGATTCATCAAGCGCCTGTGGAAGGCGGTCTACGATCACGCGGCGCCCGGCATTCCGGGGAGGGTCGATCCGGGTTCGTTGAACGACGCCGAACGCGCGATCCGCCGGCAGGCCCACCACACGCTCGCCAAGGTCACGGACGACATCGGCCGGCGCCGCACGTTCAATACCGCGATCGCCGCGGTCATGGAACTGCTCAACGCGGTTACGAAGTTCGCGCCGAAATCGCCCGAGGACCGCGCCGTGGTTCAGGAGGCTCTCGAAATCGCGGTGCTTTGCCTCTCGCCGATCATCCCGCATGCGACGCACGCGCTGTGGCACGGACTCGGGCATGAGGGTGCGATCGTCGATGAACCGTGGCCGACCGTCGATGAGTCGGCGCTCGAGCAGTCGACGATCGACATCGTCGTGCAAGTGAACGGCAAACTGCGCGGCCGCATCTCGGTGCCGGCCGACGCCGATGAGGAGCGCATCCGCGCCGCCGCGCTCGGCGATGCCAATGTGCGGAAATTCATCGGCGGGGCGGCGATCCGCAAGGTCATCGTCGTTCCCGGAAAACTCGTCAACGTCGTCGTCTAGGCGGGCATGACCGACCGACCACAATCCACGAACACGGCGCAAACGGGCCGCGCGCGCGCACGCGACTCGAGGCGCCTCGGCATCGCGTTGCTCGCCGCCGCGGGCGCCGCGCTCGCCGCCTGCGGCTTTCACCTCGCGGGCGGAGCCCCCTTGCCCGCGGTGCTGGCGCGGCCCTACTTGATTTTCACGGACCCGTACACGGATTTCGCGCGTGAATTCGAGCGCGAATTGAAGGTTGCCGGAGCCGTGGTTCAACCGCTTGCGAAAGGCGCGAGCGCGACGGTCGAGGTGTCGCGGGACTCGGTCGAACAGCGCGTGCTGTCCGTGTCCGCGCGCAATATTCCGACGGAGTATCTGCTGGTCTATACGGTCACGTACGCGGTGCACGGTCCGCAAGGGGACTTGCTCGCGCCGCAAACGATCAGTCTCACCCAGGACTACAGTTTTTCGGAGCAGGCCGTGCTCGCCAAGGAGCACGAAGCGGACATGCTGCGCCAGCAAATGGCGCGCGATCTGGTCGCGATTGCGATGCGGCGGATCGCGAGCCTGAAATAGGGCCGGGGCGGTGGACGTGTTGCTCGTCAACGGCATCGACCGCGTCGCGCTCGGTGTGCTGCTCGATCGGTATGGATTGAAGATGACCTTGGTCGCGCCCGAGGACGCGATTCCGGGCTCCTATTGGGGCGGGCGCGAAGCGGGCCTCGTCGGCGACAAGCTCTACCTGCGGCTCGACACGCCGGTGCACTCGGTGTTGCACGAGGCGGCGCATTTCGTTTGCATGTCCGCCGAGCGGCGCGCCGGCCTGGATACCGATGCGGGCGGCGACCACGCGGAAGAGAACGGCGTTTGCTACCTGCAGGTCATCCTCGCGGATCAGGTGCCGAACGTGGGGCATGAGCGCCTGTTTCGCGACATGGACGCCTGGGGATACAGCTTCCGCCTCGGCAGTGCCGCGGCTTGGTTTCATGAGGATGCGGCCGACGCCCGGCGATGGCTCATCGATCACGGACTCCTCGACTCCGGCGACCGCCCGACCTACGCCTGCCGATGATCCTGCGGCGATGCCGCGCCGCGCCGAATCAGGCGGCGTTCGCCGCGGGTTCCGCACTCGCAGCCGGCGGTGCCGAGGCCGCGGCCGCGTAAACGCGGCCGAACCGGTTGGCGAGGAACGGCTGCAGCGCGATCTCTTCCTGACGAATCAAGCCCGACTGCGGCAGTCGACCGGTCGCAAGCATGTCGAGCACCGCGCAAATGCCGCCCGCGGTCGTGATCTGGATCGCGCTGCGCACGCGCCCGCCGACGTGCGCGGAGTAGATCTTGTTCGCATAGGTTTCCTGCATCAGCTGTCCGCCGCGCAAGCCGCTGACCGTCACGAACACGATGACGACGTCCTGCAGCGTGACCGGCACCGCGTTCTCCAGGATGTCCTTCAGCAGTTCACGCCGGTCGCGCAGCCGCAGATCGTTCAGCAGCGCCTTCATGATCGCCGCGTGGCCGGGATAACGGATCGTGCGGTAGTTGAGGTTGCGGACTTTGCCCGCGAGTGTTTCGCACAGGGTGCCGAGGCCGCCCGACGTGTTGAACGCCTCATAGAGGACGCCGTCGAGAGAAAACTCCTCCAATTCCTCGAGCGGCTGGGTCTCGCGCAGTTGGCCGTTGACGATCGCTTCGCAGGGCTCGCAATACTCGTTGATGACGCCGTCGGTGCTCCACGTGAGGTTGTAATTCAGCGCGTTGGACGGAAATTTCGGCAGCGCGCCGACGCGCATGCGCACGTCGTGCAGCTCGTCGAAGCGCGAGGCCAGATCGCTCGCGACGATCGTGATGAAGCCCGGGGCGAGACCGCATTGCGGGATGAACGCGGTGCCCGCGCCCGCCGCGAGCTCCTTGACGGTGCGTGTGCTCGCGACATCCTCGGTCAAATCCAGATAATGGGTGCCGGCCGCCTTGGCAGCCTCGGCGATCATCCGCGTCGCTTGATAGGGCGC